>ERZ842401.2867-NODE-2867-length-22257-cov-11.676335_pt1 | contig 22257 bp, 21 predicted proteins | sample MGYA00521270_ERZ842401 | MGnify/ENA primary metagenome ERZ842401 (study PRJEB31892, sample SAMEA3878208) | bioreactor metagenome | biome: Moose rumen | place: Sweden | collected 2011-10 | study: EMG produced TPA metagenomics assembly of the PRJEB12797 data set...
AATTATTAACGTGACCTGCTGTTCCTCTCATGAATAGGGGTGCTGAGTAGTTACTAACAGAGTTTCACGCAACGATCGGAGGGGCTTGTCGGGAATGCGAGTCCATTTCTCTACGCGCTTGAAGTCTTCGTCGAACACATTGTCGATGATTTGCTGTCGCTTGTGGGTGATGTAGTTCTCGCTGATGATTTCCTCGCGCCCCGTATTGCGGGCAACTACGTGCTGATCCATGCCAATCATGAAGAAGTCGCCATCCTGAAAACGAAAGACAAACGAGTCGTCGCCATTACCCCAACCGCCTGCATGATGGAATGTCGTAATGTTGATGCGCAACACACCGCGATCGGTAATCTCTATACTAATATCGTGTTCTGTATAGTTGTCGCTCACGGGCAACGTTTCTTCATAGGTTTCCCATAGGTGGTAGTAGTCGTCGTTTCTACCGAAATAGATCGCCAATAGCGGTTGTGAGTATTTGATTGTATCTCCGTATTCGGTGACTTCCGTCCATTTGCGGTTTTCTGGTAATGCCATGATGACCACATCTTTTGAGCCATCGTGGTTGAGATTGCCGTAATAGGCATCATACTTCCATCCTTTAGGAAACAGATCCTCTGTGGTATGGCCTTTCTGATTGAATCCTTGCGCTGAGCAAACAACTGAAAAAGCGGTCAGTGCCATTGCAATGATTATACTTTTTTTCATGACTAAAATGATTTTGGGTGATGGTTGTTGGGTGAAGGTTGTTGGATTCGCAGAACTCGGATACCAGGCATCGAATTGTGCCGATAGAGATACTGTCGCAGAGTCATGGGTTCTTCCACCACTTTGTGATGAATGCTCGAAGCATTGAGCAGATGTAGGCCGTCTTTGTGCCAGGCAGCCAAGCCCAAATGCTGTGTGTCGAGGCCAGCAATATTGGTGATGATGACGATGATGTCACCATCATGGATGGTTTGTCGCAGCAGGTTGGTATTCGCAATCTGCGACTTCGGTATGTATGGACAACGCAAACCTGTAAGCATGGCTTCTGCTTGACGAATGGCAGGAATAAGAGATGAGTCGGCTTTCAAGGCTGCATATTTGTCGGCATGCGTGCTCATGAAATTCACGTTCAGGTGTTGTGTGGCCGTGAACGGAGGATTAGGCCCGGTGGTTTCAGCTACGACACCATGCTTCTCATTATCTATCATCCATGAGGCAAAATAGTGTAGGCGGGCGGGATAGCCTTCAAACGACTGACTCTTGAAGTAGCGGATGGTCTCTAAGTTTTCCAGAAATGCAGAGAATGTATAGATTTCGGCCTTGGCGCACATGGTCAAGGCGACAATGTTCTCCGTGAATGTGGTACAGTCGAGCTCACGAAGATTCACGATTAAGTAAGTTTCGCCCGGGTTGTTTTCCAGCGTATGCGCCACGTAAGGAAGTCCGATGAGTTGCCTTCCGAAGTAGAGTGGCCAGCACGTTTGCCGCGACTGCTGGCGTGCTTCGGTCAGCAGCTGAACCACTTTTGCGCTATCCTGACGTTCATATTTGGGTATTCGATGGGTTGCTGCTGATGCATTGAGAACCTGCAACAACATCACCACTGCCAAGAAGCAGCCTGCTGAGAGATGGGGAAATCTGTAATTCATCTTCATGATTATATCATTTTGAATATATGTTTCAACTATTTAGTTTCTCACCTTTTCATGGCCACGCTTGCGGCCAAAGTTCAATCCCACATAGAAATTCAGCGAACCAAAGGTGTTGTTGGTAGAGAATTTCTTCTTCCGATAATTATAGCTGTGGGCGATAGCACTCATTCCGGCAAACCATCGGGTGTTATTCCACACGATACCCAAGCGTCCTGTACCATCGAAAGCTAAATTGCGGAAATTGAAATCGCGCCTGATATCATAGTCGGTGAACAGATTGCCCGACGAAGATTTATAGCCGACAGACAGTGCCAAACTGGCGGCAGCAAGCCAATTACGGGCAAAAACCCAGTTGTAGGCATAGCCTCCGGAAAGGGCGAAATAGGTGTATTTGATGTGCTCAAAGCGCAAACTACTGTCCAGAGACACTTCTCCATACTGCTCAGGCAGTTGGTCGAAAGCCTTTTGCAACTCATCGAAATCGAGCTCCGCACTATGGCGCGTGTAGCCAATGCCAGCCAAAGCCGATCCGCAGCTATGCCTCTGAACCGTGCTCTGGCTGAAAGCTGCCGGATAGGAAAAGCGTTTGTGGTTGAAAATGTATGTCAGATTGAGTCCCGTGATGCCCACATTCAAGCCGGAAAAGGGTATGTCGAGGTGCGTCAAGGTGGCACGTTCATCGCCTGGAACGATTTCACGGATATGGTAATCCGTACCGGTCTTGCGGTAATAGAAGTCTACGCTCATCAGATTACTGTAAAGACTCACGTCGAATTCCTTCTTTCGGTGACCGTTGGAGATATGGTTGATGTCGAAGGTATAACCGAGAAAAATCCATCGCCAGCCGAAATAGGGCCCCACGCGATAGGTCATATCAGGTGAAAAAGATACGGATAGCCCCGACTCACTGCTGATGCGATATCGCTCATAGGTATTGGTATTCTGCATCATGAAGGCATAATTGTAGTGCTGAGGCTCGATAAAAGAAGTGTCGGTCTCGTTGAAATCACGGAAATAGCGGGTGAAGAAATCGCCAATGCGATGGAAAACATCGTTTTTCTTCCGAGGTTGCGACTTTTCTGAAACCTCCTCAGCGGGTGTTTCCATACCTTCGCCTTCTTGGTTCTCTTGTGAGAAAGAGGCCAAAGCCATTATCAGCAAAAGCCATGTCCATATTAACCTCTTCATGTTCTGCGATTATAGTTTTCCAAGAATACGGTCGAGTACCCAGTTGACGGGCGTGGCACTGATACTGGTAGACGTGCAAAGCCCAAAGCCTTGCAGGTCTTCAACGACGCTTTTGATAATGGGAAGTTGAATAATCGGCGGTTGTGGCTCATTAATCTCTTGTCGTCCCTGGCTCGTGATGAGTACGATAGGCTTCATGTCGAAGACAGAAAAACTGAGCGTACCTTGCTCGCCAATGATGTCTATGCGGTCTTCGCGGGCGGATTCATGGCCGGTGAAGCACCATGAACCACTGGCGGGAAGCCCGTTTTCGAATAAGAAACAAGCGCTGATATTGTCTTCCACCTGATAGAGACCGGCGCGGTTTGCACAAAAGCCTGTAGCCTTTACGATAACGCCGAATATGTCCTGAAGCAGGTCGAGCTGATGGGGAGCAAGATCATAGAAGTAGCCTCCGCCGGCTATCTCTTGGCGTAGTCGCCAGGGAAGCTTATCTTCTGAGGAGTAATCGATGTCGCGCGGCGGAACAGAAAAACGTATCTGTACATTCATAATATGTCCCAACACACCATCGTTGACTATTTTTTTCACCCGCTGGAAATAGGGAAGATAGCGTCGATAATAAGCCACGAAGCAGGGCTGCCCCGTCTCTTCGCTCACTCGGTTGATGCGGATACAGTCGTCGTAGGTTGATGCCAGGGGTTTTTCTACATACACAGGCTTTCCGGCTCTCATAGCCATGATGGCCATGATGGCATGGGTGGAAGGCGGCGTAGCCACATAAACGGCATTCACTTCCGGGTCGTCGATGAGTTTCTGTGCATCGGTATACCACCGTGCCACATGATGACGCTCAGCAAAACTGCGGGCTTTCGACTCACTACGACTCATCACGGCAACCACATCCGAGCCTGCCACCTCGCTGAAAGCTGGTCCTGACTTCCGCTCGGCCACATCACCGCATCCGATAAAACCCCAATGTATCAGTTTCATATCTACTCTCGATCTTCTTCATCTACATGCATAACTATCAAACTCGGATATTATCTCACCCTTAGTTCATCACCAATGCGCAGTTGGTAATCGGGCTTCAGGTAGTTCATCTTATAGAGTGACTTCAGACGGATGCCGTAATACTGGGCAATGGAATACATGCTCTCGCCTGCTTTCACCCGATGGCGACGGCCCTCGTAGGCTGGTTCGGCCTTCTTCTGCTTCTTCTTGAGCCAGATGATTTCATTTTCCACCAACTGGTCAGTATATTCCCGCTCGTTGTATTTGGCTATCTTCTTGCCGTCGATACCTATCTCCTTGCCAATGCTTTTGAAGGTGTCACCCTTCCGAGCCTGCAGGAAATAGTTCTTATTATATATATGTATAGGATGCAACAAGGCATCTTGCTGATGGCCAGCATTCGAGGCCATGAACTTGTCGTAGCCTTTTGCGTGGTCGTAGTCGTAGAGTTTGTAGAGTTCAATCAGCCCAATCAGTTTGTTGGCATAGTTGGGATTGGTGGCATAACCGCACGACTTCAGTCCTCGAGCCCAGCCTTTATAGTCGTTTATTTTCAAGGAGAACAGGCTGCTGTATCGCTTGTTTCGGACAAGAAACTTGCTGTGATCCTCAAAACTTTCCAATGCATTATTATAGGCACGAAAGCATTCTTGCGAGGCATCATCGTCGAAATGCACGGTCCTTCCCTGCCATCCATGACACTTAATGCCGAAGTGATTGTTGCCTTTCTTCACCAACTGACTATTGCCTGCGCCACTTTCAAGGAGCCCTTGAGCCAAAGTGATGCTGGCAGGAATCTTGTATTTGAGCATCTGTTCAATAGCCAGGTCACGATACTGATCGATATAGGTCTGGAACTTGCTGCTCCATTTCATGTCCTGTGCCTGTGTTGAACCGAGTGAAACCATCGTCATGATGGTGCATACGAGCGTTTTCTGAAATCTATTCATGCGTGCAAAATTAGCAGAAATCTATCTGACTATCAAATTATTGATGACCATTGTGATTAAAAAAACATGTGCATTATTCATCCATCAGCTTGCGGTAGCGAATGCGTTTGGGCTCTTCCAACCCGAGGCGCATAGCCTTATTGACCTCATATTCGCTATAGTTGCCTTGGAAGTAGAACACATTTCCCTCGCCCTCGAAGGCAAGGATATGCGTACAGATGCGGTCAAGGAACCAGCGGTCGTGACTGATAATGACTGCACATCCAGCAAAAGCCTCCAAGCCTTCCTCTAAGGCGCGCAGCGTGTTCACGTCAATGTCGTTGGTCGGTTCGTCGAGAAGTAGCACATTTCCTTCTTGTTTTAGGGCGATAGCCAGATGGAGTCGGTTGCGCTCACCACCAGAAAGCACGCCGCATTTCTTCTCTTGATCGGCTCCACTGAAGTTGAACCGCGATAAATAAGCACGTACATTGACATCCTTACCACCCATGCGGATGGTTTCATTGCCTTGACTCACCACCTGGTAGACCGTCTTGTCGGGCAGAATGTCCTGATGTTGCTGGTCCACATAGCTGAGTTTCACAGTTTCTCCCACGTCAAACGAGCCGGCATCGGCCTTCTCCAAGCTCATAATCAGGCGGAAGAGCGTAGTCTTTCCGGCTCCATTCGGACCGATGACTCCCACGATTCCATTGGGCGGAAGCATAAAGTTGAGGTCGCTGAAGAGCGTCTTCTCGCCAAACGACTTGGCCACATGCTCAGCCTCGATTACTTTATTGCCCAATCTGGGACCATTGGGGATAAAGATTTCCAGCTTCTCTTCTTTCTGCTTCTGCTCTTCGTTGAGCATCATCTCGTAGGAGTTCAGACGAGCTTTTCCCTTGGCATGACGAGCTTTGGGAGCCATTCTCACCCATTCCAACTCGCGCTCCAGCGTCTTCCTACGCTTCGAAGCCGACTTCTCTTCCTGTGCCAACCGCTGACTCTTCTGCTCCAACCACGACGAATAATTGCCCCTCCAGGGGATACCTTCGCCGCGATCGAGTTCCAGAATCCACTCGGCCACATCGTCAAGGAAGTATCTATCGTGGGTCACGGCAATCACTGTGCCCTCGTATTGCTGCAAGTGTTGTTCCAACCAGTCGATGGATTCGGCATCCAGATGGTTGGTTGGCTCGTCGAGAAGCAGTACGTCGGGCTTCTGCAAGAGCAGACGACAGAGAGCCACGCGACGACGTTCGCCCCCCGAAAGAGTCTCCACAGACCGGTCGGCAGGCGGACAGCGCAGCGCATCCATCGCACGTTCCAGCTTCGAATCCATGTTCCAGGCATCCGCAGCATCAATGATGTCCTGTAGTTCTGCCTGGCGTGCCATCAGTTTGTCCATCTTGTCGGCATCCTCATAATATTCGGGCAGACCGAATTTCTGGTTGATTTCATCGTATTCGCGCAGCGCATCGTAGACGTGCTGCACGCCTTCCATCACGTTTTCCTTGACGGTCTTGCTGTTGTCGAGCGGTGGATCCTGCGGCAGATAGCCCACTGTGTAGCCCGGACTCCACACCACCTGACCCTGATATTGCTGGTCGAGACCGGCTATAATCTTCATGAGCGTGGACTTTCCGGCGCCATTCAGACCGATGATACCAATCTTAGCACCATAGAAAAAACTGAGATAGATATTCTTGAGCACCTGTTTTTGGTTCTGCTGGATGGTCTTGCTCACACCCACCATTGAGAAAATCACTTTCTTGTCGTCTACTGTTGCCATAGTGTCTGATTCTTTTGTTAAATGCTTTTATCGTGCAAAGTTAAGCAATAAAAAGGGAAATCAAGAATAAAACTACTTTTTCTTTCGATTATTTCTTGTTTTTTAGGATGTCTTAGAGGGTTTTTCAACAAACAAGAAGAAAGCGGAAACCGCGTCTTGGGTTTCCGCTTTTCGGAGAGGTGCGTAGCAGAGTCGAACTGCTCTATATGGTTTTGCAGACCACCACATAACCGCTTTGTTAACGCACCATAGTGATTTTTGCGGTGCAAAGGTACAAGAAATATTTTGAACCGCCAAACTTTTATGGCATTTTTTACACGAAACGGATGGATTTTTTATGTTTTTTGTATTTCTGAGCAGTCTGGACACTGCTTGATACGCCCCTGTCTGACACTTTTCAAGGCACAGCCTGCGCATCCCTGACAGGGATCGCCGGACTGCCGGACAGCCTTCCGAACTCGATAAACGGCATAGGCTATGCTACCCGCCACGACGATTCCGATGATGATATATTGCCCTGTCATCCGATAATCTTATAGCGTGCAAATTTCAATAAGAGCTGTTTCGTGCCCGTATTCCTGAAAGCTACGGTGGCTTTCGTGTTTTCGCCCGTTCCTTCCACACGCAATACGGTGCCGATGCCGAATCGTTCATGCTCTATCACATTGCCTTCTTTCAGCGCAGACTGGCTGACAGAAGCGTTCGTCGCAGGCGATTTCACCGCGTCGCTCAGTCGGCGAAGGTTGCCACCCGACTGGGTGTAAGTCCTCTTGAAGCGCGAAGAGAACGGATCTATAGGTGCTTCTTCGCGATGACCCACCTGTCGCGGCTTGGGATCGGCCCTGAACTGCGAGGCGACGGGACGTGAGTTCTGCATCCATTCCATACTATCGTCTTCGTTCTCTACCGTGAGAAGCTTCGGGTCCAGGTCGCTGATAAAGCGGCTGGGGGTGTCGAACTCCATCTTCCCGTAGCGATAACGGTTGCGGGCACAGGTGAGAATGCAGTGGCGTTCGGCGCGCGTAATGGCCACATAGAGCAGCCGGCGCTCTTCTTCCAATTCGCGCTTGGAGCTGGTAGACATCGGACTGGGGAAGATATTCTCCTCCAGACCCACCACAAAAACGGTGGGGAACTCCAGGCCTTTGGCACTGTGTACCGTCATCAGCGACACGCGATGGGCCTCGCCGTCGTCGCTGTCGAGGTCGGTCATCAACGACACTTCCTGCAGGAAAGACGTCAGCGAAACACCGTCGGCACGGTCTTCTTCCCTACCCGACTCCACAAACTCTTGTAGACTGCTGAGGAATTCTTCCAGATTCTCTTGGCGGGCCAAGGCTTCGGGAGTCTTCTCGCTATACAAATCCTTATAGATGCCACTCTGCTGAATGATTTCCGAGCCCACGGAATAGGCATCCTGCGAACGGGATTGCTCGATGAAAACGCTGATTAACGACTGAAACAGCTGCAGCTTGCCTATCGTTCCGCGGCTGACATTCAGTCCAAAGTGCATGGGATTGCATACCACCTTCCACAGGCTCACACCATATTTCTTGCCCGCTTCAGCTATCTTGCCCACCGTTGTGTCGCCAATGCCGCGCGTAGGATAATTGATGATGCGCTTCAGGGCCTCTTCATCGTCGGGATTTACCACCAGTCGGAAGTAGGCGATGATGTCCTTGATCTCCTTGCGCTGATAGAAACTCAGTCCTCCGTAGATGCGGTAAGGGATATTCTCTTTGCGGAAAGCCTCCTCGAAGCTACGGCTCTGCGCGTTGGTTCTGTAGAGAATGGCGAAGTCACTATACTCGCATTTGTCCTCGCGGCAGATGCGCTTGATGTCCTTGCTGACTATCAGTGCCTCTTCCTTATCACTATAAGCCTTCTTCAGAATCAGCTTTTCGCCCTCGTCGTTGCGGCTGTAGATGTCCTTTGGAATCTGCCGTTCGTTGTGCTTAATCAGACTATTGGCAGCCTGAACAATGCGTTGTGTACTGCGATAGTTGCGCTCCAGTTTAAATTGTTGAGCGTTATTGTATAAATGAGTGAACTCTAAGATGTTATCAATATTGGCTCCACGAAATCCGTAGATGCTCTGAGCATCGTCGCCGACGACGCAGACAGCCTGTCGCTCCTTGGTCAACTGATAGACGATTTGCTGCTGTGCGCCATTGGTGTCTTGGTATTCATCCACGAAGACATAGGCAAACTGGTTGACGTATTTCTGTCGGATGTCCTCGTGTTCATTAAAAAGGACGTAGGTATATACCAGCAAATCGTCGAAGTCCATCGCGTTGGCCTGGCGGCATCGGGCAGCATAGGCAGAATAGATTTTGGTGATGTCGGGCATGCGCTGCTCAAAGTCGCGCTGCAAGGCAGCCCTGTCGATGGCATAATCATCGGCCAGAATCAAGTGGTTCTTGGCCATACTGATGCGGTTGTGCACTGTTGCGGGCTTATACTGCTTGTCGTTGAGCCCCATTTCCTTGATGATGGCCTTGATGAGCGAGCGCGAATCGGCTTCGTCGTAAATGGTGAAGTTGCTGTTGAACCCGATATGCTCGGCCTCGCGCCGAAGGATTCGGGAGAAAATGCTATGGAAAGTGCCCATGTAGAGATAGCGGGCGCGCTCCTCGCCCACCAGCTTTCCGATGCGTTCGCGCATCTCCCGGGCGGCCTTGTTGGTAAAAGTCAGCGCCAGAATGTTCCACGGCTTAAACCCATGATACTCCAACAGATAGGCTATCTTGTAGGTCAGCACACGCGTCTTGCCCGAACCTGCACCGGCAATCACCAGTTGCGGCCCGTCGCAATACTCCACAGCCTTGCGCTGACTCTCGTTCAGTTCTTCTAATAATGAATGATTCTTTTCCATCAAGTAACTCTCTATTATTTCTTTTCGGGTAGTTGAAACAGCTCCCCGAGCTTATAATCAAAGTCGTCTGGTTTGAAGTTGACGCATCCACTCCACGGGTAGAAGGTCATCTCGCCTATGTAAACACGGTTGTTCACGTCATAGAAATCAACCTCTGCCGAACACGATGGGCGACGGCACATGCCATTCGTTGAAGGTCTTATAGATAGTCGCTTTATCCATCTTTGACTTGTCGCGCACGATCACATTGTTGCCATAGCCGTTGTTGCATTTGATGATGAAAGCCCCGGGCAGGTCGTCGAAGTCTACATCTTCTATTCTATCTCTGACTTGTAAGGTCTTGGGGAGATATTCTTCCAAGCCTCTTTCCTTTAGGTACTGCTTTTTCTGGTGCTTGTCTACGCACTGAGTCATCCGCTCGTCGCGGTAGTTCAGCTTGTACCAGGCTATTTTCTCCGATAACCGCTTGGGCCGTTTCAAGTCAGGCCATCGGCCCACCTTCACCTAGTATTGCAGCATCACGACCATCCTGTCGGGCAAGAACCTGACGGTGTTTTCCAAGATGGATCTGACTATTTTGTTTTTTAAGAATGCCATTGATACGATTCGCTCACTTCTTATAAATACCGCTGTCCACGGTTTTCGGGTCTACGTCCTGCCCCTCTTTGGGCAACAGGGGCACGAATTTCATTTGCTTCATGATGGCATACTTGCGCTTCACCATATAGTTTGAGGGATTCTTCGACGAGAACTTCCGGGGATTGGGCAGCGTGGCAGCTATCAAGGCACAGTTGGCACGCGTCAGATCGGCCGCATGACAGTCGAAATGCTCGCGCGCCACAGCCTCTACGCCGTAGATGCCGTCGCCCATTTCAATACTGTTCAGATAGACTTCCATGATGCGCTGCTTGCTCCAGACAAACTCAATCAGCACCGTGAAATAGGCCTCCAAGCCTTTTCGCACCCAAGAACGCCCTGGCCAGAGAAACACGTTCTTGGCCGTTTGCTGCGTGATGGTGCTGGCTCCGAGCTTGCGTTTGCCCTCCATGTTCTTCATGGCCGCTTGCTCAATGGCCTTATAGTCGAAGCCGTGGTGCTTCAAAAAGCGCTGATCCTCGCTGGCCATCACAGCCACAGGCATGCTTGCTGATATCTTCTCGAGCGGCACCCAGTGGTGTTTCAGCTTCATCGACTTGCCTTCGTGATGCTGTTCGGCACAGCGGATGAGCATCAGCGGCGTCACCCACACCGGAATGAAGCGCAGGGCGACAACAGAAAGAATGGTGGAGGCAAAGAAGGCCACCACCATCCATTGAATAGTTTTCCTGATGAATTTCTTCACCGTTTTAGTTTTTCGCCTTTTAAGAATACTGCAATTCGTGGGATTACTCCAGTGTACCGGCGTTAGCAGCGTCGATCATGGCCTGGCTGGCATAGAGGTAGATCTCCACGCGACGGTTCTGAGCCTTACCGGCAGCGGTAGAGTTGTCGGCCACGGGGTTAGCTTCGCCAAGTCCTTCCACCGAACGAATCTGTGAAGAGCTGACAGCCTGACCGAGCAGATAGTTCTGAACGCTCTGAGCACGCTGCAGCGAAAGCTGCTGGTTCTTCTGATAGCTCTGCTCTGCAGTTGAGTTCTTCCAACCGGCATTGTCAGTATAACCCTGGATGGCTACGTCGGCATCGTTGTAAGTCTTCAGCACGTTGGCAAATTCTGTGAGCGAAGTCTTGGCGGCATTGGCCAGTGTTGCGCTACCTGTCGTGAAGAGGATACCGCTGTCGAAGGTCACCTTCACAGCCTGCAGACCGTTAGCGTCGGTGATGCTTTCCACCTGAGCGTTCTTCACAGCCTCGGCAGCAGCCTTAGCCTTGTCCATCTTCTTGCCGATGAGAACACCAGCCGTAGCACCAACAGCCGTACCGATGGCAGCACCGATAGCTGTGCTCTTGCCGTTGTGACCAATCACTTGTCCGAGGATGCCACCTAATGCAGCGCCACCGGCTCCACCGATGATACCGCCCTTAGCGGTGTTGTTCATACCACAACCAGACAACAGAACGAGGGAGCAAAGTCCCAGAACGGATAACTTAAACTTTTTCATTTCGTTACTTTTAAATAATTAGTTACTAAATTTCTTGATTCATAAACGGCCGAACCAGGTTGTCTTGATGGTGGTCTCGGGCCATACACTTTGCAAAGGTAAACGTTTTTCTGCCAACCACCAAGCAATTTAAGTTTTTTTATCAGAACATTCGGTTTTTCGATAAAATAAACATGAAATCTAAACAACTTGCTTTCAAATCGTAAATGACGCATTTAGCCACTCTAAATGACGTGTTTAGCACTCGTAAACGACGCATTTAGCCGACGTAAACGACATGCTTAGATTCGTCGATATGGCAGCTTAGGGTTTCACTTTGATATATGGAGCCAGCTCGGGCACCTTTTTGGCCACCTCTTTGGCCATCAACTGCGCCACCTCATGGGCTCCAAAGACATTGTAATGTGTATTATCCTGGCGGCCTTCTGGCAATGCCGGATGCTCGCCACGACGATACCACACATGCAGTCGGCGTGAACCTTCCACGCCCAACTGCTGCTCTAAGTCGTGGGTCAGCCGCTGAGCGTCAACGAAAGGAACGTTCATCTCGCGGGCAATCATCTTGGGTACCACTGCATATTCGCCATGTGTGTCAACCAAAGTGTCGCTTGTGATCACCTCGTCTTGATAGACCGTGTTGCGCAAAGACTCATCGTCGATCGACGGGTCGTGGTTGACGAGGAAGTTCCGGCGTACCACGCTGTTGAACAATACGGGGATGGCTCCCTTCATCCGTGCCTGATTGACATACAGTCGAAGGTTGGCATCGAAGGTAGACCCCACTTGCGTATACCGCCGGGGGTCGTTTTTCTCATCGTTATGGCCAAACTGGATGAACACATAGTCGCCGGGCTGGATGCGGCTGAGCACCTTCTGCCAGCGCCCTTCGTCCATGAAGCTCTTCGACGAACGCCCGTTCACGGCGTGGTTTTCTATCCGCACATCGTCGGTGAAATACTCGTGCAGCACCATCCCCCACCCTCTTTCGGGACTTCCCTTCGTGGTGTCTTTGTTGGCCATCGTGGAGTCGCCAATCAGATAGATAGTGATTGGACGCCTCGTTGCCGAGCTGCAAAGGAGCATAATGCCCATCAAGGCCATCAAATATCCAAATTGTCTCATAAATTGAGCGTGTAAACTACTATTCTATCTTTATAGTTTTTCGACATTGTTTTGCAAAACTTACATCCCCCAAACCATGATGGTGCGACCCTGATACTGGCAGGTTTTGTGCCAGATGCGCTCTTCCCAGGTCTTGGTTTGCGAGCGGTCGAAGATGATGAGATGGCCTTCGTCGATGCTGCCGCACAGGTCCATGTAGTCGCTGGTCTGCTGCAAGCCCTTGTCGATGGTGGTGTCAAGCGCCTCACGCAGTATCTTCAGTTCGAGAACAATGCGCTGAATGGGACCGCCATAGTGGTCGGTCAGCGGTTTCCGGATGAGCAGATCCGTGCGACGACGCCCCAGTCCGTACTCGCGGTCGATATAGCCTCCGCCGTTGACGACACGCTGGAGGAATGCTTGCAGAAGCAGCTGCGGACCGGCTTCGGCATAGTCGAAGCGGCCAATCCAGGAATCTGCATTCTGGCGGAAGAACTGCTGGAAGTCGAGCAATAGCTTCTGCATGTCAATACCGTGGTCGGGACGTTCGTACCATTGTGGGTCTTGTATCAGCTGCTGCTGCGTACTGGCAGTCAGTTCGCGAGGTATAATCTCCCTATATATGCCATTGGCAATACGCAAAGGCTTGCCCCGTTCCTTGGTCACGAGCCCCATGTCCTTCACATAGAGAATATCGTCGTCTGGCATCTTGTTCTCATCAGGCTCCTCTTCGTTGGCAAGTATCGGCTCTATCACCCGCCGAACGCGGTCTTCCCTGAGTTTATCGATGAGAATATCGATGTGGGTGTCACGGCGGTAGATGATGTTCTCGATAGCCCTGTCCAACATTTCTGGGATAATACGGATGGAACGATCGCGGTTTTCCTTGATCTTGTATGTCACCTCTCGGCCAACGGCGTTCACTAACCAAGGCTGTCCCTCGGTGGCTGTCCAAAGCAAAGGGAAGCAAGCCTCATCGAACTCTTGCCCTGTTTCGCGCGTATGCTGCATGTAGAGTTCATGCACTTCTTCCTGAGTAAAATTGCCAAGCCTCAATGATTCCGATTTAATGTTGAATGCCGAGCCGCCAGTCACGATGTCTTGATTGGACAAAACGATGCGGTAGTCTCTGACATCGCGCACACCGCAGAGGATGATACTCTGCGGGAAAGACTTCGGTCGGTTGACATAGCCAGAGAGAATCTGACGAAGGACAGATACCAATGAGTCGCCGACAAGTGCATCTATCTCGTCAATGAAAAGGACCAAAGGCTTGGGCAACGCCTCCGACAGTCTTCTGAGAAATGCCGTAAGCATAGAGGACTCATCCATACCTCTTACTTCTTCGCGCACTTGGAGGGGCATGTCGCTCCCAATAATTCCTCTTACCTCGTCGGCTATCGTGTCGCAAGTGGAGCGAATCACACTGACCACATTATTTCTGGCACTCTGCCCTCCCTCTACATTGGCATAGACGGCTATATAATCATCGCGCTTATTCAGGTAGTCGCGCAGGGCGAGCATACATGAAGTCTTACCCGTCTGACGCGGGGCATGAAGCACAAAATACTTACTCTGGGCAATGAGCATCAGCACATCGTCCAGGTCTATACGACTCAGCGGGTCGATGGTATATTCCACCTCGGGCCGATTAGGGCCGGCTGTATTGAAGAATCTCTCCATGCTTTGCTTCTATTAATGTCATGAACGGGTACAAAAATTTTTACTTGAGGGCTTCCACCAGCTCTTCGGGCGTCACTAACTGCTGCTCGCCGGTGAGCATATTCTTGAGTGTCAGCTTGCCTTCCTTCATCTCGTTCTCGCCGACAAGGGCCACAAAGGGAATCTGTTTGGCATTGGCATAGCTCATCTGTTTCTTCATCTTCACGCTGTCGGGATAGACTTCCGTGCGGATTCCGGCCTGACGGGCTTTGGCAGCAACCGACATGCAATAGGCAACTTCCTTTTCTCCGAAGTTGATGAAGAGCAGTTCGGTGCCGTTGACGGCTTCCTTGGGATAGGCATCCAGGGCATTGAGGACGTCGAAGATGCGGTCAACACCGAACGAGAAGCCCACGCCCGAGAGTCCGGGCATACCGAAGATGCCCGTCAGATTGTCGTAACGCCCGCCGCCTGTGATACTTCCAATCTGCACATCGAGCGCCTTCACCTCGAAGATAGCACCTGTATAATAGTTCAATCCGCGGGCTAAAGTCAGGTCGAGTTGCAGTTCATTGTTCAGCGTAGCTACGGTCTGCGAGCCTTCTCCAGACTCTTCCAGTGCGCCAAGCATACCTAAGATGAAGCGCAATTCCTCCACTCCCTTTTGGCCGATTTCTGAATCTTTCAGCACTTCAGCAATCACTTGAAGCTTCTGAGCGTTAGTTCCTGACAATGAGATAATTGGCTGAAGCTTCGCAATAGCCTCTTCTGAGAGTCCGTTCTTGGCCAGTTCGTCGTTGACGGCATCAATGCCAATCTTTTCGAGCTTGTCGATGGCCACCGTGATGTCGATGATTTTATCGGCGGCTCCTATCACTTCGGCTATGCCCGTGAGAATCTTTCGGTTGTTGATTTTAATCTGAACGCGCACGCCGAAACGGGTGAACACGGTGTCGATAATCTGCAACAGCTCCACCTCGTTCAGCAGAGAGTCGCTGCCTACGACATCGCCATCAAACTGATAGAACTCGCGGTAGCGACCCTTCTGCGGACGATCGGCACGCCATACGGGCTGCACCTGATAGCGCTTGAAGGGCAATTGCAGTTCTTCGCGGTGCATCACCACATAGCGGGCAAAGGGAACGGTGAGGTCGTAGCGCAGACCTTTCTCGCAGAAACGGGCTGCCAGATGCAGGGCGTTGCGCTCTTGCAGTTCCTCATCGCTCACCTTGCTGGTGAAATCGCCGCTGTTGAGCACCTTGAACAGCAGCTTGTCGCCCTCTTCGCCGTACTTCCCCATCAGGGTCTGCAGGGTTTCCATCGCCGGTGTCTCTATCTGCTGGAAGCCATAAAGGGCGTACACACTGCGAATGGTATTGAATATATAGTTGCGCTTCGCCATCTCTACGGGCGAGAAGTCGCGCGTTCCTTTGGGTATACTTGGTTTGTTTGCCATTTCTTTTCGTTGTTTATGGATGAAGATTCATTAGAATGCCTGGCGGACGATGGTCTGATTTCTGTCCGGACCGATGGAAACGATGCAAATAGGAGTCTCCAACTGCTCCTCAAGGAAGGCAATATAGTCCTTGAAAGCCTGTGGGAAATCGGCCTCGTTGGTCATCTTTGTCATGTCCGTCTGCCAACCGGGCAGTTCCTGATAGATGGGTTCCACGCCTTCTTCAACGCAGAACGGGAAGTCCTTTGTTTCCAATCCGTTAACGCGATAAGCCACACAAGCCTTGATGGTAGTGAAAGTGTCGAGCACATCGCTCTTCATCATGATGAGTTTCGTCACGCCATTCACCATGATAGCATAGCGGAGAGCCACCAGGTCGATCCATCCGCAACGACGTTCACGGCCCGTTACGGCACCATATTCATGACCCAAGTCGCGAATCTTGGCACCCGTCTCGTCGAACAACTCCGTCGGGAACGGCCCCGCTCCCACTCTGGTGCAATAGGCTTTCATGATGCCGAAGACATCGCCAATCTTGTTCGGGCCGATGCCGAGACCTGTGCAGGCACCGGCACAAATGGTGTTCGAGGACGTGACAAAGGGATAACTGCCGAAATCAATGTCGAGCATCGTTCCCTGAGCGCCCTCGCAGAGCATCGACTTACCCGAGCGAAGGAGTTTGTTGACCTCGTGTTCAGAGTCCACGATGTTGAACTGCTTCAGGTATTCTACGCCTTCCATCCAGGTCTTCTCCACCTCTGTCAGGTCGTAGTCGGTGCAGTTGAGCGACTTCAAGATGGCTTCGTGGCGGGCTTTGTGGGCTGCATACTTCTCCTCAAAGCGGTCGAAGATGTCGCCAACGCGCAGACCGGTACGCGACACCTTGTCGGTATAGGCCGGACCAATGCCCTTGCCGGTGGTTCCCACCTTGCTCTTTCCCTTCTGAGTCTCGTAGGCTGCGTCGAGCAGTCGGTGGGTCGGCATAATGAGGTGTGCCTTCTTCGAGATGTGCAAACGCTCGTGAAGCGGATGCCCGCTCTTCTCCAAATCCTTGGCTTCTGCCATGAAAAGGTCGGGTGCCAGCACCACGCCATTACCGATTATATTGACTTTGTCGCCCTGGAAGATTCCCGACGGAATGCTCCGAAGCACATATTTGTGGCCTTCAAACTCTAAAGTATGACCGGCGTTAGGTCCGCCTTGGAATCGTGCTACGACATCATAATGAGGCGTCAACACATCAACGACTTTTCCTTTTCCTTCGTCGCCCCACTGCAGTCCCAGCAAGACGTCTACTTTTCCTTTGCTCATTTCTTTTTGGTTTTATTGTTTTTATTTTTGATTCGGGTTAATCGGGCCTGACAGTTGCTGCACGTACCATATATAAATAAGGTATAGTCCGACCGGCGGAAACGATGCAGACGGGTCTCGGCCACCGCTTTGGTCACGGCCACAGACTTCACGTCCTGCGACTTTCCACATACTCTGCAAATCTGGCGGATGGTGTTTTCCATGCCATACGATGCCTCATACACCGTTCCGGTGTTGAGGGTATGACTCGTAACCAGCTTCAATTGCATAAAAAGATGGATGGAATTGTAGAGTGTGGCGAGACTCACGGGGAAGTGGTGTTCCTCGAGCCAGATGCCCAACTCACGGATGGTAAAGTGCTTATTTACAGAATAAATGGCATTCAAAATCGCAAAACGCTCAGGCGTTTTACGAAGATGATTCTGCTCAAGATAGTCGGTCAGAATACCTTTCACGGTGGTTTTCACACTGTCTTTTGCCATAGATATAGTGCCAAAGTACAGTGCAAAGTTACAACAAAATTGGGAGAAAGATGCAACAATACATTAAAAAATATCTAAATAAATAGATTTTGCCATTTTTTTAGCTATAGACTCATACGATTCTCCCAAATCGGCGAAGCGCAGAAGGCAGAGATGAGCCGCATGACTGACGGCTGGCGAGCCATCTGTAAGTGCTGAAGCTATCTGGTCCATCAGCTCGTTGATGCCCCGTTCGTCGGGTTCCCGACCGTTCATGAAGAGTCTTGTCAGGATATGGAAGCCGCAGATCTGATACAGAGGTCTGTCTTTGGCTATCCATTCATAAGCCATAGCCGGAGCGAAGGGCAAATGCTGGTAGAGATTGAAGGCTGCCATCTCGGCCAGTTCCTGCGATTCCGTCTGCTCCATCCATAGGTCGGCTATCTCGGGAAGCATGCGCTCGGGGGGCATCATCATGGTGGCCAGAATCTTGCATTCGCGGACATTCTCTTTCCATAGCTCGATGGCCAGGTCGTAGTCCTGCCCGTATTCATCGGCTATTTGCCGTAGGTCGGCGAGTTGTACGCCCCAGTTGAGATGATAGTGTAGTCCTTTGTCGCGCATCGACTTCGATGCTGCGCCATTCATCAGCAGCCGGAATCCCTGCTTCAAGCGCTTTAACTTCTCATGTGTTTCTGTGTTCATAGACAATCTGTATGGGTGATTTAGACAGAATATTCGCGGCTATAGCGGAGCATCTGTTCTTCGTAGGTCTCTGAATAGTCGGCCTTGATGTCGACTATCTCGCCGGAAGCGTTATACACAGGAGAGAGACGGGGATTCAGGAATCCCTTGTATGGCGCCAGGTTCAGTTGCTCATAGCGTTGCAATATCTCTGAGTGGAGCTGCTCGTCCACATAGATGGCATAGCGTTCCACCAAGGCCCGAGCTGCCTCGAAGTCGCCTTCGCTCTTGATGCGCTGCACCTCTGCCAGCAGGGTTGCTATCAGCTGGCGGAGGGCTTCGTAGTCGTTGATCTGCACGAAGGTCTTGTCCTGCCGCTTGATCAGTTGCATTACCTCGGCCTCCCTACCCTTTTCCAAGCACCAGCGTGCTATCAAGGCGCGGTTTCTCATGTGGGCTTCCTCAATCTGATGGCCGGGTTTGATGCGTGTCAACTGGGTGAGCAGGCCGTTCATCATGTACGTATAATACGAGCTTTTATAGGCTTCTGCATCGGGCGTAAGCCCCAGTCCCACCAGCTTTTCATCGGCTAAATAATACAGGGCAAACAGGTCGGCACGGGCTTCTTCTATCGTATTGCCATAGGCTTTCAGCGCGTCGGGATCCACACCCGGCAGGAGCTGGCCACTTCCGTGACCCAGACACTCGTGAAGGTCGGTGTGCAGATCGTCGCAGATATCAGCATACCGGTCAATCAGGTCGATGGTCGGTTGGTCTACGACAAACTCTTCGCGGAAGCCGTTCCCTTTGGCAGCCTTGTTATAGGCATCGGTCAGGTTGCCTATGGTGACGCTCTTGCTTCCGTGTTGACCACGAATCCAGTCGGCATTCGGCAGATTGATGCCGATGGCCGTCGAGGGATACTCATCGCCACCCAGCATCGCGGCACACACAACGTTGGCGGTAACACCTTTCACGACCGACTTCTTGAAGCGTGGATCAACGGGCGAATGGTCTTCAAACCACTGGGCATGCTCGCTGATGGTCTGTGTGCGGCGAGTAGCTGCCAGGTCTTTGTACTCCACAATGCCCTCCCAGGAGCCTTTCAGCCCCAACGGGTCTTCGTAGACTTCGATGAAGCCGTTCACGAAATCCACGCGCGACTGCTTCTCTTCAACCCACTCTATGCAGTAGTGGTTGAACTCACGAAGGTCGCCCGTCTTGTAATACCTGATCAGCGAACGGATGTATTGCTCTTGCTTTTCATTGTCCGTAAAGGCCAAAGCTTTCTCCAACCAACCCACTATCTGGTGAATGATTTCGCCGTATTTGCCGCTCTCGCACCACACATCTTCGGCGATGATGCCATCGCGCTTCACCAGTGTGGAGTTCAGTCCGTATGAGATGGGCTCCGCATCATCTGCATGCTGCTTCTTCAGGTCGGCATAAAACGCTTCGGCTTCTTCTTGGGTCACGCCATCATAGAAGTTGACGGCCGAAGTGGCAATCAGGTCTACGCCGTCGGCTTTATTCACCCGCTTGGGCATAACGGCAGGATTGAAGATCACGGGTAGCAGCCTGTCGCACAGGTCGTCTACGCTTTCGCCATTCTCCAGTGGGAGCATGTCTTGTGGTACTTCATGTATGGCTCTGCGCAAAAATGCCTCCGAGAACTCCGGTTGGAACTTCTCGCTGCCATAGTGATGGTGGATTCCGTTGGAGAACCACACCCTTTTCAGGTAGGTGGTCAGTGCCAGGAAATCGTTCTCGCGCGTACCTTTATTATATATATATAAGGCTTCGAGTGTTTTTCTAATCTGAAGATTGTATTTGCCAAACTGACTGAACGTGATATCTCGACCCCATAAAGTGGCTTCAGATAGACAATAGATCAGTTTTTTTTGCTGAATGGAAAGACGCTCAAAACCATCGAGCCGGTAGCGCAACATTTCTATGTCGGCAAACCGCTCTCCGGTGGAATACTTGAAATCTTGATTGTTCTCCATTATTTCTTGTCTGTTTTGGGCTTTCTGCCCCGTTTGGCCAGCTTCTCGGCACGAGTGCTCAACTGCGACAAGTGCTTCAGCCGGTAGGCACGCGGGGTGATACCCACAAATTTATAGAACGAGGCATAGAACGACTGGCGGTTGGAGAAGCCCACCAACTCGCTGATATCCTCCATGTTCAGGTCGGCATATCGCTTGTCGCTCAGCATCTCCATAGCTTCATCAATGCGGAACTTGTTGATAAACGAAGTATAGTTCGTGTGGAAACGCACGTTGACCACCGCTGAGATGTACCGAGTATTCGTACCCAAGTCCTCTGCGAGCTTGCGCGCCGAATAATTCTTGTCACGATATTTCTTTTGTAAGAGGATGATTTCCAGAATTCGTTCCTTTAATTCATCCATCAACAATGGGTTCACCAGCCTGCGATAGACTGCATCCTTCTCCTGTCTCTCCGTTATGTTGTACTTAGCCATTGGCGTAAAATTAATAGTCCAGAATAAAATACTTGCTGCAAAAATACAAATAATCCGTCAAAAAACAAACTCTCTAAGCATTTTTTTACGAAAATACATCTTTTTTTTACGTATTAAGCAATATTTAAACATAATATCGGTTAAAAATTTTGCCAGTTCAAAGAATTGTAGTAATTTTGCAGCCGATTTAGTCCGTGGAGGCTCAAACAAGCGGCGACAAGGTGTCTGCCCGCCTCGCGGAAAAACCCGTTTATTATTAATTAAATGTACGCAATTGTAGAAATTAACGGTCAGCAGTTCAAAGCCGAACAGGGAAAGAAGCTGTTCATCAACCACATCCGCGAGGCGGAAGAGGGGCAAACTGTTGAGTTTGACAAAGTGCTGCTCGTAGACAACGACGGCGCTGTCACGGTTGGTACTCCTACCGTAGAAGGAGCAAAAGTAGTGTGTGAAGTGATTAACCCACTCGTCAAGGGCGACAAGGTCATCGTCTTCAAGATGAAGCGCCGCAAGGACTATCGCAAGAAGAACGGACACCGCCAGCAGTACACACACGTGGAAATCAAATCAGTAATCGCTTAATTTAAGGAGGACGTAGAAATGGCACATAAAAAAGGTGTAGGTAGTTCGAAGAACGGACGCGAGAGTGCTGCTCAAAGACTCGGCGTCAAGATTTGGGGCGGACAGAAGTGCATCGCAGGCAACATCATCGTTCGCCAGCGTGGTACTCACCACAATCCAGGCCGCAACGTCGGTATTGGTAAGGATGACACCCTCTATGCTCTGACAGACGGCATCGTGGACTTCCACAAGGGCCGCGGCAACAAGAACACCGTTTCAGTAATACCACAGGCTGAAGCATAAATAAACAAACAACTTATTCCAAACAAACAACAGAATCGCGAGCATCCCCCTGGGAAGTTCGCGATTTCTGCTTTCTCCCCTTTCATCTTTCAGCTTTTTCTGATACTGTAAACACGGCATTTAGATTACTGACCCCACCCCTGCCCCACCCCTACAAGGGAGGGGCAGGGGTGGGGGCTCCCTTTGGCGAAGGCCTGGGGAAAGTAGCTCGTAAACACGTCATCTACCATTCGTACACAAGTCATGTACCATTCGTACACAAGTCATGTACCATTCGTACACAAGTCGTGTACATGTTGAAAACGACACAAAAACAGAGAAAGTCGGCGTAGTCTTCGCGTTGAAAACTTAGTGTATATAAACGAGTTTTACTGTAGGTGACCTACATGCACCTTTGGGAGTAGCCATCGCCATCACGACCTTTTTCTCATTTTTCTCGCATATTCCTTGGCGGTTCCGCAAAATCTTTGTATATTTGCAACGCATTCTGTCAAAAAAAATGACACAATCGAGACCATCATTAAAGTACATAAACCAAGCCACGCGACAATATCGTTTAAAATTAGATAATTTCCTGGATGCGGGGGGGAACAGCGCGCCCCACAAGGCGCGCCCCCGCACCCGAGAAATCCCAGGGCAGAAAATGTTAAGGAATGTGCAAAAAATAAGTTGGTACAATGTAGGAGGTCACGTGTCCTC
>ERZ842401.2868-NODE-2868-length-22255-cov-4.841892_pt1 | contig 22255 bp, 16 predicted proteins | sample MGYA00521270_ERZ842401 | MGnify/ENA primary metagenome ERZ842401 (study PRJEB31892, sample SAMEA3878208) | bioreactor metagenome | biome: Moose rumen | place: Sweden | collected 2011-10 | study: EMG produced TPA metagenomics assembly of the PRJEB12797 data set...
TCTTGTTGGCATTGTCGCCGCTGAGGATGAGCACCAGGTCGCCGTCCTTGGCGCCACAGGCTTCCTTCACTTTCTGCCAGACCTCCGGCTCGTAGAACTTATCCACCGACGACTTCACCGTTCCGTCCTGGTTGAACTTCACGTAGACCAGGCCCTTGGCACCCACTTGCGGACGCTTGACGAAGTCGGTCAGCTGGTCCAGCTGCTTGCGGGTGTAGTCGGCACAGCCGGGCACGCAGATGCCTCCGATGTAGGCAGCCTCGTTGAACACGGGGAAGGTGCCGGTGCCCTTCAGCTGGGGCATCAGCTCGACGAACTCCATGCCGAAGCGCAGGTCGGGCTTGTCGCTGCCGAAGCGGCGCATGGCCTCGTGCCACGTCATACGCTGCAGCGGCGGCAGCTCTATACCGCGCACCTCCTTGAACAGGTGGCGGGCCAACGACTCGAAGACTTCGAGGATGTCCTCCTGTTCCACGAACGACATCTCGCAGTCTATCTGCGTGAACTCCGGCTGTCGGTCGGCACGCAGATCCTCGTCGCGGAAGCACTTGGCAATCTGGAAGTAGCGGTCGAAGCCGGAAACCATGAGCAGCTGCTTCAAGGTCTGCGGACTCTGCGGCAGGGCGTAGAACTGTCCGGGGTTCATGCGGCTGGGCACCACGAAGTCGCGTGCACCCTCTGGCGTGGAGCCTATAAGGATGGGGGTCTCCACCTCGATGAACTGGCGCGAGTCGAGGAAGTTGCGGATGAGGATGGTCATGCGGTGGCGCAGCTCCAGATTCTTGCGCACGGCCTGTCGGCGCAGGTCCAGGTAGCGGTACTTCATGCGTATGTCGTCGCCGCCGTCGGTCTGGTCTTCGATGGTGAAGGGAGGCGTGATGCTCTCGCTGAGAATGTTGAGCTGCTTCACAAATATCTCGATGTCGCCGGTAGGCATCTTCGGGTTTTTCGACTGCCGCTCGCTCACGGTGCCCGTCACCTGTATGCAATATTCGCGTCCCAGCTTGTTGGCACGCTCGGTAAGGGCGGCATCGTCGCCCTCGTCGAACACCAGTTGCGTCATACCATAGCGGTCGCGCAGGTCGACGAACGTCATGCCGCCCATCTTGCGCGTGCGCTGTACCCATCCGGCCAACGTCACTTCGCTGCCGGCATCGGCGAGCCGCAGCTCGCCACAAGTCTTACTCCTATACATATAATATGAATGTTTTTCCTTTACGAGGTGCAAAGGTACAAAAGAGTTGAGAGTTGAGAGTTAAGAGTGATGGGTTTTTCCTCGCCTCTTAATTATTTTTAACGCCTCGCTCGGCTTTCTGGCGTCCCGTTGGTAGCAAGCTAGCAAAGCTAGAACGGCCGCCTGGCTCAGCCAAGAACTCCTAACTCTTAACTCTTCACTCTTAACTCTTCACTCTTAACTCTTAACTCTTAACCAACTCCAGTTCCACGGGACAGTGGTCTGAGCCGAGGATGTCGGTGTGTATCTTGGCATCGCTGATGCGGGGACGCAGGCGGTCGCTGACGACGAAGTAGTCGATGCGCCAGCCAGCGTTCTTCTGGCGGGCCTGGAAGCGGTAGCTCCACCACGAATAGGTCACCTGCTCAGGATACTTCCAGCGGAAGGTGTCGGTGAATCCGCTCTGCAGCAGCTCAGTGAAGCGCTGTCGCTCCTCGTCGGTGAAGCCGGCGTTGCGACGGTTAGCCTTCGGGTTCTTGATGTCTATCTCCTCGTGGGCCACGTTCATGTCGCCACAGACGACGACGGGTTTCTGCCCGTCCAGGCGGCGCAGGTAGGCCTGGAAGTCGGTCTCCCACTGCATGCGGTAGTCCAGGCGGCGCAACTCGTCCTGCGAGTTGGGCGTATAGACGTTGACGAGGAAGAAGTCGGGCATCTCCAGCGTCACGACACGCCCCTCGTGGTCGTGCTCGTCGATGCCGATGCCCGTTGTCACCGCCAGGGGCTTGTGGCGGGTGAAGATGGCGGTGCCGCTGTATCCCTTCTTGTCGGCATAGTTCCAGTAGCTCTCATAACCCTCGAAGCTGAGGTCGAGCTGTCCGGCCTGCATCTTCGTCTCCTGAAGGCAGAAGAAGTCGGCATCCAGCCTTCGGAAGATGTCGCTGAAGCCCTTCCCCTCACAAGCCCGCAGGCCATTCACGTTCCAGCTCACCAGTCTCATTTCTTCTCCTCCTTCGTTTCTTCCTTGTCGGCCTTCACCTCGGTAGCCTTGTATCCGAACTTGCCGAAGCTCTTGATGAGCTGGGCGGGCGTCGTCTTGTCGGCATCGTAGGTGATGGTCACGCGCTGCTGTTCAATGTTCGTCTCAATCAGCTTAACGCCTTTCTCGAAGCGCAGGTTGCCCTTGATTTTCTTCTCGCAGTTCTCGCAGTGCATCTGTGGCTGCGTGGTCACCACGACGGTCTTGATGTCTTTTGCCAGTGCGACGGATGCCGTCAGCAGCATGGCCATTGTCAGTGCTTTTCTCATTTCTTATCTTAGTTTATAGTTTCTTTCCAAAGTTTAGGCGGATGCCGGCGTAGAACATGGCACCGTGTACTGGACCCCAGACCATGGTGGGGTCGAAGCGGTCGCTCCAGGGGGCGCCGGCACAGATGATGGGATTCTTCTGGCGGAAGCCCGTGAGGTTTTCGCCGCCTACATAGACGGAGAAGTGGCGGAACCAACGCGTGACCTGTGCTTGCAGCTGCTCGTAGCCATGAAAGCGCTCGCCCCATAGCCCGTCGACGGGCGTGGGCATGCGTCCGCCGCCGTTCAGCTGCAATGTGACGTCGAACTGCCACAGGCCGAGCGGTGTCTTGTAGCTGGCGGTGACCAATCCCTTATAGCGGCTGGTCAGCGGCTTCTCCATCAGCCGGTGGTTGTAGGTAGTCTTCACGTCGTTCAGCCGGTAGGCAGCCGTCAGCGTCAGCCCCTCGAAGAGCGGGTAGGTGGCATCCACCTGGAAGGTGTGCGAGTAGGACTGTCCGTCGAGGTTGGTGATGCGCAGCTCCGAGGGACTGCTGTCGTAGTCTATGATGGTCTGGTGGAGGAAGTCGGTATAGTAGTACTCCGCATTGAGGCGCAGCGTCTTGCCGAAGAGGGGGAAGTAGAGCGAAGCGCTGACGCCATAGTTCCAGGCCTCCTCCTGGTCGAGGGCGTCGTCCACCACCAGCCGACGTCCGCTGGCAAGCAGGTTGAAGTTCTCCGCCAAGGCGTGCGGCGAGCGGTAGCCCTTGCCTGCCGAGAGGCGCAGGCTGAGCGCCCCGGTGGGCGTCACCTTCAGGTGCAGGCGGGGCGTGAAGAACGTGCCGTAGCGGCTGCTGTGGTCGGCACGCAGTCCGGCCATGGCGATAACCTTGTCGTGCAGGTTCAGCGTGTATTGGGCGTAGGCGCCGGGGGTCGACTCGTGGGGATGGCCGTCGTAGTTGAAGGAGCATCCTGCCGACAGCTCGTGCAGGTCGGTGAAGTGGTGCTCCAGCATCAGCTGGGCGTAGGCGTTGCGTTCCGTGGCGTCGTAGGTCTTGTGGCCGAAGTAGGCATCCGTGGAGTGTATGCTGCCGCTGGCCATGAGGGCCACGTTGGTGCCGTGGTCGCGGTCGAGCACGAAGGCATGCTTCATGTATGCCTCGTAGCGGTCGGTGTTGATGCCGGTCAGGTAGTCCGGGTCTGGGCGAAGGCTATGGTAAGTAGCTGAGTAGCCGGGATGGTGCTGGCTCCGCTGGCCGCCTTCACGCTCCTCCCTAATCAGGCCGACGCCACCATGGAAGATGTAGGTCTGGCCCAGGTAGTCCCAACGGCTCTGCAAGTTCCACTGGCGCACGTTGGGCTTGTCCAGGAAACCGTCGCCGTTGTCGTCGTGATGGCCCCAGTCGTTCTCGTAGTGGGCCAGCAGCTCGGCATTCAGGCGAGGATTGAGGTGGATGTTCGCATCGGCATTGGCCTCCATGCGGCTCTTCGTGTCGCCGAAGAGGTTCACGGTGACGCCCTCATCGTCTTCTGGCTTCAGGTATTCCACGTCAATCTGCCCGGTGATGCTCTCGTAGCCATTGCGCACGCTGGAGGCCCCCTTCGACACCTGAATGCTCTTCATCCAGGGTCCGGGCACGTAGCCAAGGGCAAAGGGAGCGGCGGCGCCGCGGAAGTTAGGCAGGTTCTCGGTGAGCATCTGCACGTAGATGCCGCTCAGGCCCAGCAGACGTATCTGCCTGGCTCCCGTAGCGGCGTCGCTATAGCTCACGTCGACGGAGGGGTTGGTGGTGAAGCTCTCGCCCAGGTTGCAGCAGGCAGCACGGAACAGTTCCTCCTGCCCTATGCGCACGCCGTTCTCGGCACCGCCCAGGCGCAGCGTGCCCTGACGGCGGGTTACAACAGTAACCTCGTCCAGCTGCTGCGTCCTCAGCGTGTCCTCCTGTGCCAAGACAGGCGGCACCAGCAACAAAGCCAATACGGAACAGGCCATTCTTTCCATTTCGTCTACCATATCACTATCCGTCATTACACCGGTTGGTGTACCGAAGCCTTCCCCGATGTGCGATGACAAAGTGCAAAAGTACGCTTTTTGCACGACATAACAAAGAAAATGACAGAAAAAAAATAGCGGCGGCAGGCGTTTGGGAGCGGAGCAGACTAGCCCACCGATGCCGTTCACAGCGGCCGCCCCACGGCATCCTTCACCACGAGACCTGCCAGCATGAAGCCGAAGAGGGCCGTGATGTGGGCCACGGTGCCGTTGATCTGCGCCTTAGCCGAGCACCATTCGTGGTTCAGCAGCTCGAGGGCGCCAGGGCCAGCCTTCGCCTTGGGGCACATGCACTGCTCCGTGCCGCAGGTGGCGTTGTGGCCCAGGTTCTGCAACAGCTCGTCGCTGTAGACGCACTGGAACTTACGCTTAGGGTATTGTCCGTCGCGCTTGAAACGCTTGCGCAGGGCACGGGCCAGCGGGTCGCCCTGCACACGCCAGAACTCCGCCACGCGAATCCTCGTGGGATCCATCTTCAGCGCAGCGCCCATCGACGAGAAGAAGCGTGCCCCGGTCTGCGTGGCCATCAGGATGAGCAGGGCTTTGTCCTTCAAAGAGTCAATAGCATCGACGATGTAGTCGTAGTCGTCCAAGCCGAAGCTCCCGGCGGTCTCCTGCGAAAAAATCTGCTGCAAGGCCGTAATCTCTGCGGTTGGATTGATGCTGAGCAGACGCTCCTTCAGGGCCTCAACCTTCACCTGGCCTACCGTCTTGGTAGTAGCCATCAGCTGGCGGTTGATGTTCGTGATGCACACACGGTCGCTGTCGACGATGGTGAGCCGCCGGATGCCACTGCGCACCAGACTCTCGGCGCACCACGAGCCCACGCCGCCCACGCCGAAGATGATGACCCGCTTCTGTACCAGTCGCGCCATCTTCTCGTCGCCCAGCAGCAGCTCCGTCCTGCGAAATATTGCCTGTTCTATTGCCATACGGGCGACAAAGGTACAAAAAAATTAAGAGTTAAGAATTAAGAGTTAAGGGTTAGTTAAGAATTTAGGAGTTAAAAATAATTAAGAACAAGAAAAAAATTCATCACTTTTAACCCTTAACTCTAAACTCTTTTGTACTTTTGCCAACAGAACAAATTACAATTCAAACTAAAACCTAATACTCTTATGATTACTTTTACTATGATTGTGCAGCTGCTCATTGTGCTTGGCGCACTATGGGTGGGTTCGCGCTACGGGTCGCTGGCCCTGGGTGCCATCTCGGGCATCGGCCTGGCCATCCTTGTGTTTTGTTTCGGACTGAAACCGGGCAACCCTCCGACGGACGTCATCTACATCATCATCGCCGCCGTCACCTGCGCCGGCATCATGCAGGCCTCGGGCGGCATGGACTGGCTCATCCAGATTGCCGAGCGCATGCTACGCAAACATCCTGACCGCATCACGTTCCTGGCTCCGCTGTGCACGTTCTTCCTGACGGTGCTGGTGGGTACGGGCCATGTGGTCTATACGCTCATGCCCATCATCTGTGACATTGCGCTGAAGAAGGGCATCCGTCCTGAGCGCCCCTGTGGCGTGGCTTCCATCGCCTCGCAGGTCGGCATCACGTGTTCGCCCATTGCTGCTGCCGTGGTGGCCTTTGTCAGCATCTCCAATGCCAATGGCTTTGACATCACCATCCCTCAGGTGCTGATGATTTCCATTCCCGCTTGCCTGTGTGGTCTGATGGCTGCAGCCGCTGCTTCTTACCACCGTGGCCTTGATCTCGATAAGGACCCGCAGTTCCAGGCTAAGCTGAAGGACCCTGAGCAGTATAGATACATCTATGGAAACTCTGCAACCACGCTGGACAAGGAGATTCCCCAGTCTGCCAAGAATGCCGTGTTCATCTTCCTGGGTGCTCTCTGTATCATCGTGTTCTTTGCCATCTTCCAGAACGCCCTGCCTGCCTACGACACGTTGCGTGGTGTTAAGGGGACTGATCCTCTGGTCATCAATGAGACCCTAACCCTGACTGCTGACCAGCTGGTAAAGGCCAAGTTGCACATCCCGGGCATGACGGAGTGGTTCAGCAAGCCGCTGGCCATGAATCTGGTCATTCAGATTGTCATGATATCAGCTGCCGCCTTGATGATAATCTTCTGCAAGGCAGCTCCGAAGAAGGCTGTGGCTGGCCCTGTCTGGCAGTCGGGCATGGTAGCAGTGGTGGCCATTTATGGCATTGCATGGTTGGCCGACACTTATTTCTCTAACTATCTGTCTGAGATGCAGGTCATGCTGGCCGACGTGGTGAAGCAGTATCCGTGGAGCATTGCATTTGTGTTCTTTCTGGTCTCTGTCCTCATCAATTCGCAGGGAGCTGTGGTGGTGGCCATGCTGCCCCTCGCCTACTCGCTTGGCATCGAAGGCCCCGTCTTGTTAGGTGTGCTGCCCAGTGTCTATGGCTATTTCTTCATTCCTAACTATCCCAGCGACATTGCAACAGTGAACTTCGACCGCTCTGGCACGACGGTAATAGGCAAATACCTGCTGAACCACTCGTTCATGATGCCCGGTCTGATTTGCGTATTCGTCTCCACCATCGTGGCCTACGTGCTGTCGATGATTATCTATTAAAGGGAAATAGCTACCGAACAGAACCAGTCTTTCAGCATGTGGCGATGCTGGTTCTGGGAGTCGGCAACCAAAATGAGCAGGTGTCTGCCGTCGGCCAGTCTCGGCCCAAGGCAGACACCTTCATAATTGGCAAAACTGCGGGCCGTCAGATTGATTTTGGTGCGGAAGTCCAGCAGAAGGTGCTTCTCCAGCAATGCTTCCGATTGTTGCCCAACAGGGTTGACAACATAGAGCTTAACGTTCACAAACGAACCTATTTTCCTACGGGCAATAAACATGTCGCGCTCCAAGACGATGACGCGCCCATCGTCCAAGGCGGCCAGCCCGCTGACACCGATGTAGTTATGTCCTTTCTCTTTTTTGGCAACAGTGGCATCGGTTTCATACCAGTACCACGTTGCAGGTTGCAGGTTGTCGCCAAAGCTCTGCAGGCGCAGGCGGTTGGCCACTTTGTGCTGTAAGTCAGGGCGCACCCCGTCGGTCCGCAGCGTGTTCTCTGATGTCGTCCAGAAAAGATGGGTGGAGGCATTGTAGGTCAGGCCCTCGAAACCACCATTGAAATAAGTCGATTGGAATACTTCGGGAATGTTCAGCTGCCTCCCTGTGGGCTGTCCCTGCAGTGAGTATTCAAGTATCTTTCCATCTGCCTCGCCACTGACAAAGACAGTCCCTCTGTCTGGGAAATAGCAGATGCCTTCCTCGTCGCGGTTAGGCAGGTTGGCGGTGACGAAGCCTTCATGGCTGACGCTCAAGATTTCCCCTGTCAGCGAGTCTGCGTCAATCGCCATTAGGTGAAAACCGGCAGTGGCCGACTTGTCGTCGACCACTGCATATTGATTACCGCCCAACCATGTAATGCCGCTATAGTTGCCTGCAGGAACGGACTTCGGGAATGCACGCTGACGGCATAGTGTGACGCCGTCGGCCTGTGCCTTTATGGTTAGTGACCAGAAGCTCATGATGCATAATAAGGTTAGGGCGGTTCGCATAAATCAAAAAACTCTTATCGCACGGGTTGGATGACAAACGTAAAGTCGTATGACTGGTAAGGCAGCCGATACTCCCGGCGAGGCCAGGCACCCCAAGAGTTGACACAGCCCATGCCTATCTGCCGTTGCTGGATATGCACCTGCGTCAGGGGACGCTCAGTCAAGTCACCGCTGTGATGGCCAACGCGATGCTCTTTGACAGGTCCGTCGTCCAAGTCCTCCACGAGATATGGCAGTGCAGAGCACTCAATGGGGGCAGAACTGTAGAATGTCAGGCCATGCTGTCCGTCGCTCACCGTGAACCAGCGGACATCAGTGTGGTTTCCACTCTCCTGTGGACGGACATAGGGGAAGTACTCGTCGCTGACAGTTGACTCATAGACACCAAGAAACTCGCTGGCATTGCGGTCGCAATAGTTTTCCACTGGGCCACGGCCATGGTATCGCAGCTTGTTGTATTGCTTAGGCATCTGCAACTGCATGCCGTAGCGGAACAACTCGGAAACCTTGGCCCCTTCTGTGGCTGTCATCTGCTGGCGCACGATGATGTTGCCATCGGGCTGCAGGGTATAGGTCATGGTCAGGTGGGCTTGTACATCGGGCATGGTCAAGTGGGCGGTCACGATATTGTCACTAACCGTACAACTGTCCACCTGCATGCGAGGACTGCGCCAAGCAGCAAAGCGCTGCTGCAGACGGGCACCGTAGTCATTGTCCGTAGGAGCACGCCAGAATTCTGGAGTAATGCTTTGGCGATCAATGAGCATAGGATTTCCGTCCACATCGAGATAGTCTATGAAGCCGGAACGCTTGCCAATAGTCAGTGTGGTACCTGCGGCAGAGAGCTTGATGTAACTCTTGGTCTCCTCTGTGTCCACCTTGGCTTGTTGATGCTCTATGGATGGGAACTGATAGGGCTGGACGACGAACTGTTGGCGGGCCAGCACCTGTCCCTTGTCTACGTAATCAGTAGCCTGACGGCTGCGGAATTCAAAGTTGACATAGATTTCTTCCTGGGCATGGTGCTTCAGCACACGGCTGAGTGTCTGCCGGAGCTGGTCGTCAGTGAAGGTGCGGCGCTGCTGGGCATTCACACCACTGACATCTACCTTGCCACTATGCTTCTTCACCGTCCACACCAACTCGACATCGTTGAGTGACTTGAAGAAGTTCTCGTTATAGACTTCAAACTTACCATCCTTCAGTCCTTTGTCTGTAATCCACGCATTCTGATACCAATAGCCAACCTCATGAGCATGGGGATTGAGTCGGCGGTCAGGAGCAATGATGCCGTTGCAGTTGAAGTTGTAGTCGCTGGCTGGATAGCGTCCATAGTCGCCTCCGTAGGTAAAAATCTCCTTACCCGTAATAGCGCTTTTATCGCGCAGGCCTTGGTCAACGAAGTCCCAGATGAAACCGCCTTGATACTTAGGATATTTCCGTACCAGTTCCCAATATTCCTTGAAACCGCCCATGGAATTGCCCATGGCGTGGGCATACTCACACTGGATGAGCGGACGCGGATTGTCGCCCTTGGCATATTCCTCGCAGTGTTTGTAGTCGAAATACATGGGGCAGAAAATGTCGGTCTTGCCTTGCTGACCAGCCTGTTCGTATTGGATGGGGCGTGAAGTGTCTACACTCTTAATCCAGTCGTAGACCCGCTCGAAGTTGGGGCCGTAACCTGCTTCGTTGCCCATACTCCAGATGATAATGCTGGGGTGGTTGCGCAGCGACAGCACATTACCTTGGTTACGCTCCAGATGCATCGCCGCAAAATCGGGGTTCTTGGCGAGTGTCTTCTCGCCATAGCCCATGCCATGGCTTTCGAGATTAGCTTCGGCCACTACATAGAGTCCGGCTGAGTCGCAGAGGTCATACCAGCGCGGGTCGTCAGGATAGTGGGAGGTGCGCACAGCATTAATGTTTAGTTGCTTCATGATGCGAATGTCCTGACGCATACGTTCTACTGACACTACATAGCCACTGTCTGGATCTAACTCGTGGCGGTCGGCACCCTTGATGAGAATAGGTTGCCCGTTGACCAACAACTGACCGCCCACAATTTCGACGTGACGGAAGCCGACGTGCTGGCGCACCACCTCTAAGACCTTCGTACCTTTCCTTAATATAATATATAAGGTATAGAGCTTCGGCGTCTCAGCCGTCCACGGCTCCACTTCAACGGGGTTTGCCCACTGCCGCACGAGATGACTGCCACTACTGTTGTCCTTGTAAGCAACATCGAAAGCAATGTCTGTCTGGTCATCTGCCATCAGTTTCACTTCTACGTCCTTGGCATTGGCATTCACGAGTTGGACATCGATGCCAAAGAGACCTTTCCCTTGTTGGAAGTCCTGCGTGATGGCAATGTCCTGAATATGGGACTTCGGGCGGGCATAGAGGTATACCTCGCGAGCAATGCCGGTAAAGCGCCAGAAATCCTGATCTTCCAAATAGGAGCCGTCGCACCAGCGCATAACCTGCATGGCAATAAGGTTCTTGCCTGACTTGACATATTTGGTGATGTCAAACTCGGCAGCCATCTTCGAATCTTCACTATATCCGACATATTTGCCATTGACCCATACCTTTAAGTTACTGGTAGCCGAGCCGACATGGAACAGCACCTGCTGTCCTTTCCACTCTGCAGGCAACATGAACTCGCGACGATAAGAGCCTGTATAGTTTTCAGTCTCGCCGATATAGGGCGGATTCGTGTCGAAAGTCGTAGCCCAAGCATAGCCGATATTTCTGTAGATGCGGTCACCGTGGCCATTGATTTCAAAGAGTCCCGGTACTGGAAAATCTTCCCAAGTAGAGTCATCATAGTCCAGACGGAAGAAATCGGCGGGAGCATCTTGATGGTTTTTCACAAAGAGAAAGCGCCAAGTGCCTTCCATGGAAAGAAAGCGTGTAGAGCTCTGCTTCTTGCCTGCCTTGGCCAAAGCCTCATTTTCATAGGCAAAGAAGTTGGCTCTGCGTGCCTCTCGATTCTGTTGGTTCACTTGTGGGTTCAGCCACTCTGGCGTAGTGTTCACCCCACGTGCTGTTGCCGACACAGTGATGAGTGCCGTCATCATCATGAATAAGAAGTGCTTCTTCATATTGGTTTTCAGTTAAGATTATTCGTCTGTAGTCATTCGTCTGCATAGGCTTCTTCGCCTATCAGTTCACGTGCTCCTATGGTCATTTTGCGCAAGTCATACATGGAACCGTTGTAAATGTTGAAGTCTACATTGCCTTTGATACCAGGCAGCCGTCCTGCATCCGTATGTTGCCAAAACTTCCATTTGCCTTTATATTCAACCTGCTCTACATAATAGTGTGCTATCCAGTAGGGGTAGTTGTCAAAGACAGGGTCGCTAAGATATTTTATCTTAAATTTATAATAGGTGTAAATTATTGGTTTTACCCCATAATGATGCTCTACAATGTCGAGCCAATCAATAATACTCTGCTTGAATTCCTCGTCCGACTGCTTCTTGGGTTTATGCTCTACGTCAAGCACAGGGGGCAGGTCTCCATTCTCTAACTTTACTTTGCTGATAAAGAAGTTGGCCTGTTCCTTGGCAGAGGAGTGAATGCTGTAGAAATGGTAAGCACCACGCGTAAACCCATATTCACGAGCCTGATAGAAGTTGTCCTTGAAGTTTTCGTCCACCTGAGTTGCTCCTTCTGTGGCTTTAATCATAATGAAGCGAACAGGAAATTTGTCTATCAATCCTTTGTCCTTCAGTTGCTGCCAGTCGATTTGTCCTTGGTGATGGGAAATGTCAATGCCATGAATCTCATAGCCCTCAGGGTAGCTCACATCGCCATACAAAGCCCGCCAGCGAAATCCGTATGGACCGACAAAAATGTAGTAGAAAAAGAATACATAGCCTGCCAATACTGACAGTCCGCCTATCCACCATGCCCAGTTTGGCATCTTTTGCAACAGACGAATCAGTATGCTCGGGCGCTTGTGTCGTACAGGACTGGAAAATCTTTGACCTTTGACTTTTGAACTTTGTACTTTATGAGTTCTGCCCATCTTAGACGAAGAAACAGATGAATTTTTCTTACTCACTTTAGGACTATTCATAAAGTTCAAAGTTCAAAAACCAAAGGTCAAAGTTCATTATGCCTTTTCAAGAGATAGTGTCTTGGTGGGCTGGTCGCAAACCTCTGTGGGTCCCCAGTACTGGATAGGACCAGGATAGACGTAAGCTGTCTCACGAGCCCAACGGTCGCGCTGGGCAGCGAAGGCCTTGAAGGGGGCACCATCCAGTTCTACTAACGCCTTACGGATAACAGGCTTCATCTCGCCGTTACGGCGTTCCATGTTCATCATCATAGTGATGGGGACACCACCTGCAATCCACTGTTCTGCAGGAGCTGTCGTATTCTTCACGATGGCCATGTACCCTGTCTTGCCATTGGCAATCAACTGGGCAGCGCTTGTACCAAGTGCATAGCAGTAGTCGGCATCAAAGTTAGAGGGAGCAGCGCAACGGCCCTCATAGCCGAAGAAGTGGTGTTGGGTAGCAAACTTGCCGCTGTACTTACCTGCTTTCTTCATCTTCTCCAGCTTCTGGGCAACCATCGTCGAGAGCAACTTCTCGGTTTCGATGAGCGATACCTGTACATTGCCGTGAGGATCACGGTCGAGGGCGAGCTGACGGGCCACACCTACGGGCAGGCTATTAAAGACGGCCAGATTTTCTTCGGTCAGGTGGCTCTTGGCAAAGTCCACCTGCTCGTCGCGGCTGATGTCCTTTGCCTCGGGCAGTGCCAGCACGTCATTCAGTTGGGCAATGAGTTTCTTGATGGCAGGAATGAACTCGATGACGCCTTCAGGGATAATGACGGTGCCGAAGTTGTTACCGTCGGCAGCGCGCTGACATACAGCATTGGCAATGTACTCCACGATGTCATCAAGGCTCATACCTTTCTGCTCAATCTCCTCTGACACGAGGCAGATGTTCGGCTGGGTCTGCAGAGCGCACTCTAGAGCAATGTGGGAGGCTGAGCGGCCCATGACCTTGATGAAGTGCCAGTACTTACGGGCCGAGTTACAGTCGCGCTCGATGTTTCCAATAAGCTCAGAGTAGGTCTTACAGGCGGTATCGAAACCGAACGAGGTCTCTATCTGGTCATTTTTCAGGTCGCCGTCGATGGTCTTCGGACAGCCGATGACCTGCACACCGTATTGCTTGGCGGCATAATACTCGGCCAACACGCAGGCGTTGGTGTTAGAGTCATCACCACCAATGATAACGATGGCCTTGATGTCCAGCTGGCGAATAATCTCCAAACCTTTCTCAAACTGGTCCACCTTTTCTAACTTAGTACGGCCGGAGCCAATCATGTCGAAGCCTCCGGTGTTGCGGTACTCGTCAATGATTTCGCTGGTGAGCTCCATGTAATTATGGTCTACCAGACCGCCAGGACCGAGGATGAAGCCGAACAGACGGTTCTCTGGGTTCAGTTTCTTAATCTGGTCAAACAGGCCCGTGATGACGTTGTGTCCACCAGGAGCCTGACCACCGCTGAGGATGATACCTACGTTCATCTTCGTTGTGTTTGCCTCTGAAGCAGGAACGAACTCAACGATAGGCATTCCATAGGTGTTAGGAAACAGTTTTTTGATTTCCTCTTGATCACCCACGCTCTGTGTTGGAGCACCTTCTTTGATTTTCACTGCACCTTGAAGTGCCTTTGGCAACTTCGGCTGATAAGCAGCTCTTGCCAGCTGCAATGCGCTTTTTTCCATGTCGTAATATTGTTTGTTTGATGAATAATTGAACTTTCGGAATGCAAAAATAATCTTTTTCTGTGAGAAAACGTAAAGAAAACACGCTTTTTAAGTTTTTTTTTTGATGAATATCATGGTATCTCGGAAATATTTATTATCTTTGACCTTTGAAAAGACTATCTTAATCAAAAAGTGAACGATATTTATGGCAAATAAAAGAACACTAAAGCACACTATTTCATTTGTATGCGAGGAACTCTTGGCTGAGTGCATAGCAGCCTCACTTTATGGGCACAACAAAGATGGAGCTGAGTCTCTCATTTACTCGGTTTTCAAAATGCAGGACAACTATCTTCGCCGTGTCTCGCACCCCGAGCCGGGATTGAAGCCTCGGCAGTATTATAAAGATTTAAGAGAACGGTTCGCTGAACAAGTCAACGAACTGGTTGACCAACTTAATAACCTCTGATTGTCATGTGGAATTCATTCAGCCGATGGATGCTCTATAAATGCATGGGATGGAAAGCTGAGGTTACAGAGCCTCACCCCGACAAATACATCATCTGTTTGGCCCCCCACACCAGTAACTGGGATTTTCTGATAGGGCAGCTATACAGCCGCAGTGAGGGCATGAAAAGCAACTTTCTCATGAAGAAGGAATGGTTCTTTTGGCCTTTGGGCCCTATATTCCGTCGCATGGGAGGTATTCCTGTCTGGCGTTCCAAGCATACCAGCATGACCGACAATCTGGCAGAGACAGCCCGTCAGGCTCGTCAGTTCATGCTTTGTGTCACGCCGGAAGGCACTCGTTCGGCCAATCCTGACTGGAAGAAAGGTTTCTACTATATAGCCCAGAAAGCAGGACTGCCCATCCTTCTCTATGGTGTAGACTATGAGAAAAAGCTCATTCGCTGTACCAAGACCATTGTTCCCAATGGCGATATAGAGGCACAGATGCGCGAAATCAAGCTTTATTTCAAGGACTTCAAAGGCAAGCATTCAGAAAAATTCACCATAGGAGAACTATAGCCGACCAATATGCGAAAATTTCTTTTTCTACTACTGCTTGTAGCAACAGCTGTAGCCACACAGGCTCAAACCGCCAAGGATGAAGTCAAACTGGCCGACAAACTCAAGCAGTACTTCGCAAAATACAAGCCAAAAGGGACTCGACTTACCCAACAGCCCCGTCTTGTGAGCTACCAACTCGACAACAGTGCCAAGACGCTCGTCATCACTGCTGACGAGTTTTTCGCTACTCAGGAGTTTACCCCTGAAATAACAGAACACATATATAAAAAAATAAAAGGTGAACTGCCAAAGGTTTACCAAAAATATACTATCACGGTAAAGACCAATGGCATGGCCATCGACGAACTCATTCCCAATCGCCTCTCGCAGAATGCCGACAAGTCACGTCTGTGGGGTGACATCAACTATGATGGGGAACCGTGGGTGAAGAACGTGTCTTCTCCTGTGCATCCAACTCATGGACTGCAGAACCGTCACCTTTCACTATGGGCCAGTCATGGTTGCTTCTATGACCAGAAACGTGGCTGCTGGCGTTGGCAGCGTCCCAAGCTCTTTGGCACCACAGAAGACCTATTCACTCAGACCATCGTTGTACCCTATCTCATTCCTATGCTTGAACGTGCTGGAGCCGTGGTCTTTACTCCACGTGAACGTGATTGGCAGACTGAAGAAATCATTGTGGACAATGATGGTCCGAAACGTAACTATTTCGAGGTCACCGTCCATGACAAATGGAGAAACGCCCCTCAGCGCGGCTTTGCATTCCATGCTGGTTCCTATCAGGATGGCGAGAATCCATTTGAGGCAGGTTCAGTGCGTATGACCAAGACCACCAGTAGCAAGTCCCGCTACAGCATGGCTACCTATCAGCCCGACTTTCGTAAGGCTGGCCGCTATGCTGTCTATGTCAGTTATCAATCGCAGGCCAATAGCATTGACGATGCTCTTTACACCGTGTGGCACAAGGGAGAGCGGACAGAGTTTCGTGTAAACCAGCAGATGGGAGGCGGTACGTGGGTCTACCTTGGCACTTTTGATTTCGATGCCGGTTATAGCGAATATAATCGTGTAACGTTGACAAACCAGAGCTCCAACAATGGTGTTGTCACCACCGACGCTGTGCGTTTTGGCGGTGGAATGGGTAACATCCAGCGCTTTGGTGAGACCAGTGGCATGCCCCGTGCCTTGGAGGGAGCCCGATATTATGCACAATGGGCAGGCATGCCTTACAGTGTCTACAGCAGCAAGGAGGGACAGGATGACTATGCCGACGACATCAACGTACGCTCCCACATGACCAATCTGTTAGGTGGCGGTTCGTGCTATATGCCGACTTTGGATGGTCTCAAAGTGCCCATCGAATTGTCGCTGGCCATTCATAGCGATGCAGGATTCAACCGTGACGGCAAAAGTATCTATGGCCCGTTGTCCATCTGCACTACCAACTTCAATGACGGCAAACTCAATGCCGGCATCTCGCGCATGGCTTCGCGTGATTTTGCCGATGCGCTACTTGGCAACGAAGTCCTTGACTTACGCTATAAGTATGGGCAATGGAATCGGCGTGAACTCTTTGATCGCAACTATTCAGAGACCCGCTTGCCTGAAGTGCCGAGTGCCATTTTGGAAACTATGTCGCACCAGAGTTTCCCAGACATGCGCTATGGGCAAGACCCGAATTTCCGCTTTACGCTGGCACGCAGTATCTATAAGACCATCCTCCGTTATGTCAACGACCAGCATGGCACGTCGTTTGTCGTGGCACCATTAGCTCCCAACAACTTTCGCATCGAATTCAAGGACAAGGACAAGATACGGTTGAGTTGGGAAGCGGTCAACGACCCACAAGAGCCTACGGCAAAGGCTACAAGCTACGTGCTATACACTGCCATAGGCGATGCCGACTTTGACAATGGGACACCTCTGCGCAAGAATACGCATGAGTTGAAACTGGACCCCAATATGCTCTATCATTTCAAGGTGTCTGCCATAAACCGTGGTGGCGAGAGTTTCTGCACCGAGGTGCTTTCAGCACTCTACAATCCTTTGGCCACCAAAACGGTGCTCATCATCAACGGCTTCCATCGGCTATCCTCTCCTGCCCTGCGCGACAATGATGCAGAGCAGGGTTTCGACTTGGATGACGACCCTGGTGTCACCTATGGTCCTACGTTTGGTTGGGTGGGCAGGCAGACCAACTTTGACCGTTCTCAAATGGGAAATGAGGATGGTGGACTTGGCTATAGTTCTGATGAACTGGCTGGTCAACTCATTGCAGGCAACGACTTCAACTATGTCAAGACCCATGCTGAGGCTATAGCTACGGCCAAGGAGTATAGCATTGCCAGTGCAGCCAGCGAGGCCGTTGAGACGGGCAAACTGCAACTATCTCCCTATGCTGCCGTTGACTTGCTATTAGGGTTAGAGCGCAATGATGGTCATAGTTTAAACTACTATAAGACTTTTACCACCTCTATGCAGCGTTCACTGCAAACTTATATTAAGCACGGAGGGGCACTCTTGGTCAGTGGTGCCTACATTGGTACCGACATGACTCAGGAATCTGAACAACAATTCTTAGCCGACGTGTTGAAGTGTCGCTTTGCCGGTATCAACATGAGTCCTACGGGCGACATCAACGGCATGGGTACCACTATGCAATACTGGAAAGAGCTGAACAGTGAACACTATGCTGCCACCTCGGCTGACATTCTCCAGCCCGTCAGCCCCGCATTCACGGTCATGCAGTATGCAGACGGCTTTACGGCAGCCACTGCCTACAAACAGGGTAACACGCGCCTGCTTGTCATGGGCTTTCCCTTTGAATGCATCAAGGGAGAGCAGAAACGCGGCTCCATCATGCATGGAATACTAAATTATCTATTAAAATAACTCAAAAACCAGAAACATTATGTACAAGATTCAAACTAATTCAAGCGGCACACGCAGCATTGACATCACTGAAGAACATTTGCAGACCATTGAGGACTATCAGCTGTTTCGCGACCTCATCGACTCCAACGGCTATGTGGACGAGCAGGTATTAGACAAGCTGAAGCTGAACATCCGTGCCCTGTTAGAGTCGGAGACAGGACGTGACAAGCGGGTTCTTGACCTCTGTCTCGATGTCATCTATCATCCTAACATGAAAGCTTATGGCTTGCAGCAGCTGGTTCTCCTGTTCATCAACTGGAAGAACCGTGGCAACAATAACCTTGGCATGACTACACGTGCTTTCCAGGGCACTCCGTTTAACTAAATAAGGTAATGCTGTAAGCGTGAAAGAATACAGGCTGACTGACTTTTTACCGACAACGAAAAAGGAACTCGACCTCCGTGGATGGACGGAGGTCGATGTTATCCTCTTTTCTGCCGATGCATACGTAGACCATCCTTCGTTTGGGGCAGCGGTTATTGGCCGTACATTAGAGGCGGCCGGCTACCGTGTGGCCATTGTGCCGCAACCCGATTGGCATGGCGATTACCGCGACTTCAAGAAGCTCGGACGCCCGCGCTTATTCTTTGGCATAGCTCCCGGCTGCATGGACTCCATGGTCAATAAGTACACGGCCAACCGACGCCTGCGCTCTGAAGATGCTTACAGCCCTGACGGCCGCCATGACTTGCGTCCAGAATATCCCACCATTGTCTATTCCAAGATTCTCCGTCAGCTCTATCCTGACGTGCCCATTGTGTTAGGGGGCATCGAGGCCTCACTGCGTCGGCTAACCCACTATGATTATTGGCAGGACCAGTTGCGCCCCAGCATTCTGTGCGAAGCTCCTGCCGATGTCATTGTCTATGGCATGGGCGAAAAGCCCATAGTGGCTTTGGCAAACCACTGTCGTGACTTCCACAGCTTAGCGCACATACTGGACATCCCCCAAATCGTCTACTTGACCCGCAACTACACTCCTACAGATGGTGACATTGTGCTGCATAGCCATGAGCACTGTCTGCAAGACAAACGTGCTCAGGCTGAGAACTTCCGTCACATTGAGGAACAGTCGAATATGATGCATGCCCAGCGGTTGGTGCAGCAGGTGGGCCGTGACCATGTCATCGTCAATCCCCCCTACCCGCCCATGACCACCGAGGAATTGGATGCCTCGTTCGATTTGCCTTACACGCGCGTACCTCATCCTAAATATAAGGGGAAGCGCATTCCGGCCTTCGACATGATTAAGTTCAGCGTCAACATCCATAGGGGCTGCTTCGGTGGTTGTGCGTTCTGCACCATCTCGGCCCATCAGGGCAAGTTCATCACCTGCCGCTCAAAAGAGAGCATTCTGCGTGAGGTGCGTCAGGTAGCGCAGATGGAGGGCTTTAAGGGGTATCTGAGCGACCTCGGCGGTCCTTCTGCCAACATGTATGGCATGCATGGCCGCAACCTGAAAGCCTGTGAACATTGCCGTCGGCCCAGTTGCATCCATCCACAGGTTTGCCCTAACCTGAACACCGACCACTCGAAGTTGCTCGACATCTACCATGCTGTCGATGCGCTGCCGGAAATCAAGAAAAGCTTCATTGGCAGTGGTGTGCGCTACGACCTTATCCTGCACCGCTCGAAGGACGAGGCTGTCAACCATGCCGCTATGGACTATGCCCGTGAACTCATCACGCGCCATGTCAGCGGACGCCTGAAAGTTGCCCCTGAGCACACCAGCGATCGCGTGCTTCACCTCATGCGCAAGCCCTCTTTCCAGCAGTTCTACGACTTCAAGCGCATTTTCGACCGCATCAACCGCGAGGAGGGGCTTAACCAGCAACTCATCCCCTACTTCATTTCCAGTCATCCTGGCTGCACGGAGGCCGATATGGCAGAGTTGGCCGTACTTACCAAACGCCTTGACTTCCAGTTGGAACAGGTGCAGGACTTCACGCCAACACCCATGACGGTATCCACCGAGACATGGTATACGGGCTACGATCCCTATACGCTGGAACCTGTGCGCAGTGCCAAGACGCCACAGGACAAACTGGCCCAGCGCCTGTATTTCTTCTGGTACAAGCCCGAAGAACGTCGCGGCATTGAGCAGAGCCTGCGCCGCATTGGCCGTCCCGACCTCATCAAAGAGCTCTGCCCGTCCCCACCTCACTCAGGCAAACATCATCCTAACTATGGAAATCCTCGAACAAACCAGCATCCCGAAGAACCCCGCCAAGAAAAGCGAGGACGGCATCGTCGTCACTCCTGACTTCATTGCTGTCATCGACGGCTCCACCTCCAAGAGCCAATATCGGCACAGCCTGTTCCGTTCCAATGGTCGCTATGCCATGCAACTCATCAGCCGCTACATACGCCGCATGCCCAAGACCACTACGTCAGAGCAGTTTCTGCGGGGTGTCACTGCCTATGTCTATAAGCACTATCGCAAGTCCATGATAGCGCGTCTGGCCGAGCACCCAGAGGACCGCTTGACAGCCTCAGTGGCCATCTATAGCCGTGTCAGCCGTGAGGTGTGGATGGTTGGTGACTGCCAGTGCCTGCTCAACGGTGAGTATTATGACAACCCCAAGCCTGCTGAGGCAGAGTTGGCTGCCATGCGTGCCGAGGAGGTCAGACGACAGTTGGTAACAGGCAAGTCCCAGGATGAACTGCTGCGCAACGACACGGCTCGCCCCGTCATCATCCCCCGCATGATTGAGACCATGCGCCAGCAGAATGTTACCTACAGTGTGGTAGACGGTTTCCATATCCCTCGTGAGCATGTGCGCATCTTCACCCTCGACTTCCAACCTTGGGAAATCGTATTGGCCACAGATGGCTACCCCTTCCTCTGCCCCACGTTGGCAGAAAGTGAGAGCCGTCTCTGCCAGCAACGCGAAGACGACCCTCTGAATATTGGGCACTTTCGGGCCACTAAGGGTTTTCACCCTGACTTTAATTCTTTTGACGACCGTAGCTACATCCGCTTTCGAGTCTAAAGGCTCAGCCGCCGATAATTTGCACAATGCGCTCGGCAGTCCGGCCGTCCCAGCGGTCAGGCAGTGCCCCTGTCTTCCAGTTCCCCGCTGTCAGTTCCCCTAACTGTCGGCGCAACTCGTCAGGATTTTCGCCCACTAACACATTGGTGCCTTGCTTCACGGTCTCAATGTGCTCTGTATAGGAGTTGAGTGTGATGCACGGCACGTTGTTGAACGTGGCCTCCTCTGCCACATTGCCAGAGTCGGTCATGATGCCACGAGCATGTGCCGTCAGGTAGCCAAACTCCAGATATGACAGTGGGTTCACCAATGACCACTGGCCCTGGGCTGCCGGAATTTGTGACAACACCCTCGCCACCACCTCGCGTGCACGGCCCCGCAATGGAGCCAAAACAGGCATGTCACCAACCGTCTCGCTGACAGCCGTCAGCAACTGTTGCAACTTAAGCTCGTCGGCTAACAGTACCTTGCGATTCAGCGTCAGCACCAAGTATGCTCCGTCGGCAATCTCGTCTAAACAAGCAGGACGTTGCCATCTGTCACGGTTGAAGCGTAGCGAGTCCATCAAGATGTTTCCCACCATATATATTTTATGCAACTCTGCTCCTTCGCGTGTGGCAATGCTGCTGGAACCCACTCCTGCCGTAAACAGCAAATCACTTAAGCCATCTATCACTAATCGGTTGATTTCCTTTGGCATACGAATATCAAACGAACGCGTACCCGCCACCAAATGAGCCAATCGCAGGCCCCGCTTCTTGGTGACGATGGCTGCCGCCATGGTTGAGGCCAAGTCATCCACTACAATCACCGTGTCCGTAGCATTCTCCTCTAAGTAGCGCTCAAAGGCAGACATCACGCGCCCCGTCAGTTCATTCAGGTTCTCACAATCCACCCCTAAGCAAACGTCTGGGCGTGGCATTTGCAAGTCATCAAACAACGATTGTTCCAGTGTGGGGTCGTCGGCAGTGCCGGCATACACTAACCGATAGTCCATGTCATCCGTTTTCATGATGGCGCGGACCAATGGAGCAGCTTTCACAAAGTTGGGGCGTGCTCCTGTAAATATGCAAACATTCTGTTTCATGCTTCTTCCTTATTGTTCGGCAAAGTTACACATTTTTTTCGTAATTGTGGAAAAATTCGCAGGATTTCTTTGTATAAAGGCAGTACGGAGGATAGAGAAAAATTAGGGTTGCGAATTGGAGACCGTTCTATTTTTACGAATGTCAAGGTTGTTGGGAATGATGAGGCTATTACGGGTGAGATGGCGTAAATCGTTGATATTGCGTTGGTTTGCGGTTATTTGCGCTTTTGAGATTCTTTCGGATTGGAAAGAATGTTGAGTCTGTTCCGTTACCTAAGTGTTACCTCGGTTACTACGTTTGGTAACTGGTAACACTTGGTAAAAACATGGAAATCTGTACGAAATTTCCAACGACTCGGAAAAACATACATATTCTGGCATATTTTGCACGGCTGGGG
>ERZ842401.2869-NODE-2869-length-22238-cov-5.299013_pt1 | contig 22238 bp, 22 predicted proteins | sample MGYA00521270_ERZ842401 | MGnify/ENA primary metagenome ERZ842401 (study PRJEB31892, sample SAMEA3878208) | bioreactor metagenome | biome: Moose rumen | place: Sweden | collected 2011-10 | study: EMG produced TPA metagenomics assembly of the PRJEB12797 data set...
GTGCAACCGAACGCGCTTGACCGACAACGGCAGGGGCGGGTAGACGGCCACGATGCGGATGGTCTGCCCAGCCTGTCCGTAGATCCAGAAGCACTGGTTCAGCGGGAAGTGCTCCAGTCGGCGAATCATGTACTGGTCGCCCGTGTCGGCATCGATAATTTTTGAGCCGTCCATCCAGCGGTAGAAGAACCAGTCTTGCTGCCATGGAATCTTGGTGTCGTAGGCTACATACGTGGCATCCTGACAGCGGTAGAGCGTGAAACGTCCTCTCTGTAAGGCCCCTTTCTCCATCTCTACAAAGTGGCCCTGCCCTTCGGGGACCGTCTGTATGTCAGAATAGGCAGCAAATGAGCGGTCGTTGTGCAGGTCGTAGTCGGGCCACGCGGGGCGCTCCAGCTTGGGGCGCTTGTTCAGTGGTCGTTGGTCGTACTTGCGGCTGACGGGCACGTCTTGAGTGGCAACGTCGTATTCAGGCAGCGACGCGGGCGTCAGTTGGCGGATGTAGTAGCCCGTCTCGTCGCGCCGAGTGGCCTTCATCAGCGCAATGTTGCAGGCACCGTCTCGGTCGGGGTGGAACGTGCGGCGGGCCGTCACGGCCGAGCGGCGGTTCAGCAGGAGGGCATCGGCTATGTAGACGGTGTCGCTGCTGAGCGTAGGCTTGAAACGTCCGACGAATACGCCGTCGGCCATCTTCCGTGCTCCCACGGCCGTCATCACGCTGTCCAGCACCTCTGTGACATCGAGTTTCTGGTCTACGTCTATGGCTATGTTCCTTGCCGAAGTCCACGACTTCAAGTCGGCACGAACCAAATTGGCATCGGCGAAGTGCATAACCTCCCGTTCTATGTCGCCCATCAGCTGCGGCTGGGCAAAGGCCATGAGTGCCAAGGCGCAGAGCGGCAGCAGATAGACAGTTTTCAGGGCCACCCATCGGCGTGAGGGCTTGCGATACATCATGCGGAAGCGACGTTTGATGGGGCTTTGGTTGAATGCGTTCACCACGGGCTGCAGGCGTGTCCCTGTGGCTTTCTTGATGAGCAACATCTGATACTCCTCGTCATTGAAGCCACTGCGCAGCACGCGGCGGTCGGCTTGGTATTCATGGACATCGCGCAGGTCCTGTCGCAGCATCCAGACGAAGGGCAGGAACCAGAGCATGCGGCAGGTGAGTTCGCAGAGCAGCATGTCCCATGAGTGGGCGAGTCGGATGTGGGCCAGTTCGTGGTTGATGATGGCACGAATCTGCGTGTCGGCGGGGTTAAGTATCATCCACCGCATCCAACTGCACGGAGCCTTTACGCTAAGGTTGGTCACTACGTGCACTCGGCTCGTCACTCCCTCTACCTCGATTCGCTTGCTGCTGCGAATCATCAGCGCCAGTGCTGCCATCTGCCAAAAGTAGCGGAGCCAGTAGATGGTGAGACCGGCCAGATAGATGCCTATAAGAATAAGTACATACATGTTGACGCCCTCGCCCACGGGCTGTGCCTGACGGGCTTCGCTATCGTTGGGTTGCGCTGTGTCTGTTTGCTCAACTTGCTCGCTCAGCGGACTTTGGGCGTTCACAATCTGTTGTTCTATCATCTGCCGCCCTTGTGTCACGATGTTCGTCTCCTTGGTGCTAACCTGTACCAGCGGCAGCACCATGCTGGCCACGAGCACAAACAGGAGTACCACGCGGTTGACCGAGTGCAGCGTTTCGCGTTTCATGAAAAGGCCGAAGAACGAGTAGAGCAATGTCAGACAGACGGCCCACCTTATAATATATATGATGAATGCTGCCATACGCTACGACTGTTGCTTCAGTTCTTTTAGGAAATTAAGCAGTTCCTGTTCGCTGACTTTCTCGTCCTGTACCAGCGTCTCTACCAATTTGAGATAGGAGCGTTTGAAATAGCGGTCGACGAAGCCGCCAAGCTTCGTGCGCCCATAGTCCTCTTGGGAGATGGCGGGAAAATAAATGTAGCCCCGGCCTTGTACCCGATGGTCCACATAGCCTTTTCGTTCCAGTGACTGCACCATCGTGGCAACGGTGTTGATGTGGGGGCGCGGTTCTGGGTAGAGCGCTACCACGTCCTTGGCAGCGCACTCGCCTAATTGCCAGATGAACTCCATTACTTCTTCTTCCTTTGCTGTTAACTTCTGCATACGTTTCAACGTTTTTTTTAGTTTGATGCTGCAAAGATAGTGTTATCCCTGCAAACCGCCAAGCAAACGTAAGAGTGTTTAACTTTCTTTTTTAGTTGAAAGTGATGGATACACCTGTCTGCCCTAACTTTGTAGCAAGGACAAAGTTAGGGCAGACGGCAGAAACAGTGGAAGTTTTATTCCTTAAACACAATCATGTCCGCCAGTTGCAGGAAATAGGCGTTCGACCAGATGTCAAGTTCGTGAGGGTCGGTGCGCAAGAACCGCAGGACATCCTGCTTGACGACATCTATGTCGGTAGAGGCCAGACGCTCCTTTAAAACAGTCATAAAGTCATCCTTGGACATCATAATGCCGTTGAACTCGAAGATGCGATGCTGCAAGTGAGCGAAGTCGAGCGGGATTTTGTTGCCCACATACCATTCGAAGTCGTACCAGTCGCGACCCTTCACACGGGTTTTCCAGTTACGGAAGGCCAGTGCATGCATCTTGCCTGCATAAAGATAAGGTAGTGTCACGCACCGTGTCATAAAGGCGAAAGGCTTGAATAGTGGTCTTTGCTCAGTTTCAAATCCCAACGGCGGGTTGGTGTCCAGTTCTATCTTGACCTTGATGGTTTTCTCCGTCTGAAAGACAATGTCATAGGCATCAGTATTGTCCTTGAGGAAAGCCGACTCAACCTTACCGAAAGTCTTTTTATCCTTCTTCTTGATGGTCACATCCCGTCCAGTCAGTTTGAAGGCCTCGATTATCTGAGGGAAGCAGTCCTCCAGATGAATACTGGGGTTCTTTTCTGTCAGCGTGAAATCCATGTCCTCAGAGAAACGTCGCAAGTCGTGGAAGATTCTGAGGCAAGTGCCGCCATAGAAGGCAGCATGCTCAAAGAATCCCGCCCGATACAGGCCCGACAATGCGATGCGCTGCATCACCTCATGCTGGGCATTGTTCTTTTCCGTCGGGTTCTGCGGATTAAATGCCGCTACCATTTCATCAAATATCGTCATCGTTCCATCAGTTTTAGTAAGTTTGCCAGTATCTTTTTCTTTTTGCTCACCTCCATACATGCCTTGATAATGTCGGGATTCAGTTGCCGCAGGTCGTCAAGTTCTATGCGCATGTCCTCCTCAAAGAATATCTCAAGGCGGCTTAGCGACTGGTCGGGCACGAACTTCTCAACTATCAGCATGTCGCAGACCGCCTTCTCCGGCGTAGCCATCATAAAGGTCACGCCTTCTTCTTCCTTCATTGTGATGCCGATGGGAAAATACTCCTTTGATACGCCATGATAATAGAAACGGGCCAGCTGGTTGTAAAACGTCCTTGTATGCCGTGTGGTCACCGACGTCAGCGAGAACACATGCTCAGGTATCAGCCCGTAATAGCGAAGTGCATAATGCAGGGAAACGTAGGATGGCCCATAGATGTGGTTGGCTATCAGCTCCAGCGACAATTGCTTTCCGCTAATCTCTGGCGAGACGACAAACATGCCACGCTTCAATCTTATCAATATGCCCTTCTTTTCGAGCAGTGCAACTCGCATGTTAGGCGACTGATAATCGCCATAGATGCTTTTCAGCACCCCCATGTCTATGGGCACGTTGCCTATTCGCTTCAGTTCTTCGTATGGATTTACCTGAGTCATATCGGCTGCAAATATACTAATTCTCGTACAGAAAACAAAATATTTCTTTGTTTTCTGTACGGGAATTAATAGTTTTTAGTGTTTGGAAGGCTTTAGCTAGGAAACAGACAGTGCAGCACGTCGTCGCGACGCGCTGCACTCCGGTGATGGGCCCTTTGCTTTGGAAATTGAATCTACTAAAAGTACATGTCTGTTTATTTCTTTTTCAGCGGAAGGCTGCGCACCATGGCCTTTAGCGACTCGCCACCGAAGCCGGTGCTGACGATGCGGCCCTTGGGGTCGAAGATGATGGTTTCGGGCAGGGCATCGATGCCGTAGGCCTGTACGACTTCCGATGCCCACTGCTCGTATCCCTTGTCATCAGTGGTGGGAGCTGACAGATGTTCGTAGCTGAGGTCGCGTGCCTTGACGTAGCGCCGCCATGCTTTCTTGTCGCCATCCAGCGCAAAGCCGATGACGCGCAGGTTTTTGCCCTGATGATCTTTGACAATCTGCTTCATGATTTTGCAACTGCTGCGCGTCAGGTTTACGCTGGTCGACCAAAAGTTTAGCACCACGTAGTCGCCGTGGCCGATATAGTCGCTAAGGCGGTGGCTGACACCTGTCGTGTCCACGCATTCGCCGTCGTGGAATTTTGTGCCAGTCTGTCGTTTTTGTAATCCCTCGTACCACTCCCACACGGGTTGCAAGGCCACGTGGTCGGCGTAGGGGCGACCTTTTTTCAGATAACGAGCCAGTTCGTCAAGGGTCATCGTGGTAAAATTGTCAGCCAGGTACCAAGCAGGGATGAGGTTGTCAGCGTTCTCCTCGATGAACTGCATTTGCAACTGATGGGCATCGGCCGACAGGCGGTTGAAGCCCTCAGTGTCCATCACCTCGAAATCATGGTTGAATCCGAACTCGCTCGTGTACTTGTGCAATTCGGGCTTCAGTGCGCTCAATCGGCGCTGGCACTCAGCAAAACGTTCGTTTAGCGGGGAGCCCTTCAGCGTCATCTGCGCGAGGTCGATGGTAGTGGGGATGCTGTCGGCAAAGAACAGCAACTTGTGTCCCTTGCTGTCTGACACCTCTAACAGACGGCTGTAGTGAAAGTCGCCCAAAAACAGGAACTGTCCGTTGTCAACGTCTACCACATGTGAACGATAGTCTTTGGGGTAGAGGCCTCGAATGATGACGCTACGTACGCCAACCGATGTCCTACCCGACAATGACACCTGACTGATGTCGCTTGGCTTAAGCCCACCATCCTGACTGAGACGGTATTTCAGCGTTATCTTTTTTGCATCCTCTGGATTGTAGAAGATGCCGTCGGTGGTATAGTCGTACTCGGTAATGGCTGTTGACAATGGTTCTACTTTCTTCAGCAGATCATTGACAGCCTGCTCCATTATTCTGCCTCGTTCGCTATGCTGCTCTTTATCGCTGAGCTTAGGTAGAGAATTCTTCACCTCAGTCCACTGGCGGAGAATGACGCGCCCCTTGTAGCCATCCAGCAGAGTCTTTAGCATATAGGCAATGGCATCACAGTTCTGTTCGTTGCCACTCTGCTTGTTTTGCCGATACTGGTCTGACAGATAGTTCGCCTGAGCCAGCAGAGTTTCAAAGAGTGCTTGTTGGCTACTGCCTATAGGATGGCGGGCTGCTTCGTCACGTGGCTCCCATGGATTGTCCTGCCGAAAGGGTTGCAACTTCCAGATGCCGCCATAGAACTTGAACAACTGGCCGTCGATGGTGTGGCAGGCCTGTCCGCTACGGTCGGTGAAGTCGGTCTCGCACCACATCATTCCGTAACAGGTCAGTCCGTCGGCATCGCGGAAATTCAAGATGCAAAAGTTGTAGTTGTCTTTTACGTCATAGGCACCCACTATGCCGCTGTAATAATTGTCTTTACGCTTAAAGACCAGTGTAGCAAAAGGCTTTTCGCCGTCCTTTGAGTCGTGGAAATAACAGCTGGCGGCGTTGGGGACTTGCTGACTAAAAGCATCTGTTAGAGTGGTCAGTGCAGTGGGTGTCGTAGGGCCATCGCCAGTCTTGACATACTTAAAAGTCCATTGCTGTTGCTTGTGGCTCCAGTGCGAGTCTTTGGTCATCAGTTCGCCCGACTGAAGGAACGTGGCGTAGGCTTGGTCCATGTGGGCGATGCCGTCAGACTGCTGCGCGCTGAGGCTGAGGCTCAGGGTGAGCAGAAGGGTGAGGATGTTAAGTCGTTGTCTCATAGTGGTATGTTGTTTTTAGTTATTCTGTCAGGGCGGTGCTGCGTAGGGTGTCGGCAATGATGCCGTCCAGAATGAGCTGGTTGACCAGTCGTTGCAGGCGGTCGTCGGCGCGGATGAGCCGCTCCACGTGGGCCTCATAGCAACTGTCGCGGATGCTGGCCAGGTTTTGTTCCACCTTGCTGATATAGTATTCCAAGCTATCGGTTTTAGGGGTGTTTTGTGCCATGTCGTGGGTTTCGTTTTGCTCATGGCTTTCGGGCTTTGCGCTCGTGGCTTTCGGGCGCGATGCTCGTGGCTTACAAGCGTGATGCTCGTGGCTTACGAGCGTGATGCTCGTAGCTTCTGGGGGCAGCGTCGGAAGTTTTTGGGCTGTCACGGCGTGACTTTCGGGCTGTGTGCTGACTGCTTTTGGGCGTGTCATGACGACCAACAGAGCTATGGAGGCGGCTATGGCCATCAAGGGCAGGGCTATGTGCCACCGATGGGTGGAAGGCTTCGTCTCTATCTCCTGCATCACGCGGTCGCAGAAGTCGGCAGGCACCTCCACTTGCGTCCGTTTGGCTTCGCGTCGGCGCAGGGCTTCACGCAGGTCGTTGTCGTTCAGTTTGTTCATCACTCTCTATGTTTAATCATTGTCTGTAGTTTCTTGCGTATCCGGTACAGCCGCACGCCTAAAGCATTGGATTCAGCATCCATGATGTAGGCTATGTCGCGCAGTGGCCGGTCTTCGTAGTAGTAGAGGTGGAGCAGCAGTTGGTCGTCGGGTGCCAGTTGGCCAATGGCTTCCTCCAAGAGCAGGATGCGCTCCTCGCGGTCTGTGGGCAGGTCTTCGTCGTCGGCAGTTGCCAGCGAACCGAATGCGCAGACCACACTGGGCGCTTCGATGTCCACCGTGTAGGGCCGCCGTCGGCGCAGGTGGTTTAGCGCCTCGTGGTAGGCAATGCGCAGCAGCCAAGTCAGGAACGCGGACTCTCCCTTGAATGATGACAGCTGTCGGAACGCCTTGACGAAGGCGTCCTGTGCCACCTCCTCGGCATCCTCGGGATTGGTGACGAGGCGCCGGGTGAAGTCGAGTACCTGCTGGGCATGTTGCCGCACCAGTCGGGCATACTCCTGTTGGCTGACGATTTTGTTCATTCTATTAATAAAGACAGCACATCCCGTAAAATATTACAGGATGTGCTGTTAAAGAAAGTTATAGCACAGGGATTACTGGGCCAGTGCCTCAAACAGCCGGTCGAGGGCGAGGTCTGCGTCACCGTTAGTCTCTGAGAGCAGGGTGACGAACTTGGAGCCGATGATGGCACCGGCGGCATTGTCCTGTGCAGCCTTCAGCGTCTGCTTGTTAGAAATGCCGAAGCCTATCATGCGTGGATTGCGCAGGTTCATTTGGTTGATGCGGCGGAAGTACTCTTGCTTGGCATCGTCGAACGACTTCTGGGCACCCGTGATGGCGGCAGAGGATACCATATAGATGAAGCCGTCGGTGTGTTCGTCGATGAAACGGATGCGCTCTTCCGAGGTCTCTGGGGTGATGAGCATGATGATGCGCAGGTCGTACTTGTCGGCTACGGGCTTCACGATCTCTTGGTAGTCCTTGAAGGGCAGGTCGGGGATGATGGCCCCGGAGACTCCGCTGTCTACGCAACTTTGGCAGAATTGCTCGATGCCATACTGCATGATGGGGTTCAGGTAGCCCATGAGCACTAAGGGAATTTGCACTTCAGTCTTGATGTCCTTGAGCTGGGCAAAGAGCTTGCGCAGTGTCATGCCGTTTTTCAGGGCCGTCGTGGCTGCATCCTGAATGACGGGACCGTCGGCCATGGGGTCGCTGAAGGGAATGCCTACCTCGACCATTGAGATGCCGCGGCGCTGCATGGTGCGGATGACATCGGCGGTGCCGTCGAGCGTCGGGCTGCCGGCGCAGAAGTAGAGTGACAGGAGTTTCTGGTCTTTGTTTTCGGAAAACAGTTTATTAATCTTGTTCATATAGGAATCGTTTTAGTGAGTTGATGTCTTTGAGTGCGGGGGCGACTTCGAAGCGCGAGTTCAGGTCAATGCCGACGCACTTTTCGTGGTGGAAGTGGTGCAGGCGGCCAGCGTCGTCGGGGCCGATGCCACCGCTAAGGAGGAAGGGGGTGTGGCCGTGGTACTCGTTGAGTACCGACCAGTCGAACTTCACACCGTTGCCGCCGACTAACTGGGCCTTGGTGTCGAACAGGAAATAGTCCACTAATCCCTCGTATGGCTGGTATGCAGCGACGTCGGTGTGGCTGCTCACGCTGATGGCTTTGATGATGCCGTGGCCGTCTTTTGTTTCCTGTCTCAGTGCCCGGATGTAGTCAGGTGACTCATGGCCGTGCAACTGGACGAGGTCAAGGCGGTAGTCAGCGATGTGACGCAGCATGTCGTTGATGTCTGCATCGACGAAAACCCCGACGCGTTTGGCAAGGGTAGGCAGGTAGTCGGGCTTTTCTGCGACATAGCGGCTGCTGCGGGGCCAGAAAATGAAGCCCAGCCAGTCTATGCCCAGTGCCTCTACGGCCCGGATGTTGTCGGGCTCACGCATGCCGCATACTTTGACTATGCTCATGTTCTGCTTGATGCTTTGATGAAATCAGCCAGTGCCTGACCGGGGTCAGCGGTCTTCATAAACGTCTCTCCGATGAGGAAGCCACGGAAACCTGCCTGACGCAGGTCGCGGACGGTGGCAGGGTTGCTGATGCCGCTCTCACTCACCTTGACAGCATCTTTGGGCAACAGCTCGGCCAGACGGAAGGAGTTTTGTACATCGGTGACGAACGAACCAAGGTTGCGATTGTTGATGCCGCAGAGGTCAGGGGCGAGGTCGGCATACTCCAATTCGGGTTCGGAGTGCATTTCGAGCAGGACCTCCAGCCCTAACTCATGAGCCGTGTGCAGGAGTGCACGGCACTCGGACAGCGACAGGTCTGCAGCAATCAGCAGCACAGCCGAGGCTCCGCAGAGGCGGGCTTGGAACAGCTGGTATTCGTCGATGACGAAGTTCTTATATAATATAGGTATGTGTACATCGGCATGGCGGGCAGTGCGGATGAACTCGTCGTTGCCGCCGAAATAGTGCTCGTCGGTCAGGATGCTGAGGGCAGCGGCACCATTCTGCTGGTAGCTGAGGGGAATGATATCGGCCTGCCCGTCCTCCTTGATCCATCCCTTGCTGGGGGAGCGGCGCTTAAATTCGGCAATGATGCCGCTTTCGCTCTCCGTGAGCGCCTGAGCCATAGAAGGCACTTTGAAGTCGAGCAACGGCTCCACGCGGTGGTGGATTTCCTGCTCGCTCAACTCTGCCTTGAAGCGCGCCACCTCGAGGCGTTTGTGGGCTACGATGTCTTGTAGTATGTCTTTCGGCATCATGGCTATGAGTTGAGTTCCACAAACTTCTTGAATGTGCGAAGTGCGGCACCGCTGTCAATGCTCTCGCGGGCAATGGCGATGCATTCGTCGATATCCTTCTGCCCACGCTCCAGCACCTGAATGCCAAAGGCTGCATTGGCCAGAACGATGTTTTTCTGGGCGGGCAAAGCGCGGTTTTCCAGCACAGCGTCGAAAATCTGCTTAGCCTCCTCCTCGGTGGCACCGCCCACCAGTTCTTCGGGCTTGGCAATGTCGAAGCCCAGGTCGCGGGGGCTGAAAATGCGTTCGTAGCTGTTTGTGGTCACCTTGAAGTCACCCGTCAGCGAAATCTCGTCATAGCCGTCGATGCTGTTCACGATGCCGTAGTCAATACCTATCTTCTGATACACCTGATGATAGAGCCGCATCTGGTCGAGATTGGCCACGCCGAGCAGCTGGCACTGTGGCTGGCTGGGGTTGACCAGCGGGCCGAGCAGGTTGAAGATAGTGGGGAACTGCAGGGCCTTGCGGATGGGGCCTACAAACTTCATGGCGCGGGCAAAGAGTTGTGCGTGCAGGTAGACGATGCCCGCTTCGTTGAGCGAGCGGTTCAGCTTGTCGAGGTCGTCGGTGAAGGTGACGCCATGGTTGGCGATGACGTTCGACGCGCCAGAGGTTGACGTGGCAGCGTAGTTGCCGTGCTTAGCCACCTTGTAGCCTGCTCCGGCGATGACGAAGCAGCTGGTGGTGGAAATGTTGAAGGTGTTTTTGCGGTCGCCCCCAGTGCCAACGACATCGATGTAGCGGTCGGCATCAAGGATGGCGGGCACGCCGGTTTCGAGAATGCCGTCGCGGAAGCCCAGCAGTTCGTCAACTGTCACGCCACGCATCTGCAAGGCGGTGAGCAGGGCGGTGATTTGTTCTGTCGGGTATTCACTGTGGGTGATGCCAATCAGTATCTGTTTCATTTCCTCACGGGAGAGCTCCTCGTGGTTGAGCATCCTGTTCAGGATGTCTTTCATTGTTTGTGCCATAGTTATTGCTTTTTTGTTGTTTCGTTATTTTACTGTGCTGTTATAGCGTTGGATCGTTGTCACGTGCTGTTAGAGGAACAGCCAATTCTGCAGCATCTTCTTGCCATCGGGGGTGAGCACACTCTCAGGATGGAACTGGATGCCGCGCACATTGAGGGTCTTGTGCTTGAGTGCCATGATTTGTCCCTCGTCGCTCACAGCAGTGACTTCAAGACAGTCGGGGAAACCGTCTTGACTGACCACCCAAGAGTGATAGCGGCCTACAGTGATGTCGGCAGGCAGTCCGGCGAACAGCGGGTCAAGTGAGTTCGTCCCCTTTGCACCGATAGTGTTGCTGTTCTCCTGTATGATGTGGCATGGCGTGGCCACTCCGTGGAACACATCGCTGAGGTTCTCTAACTGACCACCAAACGCCTCGCCGATGGCTTGATGTCCAAGGCAAACGCCGAGTATCGGCTTGCGCCCAGCATAGTTGCGAATGACATCAAGTAGCAGACCTGCCTCAGAGGGGATGCCCGGCCCTGGAGAGAGAATGATTTTACTGAAGGCCTCAAGGTCTTCAAGGCGAAACTGGTCATTGCGCAGCACGGTGACTTCTGCACCAAGTTCCTTGACCAAATGACTCAGGTTGTAGGTGAACGAGTCGTAGTTGTCGATGATGACTATCTTCATTGTCTTACATTTTTTCTGCCATTAGTATTGCTCGGCGCAGGGCACCGAGTTTGTTGTTTACTTCTTGTAGCTCATACTCCTCATTGCTTTTGGCCACGATGCCGCCGCCTGCTTGGAACCACAGCTCGCCATTGCGTGAGACAAAGGTGCGGATGGTGATGGCTTGGTTCAGAGATCCGTCGAGTCCGATGATGCCGATGCAGCCGCCATAGGCACCGCGGTTGTGGGGCTCGTATTCCGAAATGAGCTGCATGGCGCGTACTTTAGGTGCTCCGCTCAGCGTGCCAGCGGGGAAGGTGTCGATGAACGCCTTGATGGGGTCGGCACCTTCATCGAGTTCGCCAGAGACACGAGAGACAAGATGGATGACGTGGGAGTAGTATTGGATGTCTTTATAGTAGTCTACCTTTACACCGTGGCAGTTGCGCGACAGATCGTTGCGGGCCAGATCCACCAGCATTACGTGCTCAGCGTTTTCCTTCGGATCATTGCGTAAGAACTCGGCACCTTTGCGGTCGGCTTCGGCATCGCCAGTGCGTTTGGTCGTTCCAGCGATGGGGTCGATGTAGGCGGTGTATTTAGAAGACATTCCTGTATCTTCATTCCCTCGAGTAATGCGGCAATGCGTCTCTGGTGACGAGCCGAAGATGCGGAAACCACCGAAGTCGAAGTAAAAAAGATAGGGGCTGGGATTGATGCTCCTTAAAGCGCGATAGAGTTTGAAGTCGTCACCCTCATAGCTCTGTATGAAGCGGCGTGAGAGCACAATCTGGAAGACATCACCACGCAGACAATGTTGGATGCCGCGGCGGATGTTGGCCTTGTGCTCCTCGTCAGTCAATGTTGAACGTACGTCGCCTACGGGATGGAAATCGTAGGCTTTGACGTTCGCTTTGTTCATGGCGCGCATGATGGCATCAATGTCTGTGTTGCCTGTCTTTTGCGTAATTGTATCGCTGTTGTCTTCCAGCGTCACTACCTTCAGTTGATTGTTATGGTGGTCGAATACGATTACCACCTTATATAATATATAGAGCAGGTCTGGTGCATCGTTCTTTTCCTGTGTCTCGTCTTTCACTGCAATGTCCTCAAAGTAGCGAACTGCGTTGAAACTGGTGTAACCGAACAGTCCGCAGACATTGGCATCGTCTCCTTCGACGTGGATGCTGTCAATGAGTGCGTGGATGGCTTTGTCGGAGCGATAGCCCTTGTTGACCTCATGCTCTAAGATGCCACCATCTGGGTAGGTGACTGTGGCGACACCATGTCCGATAGCCACAGAAGCAATCGGGTTGATGCCGATAAACGAGCGCGAATTGCCTGCGTCGTGGTAGTCTGAACTTTCCATGAGTGCACTCTGCGGGTAGATGTCGCGCAGGCGCATATATACGCCGACAGGCGTGTAGAGGTCAGCGAGAATGGTACGCGAGGTTGTTGTATAATTGAATGTCTTCATAATGTTTGATGCTCTATTAAAAGTTGCCGTACTCTCCAGCCATATCTTTATGAGACAGATAGGTTTCTACATCTTTGTCACCACGGCCACTGACCGTCAGCACCACCACGTCATCTGGCTTGAACTGAACCTTTGAGAGAGCAGCGATGGCATGGGCAGACTCCAATGCGGGGATGATGCCTTCCATGCGGGTCAGCTCGTAGGCAGCACGCACGGCCTCGTCGTCGTTGATAGAGTAGACGGTGGCGCGATGTTGGGAGGCCAGGTTTGCATGCATGGGGCCGATGCCAGGATAGTCCAGACCGGCGGAAATACTCTCTGCTTCGATGATTTGTCCGTCTGGTGTCTGCATGACCAGTGTCTTGGAACCATGCAGGATGCCTAAACGACCGGCGTGTATGGTGGCTGCCGTGTGCCCAGTGTCGGCACCCAGTCCACCAGCCTCGGCCAAAATGATTTTGACACGCTCGTCGTCAATGTAGTGATAAATGGTCCCTGCTGCATTTGAACCACCACCTACACAGGCCATCAGTACGTCGGGATAGTCGCGTCCAATCTTCTCCTGTAACTGTTCCTTGATTTCTGCAGAGATAACACTTTGCAGGCGGGCCACCATGTCGGGGTAGGGGTGTGGTCCAACGGTTGAACCTATAATATAAAAGGTGTCTGCGGGATGACAGCACCAGTCACGTATAGCCTCGTTGGTGGCATCTTTCAGGGTCCAGTTGCCTGTTTTTACAGGGCGTACCTCGGCACCGAGCATTTTCATGCGCTCCACGTTGACATGTTGGCGCTCCACGTCAAGTGCTCCTTGATACACTACACAGGGCATGTCCATCAGTGCACAAACCGTAGCTGTGGCTACCCCATGCTGCCCTGCGCCAGTTTCGGCAATGATACGCTTCTTGCCCATCTTTTTTGCTAATAGTATCTGACCGATGGTGTTGTTTATCTTATGCGCACCTGTGTGGTTCAGGTCCTCGCGCTTCAGATACAGCTGACAGCCGTATTTCTCGCTCATGCGCTTGGCTAAATAGAGGGGGGAGGGACGTCCTACATAGTCGCGCAATAGTTGCATGTACTCTTGTTTGAATTCCTCCGACTCAATGATGGGTAGATACTCTTGACGTAGTTTCTCTACCGTGGCATAGAGAATCTCTGGCACATATGCACCGCCAAACTCTCCGTAAAATCCTTTTTCGTCAACTAAGTAAGTCTTCTTCATATCTTGCTTTGCTATTAATTTGTTCTTGAAAAGCAAAAGGCTCGTCGCGTTAACGACGAGCCCCTTGTATTTCTGATGATAACGTACATGGCATCGTACCCCGCGACTATTCTAATCCCGAGTTGCGCCACCACCATGCATTGTTCGTTATCTTCATATTTTATCGTTTTTGTTTTGATTCGGGTGCAAAAGTACGCATAATTCTTTTAATCAGCAAACTTTTTACCCGATATTTTTCGAATTTGATAGAAAAAGTGTAATTTTGCCGACGATTTAATAACATTGTACGATGAACATCAAAGAGACTCTTAACCGTAATGACCATTTTGCTGCAAACAATGGTTGCCAGATAACCGAAGTTGACAATCATTACGCTGTAGCGCAAATGACGGTTACCAAAGACCACCTAAATGGTGGAAATGTCTGTCAGGGGGGAGCACTGTTTACACTTGCAGACCTTGCCATTGCCGCCATCATGAATCATGGTGGGCAACTGACGTTTGGCATTCACAACAGCATCATGTTTGTTTCCTCTGCCCGTGAGGGGGATGTGCTGACAGCTGAGGCAACCATGGTGTGCGACCACCACAAAATACCTTCTGTCGAGGTGCGTGTTTGCAATCAGGAGGGACGCCTAATCTGTCATGTCACGGGCATGGGCTATCGCAAACCTGTTGCTGTACCTACTGAATAATTTCAAATTGTACCACTTTCTTGAGGCCGGGGCAACTCATATACTTAGCTCTGGTACCATAGATATAGATGATGTGGTTCCAGTTTTGCGGGTTGTCCTCTAAGTTCAGTGCATTGCGTATACCTTTATTACAATCTGTCAGGCAGATAGGAAACAGGTTTTCTTGACTGGGCTCGCTGTCGGTACTGATGGAGTCGTCGGCCAGTACAATGGCTGACGACCCGGCGAATGGACTTTCAAAGTCTGCATTCTTGATGCTACGTGTTGTTGCGGCTACGATATATCCTTTCACACAGATGTCGCTGCCTTCATCAGCCTGTTGTGCCTCTGTCACGGTCAGGGCATTATGCTTCCGTTCGTCGGCAATAGTGTTGGGTTGTGCCGTCTCGGAAGTGTCCTTCTCTGTTTCGCTGACAATTTCTTTTTCACAGCTACTTGTCAGAGACAACAAGAGAATAAAACAAAGGGTTATTATATGTTTCATAGTACAAAGATACGCCAAAATTAGGGTAAAAACAAAAAAAATAAGACAAAAATTTGCTTTTTACCAATAAATTCTCTATATTTGTCCCCGATAAGCCCCTCCCCTTACGGCCGTTTGGCCGTTCCGCTTATCATTTTTAGGTAGAGGTTGGTAGCGTCCTGCGCCAACCTCTTTTCCGTAACATAATAATAGCGGCTTCCACATGGGAGGCCGCTATTACTATGAAATTATGATTGATTATTGGATTTCCCAACCTATGGCTGAGGCACCGAGCACGGCGGCAGAGGCACCATCGAGACCGCTGACCAAGAACTGGGCCTTGTTGCGGAAGATGGGCAGTACGTGTTCGTTGTAGGATTTCTTGATGGGATTCATAATCAAGTCACCAGCTTTCACCATGCCACCGAAGAAAATGAAGGCTTCTGGCGAGGAGAATGCTGCAAAGTCAGCACAAGCTTCACCTAACATGCGACCTGTAAACTCATAAATTTCCTTTGCCAGTTCATCACCCTTGCCAGCGGCAATAGAGACGTCGAGCGAAGTGATGTCCTCGGCTTTCATATTGCGCAAAATAGACGGACGGTCAGTCTTTTCCAACAGTTCGCGGGCTGTGCGAGCTACGCCTGTAGCTGAGCAGTAAGCCTCTAAGCAACCTGTGCGGCCACAACCACAGGAACGCCCCTCAGCTCCACGCACCATCGTTACGTGTCCTAACTCACCAGCAAAGCCGTCATGACCATATAGCAACTGTCCGTTGACAACAATACCAGAACCAACACCTGTACCGAGGGTGATGACGATGAAGTTTTTCATGCCACGGGCCACGCCATAAACCATTTCACCGATGGCGGCAGCATTAGCATCGTTGGTCAGTGCCACAGGAATGCCGTTTAGTTGCTCGCTGAACAGTTGGGCCAGGGGTACAATGCAGTCGTGAGCCCAAGGCAGGTTAGGAGCCATCTCGATGGTGCCTTTGTAGTAATTGCCATTGGGGGCGCCAATGCCCATAGCCTTGATCTTCTCAATACCACCGACTTGCTCAATGATGGGTTGCAGTGCTTCTACCGATGCCTTTACGTAGTCTTCAACTTTATCAAATCCACCAGTCTTGATAGCTGTCGTAGCCTTGATTTCTCCACGTGCATCGACGATGCCGAAAACAGAGTTTGTACCTCCTAAGTCTAAGCCGATGACATACGGCTTGATTCCTTGTTGTTCGTTCATAATAAGTTTGTATGTTCTAAGTTGTGAATATTTCTGCTTTAGCAAGTGCAAAGATACGAAAAGATTCTGAAATAGCAAGAAATTAAGAAATATTTTTGTACCTATGGTCCTTCCAAAGATGCTTATGTTCGGAAAAATCCAAATTAATTTGGTTTTTCGCTCACTTATTCGTACCTTTGCAGTCGATATGCCGTTTCCTATACATATTAATATAGTAGACTTGGTGTTCAAAGGCATGCTTATAGGCATGATAGCCTCGGCACCAATGGGGCCTGTCGGTGTCCTGTGCGTACAGCGTACGCTAAACAAGGGGCGCTGGTATGGTATGGTTACGGGTATTGGCGCTGCTGTCAGTGACATTATCTATGCCTGTATTACAGGTTTTGGAATGGCTTTTGTCATGGACTTCGTAAACAATGAGCAAAACAAGTTCTACCTTCAGATTGTGGGTAGTGTCTTGCTGTTAGCTTTTGGCATTTATACTTGGCGCAGTGACCCGACGAAAAACATTCATACGTCAGGCAAACAGAAGGGGACCCTGTGGTATAATACATGGACTGCTTTTTTGGTCACCTTTTCCAATCCGCTCATCATCTTTCTCTTTATGGCATTGTTTGCCCAGTTTGCTTTTGTCATCCCAGACCGTCCGTTCGAGATGCTTATTGGTTTTGCCAGCATTGTGGGCGGAGCCCTGCTATGGTGGTATGGTCTGTCGTGGCTGGTAGACAAGGTGCGTGCCATCTTCGACGATGCTGGTATTCGCATCATCAATCAGGTAATTGGTGTGGTGGTCATCGTTTTCTCGGTAGTTTCGCTCTTTGGCACCGTCACTAATTTGTTCCGTTTTTTCTAAGTGATTGTAAATAATTTGTTATTCTGATGTTTATAGCACACGAATTACGCAAGACCAATATAGCCGAATATTTGCTTTATATGTGGCAGGTGGAGGATACTATACGTGCGTTTGATTGTTCATTGAGTCGCATTCGCCGTGAGTATATTGCCCGCTTCGATTATACTGACGAGCAGAAAGAGGAGGAGGCCGACTGGTTTGGCAACCTCATCCGTATGATGAATTCCGAGGGTTGTCGTGAACATGGTCATTTGCAAATCAACAAGGTTGTGATGCAGCAGTTGCAAGAGTTACACAGCCAGTTGCTCTTGTCGACTAAGTTCCCGTTCTATAATGCTGAATATTACAAGGTGTTGCCCTACATTGTGGAACTGCGCAACCATGGGGCCAACAAAGAAGAAAATGAGATTGAAACGTGTTTCAACTCACTTTATGGCGTGATGATGTTGCGCTTGCAACAGAAAGAAATAACGACCAATACGCAGCATGCCGTGAAGGAAATTTCTACTTTCATAGGGATGTTGAATGACTATTATCTGAAAGACAAGCAAGAACCGTTGGAGTTTGAATGAGCCAAAATACTAAAAGTGTAAATAGTAAGGATACGATATGAATGTATTAATTACCGGCTGTAACGGCCAATTGGGAAACGAGATGCAGTTGCTGGAGAAACAGAATCCCCAGCATACCTATTTCAATACGGATGTGCAGGAGTTGGATATCACCGACCGTCAGGCAATCCGTCAGTTTATCACCGACAATCAGATTGACGGCATAGTTAATTGTGCGGCCTATACTGCTGTGGACAAGGCAGAGGCCAACGAGGAACTCTGTACGAAGTTGAATGCAGAAGCTCCTGCCTATCTGGCAGAGGCAATCGGCAGCCGTGGTGGCTGGATGATACAGATTTCTACTGATTACGTGTTTAATGGCACTAAGCATATTCCCTATGTGGAGGACGATGATACATGCCCCAATAGTGTATATGGCAAAACCAAGTTGGTGGGTGAATTGAATGTACAGAAGTTTTGTGAACAGTCGATGATTATACGTACGGCTTGGCTATACTCCACCTTTGGTAATAATTTCGTGAAGACCATGATTCGTCTGGGTAAGGAAAAAACTGATTTGGGTGTTATTTTTGACCAGATAGGTACGCCGACCTACGCCCGTGATCTGGCTGTTATTATCATGACGGCCATCAATCAGGGTATCGTGCCTGGTGTATATCACTTCTCCAATGAGGGAGTCATCTCTTGGTACGACTTTACCAAGGCAATCCATCGCATTGCCGGCATCACGTCATGCCATGTCCGTCCGCTTCATACGGCAGAGTATCCCACTCCTGCTGCCCGTCCTCACTATAGTGTGTTGGACAAGACCAAAATCAAACAGACTTACGGCATAGAGGTTCCTTATTGGGAGGAGTCATTGGCCGAGTGTATCAGTAAATTGTAAATTTGTAAATCGTAATTTATTGTGGCGAATCAAGAGATAGAACGTAGACGGACGTTTGCAATTATTTCGCACCCTGATGCTGGTAAGACCACGCTGACTGAGAAGTTCCTGCTGTTTGGCGGACAGATACAGGTGGCGGGTGCAGTGAAAAACAACAAAATCAAGAAAACCGCAACCAGCGACTGGATGGATATCGAGAAACAGCGTGGTATCTCTGTGTCCACCTCAGTCATGGAGTTCGATTATACCCCAGATGGCTCTGGTATAGAATACAAAGTGAATATTCTCGACACTCCAGGTCACCAGGACTTTGCCGAGGACACTTATCGTACACTGACGGCTGTTGACTCGGCCATCATTGTTGTGGACGGCGCCAAGGGTGTGGAGACGCAGACGCGCAAGTTGATGAATGTCTGCCGTATGAGAAATACTCCCGTGATTATTTTCATCAACAAGATGGACCGCGAAGGCCGCGATCCTTTCGATTTGTTGGATGAGTTGGAGAAAGAACTGGAAATCAAGGTACGTCCGCTGAGCTGGCCGATTAATCAAGGGGCCAAGTTCAAGGGTGTCTACAATATCTATGAGCAGAAGCTTGACCTCTTTACACCTGACAAGCAGCGCGTGACGGAAAAGGTTAGTGTGGAAATCAACTCTGCTGAACTTGATAATCGTGTTGGAGAGCAGGATGCAGAGAAACTGCGCGAAGACTTGGAACTGGTCAGTGGTGTCTATCCAGATTTTGAGGTTGAAACCTATCGCTCTGCTGAGGTGGCTCCCGTCTTCTTTGGCTCTGCATTGAACAATTTCGGTGTGCAGGAACTGCTTAACTGCTTTGTGGAGATAGCGCCCAGTCCGAAGCCTACCAAGGCAGAGGAGCGCATGGTACAGCCTGACGAGAAGAAGTTTACGGGCTTTATTTTCAAGATTACTGCAAACATCGACCCCAACCACCGTTCGTGCATTGCCTTCTGCAAGGTCTGTTCTGGCAAGTTCCAGCGTAATCAGCCCTACTTGCACGTGCGTCAGGGCAAGACGCTGCGCTTTTCCAGTCCCACGCAGTTTATGGCCCAACGCAAGTCTACTATTGACGAGGCATGGCCGGGCGACATTGTGGGCCTGCCCGATACGGGTGGCTTGTTCAAGATCGGTGATACGCTGACGGAGGGAGAAGCATTACACTTCCGTGGATTGCCCTCGTTCTCACCAGAGCTGTTCAAATACATTGAGAACGACGATCCCATGAAGTCGAAGCAGTTACAGAAGGGTATCGACCAGCTGATGGACGAGGGCGTGGCCCAGCTGTTTGTCAACCAGTTTAACAACCGCAAGATTATCGGTACGGTAGGTCAGTTGCAGTTTGAGGTCATTCAGTATCGTCTGGAGAACGAGTACAACGCCAAGTGCCGCTGGGAGCCCGTCCATCTTTATAAGGCCTGCTGGATAGAGAGCGACGATGATGCAGAGCTGGAGAACTTCAAGAAACGCAAGTATCAATATATGGCTAAGGACAAAGAGGGGCGCGATGTCTTTCTCGCAGACTCTGGCTATGTACTTAGCATGGCACAAGAGGATTTTAAGCATATCAGGTTCCATTTCACCAGTGAGTTCTAATGACACGTGAACAGGATATAAAGAATGCAGTGGAAGTACTGCGAAAGGGTGGGGTGATACTCTATCCGACAGACACGGTGTGGGGTATTGGCTGTGACGCTACGAATGCTGAGGCCGTGAAGCGAGTGTATCAAATCAAACAGCGGGACGATTCAAAAGCACTGATATGCCTTGTTGACTCGGACATACGGCTGCAACGGTATGTGCGTAATGTGCCTGATGTGGCTTGGCAACTGATTGACAGCATGCGGGATGGTGATTGTAAACCTACTACGTTGATTCTTGACGGGGCTGTCAATCTTGCGCCCAATCTGATAGCCGAAGACGGGTCGATAGGTATCCGTATTACCAATGAACCATTCTCCAAGGAACTATGCTTCCGTTTCCAGAAGGCTTTGGTTTCGACGTCGGCGAACATCAGTGGTCAGCCAGCTGCGCAGAACTATGGTGACATAGACCCGCAACTATTGGAATCTGTTGACTATGTGTGCTGGTCACGCCGTCAAGAGCATAAACCGCATACTCCCAGCAGCATCATTCGCTTGAAGCCCGATGGTCAGGTGACCATTATACGCAAATAACCTATAGTATCCCTCCACAGATTTACAAACGATGCTGGAACTGCTGAATCAAGTGAACGATGTCCTATGGGGCTACGTCATCATAGCAGCCTTGGCGGGCTGTGGCTTGTGGTTTACGTGGCGGACGCGCTTTGTGCAGTTCCGTATGGTACCTGAGATGTTGCGCCTGCTGACCGACTCGTCGGTAAAACCAGAGGGGGCTGAGCGACATATATCTTCATTTCAAGCCTTTGCCGTTTCACTGGCTTCCCGTGTGGGAACAGGCAATCTGGCTGGTGTAGCCACAGCCATAGCAGTGGGTGGTCCTGGTGCTGTGTTCTGGATGTGGGTGATAGCATTGATTGGTGCTGCAACGGCTTTTATAGAGTCTACGTTGGGTCAGTTGTTTAAGCAGCCCCATGCTGACTCTTTCATTGGTGGTCCTGCCTATTATATCCAGCGTGGCTTGCATTGTCGCTGGATGGCTTTGCTCTTTGCCGTGCTCATCACCGTATCCTTTGGCTTGGCCAACAACTCTGTGCAGACCAATACCATCTGTGGTGCCATGGAGGGGGCATTTGGATGGCCCCCCGTCTTAGTAGGCATCGTACTCACTGTGCTGACGCTTGTCATAGCCTTTGGTGGCATCCAGCGCATAGCCCATGTTAGTTCTGTGTTGGTGCCTGTCATGGCCGTGGGCTATTTTTTGTTGGCTGTGGTTGTTATCGTTATGAACATCCAGTTAGTGCCCCATGTGTTCAAGGTTATTGTCCAAAGTGCTTTTGGGTTAGAACAGGCTGTGGGTGGAACCCTTGGCGCGGCTATCATGAATGGAGTGAAGCGTGGCCTGTTCAGCAACGAGGCAGGCGAGGGTAGTGCACCTAACGCGGCAGCTACAGCAGCAGTGTCACATCCTGTCAAACAAGGACTCATTCAGTCGCTTGGTGTTTTCACTGATACGCTGGTCGTTTGCTCCTGTACGGCATTTATCATTCTGATTAGTGGCCTCTACTCCTCGCCTGAACTTAATGGAATCATGCTCACCCAAGCAGCCCTTGAGAGTGAGGTTGGAACTTGGGGACCAACGTTTATTGCTGTGGCCATCTTGCTTTTTGCTTATTCTTCGATGATTGGTAATTATTATTATGGTGAGGCCAATGTGCGTTTCATGACTTCCAGTCGTAAGGCAATGACCATCTATCGGCTTTTATCGGGTGGCGTCATGGTTATGTTTGGTGCACTGACCACCCTCGAAGTGGTTTGGAGTATGATTGACTTTTGCATGGCATTGCTTACTGCATGCAATTTGGTAGCCATCGGCATCCTGGGCAAGTATGCCTTCAGGTTGCTCGATGACTACCGTCAGCAGAAGCGTCTTGGTATCAAAGACCCAACTTTTCATCGTAGCCAGTTGCCCGAAATCGAACAAGACTTGGCGTGCTGGGAATGATTTTACGCTTGTTTATTTTCTGATAAATTTTTTCCCATTCTGGATATATAGGCCACGTTGAGGCTGCGCCAAGCGCTGGCCTGTCAAGCTGTAAATGGGAGCTGCAACAGTGCCTAAATCCTTGTTGTCGACGTTA
>ERZ842401.2870-NODE-2870-length-22233-cov-7.812111_pt1 | contig 22233 bp, 15 predicted proteins | sample MGYA00521270_ERZ842401 | MGnify/ENA primary metagenome ERZ842401 (study PRJEB31892, sample SAMEA3878208) | bioreactor metagenome | biome: Moose rumen | place: Sweden | collected 2011-10 | study: EMG produced TPA metagenomics assembly of the PRJEB12797 data set...
TAAGATGAATTTTTCCCTCCTTGCGAACCTTCACTATGAAATCCATTAGGCAATGGAATTGATCCTCGCTTAGTTGCAGTTCTTCATTTGTTGTTGCACGTCCCATCGGAACAATTGTGAAAACACGCCAGTCCTGGACTCCTATATCTATAAGGTATTGTTTGAAGGAATCTATATACTCAATGTTCCTTTGATTGACGCATGTTATCACATCCCATGTAATTGTCGTATCTACAAGAATCCTTATTGCTTTAACAGCCAAAGCAAAACTATTTTTACTCCCTCTAAGCCAGTTATGAGCATCCTCAAAGCCGTCCAAGCTAATAGCTATAGTTTCTAGTCCTGCATCTATAAGTTGGGCGCACATTTTTTCGTTAAGCAACATGCCATTGCTCACCATCCCCCAGTGGAAACCTCTTTCCTTGATAGCTCTTCCACAGTTACAAATGTCTTTTCTGACAAGAGGCTCTCCACCTGTCGTTATAACTAAAATTCTTCCTGGATCCATTGTTGAGCGAACATCATCGAGAACAACCAAGAAATCTTCCAATGGCATATCTTGCATATCAGAGGTAGCACGACAGTCGCTGCCACAATGAAGACAATTTAAGTTACATCTTAGTGTACATTCCCAAAACAATTGTTGCAGGTCATGTCTTTCGCATCGTTTATCATTATGTACACTTGCTTCTTTTCGTCGTAAATTATTTGATTTATTTAACCATAGATTATCCATATATTGTCATAATCACAATTTTTCTTTGGCGACGAGTACGAATACCGTTTCGCCAACCTTGAATCTATCCCCATAATTGAGATAAATAGAACTTCCCGTATAAAGTGCATTATTGTTTACATAAACCGCATTGGTTGTGCGTAGTACTGATAGCATAAATGTAAAATTACCCGATTTTTCGCCTTTAACTACAGATAATTTTATAGAGCGACGACTCGCCGCTTCATCACACAAAGAAATGTCTGATGATTCTACCTTATCTTGACGTCCAATAATTGTTTCACCTAGTTCTAAATTCCATTTTCGTTCTTTGCCATGTTCTTCCCATATTAATATTCCTTCTTGATTAGTATCTCTAATAGGAGAAATTGCCTTTGTCCGCATTCGAATAGACGTTTTTTCATTGCCATGTGAACTGAAACAAATATAAGTATCACAATCAGGGCATTTAACTTTCATAACCTCGTCTGTTCTTGTACAGGCAAAGAATACAGAGTGACAACGAGGACATACTATGCTGTATGTCCTACCTTTTTCAGCCTTTTCGCTAATGACGTATATATTATCATCTTCAAACATCCGCTTTGGATCGCCTAATAGCGGGAAATACTTACTGTCCATAGAATTGTCCTTATTTGTTTGTATTTGGGTATATATTTGCTTTTTGCTTCACTAAAATTTAAGGTTGTTTGTTAATGTATAGTTTGCAATATCCTCTTCTGTTTTTAACAATATACAGTCCCTTTCGTTTAGGATTGGTTACTATTCTTCCTGAAAGTGAATAATATTTACTATCAAGGTTTGGTACGTGAGTAACGCATTCTATTCCCTCTGTTTCTAAATTTAGAACCACTCGTTCACTCCAAAAAGAATAAAAGCCATTCATTTTAGCCCTTACCCTATAGGAATAACCTTTGTGGGTTAAATTAGTAAATGTATAGAAACTCTCTTCAATGTCATCAATGGTCGTAACATTTACGATATATGGCTTTTCAGAGATATATTCAGTTAGTTCGATATTATAACAATCTGCACCATCAACACTTTCCCACCTAGCTGTGAATCCGCTTTCATTAATTTCAATTGGCATCAGTATTGTTGGAACTGCTATATTATGGCCAAAAACAGCATCGAACGAGATGTTTCCCATTTCTTCCACAATATTCATTACTGCCATATTAAGATTATGGGATCCTTCAGAGTTAGAATTAAAAAAGACACCGCCAACATCTGTATGAGATGTGTTTGTAAATTCCGTCACATTATTTGTCCCAGGAAACAAGTCTCCTGCCAAGTCATTACCTGTTGGATAATATCTGTTCGAGTTTTTGGTACCATAACTGCCATCAGCTGGTATGATACTCATACGCTGGTGATCCAAATCAGAATTAACTTGGTTGCTGCTCCAAGCCCAAGAATCGTAATTAACGTGTGTTATCATTAGTCCATGACATAAAGTGCTTGTTCCTGTATATCTATACCACCCCGTGTTCTGATGATTTTCAAGAATGAAATACTCATTTTCGTTATGTTCATTATAGATGATATAAGCCTTTTCCGATTCCTGTAGATTCCTCATCTCGGATATTTTGGTGTTTGTGTTAATCTCATCTAATTCAAGCCATCCAGCAAACCACCTTTCGTATGCAGAATAGCCATATGGAACTTCTCCCCTTCCATTAGGACCACTATGAGCTCCAGAGTCCATAATGTCAAAATAACTCATCCCGAAGGCTCCGCTATAATCTGTGTCATATAAATCTGGCAATCCAAGGCAATGACTAAATTCATGACAAGCTGTACCAATACCGTTCATTATTGAACCCATCGAACCTGTCAATTCATTACTACACGCATAAGTGTCAATTTTTACACCGTCTAACAATAAAGGACCATCGCCATCGCCAAATCGTTTGCAACCAGTCAAATCAAACTTATGAGGCCATATTGTTGAGCTAGCGCCTCCTGTTGCCTCACCATAACCTGCATACACGATAAAAACCTGTTCTACTTCCCCATCTCCATCCCAGTCGTATTTTGAAAAATCCACTTGATTGTCTATTAAAAGACACGCTTCAGTAACCATTTCACCAGGATATCTGTCTCCGCCAACTTCTTGACTCCTATTGGAACCATAATATCCAAATTGATGACTTACTTTGACAGGTCCAACAACATCAAATAAAAGGTTAAACTTTCCGTAGCTTTGGTCTAAAAAATAATCATGAACGGATCCAATATGCCCATCACCACTATATCCCTCTTCGTTAAACATCCTTTCCAATTTAGAGGCACTACCAGAAATCATATCACGGTTTGAGAATTCAACCAAGATTACAAGTCCTTTTTTTGTGCCTATAAAAGATGAAGACTCCCCCAAATGGAATTGTCTAGAGCAGTTTATATCAGGGGCTTGTGATGTTCTTTTTATGATGCTCTTTTTTGCCAATATTAGGTCTTTTACAGGTCCTATGTTTTTGTCAATAAACTCTTCCTCTTGATAATTTCTTTCTTCTAAATTATGAGCTAAGTAAATGCTTGGAACTAAGTTCCCTTCCTCTATTGTAGTATAATAAAAGGCAGAGTCATTAAGCGATACAACGGGAATGCCATCTCTTGTTATATAGTGATGATAATATTCATCACCAACAAGCTTTAATGATAGTATCGCACCATCTGGCTGTCTATAAGTAAATGGAATAGAATTTGCGGGAACTCCAAACACTGGGGTTACAATCAAAAAAAATACCGTAGCATATATGATAACGTTCTTCATACTCTAACTTTCAGAAAAAGAAGCTTGCCAAAGCTCTTTTTTCACAATGGCAAGCTTCCATTAGAATGATTGTCTTTACACGGCTATTATTTTAGAAGCGAAAATTTCATAGGCCTATATTTTAGAACATTAACGGGTGCTATTGTTAATTTTGCGGAAACACCTTGCATCCGATTATTAATGTTATTCAAACTATTAGCCCGATGTGGAGTATATTGCCGAGCTGCATAAGCAGAAGAATCATAATAGTTGAGAATCCAAAGTCCATTCTCTTTATAAACGATAAGGCCAGTTTTCCCGTCTATAGAGTATGATCCATAAAAATCCAATGAGGAATAGTATGTAAGAGCCGAGAAATTTTCATTATTATTAAAATAAGAACAGATTGATTCGATGTCAATTTTTTCGGCATCAAAAGCTACATAAGCCTCTTTAAGACCAGAAGTTTTGGTCTCAAAATCATATTCATATAATGATTCGTCATCTTTTCCATTATATTGCATCCAGTAGCCTCCGTTTGTTGCAGCTTGAATGTCATCAGTTAGGGTGTATCCATTCATATATGATTTCACCGTTGATACTGATGCTCCCCATTGGATATATGGCGCTTTAAAAGTTACTGATGTTGATGAAACCGGAGCTGTTAAGCCATTATACCAGTTTTGGAATCCTGATTCTGAAGGCCCCATATAGGTAGTGCATGGCGAATTTGATAACCCTGTATATGCAATTCCACCATAATAGATTCCTCCTTTTTCAAACACATAGCGATATTTGCTATTGGGCCAATAAGGAGTAATACTATTTGACGTAGATATAGGTTGGACAGCAAAAAAACATTCGACAGTACCTTCTTCTAATAGATAGACTGTAGCTCCCTGATGATTTTCGTCGGATGATTCAGGCCAATAACTGACCCTGGAAGTCCAAGTGTCACCAGGCAAATAGCCATTCTCATATACAAATTGTTCCCCTATGTTAATATCTGGTGACAACTTAATACCGATAGGTTCATCTTTCGTAAAGAATCCTATACTATAATATGGACTTTTGTTAAAATATTCAAAGTTACAATCAACTAATGCTCCTATTGGCTCTGGTAAGACCTTTTCCTGTGTGTCACTACTGATTGACATGTCTTTCACATTGAAACCTATCACATCATACCAGTAAAGATTAGGATAGTATTCTTCGCCCTCATATACTTGAGTTTTTCTATACATAGAAAGAGTGGAACTTTTATCTATATCCTTAAATTCCCAAGTTTCTGATGTGTAGTCGTAGGCAGAATTAACAAGGTTCTGTATTGTAATGATACGATATTCACCACGCTCCAAAGTAAATTCTTGTGATATTTGGTTTAAAGTTTTTGAATAATCGCTTTTTTGTGCAACAATACTGTCATTCGATTTGTTATAGACAAGTGTTGTAACACCTACATAGTAACTTTCATCACTCAACAAACTTTTGATAGAAGAAGTAATGTCCATCTTGTCATAGGAAGATGTTGTTGATACATTTAAAGTGAGCGTTTTAAATGGCTCAGGAGTGTCCACCTGCAAAATATCAATTTCATCATTTTTACAGGAGGTCGTAAAAAGACCAGCGACAGCTGCGATAAGGAATAATATCTTTTTCATAATCTGTCAATCTATAATGTATTACTAAATTAGAATTTAAAAATGTTGAACGAATAAGATATAGCAACCTCTATAGTATTCAACTTACAAGGGAAATTCTTTGCCATTTCACTTGTACCCAGGTAGTATCTTGCACCAATACCTAGTCCTGTGTTAGATACAGTGTATGCCAGACCAATAGTAGGGCGGATGTCAAATCCTTTAAAATCGCCCGTGGAGAAAGTAACAGACTGGCGACCAGGCCATGGCTCATTCAGAGTTGACGTTAATTTGTCTGGGTCTGACGAAAGTGTGCCAGCAATACATACTCCCGCCTCAACGTTGAAGTTTGGCAAGAAATAATACTTCGCCAAGATGGGAACTTCAAAATACGTTAGTTTGATGTCATCATTAAGGTCAGTCTTAACAGTATGCTGAGCATATAGTGCTTCTATCTGAACACCAAAAGCTCCTGTCCCGGCATCACTTGCTTTGGTGCGTTTTCCAAAACGAGCACTGATAACAGCACCAGCCTCAAAGCCTACACTACCCTTGAGTCCCAAATCAACATCATCATACTTACTCATAGTAGAGTAATTACCACCAACCTTCAAGCCTATTGACATAGTGCTTTTTCGTGGATCCTGAACTCCAATACCATCTTGGGCATTTTCGTCCTCATCGTCGGCAAACGTCACTTGTGCGGCTGCAGACATTGCCACTGTAAACGCGGCAGCTAAGAGAAAAAATTTTTTCATCATAAAACAATAGTTTGTTAAAATATTTAATAAAAAGATTTCAAAATAATGCTACTTTCTTGACTACTACGCCCATTTCTAAGCATAGCTTTTGCTTTGACGATTCGCTCCTTTGTAACATTTGGTATAGTGAAAATTGCGCTTGCAGAGCCTTGGCCACGTACGCTTATTTTTTTGTTGCCAACCGATTGACCATCTATATAAAGAGTAACATTAGTCTCTCCACGTGCTTCTCCGTTGTTGCTTACTGCAACAGCAACGAAAAACTCATTTTTGGGATTAGCTCGCTTGCTACTTGCCTTAGGTGCTGAAAGCGAAAATGATGCAGGCCTAATAGATATAGCTGGGGTATCTTCTACCACGGCCTCTTCTGTTGGTTCAGCAATCACATTATAACTAAGCTCACAAGTGTCTTTCCATAAAAGCAAATCATCGCTCCAAACTTCAACGCCACACCTTGAAGAGCAACTTCTTTCGGGAAAATTACTTGGAATGAAACTGTAAATACGATTGCTACCATGATTAGTATTGGATTGCACCATTAAATCATTCCCCTTTTCATCTTTCATCCGCAAATTAACAGCGGATTCTTCAAAGGCATTTGGCAAACTAAGTTGCAAGTATCCTTTATTTGATTTGCCACGTCCTATTTCTATTTGATTATTTTCTACAACAAAAGAAAAGTCTCCTTCAACGATGTGAAGTACACCATTTTGTCCTTTGTACCGTACATTTGCGTAATCTCCTCTTACTGGTTCTGCCTTTTCTAATTGAGCTGGAACAACTATTTTATTTCCAAGTTTGTAACCAAACTTTCCTCTTTCTTCGTATATCTCATAACGGTCATCTTGTTTAAGCTGCTTTACTTGTTCATTAAATTTTTGGACTTTATCGCCAATTGAATGGTCATATTTATTTGTCTTCACATCTGTGGCTTTTACTCCATAGCCTCTAACCTTTCGTCCTTGACGATTTATAACATATCCTTTCATGTTTCTACTATACACCACAGCCTCATTTCCAGAGAAAGTTGATGCAAATACAAGATCGCCATATCCTGCCTCAACACTTAGATAATTCATATTACGGTCAATGTAATACGCTTTGTCTTCGTTTTTCTCACGAAACATCACCGATGCCCATCCTTCGCTAAAAGGATAGGCTCTTTGGAACTGACATGGTATCACCATATTACCATCAGTACCAAGGTAGCCCCATCCATCAACACCTTTAACTGGCATTTTTCCCTCTGAGAACCATAAATAAGACGTAGCATATACATCCTCTGCAAGTGGTTGGAAGTCATAATCACCTTCCGATATAACACCTTCAATTTTTAATTGCCCCCCTCGTACATTCATTGCCAATGCATACCCGTTTTGAAAGGATGTGATGCTGTCGTATCTTGACGGAACGACTTCCCTGTTATTATGGTCTATGAGACCACATTTGCCACTCTTCCTAACCTTCAGGAGTTGCCCATAGTTTTCTATTTTTGCTGATGTGGGGCGTACAGCCCATTGCACAGTTTGCGCATGCATCTGCCCAGAAATAATTAGACAAAGTAAGGAATAATATCTACTACTCATAATCATTTATATAATTTTCGTATTTTTCTATTTGCTGCTGAATTAGTTCAATATAGTATTCGTCATTCGCGTCTTTGGCCAAACTAAGCCCATCACGGAAATACTTATCTGCTTTTTTGACATCTCTTTTTACGACATCCGTTCTGGCATCGCCCCCAAGGAAATCACACCCTAATTCATACAGGCCATAATAGTTGTTCGGGTTAAGCTCTAATGCCTTTATCAAAAGTTCATGTGCTTTAGAGTTGTCTGGGGTAATGCCTAATGAATTCTGCATCAAACGAATAGAGTCTGGACAAATGTCACTTGGACTTTTACTCTTAAAGTAAAGCCGACTCAGCAGATAGGTCGCATCTGCATCATTTTGTTCAACTAAATCATTAAGAAGAGCTAAACCTTCACTGCTCGTCGAAGAACTTTTCATCAAATTTGCAGCTTTAGCAACACCTTCAAGTTCAGGGCCATCAATGATTATTTCAGTTTTCATATAACTGACAACTCCCCATATAATTAGCAAGGCTATTAGTAGACTCGTACAAATAACCAAAGGCACCTTAAATTTAACATACCATGGTTTGGGTTTGGGGAAAGGATCACCACCACCAATGGCGATTCTTGCATACGACTCTACTTGCTCTGCCGTTGGTCGATCCCATGGATTCAAGCTGAGACACATACCTATGAGCGTGTTCAGTTGAGGTGAATATGCTTCTGACAATTCTGGTATCTCTGCCCCATTTTTTTGCAATATACCACCTTCAAGGTGTCCCGCAGTGAAAGGCACTTCTCCTGTTATCATTTCATAAGTCATTGCACCAAGAGACCATATGTCATTTGCCATAATGGGTGTGTTATCTTTGCTGAAACGCTCTGGTGCCATGTATGCGGTAGTTCCCGCTGATGCAAATTTAATACTCATACTCTTGCGCAAAGTAGATTTCGCATGGGCACTGACACCAAAGTCGGTAATCATATATGAACCGTTATTGTCCACCATTATGTTGTCAGGTTTTATGTCCTGATGAATAACTGTGGGTTTCATTGCATGAAGGAAAGCCAACCCACTGGCTACATCATGCAAAAGATGCCATGCCTCGTCTTCGGAAAACTGGCCTACTCTACGCTGGATACTTCCATTCTTGCAATACGGAAGAACCAAATAAGGCTTGCGTTCATAAGTATCATAGTATAATGGTTTTAGCAAATTCTTATGATTCGCATTTAAAACTATAGCAAATTCTCTTGCCAAAACATTAACGCCATGCTCATCCAGTCCCGTAGCAGGAGCATAGATTTTCAAAGCCACTTCGCTTTCGGTCTTATCATCTTTTGCAAGCCACACTTCAGAAAAGTTACCCCTACCCAGTAACCTCTCCAAGAAATATCTACCATGGAATAAGTTGTTGTTCACCATATTTTAAAAAATTCCAATTTTTTTGTTTTTTTCTTGAATAATAGTCAATGTGGCAGATTTGTCACCGCATTTAATGGCCAGAGTTCCAGAACGTTCTTCTTTATTAGATGGATTCTTATCTACTTCTAGCACAATCTCCTTTTCCGAATTAATTGAATAATGCACCCATGAAGGGCAATCAGAGACTGCCCAGTTGTCATCATTGCATTCAACCTTTACTTTCTGAAATTCGCCGCCTTTTCCTTTAAACTTTACATATACTTTAGCAATTGAAAGTGTAATCTCTTTGATTTTTTGAACAGGAGGATTGTTGGACTCAACAACAACACTATCTTCTGCTTGTGAATTAGTATCTCTTTTCTTTTTATCTACATTATCAGCCTTTTTACTCAGTAAAGTAATGGTGTTCCGACACACTTTAATTTGTTTTTCACAAAGATCCTTGTTCTTTTTAGCGTCATAACATGCTTTTGCTTTCTCAAAAGCTGAAATGGCTTTTTTCTGAGCGGGGATTGTCATTATCTGCTGCTGACTAACGCCTTCAGAAAATAGTTTGTCACAAGAATTTTGGGCATAACTTTCTATGCAGCTCATCACTAAAACGATTGCCGCGAATAACTTGACAATTAGGCTATTTATTATTTTACTCATTTTCTTCTGATTGTATGTTGTTAATACTCTCTGTTGGACTCTCATAAGTTGAAGATACATTAATCACTTTCGCGATTTTCTGAGCACGCTCATCAAATTCTTTAGCTACTTGTGGGTCATCATGCAAAAACAATTGTCTTTTTTCAATAAATGATTGATATGCTAGTTTTAGCATATTTTCAGAACGAACCATTTTTTCTTTTACACTACTTATGTTTTCATAAATTGTCCCATTTTGGAAGTTTTCATTAGCTTCTATAGTCTCTTGATATTTCTGGTATGCATCAAGGTATGCATTCTCGTAATATTCCTCGTGTGCATCACCTTGTTTCATTAATCTATCTGCGAATTCCAAATTTGTTTTTATGACCTGCATAATAGAGTCATTATATTCAAGAGCTAATTGTGCTCTTTCTATTTCAAATAACTTTTTCTCTCTGTCATTTGCCATCTTTATTCCATAGGCCATTACAACAAATAGTAGTAAGATTATAGCGACTAACGCATATTTATATTTTGCCCAAAAAGGCTTCTCATCAACAAATTTGATTTGCGTTCCAGAAAGAGCCTCAGAAGCATATGTTTCTAAGATTTCAGCTGTGGGTCTTTCCCAGGGGTTTGGGCTTAAGCATTTTGTGATAGTTTTCTTAAGTTGGGAAGAATAGTTTCCTTTGATTTCAGGTATCTCTGCTCCATTTTTCTGCAACACACCTCCATGTCCACCAAATGGAGCATCTCCTGTCAACATCTCAAACACCGTAGCACCTAATGAATAAATGTCATTAGCCATAATAGGGGTGTTGTCCTTACTAAATCTTTCTGGAGCCATATAAGCAACAGTACCCGCAGAACTAAAAGCCTCACTTACGCTTTTTCTCAAAGCAGATCGCGAATGAGCACTGACACCGAAATCTGTTATCATATAACTTCCATCATCACCAATCATTATGTTGTCAGGTTTGATGTCTTGGTGAATAATGACTGGATTTCTTGAGTGTAAAAAAGCTAAACCACTCGCTGCGTCATGGAGCAAATGCCATGCCTGTTCCTCTGTGAATTGACCAATATTGCGCTGAATGCTACCGTTCTTACAATAAGGCAGTACCAAATACGGCTTCCTATCAAAATTATCATAATATAGTGGTTTAAGAAGATTCTTGTGATTCGCGTTTACAACTATTGCAAATTCCCTCGATAACATGTTAATACCATGATCATCGAGACCTGTAGCAGGTGCAAAGATTTTCAATGCCACCTCTATGTCTGTTTTAACATCTTTGGCAAGCCAAACTTCTGAGAAATTGCCTCTTCCAAGTAACCTCTCTAAAAAATATCTGTTGTGAAACAAATTGTTGTTGTCCATATAACTATTAGTATTTTTCTATAGTCTTAAAACCATTTCGCCATCCTTGTCCACCACTTCGATAATGAAATGCACTTCCAATGGCAACCCAATTAATTTTCGGAAATCTTGTTTGACGCCCGTAATGTTCTCTGTCAGTTCATTAACATTAATATCATCTTTGGACGCATTCTTGTTCTTTATTCTCATCACAACAGTGTTGTCTTGACATATCACAGAAAGAATGCGAATACCTCCATCAACATCAGCAGGGCATTGCTGGCCAAGTGCCTTAACATTTTCTTGCCAACTTCCACCAGTCACATCATTGGACTGCTGAACTGTAGTACCAGTGAAACTACCCCACTGCCCAGTGTTCCGGTTATAGTTTCGTGAAGCCAAAAGACTGCCGTTAGCCTTATAATATTTCTCTGTCTTTGGCTGTCCATCATTGTAATATGTGGTAACACATTTAAAATAACTACGTTTTCCGTCAACAGGCTTACCTTTGGTATTGTATATAGTCTCCTCCGTCAGTCTTCCCTTTTCGTCGTATTTCCAAATGCGTTTATGAAAACCATATACAAGCATGGGTTCGTCACTTTTACCATAAACGGCAAGTTCTGTACGTTTTCCACTATTATTATATTTATATCTTATTCTGTGGCATCCTTCATTTCCAAGCATGGGTTTGTCTTCAGCATCATAATACGCTTGTGACAATATCTCTGAACGGTCATTATACTCCATTCTACTAATGGCCCATCCAGTATTCTTGTTAATTATAAACTTCCCATTTTTATCTTGGGCTGCAAGATAGGTCATATTACCCCATTTGTCATATTCACATATTCCTATCGGCACCATGACAGAGGGGTCTGTAGGCTTCCCGTCAACACCAAAGAAACATTGTCTGATAACTAACCCCATTGCATTATATTCATAAGTAGAACTAGCCCATCCCTCTTTGCCTTTAATAGGCTTCTCGTCAATTCCGTAATAAAAACACTTTACTCGATTTCCCCGATTGTCATATTCGTCCTTTTCAATTGCTGCACCTACACTCTTGTCAATCGTAAGCTTATCTTTAGAGTCAAAGCATTTAACACCGATTCTTTTGTGTTGTGCATTGTAGGTATATTCATAGCGGTGAACACCATCCTTGTCGGTTGAAGATTTTCCACCGGAATAATAACTTATCATAATAAGGTTATCCTGAGCATCATACTTACACTTTTGCGAGAGTTTTCCCGATGCCTGATGGCCATTAGCCCCCATAGGAATTCTCTCTGTCTCATTTCCACGCGCATCGTATTTGTATTCATACCCAGCCACCCCATTCACACTTATAAGTTGGTCGCTTAATCCATAATAATAGGTAGATGTCATATTTCCATTTCCATCATATTTAGATTTTTTTGAAGCATATTCACCATTAACGAGGCATGATTCATCTTTATTGTTGAAAAATTTACGTTCAATTTCATTCCCAAGTTCGTCGTAAGAGGAAACCCAACCAGCAATTCCTTCATTGCTTTCTACAAGTTTTGTCCCTTCAGCTGAATAAAATGCTATTTTAGTCATATTACCGCGTTTATCATACTCATATCTGGCGACACAAACATTATTAGAATTATAGGATGGCTTCAAGTCTGTTCCAATGTTCATTTCTTCCAATACCAAATCACGATCATCGTAAATTCTTTTCCAACCTGCAATTCCATTACTTGTAAGAGTTGGCTTTTTGTCTGTTCCGCAAAATACAATTTCGGCCATATTCCCCAGCGAATCATACTTGCACTTGTAACCTGCTATTCCATTCTTGTCAAGACATAGATTTCCATTAACATCGTAGTGCCATCTTTCCAACTCATTTCCCCGTTCATCACATTTCATGACAAGTTTATTTATCCCCATCGAGTTATTGCATGGTTCGTCAGAAGGATCAAGATATATTTGTTCTGAGAAGAATCCATTTTCGTCACATTTGGCTACATAACTGGAGTATCCCTCTTTTGATACATATATAGGCTCTTTGTTGACTCCAAGTTGTATTGCTTTGACAATAAAACCTTTATCATCATATTCATAGCTTACTCCCGCATATTCATTCTTCTTGGGTAACATTAACTGACCTTCTCCATCTTTGTGGTACGCTGCTATAAGATTCCCGATATCATCATATTCTTGTTCAAAAATACTCACACCATCAAAATCATCGAAAGAGGGTGCTCCTGTGGTAGAAAGATAGGTTGACCTAATCCAGTTGTCTTCTTCGTCAAACTCAAACGTTTTTATTCCAAGTCCCCATTTGGTTCCCTTGGGCTCTCCATCTTTGCCAAAGTAGCAAATCTTAATAACACGGCCTTTTTCATCATGCGTTAAAGTTCTCCCATATATATTGTTCACATCACCAACTTTTGAGTTGTCAAGACCAGCATACTCTATTTTAGTTGCCCATCCATTTTTATCATACTCTATCCACCATCGTGAAATACGTCCACGTTGTTCTGTGGAAACATCTTCCAATATTCGTCCATAACCTACAGTCTGAGCTGCAAGTGTACGTTCTGTATTGTGTTCATCATCAAATTGGAAAGCCATTGTCCTTAGATTCTCATTAAAGGACTTAACATAAAGAGTCTTTTCATTATTATCCTTGACTCGTATGCGGCTTACATTTCCTTCAGATGTATAAAAAATCTCCTGACACAAGGGTCTTTCATTTCTCTCAGACTCTCCATCAAAAATTATCTTATCCAAGCTGTTTACATGTGACACTTTTCTGACTTTGCCTTTAGACACTTCAAACTTATACATTCTATGAGAATGCCGTGCTTCACTTCCTGACAATCTTCCTATTCCTTCAGGAACTCCCCATCGTTCTACATAATCTTTATAATAGAATACTTTTGTTCTATTATAGTCAAAAACGAAAAGGCCAACAACAAGAAGTATACTTGCCGCAGCGGCAATGCCCCAAAGAAGATATTTTTTCCCCGATGGTCTCTCCCACTTGCCTGTTTCAAGGTATATTTCTGTTTTTCTTTTAATTTCTTCTGCTTTGGGTCTATTCCAAGGTTCTGGATCCAGACACTGTATTATTAGTTTTCGTAGTTCTGGGTCTAAACTGTCTGGCAAGTCTGGTATTGGCTCACCCATCGCTTGTACCATACCGCCGTTATCGCCAAAGGGAGCATTTCCTGTTACAAGTTCATATGCTGTGGCTCCAAGTGCCCAAATATCATTCATATTAATGGCCGTAGAGTCTTTTTCAAAACGTTCAGGTCCCATGTAACCACGGGTTCCCCCAAAACTTCCTGAAGTAGGTGAACTATGACCGACGGCTTGTGTGCTAATACCAAAGTCTGTAACAAGAAAATTGCAATCGTCATCAAGCAAAATATTATCAGGTTTTATATCTTGATGCACAATGTGGTGAGTATGAAGACAATCTAGGGCTGCAGCTACATCATGGAGGAATTTAATTACATCATTTTTATCAGCTCGGCCTACCATACTGGTTGCTGAACCATTTTCACAAAATGGTAATACAAGGTAAGGGGTTCCCTCGCAGATGTTATAACTTGAAGGCGTCAGAAGATTTTGATGTTGCAAGTTAAATACATAGGTAAACTCGCGTACAAAATTCTGAATGCCAAAAGTATCAATATTCTTAATCGCTGACAAAATTTTAACAGCAACTTTTAAGTCGTTGGCCATAGTATCAAAGGCCATCCATACCTGAGCCGAAGCCCCTTGGCCAAGGCTCTTTGCCAAACGATACCTTCCATGAAATAACATACCACTCTGAAGTCTCATAACTAAAACATTTTTGAAATTATATCAATGAAAAGCAACAAAGAAATAATGACAAATAATATTGAGATGCAAAACACAACTAGAGCTGCGACGTTCCAGTTGTGGCGTGAAGAACGGAAATGTTCCAAATTTCGATATGCACCATTGTCCCATGCCATTCTTGATCCCTTTACACCAAACCAAATGCATAATCCCAGACTGGCTATGGAAAAAATAGGACTTACAATCCCCAAACCTACAAGCGCGAACACGGTACCAAGAATGCCTACAACAAGTTGGACAAGGGTAATATATACCTTATTGAATACGCCCCAGATCCAACCAAAAAAGAACGCTCCCCAGTTCCATTTACCCAGTTCTTGTTCTGTTTGGGAAGATAAAGACCGATTTTCTTGATAATTGTTAGTTGAAGTCCTTCTGTCAATAGGTGGCGGTCCATATAATGTAGCATGGGAATTTGCATAGTCTTCTCGACGAGTTGGATCATATAATTCAGTGATTCGTGAATTTCCTGGACGAGGCCGTGGATTCTCTGAATCGGATGCGGATGCATATATTTCACCACGTATGTTCCGAGCAACAGTAGGTCTGCCCATTGGCACGATAAATGGGTTAATCTGCCCCCAGTTTAACTCACAAATGCCAGCCAATAAGATTCTGTCACCAGGATAAATACTTACGCTCTTACCTTGAATTTTCTGACCATTAATGATTGTGCCATTAGAACTATGGTCAACAAACATTAGTTCGTTGCCCTCTTGAACTATATCAGCATGATCATTGCTTACAATGTCATACTCTTCTCCTATGACTATTGAACTTTGGGGGTTACGCCCAATGGTAATTGTTCTGCTCATTTTGTTATGTTTTTAAGGAGTCCATTCTTCTTCATCTTCTGGAACCTGTATTGGAGTTAACTTAAACCCCAAGCCAGTATCCGTTTCTTCGTATTCTTTTTCTTTGTCTTTTTTAAATTTGTCTTTATCCTTTTTTGTAGGTTTATCATCTTTTTTATCGTCTTTTTTGTCTTTAGAAACTTTCACATTGTCATTAATATTGTCATTAGTCGTATCATCTTTCTCATCATCTTCAGTGACTTCACCACCATCACTTTTGTCTTCAGATTCGTTTTCAACAATTTCAGAAGGCACATCTTCTTTATGCTTATCCACTGTGTCTTTAAACTGTTCTATTTCGGACTTTTCTGGATCTGCAAAAGGATTTCCTTTTACTATGAAGATAGCTATGCAACTTAATATGGCAAGAAGAAGTACTGCTACAATCATCCACAAAGATGTTTTCTTTTTGCCAGATGAATTGTTATTTATAGGCTCAGTAAACTGTGGTTTGGAATTAAAAACAGGAATTCGACCTTGCTCTGATTTTGCTCCTCCAGAAATAATCTGGCACAGAGCAACGGTACAGTTATCTGCGCCTGCCGCTTCTAACGCAGCATGAATCAAGGCATCAACGCAATTGGTCATATTGTCTTGATTCTGCTCTATTACTGCCTCAATCTCATTATCTCGAATCATACCATTAAGCCCATCCGAGCATAACATTATAATGTCACCATCACATAGAGGCTGGGGCTTTAACAGGCAATCCGGGACAGCTTTGGGGGTTGCATCACTAAGTGAACGGGTAATGATATTACTATCAGGAAAGTCAAATGCATCCTCTTTAGATATCTTTCCCTTGTCAACTAACTGCTGAACATAGGAATGATCTTTTGAGATTTGAAAAAGTCCTGTACTGGGATTATATATGTATGCACGACTATCTCCACACCACGTAACGTATAAATTCCCGTCAAAAAGCCATCCTATGACAATAGTAGTTCCCATCCCCCTAGAATCAGGATGTTCTTTAGCGTATTCCTTGATGCGCTTATCTGCCTCTATTACCACGCCCTTCATAAATTTTTCAATAGTGAAGCGCGTCTTTACGATTTCATCAGTTATTTTGTCTGGTGAAAACATTTCGCGTACAGTCTTAATGGCAATATCAGATGCCACCTCGCCTGCGTTCATGCCCCCCATTCCGTCAGCAACAACTAAGAGTGCTCCCTTTCGCCCAAGGGAGTACTCTTGATTGTTAATCCAACGCATAGGCGATTCTTCCAAGTTGGCTGATACTTGGAAATTGTCTTCGTTGTTGCTGCGTTCTAAACCTACATCGGTTTTAGCAGCCATTCTGAACTTTAATTCGCTCATCGTGATTATTTGTTTCTTTTACCGCCTTTACTTTTTTTGTCTCCATCAATGGGAGTCAGTTCAACTTCAACAGGCTGTTCTGTATCTTCATCTGATAGATCCTCTTGTGTTTTTTCAATTGTCATTCCAATAAAAGGTGTACGAAGCATCCATCTCCCTTCAAAATTTACCATGCAGCCAACTAGCTTGTATGCGACATGTCCACCGCCAAGGAATGCGGGGCAAACATATACTCCACCAAGTATCATTTTTTTCCCAGAAGGGGCATCAACTTCTATATCCTCGCCTTTTACCTCTATTCTCCTATTAACAACTTTAACATCTATAGCTGAGTTGGGCGCATCATCTAATTTCTTTTTGGAAATGAACCATATTATATAACCTTCTTTTTCTCCATCTTGACCTTCAATTTCCATTGCATTTGGTGACACCTTCTCTCCATTAGCAATCCACATGCCTTCAGGTTGTTGTTTACCTATGTGCAAGGGGTTCTGTATAAATTTAGTTTGTCCATCAGTCACCACCTCTCTTATTTCGGTCAAAGAAATGATAGGTTCATATTTGTCTTCAACGCGCTTATAAGCTTCGTCATATAACCAAGGCTTTAAGGCTCCATCAGTTAATACTAATCCCGCCTCTGTTTTTACGCCAATAGAGTAATTGTGTCCAAAGTCAGAGCGTCCATTTTGTCCATAAGTTTTTCCGTTGTCGCGATTTTTGACTTGATAAGACTGTTTAACTATAACTATACTGCCGTTAATTGCTCTTGTCACAATACTATCAAATGAAGCTGTTACTGACAAGTCTTTAGGATTAAAGTCTATAGAGCCTAATAATTGAGCACAAGCTGAAATTGAAGTCCAGAGTGCTATTGATACTATAAATAATACTTTTTTCATAATAATTATTTTAAATTGTAAAGAGGTGTAAGCCCTCCCATATTATCATAAATAGAAAACGAAACTATTCCCACTGCCTTATATGTACCATTGTCGTTGTAGAAAACTGGGCCACCAGAATTACCGTGTTCGTAGTTTTTCCCTGTAATTAAAATCAATCCGCCGTTCAATCCTCGTCCAGAAGTTTGACATGAACCATATAGGCATGACCCACCTTCTGATTTGTGTCCCATAGGATACCCTAAAACTTCCAGACGTACCCCTGCTGGCAGATTTGCAGACAAAGATGCATCTCCGATAATAGACCCTTTTTGACCTAAATTCACGTATGCCCAGTCGGATCCTCCCGAACCATTTGCCTTTATACGGGTCATGCCATCTCCAATAGAAACATTGCTTTCGTCTTGACGCGTAAACATGAATTGACCAGACTGTAACTTAAAGTCCTTTGATGGTGAACGTGCTATTATTATAGATACAAGTTTAACACCTTCTTGATTTGTCAAACCGGCCAAAAACAACATCTTATTGGTGTCATCTTTAAGCGATGCTAATTGGCTCGCTATTGATTTATCAGAATCAAACTTCCATCCTTCGACACAATGTTTTGCCGTAACAAAACGTCCGTCAGTCAAGAGATACCCTGTTCCTGTCCATCCTAAGATACCGCCTCCTTGTGTTTCAAGCGGAATAGTGTTACCATTATATACTGCACAAATTGCGGCTGACATGTGGAAGATGTCCTTCTCAAATACTTTCAATTTTTCTACTTCATTATCAGAACGTACAATAATTGTTTTATTGATGGGGCGGTTCTTTATTCTTATTAAAGAATCATTTACTTTCACCAAAGAATCTAACTTTTTCTGCTCAACAGCTGCCTCTGCAACAAGTTTTGCCAATTCGGCATTCTTACCTTTCAACTTAGTCAAATTCTGTTGTGCCAGAGCTATTTGCTGGTCAAAATCCTTCTTCATCAGTAAATTCCACGTTGTCAATCCTCCTACAGCCAGCACAAGAACTACAGATAATGCAGCGATTGCTCGTTTGTATGGTCTAAGAGCCTGCTGTCGAAAAAGGCTTAAACGGCGAGTCAAACCAATACTTCCTACGGTAGCTTTCTTCCCTGTTGGAATGATAAATCCAAGTTTCGGGCCATTGACAGATAGCTGTATTTCATCGCCATTTTGCAAATACCACTCCGTTTTTACAGGGCGACCGTTAAGAAGTGTCGTATTAGTCTTTGATATTTGAACAAGTTTCCAGTTGTCACCATCTTTTACTATAGCTGCATGGTGTCGTGATACGGTTGAGAAACTGTCATCAAAACGAACCTGACAGCGTGAGTCACGACCAAGTTCTATCTGATCGACAATTATTTCCTGAGCTTCACCAGCTCGATGATATTTACTACTCACCCTGTGCTCCAGAATGAAGTATTTGCGGCTGTTCGGACTGAATACCGAACCCATTCCAGCTCCTATAGAGCCTGATAATGTAGACCGATAAGGTCGTTTTGTTGTTGCTGCTGCCATATTATTATAATTTCGTATAAATTTTAGTATCCTTCTGCCCTTAACTTCGTGTCACCAATAGAAATGATATCACCAGGATTAAAAGGCATCCCATGACGAGAAACTTCTGTGGAATTTACAAACGTGCCATTTGTTGAAGGACGCCACCCACCTGTAGAGCTGCGATCCCATTGACCATCACGAACAATCCAACAACCAAGATTATAGTCTAGTTCGAGTGTACAATGACATCTTGACACATAACTGCTGTTGTCTTCCGTTATAGGAATGTCGTTATCTGACATGCTATCCTTACGACCCATAGTCAGAATGGATTTGTCATCACGTAACATATTATCCAAGTAATATACCATACCATAATCCTCACCCTGCATGATTCGTAATAATACACCATTAACTATTCGAGTCTGGAATGGAGGTGCGACTTGATCAGGTTCCTTTATCACCTGCTTTTCTATAGGCAATTCAGGAACTAATCTTAACACATCACTAACTGTTTGAAGTCGATCCTGAAATTTTGGTTGTAAGCAACCGTCGATTAAGCGCTCCCATCTGTTTCCATTCTCACTGCTTGCAAGTTTATGCCTATCCCATTCGCCAGTTTTTCCCTTTTTTAGATAGCTCATCAAGTCACTCTCATCGTCAAGCCTTCCAAATGGGAGGTAACCAGTGAGGAGTTGATACATCATTACACCAAACGAAAAGATGTCAGTTGTAGGAAGAACGGTAGTGTTTTTTCGAGGGTTAAGTTGCTCTGGCGGCATATATGCGTATGTACCAAATATTTGTTGCGGTTTTCCCAGAATATTGCATTCTGTCATACGCTTATTACGGTCACCGCAAATACCGAAATCGGTAAGAGCAAAATTGCCATTTGCTTTAAGCAACACGTTTTCAGGCTTTAAATCTCTGTGTACTTTTCCGCAACTATGTAGTGCGCCCAGGCCGTTTAAAACATGTGTTGCAATTTTAGGAAGGTCTAAAAAAGAGCATTCAGACAAGGATATGAGATCGCCGCCACTACAAAGCTCCATTACAATATAAGGATTGCCATAAGCGAATCCATGATAAAGTGAATGGACTAAATAGTCACTTGCTATCTGTCCTGTTTCAAACTCCATATCAAATCGCTTTACTAACCCATTTCGAATTTCGGGGTGAACTTCCCAAAGCCGCAATAGCTTCAAGGCAAATAATCCTCCCTGAAAATCTCTTACGGAATAGACAATTCCAAAAGTGCCTTCACCAAGCACTTTTTCAACTTGATAACGGTTGTCAATTGTATCTCCTACAGAGAAATTGCACCTTTGAATATTATCAGGCATACACCTTATTACTTATAACTATATTTGTTCCTTGAATTCAAAAAGGCGATTGCCCAACAGTATTATATCACCATTATGCAGTTCAATTTTTTTAGTTGCTTGTACAAAGGTGGTCTTTTGCTCGCTACGATCCTCTATAAACCATCGCCCATCAGTATGTGTAACGATTGCCTGTTCATGTGAGGTAATTGAAGGATTGCCCGGCTCAGTGTTCTCACGTGAAAGAGTCACTTCGCTACCTTCTAATTCCACTGCTTCAACGGGTTTCCTTTCATTCATTCTCTGAATAGGTTGAAGGACAAAGGCTGGTTCTGGTCTATAGTCCATCATATAAGGGTTTATGGTGCCTCTGAAATGGCCACCGACAGAATTCAATTTTCTTGTTGGAGCAGGAGCATCAGCAGGAGAAGGCTCGGCATTTACCATACGTGTTGGATGACGCTGGTAATTTGCACGACTATCATGATTTTGGGCAGGTTGTGGCTGAACCTGTGCAGAATTGTTCACAGAATAATTGCAATTTGGGCACTTTGCCGCATCTGGACGTAACGGATAACCGCATTTGGGGCATATGGTCTCTTTTATTGTACTTGAAGTTGATTCGGAAGCGTCATCGTAAGAGTCAACTCCAAACGCCATGTTTTCAGGCAAGGTTTTTTTTAGACCGTTGTTGTCTACAACAGGTTGAGGTCTATATGTAACCTCGTTCTCTACTGTAAGCGGCTCCGACTCTAAAGGTGAACCGCACTTGGTACAAACCGTTTCGCTCGGTTTGTTTGGCCAACCACAATTTTTACATCTCATAGTTCTTCCAAGGGCTTAACCCCATTTCGCTCCTACGACCTCCTGTAGGAATGTTAATCGTAAAGTGTTGGCTACAAGACATAAAAAGAAGCGTGAGATCCGTACTTGCCACTTACCTCACTCTCCAGGCCGTCGAACTTGCCTAACTCTGAAAGATAAGCAACATCGAAGCCCACGCCGATATGAATATAGTACCCCTTATAGCTTGAAAGATACAATGCGGACGCATCATACTCCAATAAAGGGGATGCGTATAGACACATCCCGGGACATCTACCGTTGCATACTTCTACAGAGTATCTTCAAGTGTTCGACGTTTGAAGAGTAGAAGACATGCGCTTAGTAAACGCCTTTTCTACAAAATGTAGTGACTCCCGCTTTTCCCACCCTATGCAAGCCTTGTTGAGGCTGCATCACCTCACCCGGTTCGGCGTGGAAATCTCAGTCTTTGTACATTGAAGGACACGTCCATCGGCATACTCTGACGCAAGACCGCAGAAATCAGTGGCAAAATTACAAAATTTTTATGAAACGGAATCACACAAAACAAAAAAAGTTGCAAAAAGAGACGAAAATTCTTCTTTTGAGGTGCAAAAAGACAGCAAAAAACCAATTTCACAACTAATAATGTGGAACAAGGGTACTGTCAGGACGGGTACTCACTCTACCCATATATTTCCCACAGTCATACACCAGCCATACTTCAGGCTGCTTTCAGGCATACTCTAAGCATACTCAGGAGTAAGC
>ERZ842401.2871-NODE-2871-length-22231-cov-50.108360_pt1 | contig 22231 bp, 21 predicted proteins | sample MGYA00521270_ERZ842401 | MGnify/ENA primary metagenome ERZ842401 (study PRJEB31892, sample SAMEA3878208) | bioreactor metagenome | biome: Moose rumen | place: Sweden | collected 2011-10 | study: EMG produced TPA metagenomics assembly of the PRJEB12797 data set...
CAACCTTGCCAAGGTTGGGGTCGCGGGTCCGAGTCCCGTTTTCCGCTCTTTTTTTATACTACACAGGAAAACAACCCATTCTGATGAATTTATATTTAAGGTATTTTGACAAAGAGATTCTGGTAACGAATGTCGATGATGCTATTGCGTTTCTTTCCGAGATTGAGGAGGTAGGAATGAATCCAGTCCTGGAGCGCGATATCCGTGACTATGCAGCAAGCGACGTTATGTATCCCAAGCGCTATAAGGTTCGCCCCCGTATCTATTTCATTATCATTAAGACGGAAGCTGCCACCATGCAGGACTTCAAGGAGAAGAAGGCTGTCCATCCGTCGGCTTCTGAGTCGGGAAAGACTACTGCTCCCGCCGTGGTGCGGCTCAATGAGGAGCACTTTGGCTGGTACGAGGGTGCGATAGATTTCAAACGTGTGCTGCTGGTTCCCGGTACGGGCAAGTTCCAGTATCGTGATACCCATTTCGTGGCATGCTGCAAGGCAGAGTCGGGACAGGACTGCTATAATCGTATTGTCGACCATCTGAGCCAGCGCGTTGACCCGCGCAGCCAGTTCCCGTCAGCCAAAGGCAAGAACTTTAAGTTCCGCTATCTGGGCGAATGTAAGTAAGAAATCCGGTCTGGCCTTATGAACAAAGTGATGCTTATAGGCAATGTTGGTGCCGACCCTGAAATCCGCTATGTGGAGCAGGGGGTGGCTGTGGCGCGCCTCCGGTTGGCGACTACCGAGCGTGGCTATACGCTGCAGAACGGCACACAGGTACCCGACCATACAGACTGGCACAACGTCATTCTCTGGCGCAAGCTGGCCGAGGTGGTTGAGAAATATGTTCATAAGGGCGACAAGTTGTATATAGAAGGGCGTCTGCGCTACACCACTTACGATGATAAGCAAGGGCAGCGACGCTATGTGACAGAGATTTGGGCTGACAACATGGAAATGCTGACGCCCAAACCCACTGAATAATCATGGACGAGTATTTGCAAGTGTTCAATGAAGTGACATTCATGTCACCGTCGTTAGGAGCCATCATAGCAGGTGTTTCAGCCTGCCTCTTGTTGTTTGTGTCGAGTTTTGCTTCGGGTTCAGAGATAGCCTTTTTCTCGCTGTCGCCTGCCGACCTGAACGAGCTGGATGAAGAGAAGTCGGCTGACGATGTGCATATCAAGCAGTTGCGTGAAGATTCGGAACGGACGCTGGCTACCATCCTGATTACCAACAACCTGGTAAACGTCACTATCATCATGCTGAGCACCTACTTCTTCAGCCATACGGTTGACTTTGGGCGTTCATGGTGGCTGCAGTTCATCTGTATGACAGTCCTGCTGACATTCCTCTTGTTGCTCTTCGGCGAGATCATGCCCAAGGTGTACAGCGGTCAGCACCCGCTGAGCTTCTGTCGTAAGACGGTGGGGGGAATCCTGTTCTTCCGCAAGCTGTTCTATCCCGTTGCTACCATCGTCATGGGGTCTGGCCGTTTGGCAGACAAGGTGGTACACAAGGAGAGTCATGCGCTGAGCGTGGACGACCTGGAGCAGGCATTGGAGCTGACTGACAAGGAGGACATCAAGGAGGAACAGCGTATGCTGGAGGGCATTGTGCGCTTTGGCGACGAGACGGCGAAGGAGATTATGACGTCGCGTCAGGATGTGGTGGACCTGGACTTCAAGTCGTCGTTCCAGGAGGTAATGCAGTGTGTGGTGGAGAACAACTACTCGCGTATTCCCGTCTATCAGGACAACAGCGACAACGTTCGCGGCATCCTGTATATCAAGGACCTGCTGCCACACCTGTCGAAGGGCAGTAACTTCCGTTGGCAGTCGCTCATCCGTCCGCCCTACTTTGTGCCGGAGACGAAAAAGATAGACGACTTGCTGCGTGAGTTCCAGGAGAACAAAGTGCACATAGCGATTGTCGTCGATGAGTTCGGAGGCACCAGCGGTATTGTGACGCTGGAGGACATTCTGGAGGAGATAGTCGGTGAGATCAATGATGAATACGACGAGGACGAGAAGAACTATGTCCGTATCAACAGCAACACCTTTGTCTTTGAAGGCAAGACGCTGTTGAGCGACTTCTATAAGATTCTGAAACTCGACGACGACATCTTCGAGGAAGTAGAGGGCGACGCCGACACGCTGGCAGGCCTTCTGCTCGAAATCAAGGGCGACTTCCCCAAGATGCACGAGAAGATAGACTATCAGAACTTTACCTTTGAGATACTCGATATGGACGAACGCCGTATCTCAAAGGTAAAGGTTACCATCCATAGCGCCCCCAGTCAATGATGCGGTTCCACTCGAAGTTGGAGGCTGTCTTGTTGTATTCATACTGACCTCCGATGTAGGCCGACTCGTTCTGCGGAAAGTACATGCTGACACAGCCATAGAGGGACTCGTCCTGATTGAAACTGTTGAAAGCATACTTCAGATTGTTATAGATGGTCATCCACTCCAGTGACATCCGATAGTAGGGTACTGCCTGTTTGTAGATATTGTCCCACTGCTGGAAATCGGCATCAGACGTATGTGACTTGATGACAGCTCGCATGTCATACATCATGGCAGCGTCTATGTGGATGTAGTAGGCAATATTTCTGAGGGAGAGGACTTTTGGATACTGCGGATAGCCGTCGGTAAAGCTGTCCAGAATGCTGCGCGTAGCCTGCGCCAGTTGTGGCATGTATTGAGTGTCAATGACAGAGAGCGGCAGACTGTAGCCCGCCAGCGATGGATTGCTGATATTATAGGCATCTACATAGTAGTTATAGTAAGTGTCGATGATGCCTTGATAGAGGGCCTTGTCGTTCTTGAACAGCAAGGGGAGTATCTCGTCGTAGGGAGCACCGGAACCAGGTATCTCCGCTGACGAGCCTATCAGGTATTTGGTCACGTTGCGCAGCTCGTAGCCCACCTCGGCAGACATCATGTTGCAGCAGTCGGCAAAGATAAAGTCCAGCTTGGGCAGTCCCTTCAGTGCCTCAGACATCTGGGTGATATTCATCCACTTGCTGCTCTGGCCGAGGTCTTTGCCCTCGTCCAGTCCGTAGGCCCGGCGAGAGCTGACGATGGTGTCTTTCTCTACCACCCATCCGCTGGCATGTCCCCACAGCACCAGTCCGTAGCCGTCGGCCTGAATGTTACTGGTCATCCAACTGACAATCTCGCGGAACTTGTCAGGGTCGCATGAGTAGAAGTCGCTGTCGTATTGTTTCCTGTCATAGACGTTGCCGCCATGAACCTCTATAATATAAGGTTTGCCGTTCCACTGTTTGTCGCTGTTGGTGCCCAGGCTGTCGACAAAGACAATGACGCGCTGGTTGTCGCTTAACAGTTTCGAGCCCTCAACGATTTCGGCCAGGTCCTCTTGCAGGGCCCTGAGATTGCTGTATTGGGTGAGGTTGTTCTCGCCGGCCATATATATCATGATGGCGCGCGTGGCCTTTTGCTTGGTGAAGTCAGGTTTCTCGTCTTTCGAGCATGATGCAAACAGCAGTAAAGTGCTAATCAGTGTCAATAAATATTTCATTTCCGTAGATTTTTCGGCAAAGATACTGCTTTTTCTTGAATTTCTTAGTATCTTTGCACCTAAATTTTAAAGATATGATGAAGAAATTATCGGTTATACTCGCTATATATTCTTTTTTTACAGTCAGCGTATGGGCGCAGGAAGAAGTTACGGAAGAGGCACAGGAGCAGGATAGCATTCCCGCAGTCAAGATGAATACCGACGTGTTGTGCGAGGACACGTGTTCACACATTCACGGCATTGATCTCAGTCACTATCAGGGACAGGTGTTCTGGGAAACGGTGGGCGACAACACCAAGATGGCGTACGTCTATCTGAAGGCCACGGAGGGTGGCGACCGCATTGACGCAACCTTCGAGCGTAACATTCAGCTGGCTCACCGCTACGGTCTGAAGGTGGGCAGCTACCACTTCTACCGTCCGCTGACCGACCAGAAGAAACAACTGCAGAACTTCATGTCGCAGTGCTTGCCCGGCGAGCAGGACCTCATTCCCATGATAGATATCGAGTCAACGGGCGGGCTCCCCACCGACATCTTCTGTGACTCGCTGTTCTATTTCCTCGACCTGGTTGAGGAGGCTTATCATCAGAAGCCGTTGCTCTACACCTTCCGCAACTTCTACAACAAGCACTTGAAGGGGCAGGTGGACGACTACAAGCTGATGGTGGCCATGTATACCGACGAGCCTCCCGTGCTGGCCGACGACCGTGACTACACCCTGTGGCAATATACGGCTAAGGGGCGCATAGTGGGCATCCATGGCTACGTGGACAAGAGTCGTTTCATGGGGGCGCACAGCCTTCGCGAGCTGCGCTTCCGTCACTGATTCCGGCGTAGCCCCCGACGTCGAAGGTGACTATTCCTCTATATTCTTGATGGTCTTGATAAGTTCGTCTGCGTAGGCGCGCAGCGATGCTTTCTTCAGGTGGTTCAGCATGCCCTGTGAGCGGTCTATCTGCAGCAGCAGCCGGTTCAGGTTCTCCTCCGACCGTTCCCCCTGCAGGTCGAGGAACTTCTGCCGTAGTGTGGGTGACATCTGCAGGAAGAAGTCGTCGCTGTAGGCTTTGATACCCTCGGCCACCCAGGGGCCGACATGGTATTTACAGACTATCTGGTAGAGCCGCTGCCATTTCCACTCTGTCATGGGCTCTATCTGTTCTCTCTCGGCTTCGCTGTCCAGCAGTGCCAGCCGTTCCAGGTTTCTGAGTATTACGTCTTTCATGAATAGCGTTTGGGATACCTTAATAATATGGCGAGTAGTGCAGTCACACCGATGGCTACCGGGTAGTACAGGTAGGGCAGGATGGTGATGGGGTTCAGCCCGGCCAGTCCGCCTGCCATCAGCAGTTGGGCACCGTAGGGAATCAGTCCCTGCATCATGCAAGAGAACGTGTCCAGTATCGAGGCTGCCTTGCGGTTGTCCACTCCGTAGCGGTCGCCAATCTGTTTCGAGATGCCGCCTACGGTCAGTATGGCCACCGTATTGTTGGCTGTACAGAGGTCGACAAGCGCCACCAGTGCAGCTATCGACAACTCAGCTCCGCGCTTGGTACTGACGTGGCGCGTCAACCGCTGAATGATGAAGTCGATGCCCCCTTGCTGCCTGACTATTTCAAGCAGTCCGCCAGCCATCATGGTGATGATGATCAGTTCGCCCATGCCGACGATACCGTCGCCCATAGCGCCGAACCACCCATAAATGTCGAACGAGCCGTCCGCCATGCCGATGATGCCAGTAAGCATGATGCCCAGTGTCAGCACAGCCATGACGTTCATGCCAAGCGCTGCCGTCACCAGCACCACCAGATAGGGTATCACCTTGACGTAGGCTACGTCGGCCACATGGGCCGGAGAACTCATGTTGCTGCCCAGCACGACGTACAGTATCAGAATCAGCACGGCAGCAGGTATGACGATGAACGAGTTGACGCGGAACTTGTCGCTCAGCTTGCAACCCTGTGTCGAGGTGGCCATGATGGTTGTATCCGATATGAACGACAGGTTGTCGCCAAAGAACGAACCGCCCACCACCACGGCAGTCATCAGTGGTACCGAGGCGCCCGTCTGCTGGGCCACGCCGGCAGCGATGGGGGTTAGTGCCACGATGGTGCCCACACTCGTGCCGATGCTGAGCGATATGAAGCATGCTGCCAGGAACAGTCCCGCCAGCAGCATCTGGCCGGGTAGCAACGTCAGCGCCAGGTTGACGGTAGCATCTATCGATCCCATGGTTTTGGCCGAGTGGGCAAACGCTCCTGCCAGCACGAAAATCCATAGCATCAGCATCATCTGACTCGTTCCGGCACCGCGGCTGTACACGTCAATACGCTCTTTCAGCGGGCGTCCGCCGAAGATGATGACTGCATAGACAGATGCCGCCATAAAGGCCACCGTGATAGGCACCTTGTAGAAGTCGCGTGCGACAATGCTCGTGACCAGATACAATACGATGAACACCACCAGGGGTGACAATGCTATCAGTCCTTTCTTCATAATAGGTGCCAAAATTACAAATAAAAAACGAGTTGGCCAAATAGTAGGCAAAAAATATATGAATTTATTTTGTTTTGCTCTTGACTTTTCGTAACTTTGCACCAAACTACTAAAAACAATAAATGTACTATGACAATGATTAATGACAAATGGATGCTGAGAATGCTGGTGACGTTTTTGGTTCTTTGCTCGTCACTGACAGCTTTTTCTGAGAACTACCCTTATCGCAGTGACTATCTGTGGCTGACCGTGCCCGACCATGCCGACTGGCTTTACAAGACAGGCGAGAAGGCCCGGGTGGAAGTGACTCTCTGCCGCTATGGCGTTCCGCAGAATGTGGAGGTGAGCTATGAAATAGGGCAGGATATGCTGCCTGCCACTACCACAGGCAAGGTGATGCTGAAGAACGGTCGGGCTACCATTGATATGGGCACGATGAAGAAGCCCGGATTCCTGGATCTGCGGCTGAAGGCCACCATTGACGGAAAGACCTACGACCACCACGTGAAGGTAGGCTTCTCTCCTGAACAGCTGAAGCCCTACACGAAGAATCCTGCAGACTTCGACGCTTTCTGGAAGAAGAACATTGACGAGGCGCGTAAGACTCCTCTCTCTGTGGAATGCAGGAAGGTGGACAAATATACTACCGACGACTTTGACTGCTATCTGTTGAAACTTCGTACAGACCGTCGGCACAGCATTTATGGCTATCTGACGAAGCCCAAGGCCGCGGGAAAGTACCCCGTAGTGCTCTGTCCCCCAGGGGCCGGCATCAAGACCATCAAGGAGCCTATGCGCAACACCTACTATGCCAAGAACGGTTTTATCCGCTTGGAGATGGAGATACATGGTCTGAATCCCGAGATGACTGACGAGCAGTTTAAGGAGATTTCAGCTGCTTTCTCTGGCGAGAACGGCTATCTGGAGAACGGTCTCGACCATCGTGACAACTATTATATGAAACATGTCTATGTGGCTTGTATACGCGCGCTGGACTATCTCTGCTCACTCCCCGACTGGGACGGTAGGAACGTCTTCGTGCAGGGTGGCAGCCAGGGTGGTGCCCTCTCGTTGATTACGGCAGGACTCGACCCGCGTGTCACGGCCTGCGTTGCCAACCATCCTGCCCTCAGCGATATGGCGGGTTACGCCGAACAGGGACGTACTGGAGGCTATCCGCATTTCCACCACGAGAACCACATGTTGACACCTGAGAAGATAGAGACGCTTCAGTACTATGACGTGGTCAATTTTGCCCGTCGCATCCAGTGCCCTGTCTATCTGACGTGGGGATACAACGACAACACCTGTCCACCTACCACAAGCTATATCGTGTGGAATCTCATCACTGCTCCGAAGGATGCGCTGCTTACTCCTGTCAACGAGCACTGGACCACCTCTGAGACGAACTACGGACAGATGCTATGGCTTAAGGGAAAGATAAAATAAAGTACAGAAAATGAGAACGATGACAAATATTGAAAAAGGGAAGGTGTGGGCGCTTCTGCTTTGTCTGCTGACCTTCCTCCCTTCTGTCGCACAGAAACGTGCCAAGTATGAGTTCAAGCGCAATCTGCCCGTCTATGCCGACTCACTCATAGCTGACCTCACCTTCCCTTTGGCGTGGGGTAACAGCGATATCCGGGACTTTGCCGAGTGGAAGCGTGTAGCCCGGCAGAAAGTGTTCGACTGTATGCTCACCCCTCCGCCGGCACCCGCAGAGGGCTTCGACGCGAAAATCCTCTTTGAAGAGCAGCGCAATGGTTATAAGGCGCGTAAGATTGAAATCCGCCTTTCCCGTTATTACACGGTGCCTGCCTACGTCCTGATACCTGACGGCAAGGGTCCGTTTCCCGCCGTCAACTGTCTGCACGACCATGGCGGCCACCTCTTCATCGGAAAGGAGAAGACCATCCGGCCGCTGGCTTGCGAGGACTCCACAGTCATCAAGGATGCTGACGAATGGGTGGCGGGCTATGGCGGACAGTTCTTTGGCGACTATCTGGCACAGCACGGCTACGTGGTATTCTCTGCCGATGCTCCGATGTGGGGCGAGCGGGGGCAAATGGAAGGCGCCCGACGGAATATGTACGACATGATAGCAGGCAACATGATGATGTACGGCATAGACCTCTCGGCCTATATGACCTATGACGATATTGCCGGCACCGAGTATCTGGCCTCCATGCCCGAGGTGGATGCCGCACGCATAGGGTGTACGGGGTGGTCCATGGGAGCCTATCGCGCCTGGATGCTGGCAGCCCTCTCCGACCATATCAAGGCCAGTGCGTCCGTCTGCTGGATGGTGACCACGGACGAACAGATGTCGTTCAAGTACAGCCGGACGGAGAACGGCGGCTTTGCCAATTGTTTTCCGGGCTTGCGCCGATGGCTTGACTATCCGCACATTGCCAGCATAGCGTGTCCGAAGGCCCTGCTCTTCATCAACGGCTCACAGGACAAGCTGTTTCCGGTGCCCGGTGTCGAGAAAGCCTTCCGCATCATGCACGACACCTGGGAGAGCCAGGGTGCAGGCGACAGGCTGGAGACTGAAATCTGGGACATGCCCCACAGCTGTGACCAGCGTTCACAGCTGCGAGTGTTGCAGTTCTTCAACAGGTTTCTTTAGCTGTTCTTCTTGTAGCTGATGACCGCCCATACTGAGGTCGCAGACGCAATGGCCAGCAAGGCAAGCACCTGATGACCTATGCTCTGCAGGTTGCCGCCACGGACGAAGACGGTGCGGATGGCGTCGATGAAGTAGTGCATGGGATTGATGTAGGTCGTGGCATAGGCCCACGACGGCATGGAGCGGGTAGGGGTGAACAGACCGCTGAGCAGCATGAGGCAGACCACAAAGAACCACATAACCAGCATAGCCTGCTGCATGGTGTCGCTATAGTTGGAGATGATGAGTCCGAACGACGAGAAGAAGAGTGCCAGCAGCACTGCTAACAGGTATACCAGCCAGAGCGGCCCCTGGCAGGTAATGCCGTAGACGGCCCAGGAGAGCAGTATGCAGACCGTGAGCACCAAGAGCCCTATCAGCCAATAAGGTATCAGCTTGGCCAGGATGAACGACCACTTGGAGACAGGCGTGACGTTGATTTGTTCGATGGTGCCCTTCTCCTTCTCGCCCACGATGTTCAAGGCCGGCAGAAAGCCGCAGAGCATCATCATCAGGATGCCCATCAGGGCGGGAATCATGAAGACCTTGTAGCTTTGGCTCTTGTTGTATAGGTTCAGCGTGTTCAGCAACGATTGCTCAAGCCGTGGACTACTGTCCGCAGTGACTATCTGCGAGAGGTATGCCGAGCCAATAGAGCCCTTGGTACCGTTGACGGCATTGGCGGCTATCAGCACTTGGGACTGCCGGCCTATGGCAAGGTCGTGACTGTAGTTCTGTGGTATCACCAGCACGATGTCGGCCTTGCTCTGCTCTATCTCTTTCAGGGCTGCTGTATAGGTAGGCTGCTGGCCTCCGAAGATGAAGTACGGACTGGCCTCTATACGATGCACCAGTTGTTGCGAGTATTGGCTGCGGTCGTTGTCCACCACCTCTACCACGATGTTCTTTACCTCCTGGTTCATCACCCACGGCATGACGCACATGACCATGATGGGGAAGATGAAAATGATCTTCGGCATAAACGAGTTGCGGCGTATCTGCAGGAACTCTTTCTGGATGAGATATCGTAGTGTCATAGGGAGAGTCGTTTGTTGAATTTCTTAAGTGCAACGGTCAGCAGCAAGAGCGTCATCACACAGAGCACTGTGACTTCGGGCAGCACCTCGCGGATGCCGACGCCCATAATCATCAGTTTGCGCATGGCCTGGATATAGTATCGGGGTGGTATTACGGCAGCTACCCACTGCAGAATCGTTGGCATTGACTCTACGGGGAACAACATGCCTGAGAGCATGACGGTGGGCAACAGCAGCACCATTGCTGAGACCAACAGGGCCACGAACTGTGTCGTAGCGATGTTCGAGATGAGCAGGCCCAGCGAGAGGGCCAGCAGGATGTAAAGCAGTGATACGAGGATAATCCATCCCACCGAGCCTGCCAACGGAACCTCCAGTACCGTGGCCGACATGCAGAGGATGATGCAGAGGATGAGGAACGCCTGTAGGAAATAGGGCACCGCCTTGGCCACGATAATCATGAGCGGACGGACGGGCGACACCAGCAGCACCTCCATGGTGCCGCGTTCCTTTTCGCGGACGATGCTGACCGAAGTCATCATGGCACATATCAGCAGCAGGAGCATTCCCATGATGGCCGGTACGAAGTTGTAGGCCGACTTCATGCGCGGATTGTAGAGCAGTTTGGTGTTCACCGCTGTCGCCGGCGGGTTGACTATCACCTGTTGGGCGTAAGCCGTCCACTGCTGTGCCATGTTGGGGTCTGAGGTGTCGACGATAAACTGGGCGCCGGATTTCTTTGATGCAAAGTCTTGAGCGAACACCACGGCAATGTCTGCCTTCTGGCTGCGGATGAGCAGTTCTGCCTCACGCGGCGTGCTGACGGTGGCTGTGATGGTGAAATATTCTGAGGCGGCCAAACGGTCGACGGCCTGACGGGTCAGAGCATCCATCTGCGAGGTGACCACCACCGTACGCACGTCTTTTACGTCGTTGGTGATGGCAAAGCCAAAGAGCAGCATCAGCACGATGGGCATGCCAAAGAGTATCAGCATTGTACGCTTGTCGCGCAGGATGTGGCGGGTCTCCTTGATAACAAATGATATAAACTGTTTCATTATTAAATGCGGTAGCAAATTTTTCACTTTTCACTCTTCACTTTTCACTTCTCTTGGCCTGACGGGCCAGATAGGTGAAGACATGGTCCATGTCGGGTTGGTTCAAGTTGCGCTTCAGCTCGTCGGGCGTCCCCATCGCGCTGATTTTGCCGTCGACCATGATCGAGATGCGGTCGCAATATTCTGCCTCGTCCATATAGTGTGTCGTCACAAAAACCGTGATGCCGCGACTGGCTGCATCGTAGATCAGCTCCCAGAACTGGCGGCGCGTAGCCGGGTCGACGCCTCCTGTCGGCTCGTCGAGAAACACCACGCCCGGCTCGTGGAAGATGCTGACAGAAAAGGCCAGCTTCTGTTTCCAGCCCAGCGGCAGCGAGCCTACGAGGTCGTTAGCGTGGTCAGCGAAGTTGAGACGGCGCAGCAATTCTTCACTCTTCACGCTTATCTCTTCACTCTTCATGCCGTAGATGCCGGCAAACAGACGGATGTTCTCGGCCACGGTCAGGTCCTCATAGAGTGAGAACTTCTGTGACATGTAGCCTATGTGCCGCTTGATATCCTCGTACTGGGTTCGGATGTCGTAGCCACAGACGCGACCCGTGCCGCTGGTCGGCTGGTTCAAGCCAGTCAGCATGTGCATGGCGGTGGTCTTGCCGGCACCGTTGGCACCGAGGAAACCGAATATCTCGCCCTTCTTCACACTGAACGAGATGTCGTCGACGGCATGGAAGTTGCCAAAAGCCTTGACCAGATGCTCCACCTCAATGACGTTCTCGGGTTGAGGGGGAATCATGGAGACAGGTTCTTGATTCAGGCCTGGCGGGTTAAAGATGTGGGCAAATCGGTCGAGTATCACCTCCGGCGTGTCGATGCCCATCAGCCGTCCCTCGTTCAGGAAGGCCACGCGCTCGCACCGCCGAACCTCGTCGAGATACGGTGTGGAGGCCACGATGGTAATCTGGCGCTCCTTCAGCATCGAGAGCATGTCCCACAGTTCTTTGCGGCTCACAGGGTCAACACCTGTGGTCGGCTCGTCGAGGAAGAGCACGCTGGGCTGATGGACCAGGGCACACGAGAGGGCCAGCTTCTGCTTCATGCCTCCAGACAGGGCTCCGGCCTTGCGCTTGCGGAAGCGTTCTATCTGCGAGTATATGGCACGTATGCTGTCGTAGCCCTCCTCTACGGTCGTTCCGAAGAGCGTGGCAAAGAACTCCAGATTCTCCTCGACCGTCAGGTCCTGATACAGTGAGAACCTGCCCGGCATGTAGCCTACCCGGCGCCGGATGTCCTTCATCTGCCGCACCACGTCGAAGCCGTCTACCGTGGCCGTGCCCTCGTCTGCCAGCAACAGCGTGCAGAGAATGCGGAACATCGAGGTCTTGCCCGCTCCGTCAGGGCCGATGAGTCCGAAGACCTCGCCCTTTTGGACAGAGAACGACACGTCCTGCAACGCTGTCACCCGGCCGTAGCGCTTGCTGATGTTATTGACAATTATACTCTCCATGGTGCGGTAGCAAATTCTTCACTCTTCACTTAAAGGATACTTCTCCGTACATACCTATCTTAATATATCCGTCGTTCTTGACGGCCACCTTCAGGGCATACACCAGGTCGGCCCGCTCGTCGTCGGTCAGGATGGTCTTGGGCGTAAACTCCGAGCGGCTCGAAATCCACGTCACCTTGCCCTCGTACTCCTTCCGTTGCCCGTCGCCGTAGTCAGCGAAGACCTTTGCCTGCTGACCTATTTTGATGCTCTGCAGCTGGGCCGACGTGATGTATGCCCGGATAAACATCTGCTGTACGTCAGCCATCTTGAACAGCGGCTTGCCTGTGGCCACAAACTCGCCCTGCTCGACATACTTCTCCAGCACGGTGCCTGCGATAGGGGTCACAATGTGGCACTTCTCCAGCTGGTCGCGCAGCTGGCTCACCTGTACGTCGACGGTCGAGAGTTGGGAGTTGAGCGTTGAGAGCTGGGTGTTGAGCGTCGACACCTGTGCGTCGAGTTGCTTCTGTAGTACGGCCACCTGGCTGGTAGCGTCGTCCAGCATCTTGCGTGGGGCGGCACCGTCCTTCACCAGCTCCTCGTAGCGCTGCTGCTCCGTCTTGGCTTTAGCCAGCTGCTGGCGTGTGGCAGCAATCTGTTTCTCCATGTCGGGTTTCTGACTCTGGTACACCGCTTTCGTGGCACCCATCTGCTGAATCTTCAGCCACAGCTGTGTGGTGTCCACCAGGCCCACTTCCTTGCCGGCTGCTATCTCGTCGCCCTCGCTGACGTCGAACCGCATCAGCGTCCCGCTCTGTTCGGCTGACACCGTGGTCTCTGTAGCCTCAAAGGTTCCCGTGGCGTCGTACTCCTTCTCGTTGTTTCCACAGGCGGCAAGCAGTATTGCTGCCGCTGCCGTTAGCATCGTCTTTTTCATATTTTTCTTCATCTTAGTTATTCACCGTATATTTCAGGTCGTAAATAGCCTTCAGCATCTGAATCTCATGTACCGACTGCTGCACGCGGGCGGCATTCTCGGCATTGATTTCTTTCACCAAGTCGTTCACATCCGTGATGCCATGCGCCAGTTTCGACTCTGCGGCCTTGCGGACGGCTGAGCGCAGGGTGATGATCTCCTCGTCATCCTTCATCTGGCTCTGATAGCGCTTGATGTCCTCGTTCTGCTGTATCTGTTCCAGCTGGTTGTTAAAGAGGAACACGTCACGCTGGTTCTCGGCAGTCTCACGCTGCAGTTGGATCTTCGCTTTGTCGTTCTTGCGTGTGTAGAGCGCTCCGATGTTCCAGGTGAGCCGTGCGCCAATCATGCCGTTAAGACTCCACTTGCGGTTCATCATGTCCTCAAACAGGTTATAGCCGGGATAGCCGTAGAACCCCTGTGCGAACACCCCCAGCTTAGGCATCAGTGCCGCGTCCAGCGCCTTCTCCTGAGCATCAGCCAGCCGCAACTGTGCGTCCACGGCCCGTAGCTCAGGGCGCTGCCCCGTTTGCTGCGATTCGGTCGCAGCATAGTTGACGGGCATGACAGGTGCTGTCACTTCTATGCCGCAGAATGTCGACAGCATCCTGGCCAGGGTGTTCCGTTGTGCCTCCAGGCTGGCCAGCTGTTGCACGGCGTTCAGCCGTTCAGCCTTCACGCTCTGGTAGTCGCTCTCGGCTGCCGTCCCGTTCTTCAGCATCGAGGCCAGCTTCTTCTCGTTCTGTGCCAGCAGTTCCTGCAGGTCACGGTTCAGCGCCATCTGCTCGTCAAGCAGCAGCAGGCCGAAGTACATCTCGTTCACGCGTTGGCGGACATGGTATAGACTGACCTCCGTCTGTGCCGTCTGTACGTTTCCCAGTTCGCGGGCGATGGCTTTCTGACTGCTGATGGCTCCACCGTCGAAGACCGTCTGCTGGATGTCGATGCCCACGCGGTACTGGTCCTTCCTCAGACCCTTCATGTCGATGCCCATGGTCTGGTACACCTGCTGAATCTGGTCGGGAAAGGCCGACACGTCACTCTGCAGCGTGGCCTGTGCCGAGGCCGACACCTGCGGCAACCAGCCCTTCTGGATGTTGCTCACCGTCAGCTCGGTGGTCTTCGCAATGAGGTCGTACTGGCGAATCAGCGGGTAGTTGTGCTCTGCCGCCTGCTGACACTCCTCAAGCGTCTGGGCCGACAAAGGTAAAAGGGTGAAAAGGTAGAAAGGCAAAAGACCTTTTAGCCACCCATTAACCTTGTTTGAATAATCAAGTCTCATCATTCTTCTATTTTCTTTTTCTTCCGTCGGCAAAGTTACGAATTTTTCGGGAAACTTTCGTTATCTGACTTGACAAATATATGTTTTAATTGTCAGATTCTTCGTGAACAGCCCCCTCAGATAAAGAAAATGCCAGGACAGCGCTTCCTACTTGCTGCCCTGGCATTACTACTAAAAGGGATTGAAGTTCTTCTCGCGGCTCCCATAGAGAGACACATCAGATGCCGTAGCCGTCGTCGCCACCCGTGTCACCGCCGGTAGAGCCTCCGGTGTCACCACCTGTAGAGCCTCCGGTGTCACCGCCGGTAGAGCCTCCGGTGTCACCGCCGGTCGTGCCGCCCGAGTCGGTCGTGTCAGCCTCGTCGGTATTGCCACCCGACAGCAGGGTCTTGACGTTGACGAACTCGGCCTTCTTGATGAACTCGCGGCTCGAGAGGTTGTCCTCTGCCGCCTGGTCGGGCAGGAAGCGGATGTGCAGGGCCTTGAGGTGCTGGTTGACGTTGAAGTCGGCCTCCTTGTCGGCACCGCCCTTGGTGCACTCGCAGGTCAGGTAGAACGTGCCCAGTCCGTTGACCTTCACCTTCTTGCTCTCGAGGAGCATCTCCAGCAGACAGGTCTTGAACTTCTTCATGACGCCCTCGACGACGTCGGCGGTGAACACTGAGCCGTGCTCCGAAATGTGGTCGGCCAGCTTGGTCATGCTGAGCGTCTCGATGCTCTTCAGCCGTGCGTACCACTTCCCATACATCACGGACTCTGAGTCCTTGATGTCGTTCTTGTAAACTTCGTAAAGAATTTTACTCATGATATTAGATTATTAAGTGAAACGTAATCCAGGTCAGGACTTTCCTGCCTTTCTATGTTACAACTGTGGTGCAAGGCGAATGCAGACTGAGCTTGCTCAAGTATGCTGAGCCGACGCCCACAGTGTAGATGAATTCTTTATTCATCTACAAAGGTACGAAAAATAATCGAAACCACCAAATATTCCTGCGATTATTTCTACTAAAGAAAGTTAATATTTTTGACTGGATATTTTGTCAAGAAAAACGAGCCGTAATCTCGTTGATAGTGAGGTTACGGCTCGTCGCCCATGAGGTTACGGCTCGTGACACAAGAGGGTCAACGTTTGCGATAATGTCCGGTGCTGATACGTAGAACGACATTGTAGTCAGCGATGAAAGCACCTACATAGCGCTCTGCTGTGCGCTCCGACATTTGTAGCTTGGCGGCAACCGCCAGGAAGTCTTTTCTTGTGAACTCCTGTGGCAGGGCGTTGAGGAAAGCGAGTTCCTGTGGTGACATGGGTTTCCCTGATGTGCTGAGAGGTGTCTCGATATGAGGCAACAGTCGTTTGTACACATAGACCGTGTGGTTGATCAGACACGAAGCGATGGTGATGGCCGTCTGATAGTCGTTCTCAGTGCATACCAATGGCTCCCCCTGCTGACTGAAACGAGGCTGTTGCTCTTCGTGGCGCAGGATGGTGAGTACCATTGCGATACGGTAGGTGGTGAGTCCAAGGCGGAATACGAAGGCATCAAGCTCGTCGCCATGAAGTCCCACCTGCTCGTTGTAAAGAGGCTCAAAAAACTGATTGAAACGAATCTTCTGCTCTTCGTTGAGTGTGAACTTCAGCGGCTCTTTGCTGAAGGCCTGAAGGTCATCGTAAATAGCCTTGAAGCGAAGTCCGAGTGGAGCCATCTGCTCGCTGAGCGTCTTATCACAGTCCTCAAACACGTTGCGCCAGCCGCGACTTTTGCGTAGCAGATAGAACATGAAGCGGTTTGCAAGGCCGTTCTCAGTGTTCTGCGGCGAGAGCAGTAGGGGCACCTGACCGGGTGTGCATGTCAGAAGGATGGACATTCGGGGCTTGTCAATGTAGACGTGCTCGTTGTCCTTGCGGCGGCTGTAGTCGATGGCCTCATGGTGGTAAGCCTTGCGCAGTCCTGAGGAGTAGTCGCCATAGTCCTGCTTGATGGCCTGAGTCAGCGTGTCGGCCTCGGTCTCAAAGATGGCTCCCCAACCGTCGTTGGCTGCCAGGTCTTGATAGAAGGCTGTCGCCGAGGCGTTGACGGAGATGAGTGGCGAACGGTAAGGCGGCTCTTCGGGCTCGGTGGCATTCACTTTCTCCTTCTTGCTCAGCGCGTCGTAGGCCGCTTTCTTCTTAAGATAGTCACGGTGTGCGGCCTCATAGCCGCTGCGCATCTCCTGTACGATAGGATTAACGAGTGCAAGACAGGCTGGGATAATACCCTTGTCGGCTCCCGATGGTGCTACGATGAAGTTGTAGAAGGGCGGGAATACCAGACGGCGGTCGTAGACTCCGCAGACATGGGGAGTAAAGCCCGATGCGAGGTTGAGCATACTCAGTATGACCTTGTCACGGCCCTCAGCAGTCGCCTGCTTCTGGGCTGCGTCACGTATGATTGGAGGCAGGTCGTTGACATCGAGTTTGTCAGAAAAAGTAGGGTCTGCCAAGGCCGATGCGTCAAGCACTTGTTCGACATCCTGAGAGGAATTCTCCGTCATTTCCGCCACTCCGCCACCGTTTTGCACGGAGGAACAGGATGAAGGATTACCTGAGTATTTTGGGCTAATAATAATATTATTACCAGATGTTTGTGTGTTTTCCGACCCCCCTGCAGAGCCATGGCGGAGTGGCGGAGTTGACGGAAAACGGCGACCGATGGCACTCAGGTCGACGCCTGCCGACTGTGCCATTTTGTAAAAAGTTGCGATGGTGATTCTTCCATCGCGCTTTGCGAGGCATTCCTGCCACTTCTTCTCACAGTCAGGCTCACGGTACTTGGTGCTCTGGCTCGAAACCAGGTGGAACAGGTCGCGGGCCTCCGCACCGAGTTCAGCGAGCGCGCAGCCGCATTCCCACCAGTCGTTATAACTCTCAGCGATGTTGGCACCAAGACGAATCAGTTCATCTACGGTAGCCTTAGCCTTCGCCAGTTCGCCTCCCGCAGGGGAGACTACTGGCTGGTGGTGTTCGATATGGTCAGTGGCCGGCTGGCTGTTCTGGCTTGCAGCCGCCCACGCTAATGGATTGAATGAATTGTTCTGTTTCATGCTGATACTTTTTAAAAATATTCAATTAGTTCTGGCTTGATATAGGCCTCGGGGTCGTAACAGAGATAGCAGGCTTTCGAAACGTTGATGCACGATTTGTCGGCCTGTTTGTCAGAGAGCTGGTAGGTCGTCATCAGATAGTTGCGGATGGCGGTGAACCAGGTGCGATGGTCACACTTCGACAGGTCTATGGGTACGAACCACTTCAGACCGTTGCCCGATGGTGACTTGAAGAGGAGCAGTGTCTCAAAGAACGGGTCGGCTATCAGCTTCTCACGCAGGTCGTCAGTACGCTGGTCCAGACTGTCCAGGTCCATGCAAATGATGCTGGAGTGGCGGATTAGCGACTGGTCGTTGCAGTAGCTGAACACACCGCTTGGCGTGATGTAGTCCAGTTCTTTACACTTGAAGCCCCTTGCTTCGTCGTGGTCTGTGATTTCCCTGAGGTGATTGGTCTCAGGGCGATACTGTGGCGTGATGATGAGTCGGTACACCTGGAACAGGCTTAACTCGCCATAAGGCCACTTGTTTGTAATCGGCTTCGTAAAGAAGCTCATCCGCACCTCAGCCGGAGTCCAGCTGTTGGCGGTTGCTGGGTTATTATTAGCCTCCATACTATTTTATTATTATAATGTATGAGGTTTACCCACTTGCACCAGCGGACTTCGGTATAGTGGTTATCGATTTCACCTTGTCCGCCCCCACGGCCTGTGCTCGGTTAATGCCGTAGGTGTCGAATTCTAATGCGAAGGTACGACTTTATAATGAGAATAAGCGTCAATTTGAATCTATAGGTTCACGAAGTTCGCAAAGTTCGAGAAGTTCACGTAAGTTCACTTGAGTTCAGGGCAAGTTCACAAAAAAGTTCACGTGTAAGTTCACTAAGGTGACGAATGATGTATGTTTTGCGCCTAATTGTAGACATAAACACCAAAAATATGTTAAATACCAACCTTCACCATAAAAAATCGGCATAACAATGGTTGACATAATATAAAAATTAGTAACTTTGTCAACGAATTCAAGCAATACTATTATGGCAGAACTTTTAAATGTGTTTTCACGACGTCTCAGGCAAGCCCGGGTATTAAAGAAAATATCCATGGAACAACTTGCCTCCATGATTGGAAATAGTGTCTCAAAGCAGGCTATTTCAAAGTACGAGGCTGCCAAGATGATGCCAAACAGCAGCGTCTTGACGGCTCTGGCAGAGGCATTGGATGTTGAGCCAGACTATTTTTCCCGTCCTTTTACTTTTGACTTGAACGAGTTTCAGGTATCCTTCCGCAAGAAGGCCGATACCAGTGTCAAGGATGTCAATGCACTAAAGGTACGAATTCAAGATGCTGTTGAACGCTATCTGGAAGTGGAAGGAATTCTTGGCAAAGACAAGGATGTTGATCTTCAGACAGATGGTGGTCAACTTTCTACTCCTGCCCAGATGCGGAAACAGGCCAATCTTTTAAGAAAAAAATGGCAATTGGGCTATGACGCTATCGGAAATGTTCAGGATGTATTGGAAGAGCATGGCATTAAAGTGATTTGTACGGAAGCACCGAGTGGCTTTGACGGCGTGAGCGGAATTGTCAATGGTAAGGATTATATTGTCGTACTCAACAGGAACCAAAGTCACGTTGAGCGTCGCAGATTCACTACGATGCATGAGTTGGGCCATCTCCTTTTCGACAAGCGATTCTCTCCGACCTTGACTTTACGGGAGAAGGAGAAACTTTGCGATGCATTCGCTAACGAGATGCTTTTGCCCTCGAAAGTAGTGCAAACGGTATTCAGCCCAGGTGAGAGGATATCATCTTTCGAAGTTCGTCAACTGCAGGTGGTGTATGGCATTTCCTTCGATGCCATTATACACAAGTTACATGACATGGGTATTATCAATGACAGCAAATATAAGACCTATTGCATTCGCAAGAATCATGATGACGCATGGAAGAAGTTTGTAGAAGCCACTTACTATCAAGAAGGCTTCTCTAAAAAGTTTGAGACGATGGTATATGCAGCAGTTGCAAAAGATCTGATAAGCACTTCAAAGGCAGCCAGTCTTCTGCATAGTACTATCAACACCGTCCGTAAGCATTTGAATGTAATTTAATGAAGAAGATCGTAGTAAACGATACCAACGTATTTATTGACTTGTATGAGGTCGGGCTGTTGGATGAGTTCTTCTCTCTTCCATGGGAAATTTATACCACAGACTTCGTGATGCTTGAGTTAAAAAGGGAAGGACAACATGAAACTATCGCCAGATATAAGGCAGATAAGCGACTAATCGTTCCTATCATAGAGGCAAAAGAACTGTTGGAGATTGGTAATATCTATCAGCAATATGTGAATAGAACTAATTTGTCTCTGACAGACTGCTCGGTATGGTATTATGCCAAGATGAACAACTATATCCTGTTGACCGGTGACCGGAAGTTGCGAGCAGTCTCGATCTCCGACGGGGTTGAGGTACATGGAGTTATCTATGTTTTCGACAGTCTTGTGGGTCTCGGGATTATTTCCCCGCAGGTTGCAGTAGGAAAACTTCAACAACTATACAGTATTAACCCTCGGCTGCCAAAAGAGGAAATTGATAAACGAATAAACTTGTGGAAAGTAGAGAAAATGAAATAGAAAGACCTTCAGTCTGTCCCATATCATACAATGCTGAAGAATTGGCCAAGATTTACATGGAATCTCGGCCAGACTTTCTTGGCATGGACATGGAAGAGGCTACTCATCATTGGAACCTTAATTTCATCTATGACTTCCTATATTGTGTGAGGACTTTATCGGATATTGACCTTGCTATCCATTGGCTCGCTGAGATGTGGGCAGACAAACACCATTTATATGAGACATACACCAATATTAAAGCCCCCAAACTCGTAGAAGAACGCCAGCGTTTTGTTCTATCGCTGAAGGACATCAAAGATTCTCTTATTCGTCGTTTTGAGGCAGAAGAACGTAAGGAGGCGTTGAGGGTACAGATGCTAATGGGCTATAAGACAACAACTACTACAGAAGAAAAATCTAAAGAGAACCTTTCTCAGAAAAGAACGGATGGAACAGACATCCCTCATTTCGAGGAGTCCAATTTTTCCGGTCTACCAGAATACCGTCACTTCAAAGACTTGCCTGAAGATGTACAGAACATCTTGACTTTCAATGATGATGAGACCTATACTCTTTTTGTCAATAACATGAATGAAGACACGTGGCTTAAGGTAAATTCAAACAAAGGCAAATATTTAGACAGGCTCAGGTTCGTATGTAACAAGTTTGAGATAACCGCCAAGAATACTGATCGCAAGCAGTTTGACAAGTTGTTGCACTATATTATTCCAGATCTTGGTGAGATTGGCAATTTGGAAAGTGCGATGAAGAAACAAACAGACTCCAACAACCAAACGAACTATAAATACTATGACAGTCCGGTGAGTATTCATCGATCCAAATGCTATGATTTATGCAATGTCGGAGCAGAATTAGAAGAGTGTCTTAGCCCTGTACTTGAAAAAATACACCATAAGAAGTGGAACATCAAAAAGAATCCACGATAAGTGGAATAGTTGGAGGAGGAAAAAACAGCGTTTTCTGAAAGTTTTTCCATCAGAGCGCGTATATTCAATAACTTTTTTGTACCTTTGCACCAAGTATCTGCCAATCGTCGTAAACGACACAAGCCGAGGCGTGAATCCCTGAGCGCAGGGTGGCGGTATGATTTTCGAGGGTATAAACATATTGAAGCGTATGCTTTTTATTCAAAACGTCTCTTAAGCTTGGCCGCGAAATAGACGATTCCTACGAGATAAAGAGTGGATGCTCACGTTAATAGCGTGGGCGTTTATCTTATCTTTCATTGTGGGCACCGGCCAAGCGCCTGAGACGTTGGATAAGTATAAACTGTCCACGTTCTTTTTATGCGCGCTTGGCTGGTGCCTCACGTTTCTGAACGAATCCCGTTCGCTTTCCTAAACATCAATAACTATGGCAAAGAAACTGCAACTTGGCTATAGGGAGATAGAGCAACGGCTGGCCGATTCGTTCACAGATGGCGTGCGTGCCAGCGAGGTAGGCTACCAACTGCTCTATTCCTTTGGCAAAAGCGAACGCGACATTGAGCGTTACAAAGAAGGTAAAGGCGTACTGAAGACCTTTGACGGACTACTCATCAAGGGTCTGTTCAGCTATCAGCCCGTCAGCACGCTGGACCTGACGAGCCGACTGGAACGGCTCAAGCAAGACCCGCAAGTGTTGAAGGCGGCTCCCAAAATTATCGCCGTGAGCGATGGCAAGTCGATACTGGCCTACGACCTGCGCGAAAAGGATACTTACGAGAACCAACTGGAGCGACTGCCCTCCGACTTCGCCTTCTTCTATCCGCTGATGGATGTGGAGCGGGTGCACTATGTGGAGGAGAGTCCTGCTGACATCAAGGCCGCTGAGAAACTCGCCAAACTGCACGATGAACTGCGAAGTTATAATGAGTTCCGCAGCGATAGCGACCTGCACGACCTGAACATCTTTATCAGTCGGCTGCTGTTCTGCTTCCTGACTTCGGCGGTTTTAACATTTCCGAGGGGGTGACCCACTTGAGACCCCGA
>ERZ842401.2872-NODE-2872-length-22227-cov-3.867445_pt1 | contig 22227 bp, 19 predicted proteins | sample MGYA00521270_ERZ842401 | MGnify/ENA primary metagenome ERZ842401 (study PRJEB31892, sample SAMEA3878208) | bioreactor metagenome | biome: Moose rumen | place: Sweden | collected 2011-10 | study: EMG produced TPA metagenomics assembly of the PRJEB12797 data set...
TTTTGTAAATTATTGCATTTCTATTTTAAACGAAAAGACTTGTTCCGTCAAGAGAAAGGCGGTTAAATATATGAAATTTTACTCAACGAAAGAGGCAGCAGAATTTTGTAATGTATCACTTCGTACAATTAAAAATTGGTTGAAATCGAATAATATCAAGGCAGCAAAAAAAGGCGTTAAAAGTGCAAAATTTTATTCTGAAAAACAATTAATTGCACTCTTAAAAGTGCAACGCCCAAATGAGAATCATTCTAAAAGTGCAAAAGTGCAAAAATGCAATTCTAAAAGTGCAATTTCTAATCCTAAAAGTGCAATTCTTGAAAAGCTAGGTATGCAAAATACGGATACCTTTCAAAGTAATTTCTACTATAACCCAGCAATCAAAGTTGGTCAAGCAGAAATGAAAATTAGAGCCATTAATGACAATGCAATCTTTGAAATATTTTGCCAGTCCCCAGCTAAATACAAGGCAGGATATTTCGAGATTGCCGAATCAAAGAACAATAAGAAATTGAAAAATTGTAAGATGAAGGTCAAGTTGACATATTCGGGCAATCCAATTCGCTTTGAGCCTCTCCATTTGGTAATCCTCAACATTTGCAATTCTGCAATCATAGAGGGAACAAAGACTTTGACTGTTGATAACATTTTTAGAAGAATGACCGGCAGTCATAACCGTAGCAGAATAGCAACTGAAGATTGGAGATATGCAATCAGTGAAGTACTCAAAGACCTTTGTAACACCTACATTGAGATTGATATTTCAGACATTGCCAGTAAATGTAAGAACTATCACATTGATGAGAAAATAATCAAGGGCAAAATGTTAGAAGCAACAATCAAAGAAGATGACAAAGTATACGGAATGACAGCAACCACTATCACCTTTAAGGGTGAGACTTCTCCTCTTTACGGGACAGCCGAATCGAAAAACAACAGAATTATGAGTTTTTCAAATTTCTTGCTTGATGTTCCCGTCAAATTTTCGTTGAATAGCATTTTGATTAGGCATTACCTGTTGTGGAGAATACAAAATCACATTCAACACGCCCAACAGCCTGTAATTCTTTTCGATACGATGTTCAAAGTCCTGAATATCACTTTCCAAAATAGACCACGTAAAAGCGAGGCTATTGGTAGTATCAAGAAGATGTTTGATTTTTGGAAAGAATGCGGTCTGATTAAGGATTGGAATATAACATATCAGCCAAATAACCCAAAAGCATTGCGCGGAATCGAATTTAAGGCAGAAAAATTACCTAGAGTGATTGAGTATTTGAAGCAACGAGAAGCACGAAAAAAGAAGTCAAAAAACGCCTAATTTCTTGACTTTTTGATGTTTTTAAAGGCTTAGTGGCGGGCTTTATGGGCTATCAAGAATGATAAAACGTCTTAAAACCCGTAACATCTGTCGTAAAACCCGTAACAAGCGTCTTAAATCCCGTAACATCTCCCTTTCAAAAAAGTGCCTTTAAGCCCGTCGTTATGCGGTGGAGCCAGCTCCAACAAAATCTTATATACAGTGTAGACACTAAACCCGACAGCCCGCGGCAGCCTTGAGGGCTTGCCGCGCCTGTCAGAACGGGCTAAAATAACCTTTAAGAAGAAAAAAGGCAGGTGTGCATTTTGAGACCTCCAGAAAATTGGAATGAATCAAAAGGAATTGGCGAAAAGGATCGGGCTGTCGCCTTCCCAGCTGAGCCGTATCGAGAATGGATTGGCAGCAACCGTGACGGGGGACACGCTGGCGACCCTTGCACAAACCTTTCGGGTATCAACGGATTATTTGCTGGGCTTGACCGCTATCAGTATGCCGAAAAACAGTGATATTTCCCAGCTGCGGCTGTCAGAGACCGCCGTGCGCCGCCTGTTGGACGGAACGCTGAATGCCGAGATCCTGAACCGCTTGCTGGAGCACCGTGCCTTTCCATATTTGCTGAACCTGATACAGATTTATTTTGCTGATATGGCGGCTATGGGAGTTACTACTCGCAATGAGATGATTGATTTTCTGCTGGGTTCCATGACCAGCTATGCCGCGGAGCATCCCGATCATCGGCAGGAGATCGTGCAGAATTGGGAATTCCTGAAAGCGCAGAAGCTGGGCACCCACGAGGCTGAAATTGGCAGGATCAAGGAGCTTTTCATGGGCATCCTGCGGGACATCAAGGGGGATATGGAAAACGGAAGCACTCCCACGTCCATCGCTGGTGCGGACGCAATGCAGCAAATCCTGGCCTCCCTCACGCCACAAACAGCGCATCAGCCAACGCTGGAGGAGATTGCCGCCGCCACCACAGTCCAGGCGCAAAAGCTGATGCACCTGGGTGAAAACACCGCGGCGCAGTTCCAATCGCTGATGGAACAGGTGCTTAAGACGAGTGAAAAATGAGCCTGTCGAAAAAAAGGGAACGGTTTTAACATTATAGATGCACATTTACAGTTGCAATATTGTTTCATTTCGTATAAAATATAGAAGGAAATTTCTGACCAGTCCAGCCGGAAATCTCCATGCTGCAGGCGCAAACCTGCTACAAAGGGCAGACCGAAAGACACTGCTGCGGATTGCCAGGCCATAGACGTTTGCCCAATACATGCATTAACAGGCGAAACGCATTTTGCTTCCGCTACGGTGGAGCTATGCGAATTTTGGATGCGGTATGCGCTGTGATGTATTTGAAAATGCGTTCTTTCTGCATTGTGAAGGTTGCTTGTTGGTGTGCCTGTGAAATGATGCTTGCGCTAATGGTTCATTGCAAATAAGTGTTTTACGACCAATATGCCCGAAAAATTAGTCGCAAAACGACTAATTTGTTGTAAGCAATGCACAAAGAAAATGCTCCGCAAATGGAAATCTGAATTCCAGACAGCTTTTTGGCTCCGAACTGCGACAAGATTAATGCGCGGCGAAATGTTGCCAGCCAGTTAGCGGTTCAAGAAAGGGTAGTGAAAAGCTTATTGACATGGTTCTCTCGACATGATAGTTGAGGACGGGGTAGTGAGGAGCTTATTGGAATAAGGGTACTTGATGCGGTTAAGGTAGTAAAAACCTTGTTTGCATACCAATTCTTGATCTGAAACCCTTATTTGGTGTGAAGTGACACATTGGCAATAAGGGGTTCACCACGTGGGAAAGGAAGAACCGCATTGGCAATAAGGGTTTCACCACGAGATGAAAGAAAAGCTGCATTGGCAATAAGGGTTTCACAACGGGGAGAAAGAAAAAAGCCACCGGCGAGCGGTGGCTGGTGAAAGGGAATACCTAAAATTGCCCGGCTGTGTACGGCGTGCACATAAGTGCGGGATGTGTTTTTTCATTAACTGTGGCCCAGCATTTGTAGGTGATTCCGTACTCATCTTGAACTGCAACGATTGACGAAGGGTTAAGAGCATGCTTGAGTGATCGGTATGTGGGCCTGAGAATGAAAACTTTGAAATCATCCCAGTCTTCATGCCTGGCGAGTGTGGGAAGCTTCTTTGAGCGGGTCATTACCTTGATGTGAGAAGTATACTCCATCATAAATCCTCCTTCATGCTGGCGATCTACTGCCGTTGTCTGGTGCATATTACCGTCATGAGGAAGATAAAGTCCAGGTCTAAGTGGCGACGAATTGGCGACGGTTTTCTTAAGGAGATTGACTCAAGTTAAGGCGAACGAGTACCTCGAGATCTGAACATGATATAACGTGTTTAGATCTGGGGGCACTCTCCCAAAAAACAAAATGGCTACCGGGTGATGGCCGGCAGCCTGAAAGAGAGGTTACGAAGCGAAAATAATAGGCACGATTCGATGGACGACAGGAAGGAATCTTACCTGGTTGCAGGTGTAGGTGCCGGAACTGTCGGCGATAATGGAGCCGGGGATCAGGTCGAAGCGCTTACGGTCCACATCGCGCTTTGTTTCAGTTAGGGTGTAGGTGCGCATGTCACCTTCAGCATTGAGGAATGCATTGAAAGTACGGACATCGTTCTTGCCCTTCTTGAGCGTGGGGGATGTGATGGTGATTTGGATAGGGCACTTGAATTCCATAAGTTCCTCCTTGAAATTTGTGATGGTGGTTGGGGAATCATCTGTCACACATACATTATAATTGCCAAACGACTATTTGTCAAGATAAAATAGTTGTAAAACGACTAAAAATGTAGAGAGGAATAGCATGGCAACATTCGCAGAACGAGTGAGAGAGCTCCGAAAGGAAAAAGGTCTAAACCAAAGCCAACTGGCTGAAGCGCTTCACACGACGGTGGGTACCGTATCCATCTGGGAACGTGGTGTCCGATTCCCAGAAATAACGACAATGGAGAGGATTAGCTCTTTCTTTGACGTATCGCTACCTTATTTGCTGGGGACAGCAGAGGGTAGGCAGTCTCAATCAGATGCAGAGGATCGAAAGGTCTATAGCGAAAGCGCACATGATGGACTACTCAATAACATGATAGTGTATTCAGAGCTTGGCGAAGAATCGAAAGCAGTAGTTGAGAAACTGATATGGGCTTTGTACGAAGCAGATAAGATTCGGGGACTTCTTATTGAGCCCTCAGATGGCTTAAAAGAAGAACTGGAGAATCTTTTCCATAACGAGCTTCTGAAATAATCTCGATTCGCCTAAGTGTTCCTTATTCGGCCAATCCTCCTTACAAATGGTTGCAAAACGAGCGATTCTGTGCAAGCTGAAAACGGGGGGCGGCAAGTGTGACAGTTCATTGCAAATAAGCAACGCATGAGCAGGACGCACAAAGATAGCCTCTGTTTTGCAGCCTAATAGCGTGAGAATTTGAGCATGATGCACGAAAGAGTGATTTTCATCTCCTGATCGGCGGTTTTCAGACAGGTTTTCACCGATTCTGGGCTTTTGAATCGAATGATTGCTGGTTCAGATTTCACCCGTGGTCGTAGTAAGGAACTTGTTGACATGGTTCTCTTGACTTGATAGTTGAGGATGAGGTAGTAAGAATCTTGTTGGAATAAGGATACCTGATACGGTTAAGGTACTAAAAACCTTGTTCACAACCCGATTCTTGATACGGTTAAGGCAGTGAAGACATTATTCCCCTGGTGATTCTTGCTGTTTCGGTGCTTAAAACCTTGTTGACGTACTGACTCTTGATGCTGTTTATGTACTTAAAACCTTGTTGACGTACCGACTCTTGATGCTATTTGGTGGTGAAAACCTTGTGAACAAGCTTATTCTTCATCTGAAACCTTGATTTGGCGTGAAGTGAAGCATTGTCAATAAGCGTTTCACCACATGGCTACGCATCTATGGTTGAGCATTGGCAATAAAGTTTTTACTATGTGGTTGCTTATATATAATCCATCAAAACCACCTGATCCTTTATTAGGGAATGAGGATAGGTTTTATTAGAATTGATGAGCTTCCGCAAATGTGTTTTATGATTACTGGAAGCATGAGCATTGTTGATCCGATTGTCCCTTCCCTACGCAAGGGGCATTTTTAGATAGACTCGCTGGCATTAGCCAGCTTTCTTTAATTGAAACAGTAAGGATGGTCGACTGATGAACAAATTCCTGTCTGATCCTCGATTTGCTGGGATCGAGCCTTTCAAATCCAAAGTATGGTTGTCCTCTCCCACGATGCATGGCGATGAGCAGCGCTGGGTGGATGAAGCGATTCAGACGAACTGGGTTTCTACGGTTGGCGCGAATATAAATGAAGTCGAACGTATGACGGCTGAAAAGATTGGTCGGAAATATGCTGTTGCCCTTTCTGCCGGTACAGCGGCTCTGCATCTTGGAATTAAGCTCTGCGGTGAGGCTCTATATGGTCAGCCGAAGGTTGGACACGGAACGCTGGAGGGACGCAAGGTATTCGCCAGCGATATGACCTTCGATGCGACTGACAATCCCATCGTTTACGAGGGCGGTGAACCGGTATTCATCGATACCGAGCGTGACACCTGGAACATGGACCCGGTTGCTCTTGAAAAGGCGTTTGAACTGTATCCGGAAGTTAAACTCATTGTCGTTGCTCATCTCTACGGCACACCGGGTAAAATCGATGAAATAAAAGCCGTTGCCGACAAACACAGTGCGATGATTGTGGAAGATGCAGCCGAGTCTTTTTGCGCTACATATAAGGGCATTCAGACTGGTTGTTTTGGTGATGTAGGCATTGTCAGCTGGAACGGTAATAAACTGATCACTGGCTCCAGTGGCGGAATGCTGCTTACAGACAATCTGGAATGGGCAAATAAGGCGAGAAAATGGTCTACGCAGTCCCGTGAGGACGCTCCCTGGTATCAGCATGAGGAACTCGGTTACAACTACCGCATGAGCAACATCATTGCTGGAGTTGTCCGAGGACAGCTTCCTTATGCTGAAGAGCATAGAGCGCAGAAAAAGGCTATCTATGAACGGTACAAAGCTGGCCTTGCCGATTTGCCAGTCTCCATGAATCCGATGGATCTGAGCAAGTCCGACCCCAACTATTGGTTGAGTTGTTTACTGATAGATGAGGATGCCATGGCTCCGTTCGTTCGCGGAGAGAAGGATCAGTTGTGGTCCACAGAACCGGGGAAGAGCAGTCCCGGTGAGATTTTAGCGGCAATTACAGCATTTGGTGCTGAGGGACGCCCGGTGTGGAAGCCCATGCATATGCAGCCGATATACCGGACAAATCCGTTCATTACCGCTTCCGGAAACGGTCGAGGCCGCACAAATGCCTATATTTCTGGGACTTTTCAGGATGTTGGGGCTGATATTTTTAGGCGTGGACTGTGCTTACCGAGCGATAACAAGATGACAGTGGAGCAGCAGGAAAGGATCATAGAGATTATTCATAGGTGTTTTCTCTAAATCGGTTGCATGTGACTGAGGTAGTCGTATCGGTGTCTGCTGCATATGTATGAGCGGTCATATAGGCGTCTGCTGAATATGTGTGGTCATATTGGTATCTGCCGCATATGCATGAGGGGTCATATTGGTATCTGCTTAAAATAGGCGCAATTATGTGCGCGGAGGCGCGTGAGATGACATTTGAAGATTTATGGGAGCAGGTGTGTTCAGCCTTTGATTTACCGGAGGGGGCAAGAGTTCACCTGCCTACCAGTTTATCAGATAGGACAAAAGCTATCATTCTGAAGAAGAAACTGAGCGCAGAGGAATTGGCGGATAGTATCCATAACGCTATTAATCAAATCAACAGCGGGTCAGTTGAGACGATAGATGATCTTGTAATGAAGAGTTTGGAGCAAAAGTGTCAATGAGGCTCTGCAATAGATAGCCTTCCTCTCTCATCATTTAATGTACATAGTTGAATGTGGGTTATTCCAACAGATGAAGTAGTTGAAGATAATGAAAGGACGAGCGTGTCAATTAACATGAGAACAATTCTTATAACTGGTATTGGGGGACTTACACCTCGTTCCATTGCCACAATTATAAAAGAAAACCATCCTGATTATAAGCTCGTAGGTTGCGATGTCGAGAAGAAGGCCATGGGCTTTTTCATGAAAGCCAAGGATGGTCGAAAGCTTATTGACAAATATTATGTCGCGCCCCGTTGCGATGATCCCACTTATTTCCCTTGGATCGAAAAACTCGTTGAGCAGGAACATATTGATTATGCTTTTGTTCAGCCGGAGTCTGAGATCGTCGAATGGGGACAGTATTACGAAGATCACGGAAAGTATCCTTGCCCTGTGTTTATGGGTTGTAAGGTACTGTCAGAGAGTCTGAGGGACAAGGCTATCATGGCTGAACTGCTGGAAGGCACAGACTTCATCCCCAAGACCATCAAAGTCACACAGGAGAATCCACGTTTCGAGGATGTTGAGAACGAGATCGGTTTCCCGTGCTGGATCAGAGCTACAGAAGGGACCGGTGGTCTTGGTAGTCTGCGACTTGATGACATCAGTTCATATCGTTCTTGGCTCTTCATCAACTCGAAGATTCCGGAGTTCACGGTTTCGGAGTTCCTCACAGGACGACATCTCGCCAACCAGATGCTTTATTACAATGGTGAATATGTGAAGGGTGCTGCGCTGGAATGCGCCGAATATGTTATGGCTAACACAGCGCCGTCCCATGTGACCGGCAACACTCATTTTGGTCGCTTCCTGAACGAGGATCGGATCAATAAGTTCTGTGATGATTGTATCAAGTATCTGGAGAAAAAACTCGGTGTACCTGCCCACGGCATCTTGTCTTTCGATTTGAAGGAGGACAAGGATGGGAACATGAAGGTTACTGAGGTTAATATCCGTCATATGGCCTATACTGGCGTTATGGCGCATGTGGGCTTCGATCTGATTGAAGATACGATAAGGATTCATGAGGATGGCGACAGCAGGAACGTTGTGAGGGATCAGTTCCATCACTACGAAAAGCCGTATGTGTTTTTAAGAGACGTAGATGTTGAACCAATTGTGCTGGAGTCTGAAGAGATATTTGATAACCCTGCAGCGAGACTGTGAATGATATAAAGGCAGAGAGTAGGTGACTCCGGATGAATATTTTGATTGTGGCCAACTTCACAAGAGATTTTTCCGCTACAGATAATGGCCGTTTTCTGTATTTGGCTAAAATGCTTGTTGCTGAAAATCATCAAGTGGAACTCGTCACAAACGATTTTAACCATGGAAAGAAGGAATGGAGAAAAACTATTCCCATAGATTACCCCTTCAAGATTACGTTATTGCATGAATTAGGGTACAAGAAAAATGTAAGTATTCGAAGATTTTATAGCCACCATGTGTGGGGAAGAAATCTAAAGAAATATCTTAAGACAATCGAAAAACCAGATGTTGTTTATTGTGCTGTCCCATCACTTACTGGTCCAAATTATGTAGCAGATTACTGTAAGCGAAATGGTATACGTTTTGTAATTGACATCCAGGATTTATGGCCAGAGGCATTTCAAATGGTTCTAAGGCTACCCGGTATTTTTGCGCCATTTAAGAATTTAGCAAATTCGGTATATAGTAGAGCAGATGGAATATGTGCTGTGTCGAAAACGTATGTTGACAGGGCAATAAGTGTAAATCAACGATGTAAGAGGGGGACTACAGTTTTTTTGGGAACCCAATTAGAAAACTTTGATTCGTATGCCCAGGATGAGCCCATCATGAGAAAAACGGATGTTGAAATTTGGATTGCATATTGCGGTACTCTTGGAAGCAGTTATGATTTGACCTGCGTTTTTGATGCCTTGGATATTCTCAAGAGTAAAGGGATTTCTGTAAAATTTGTGATAATGGGAAATGGACCTAAACAGGACGAATTTGAGCAGTACGCAAAGCAAAAAGATATCAATGCGGTTTTCACAGGACGGCTTCCGTATAATCAGATGTGTGCCTTGTTATGTGAATGCGATATTACTGTTAATCCTATTTCACATATGGCGGCTCAAAGTATTATTAATAAACATGGAGATTATGCTGCCAGTGGCTTACCCGTTGTAAGTACTCAGGAGAATGAGGAATACAGAAATTTGGTGGATGAATATCAAATGGGATTTAATTGTCTCAACAATAATTCGATAGATTTAGCTACTAAAATAGAGGCACTTATTAAAGATAGTGAAATGAGAGCGAGAATGGGGAAAAATGCGCGTCGGTGCGCAGAAGAGAAATTTGATAGAAAGAATTCATACAAAGCTCTTGTGGAAGAAATTACAAGATTATAAGTGTTAGGCAGAGTATTGAGGAAACATAATGAAAAAAAGAAGCATTTATATTACAGTGATAAAAAGGCTTTTGGACTTCATTTTATCGTCTATTGCAATTGTTCTTCTGAGCCCGTTACTTGTAATCACTGCTCTGCTGGTTCGATCTAAACTTGGTAGCCCCGTGGTTTTCAAACAGGCTCGTCCCGGAATGAATGAAAAGATTTTCTACCTCTATAAGTTCCGTAGCATGACGAACGAGGTAGGAGAAGACGGACGGTTGCTCCCGGACGCACAGCGTCTCACAAAGTTTGGTAAGTTCCTCCGAGCCAGCAGTTTGGATGAACTTTTGGAGCTTGTAAACATTATCAAGGGCGACATGAGCATCGTAGGTCCGCGACCACTTTCTATATACTACCTTCCACACTACCCCTCTGATCTCCGGCATAGGCACGATGTAAGGCCGGGTCTGACGGGACTGGCGCAGGTTAACGGTAGAAACAATCTACCGTGGGATGATCGATTTGCTTTTGATATCAAATATGTAAATAACGTGTCGTTTGGTCTTGATGTGAAAATCATTCTGGACACCGTCTTAAAGGTGCTGAAACATGCCGATATTTCGGTGCGAGGGACCACAAAGGTGAAAGATTATGGTCCATACAGCATTCTGAAAGAAGAAAACGATGGAGGCAAGAAGATGGCTGAAATGACATATTCTGAAATTGGCAGCTACTTCTGGCTGGATGGACAAGAAGGAAAAATGCCTGTAGGTGACGTAAATTGGCTGCCTTCAGTAGAGGACAGCTGTTTTGCATTTTCTGGAAGGAATGCTATAGATGTTGCCCTAAGAGATATTTTAGATAACAACAGCATCAAGACTGTCTATGCTCCTTCATATTGCTGTGTTTCCATGCTCCAATCCTTTATTGATCGTGGACTGAAGATCGAGTTCTATGAAGTGGGATTTGAGAATGGCAAGTTCACATACGCTCTTCCGAAGAATGTCAGCGGTTCTATTGTACTCATTATGAGTTACTTTGGACTAAGCGCTGATAGGACACATGAAGCAATTGAGAAACTCCATAATAATGGGGCAATTGTCATTGAGGATATTACCCATTCTTTGCTGAGAGAAAGAACCGCATCTGAACACAGTGACTATCTGGTGGCAAGTCTACGAAAATGGTTTGCAGTTCCGACAGGCGGGTGGATTGGGAAAAGAAAAGGTTTCCTGAGTCAGAAACCAACCATGGATAGTAACCATGCTGTCGTTGATAAGATTGCTGGAATGCGTGAGAAGTTTGATTATCTTTCTGGGAAGATAGATTCTAAAGAGAACTTTCTACTTGCAAATGCGACATTTGATAACGACCTGATCCACGTTGACAGAATGCTCAAATTGGATGATATGTCACTGAACATCATTCAAGGGCAGGATATCAAGAACGTCATAAATCAGCGAAGAAAAAACGCTGCTGTACTGTTGGGTGGTTTACGTGGATTGAGCGATGTGATCACACTTCCGTCAGTTGATTTAACTGTTGATGCTCCTCTATTCCTTCCAGTGTTCATGGAAACGGAAAAACGTGATGCACTCAGGAAGTATCTGGTCAGTAGAGGTATATACTGCCCGGTTCACTGGCCGGAGGTCATGGGGGCAAAGGTTGGTGTAAGAGCTAATGAGCTTTCCTTGATTTGTGACCAGCGATATTCGGAAGGCGACATGGCGGCAATCGTCGATGCTATCCTGGAATGGTATCAGACTGTGAAAGAGCAATGATGCGTCACTGTATATACAGTGGGGAAAGAAGGAAGAAGAAATGGATCTTAAGGGCAAACGGCTTCTTATTCTTGGGGGTTCGAGAATCTCTTGTGAAATAATTCGTCATGCTAAAGCAATGGGAATCGTGACTGGTGTTACTGATTGGTATGCATTGGAAAAGTCCCCTGCAAAACAGATGGCCGACGAGGCTTACTTTGTCAACACAAGCGATATTGATGCAATGGTAGAACTTATCAAAGAGAAGAAGTTTGATGGTGTTCTAACGGGATTTACGGACTCCGTCCTTCCTTATTATGCTGAAATGTGCGAGAAAGCTGGTCTCCCATCCTATGGTACAAAAAAACAATTTGATATTTTCATTGATAAAGAAAAGTACAAGAAGTTGATGAGAGACTTTGCTGTTCCGACTATCCCTGAGTACAGCATTGATCTTGCGCATTTTGATGAGAGCACTGAGGACATTGTATATCCAGTTATTGTAAAGCCTGCTGATAGCAGCGGTTCAAGGGGGATCACCGTCTGCGAGAATAAGGATGAACTAAAGAGGGCAATTACATTTGCCACAGAGACTTCTAAAGCGAAAGAGGTTCTTGTAGAGCAGTATATTGACGAAGCTGAGGCAACCATTTTCTGGCTGTTTGTGAACGGCAACTATTACATGATTCTCTTGGGCAACCGTCATGTCAAGCACAATCAAGAGGGCGAGTTACCGCTTCCTGCAGGCTATACATATCCCGCAGCGGTTCAGCCAAAGTTCTTATCTGAAGTAGCTCCGAAGATGGAGAGTATGTTCCACTCTGTTGGTATCAAAAACGGCATGATGTTCATGCAATGTAAGATCGTGGACGGTACGTGTGTAGTTTACGACATCGGCTACAGATTAACTGGTAGTCTTGAGTATATCAACCTTAAAGGTATGTGCGACTACGATCCGTTGGATATGTTGATCAATTTCGCCTTGACTGGAGACATGGGTGAGCCAGAGATCGAGAAGAAAGTAGATCCATATCTTGGTGGCAAGTATTCCTATAACGTCTCCTTGCTCTGCAAGCCGGGAAGAATAACTGAAATCAGAGGGATAGATGAGATTAAAGCGCTGCCTGGTGTGTTTGATGCAGTCGTTGCCCACCCGGTGGGAGATACGATAACAGAAGCCATGAAGGGACGTCTTGCACAGATAACGGTAAGAATCCTTGGTAGAGCAGACAGCATCGAGGATATGAAGAACGAGATGCTGGAGATTCAGCGATTGGCTCATGTGATATCTACAGAGGGCGAAGAAATGATCCTGCCAGGGATGGAGGAATCTGATTATGTAGGGACCATATATGGGCAACATAACATATGAGTGGAGCTAAAGAAACAACAAGAATATCATGTTACTGGAAATGAAAGCGAGAATTATAAAATGCCACTAATGAAAAAAATATATTCAAAGCTAGTAGTTGGCAATATAAAAGAAATGGATGAGGAGCCTAATGTGGATAAATGGCTTGACTTTTTATCAAAGCTTCCACAGCCAAAGGACTTTATTGACTACTCGTACAATAAATATAGGTGTAGAGCTTACCATTTCCCTTGGTATAAGAGTTTACTATTGAACTTGTTTTCGTTTCCGATAGCATTACTCTCATACTTTTCTCTTAAAAAAAAGAAAAACGCTTTAATTAAATGCGAGAGCGAGAAATTACTTATAGAGAAAAAAGCAGATGTCGATTATAAAGACATTATACCAAGCGAGCTTACAACTAAATTTGGAACTATCGAAGAAGTGTTAGATGCTAGGGCAGACAAAGAGAAATTTAGAGTAGAGTTCACTTTTGAGAGTGCAAATTTATATAAGAGGGTGATATTAAGACACCCATTTAGTTTCTATTATCAAGTTTGGATTTCCCGAGAATTGTCAAAGCATTGTAAATATATTATGGATTATAATCCATCAGCAGTTGCAGTATATGTCGAGGAAAGAAATATTGCGAGTCCTATACTAAAAGAATTATACGAAATAACAGGGCGTAGCTACATATCTTTTATGCATGGAGAATATCTGTTAAGGTTAATACAAGGTTATATGGCTTTTAGCGAGTATTATATTTGGGATGAAGAATATCAAAACATATTTAAGGATATTTTACATTGCAACATTGATAAATATACTTTGTATAAACCGAAAAAACTTGAGAAAAAATGGGATTTTGATGGAATAGAGCCAGAATATCTATGTACATACTATTTTAGCGCAGAGAGTAAAGAGTCAATAAAAAAGTTAAGTGATATTTATAAAAAACTCGAACAAAAAGGATACAAATGCAAGGTAAGACCTCATCCTCGCTATTCTCAATGGGAATATATTAGTCATTATTTCTCCACGGAGGAAATTGAAGATTATAAGACTGTTAGCATAGAAGACTCCTTAAGTAATACAAAATATGTTGTTGGCTTGGCAACCACTGTTTTGGCAGAAGGCTATTATGAGGGGAAAGAAATAGTAGTAGATGATATTACTTCACCAGAAAAGTATGCCAATTTAAGCAAGAGAAACTTTATTGTACTTAAAAGACCGCATGTATTATTTTCGGAGTTGATCGAGTCTATTGGAGTCAAGATATGAACTATGTTTTCATTGCAGCATGCATAATAATGATTATTAAGGTCGCTAGAAGAAAGCTAGACTTTTATAGTGTGGGTGCCATCTGCCATATACTATATAATTTTCATTGTGCATATGGCATTGTTTTTATTTCATCACATGAGGTAAGAAATTCGTATTATTATATATCAGAAATAGATATACGTGTATACGTTATTGTATTATTGCAAATGGCAATTCTATTTGCAGCGATGGTGCTTCATGATAGGAATGCTATGAAATGGAAATCTCCGCTAATAGTTGACAATTACTCAGATAGAACAAAGGATAGAATATTCACTATTGCATGTGGCATTGCTTGGCTTATCATGCTTTATAACATAATGAGAATAGGTGTGTCCAATCTTAATGCTGAGAAATCGTATATCTGGGCTCAAATTAGTGGGCTGTATGTGACGAGCAATTGGTTAGGAATGGCCGTGTTTACATATGGTTTGAAGAATAAAAAATATATTCTAGCAATACTGGGAGCAGGACCTGTGCTTTTGCATTTTTTCTTTGGATCAAGAGCATATTTTGCTGTCCTGTGCATTATTATTTTACTTCTAAAAAGTGAAAAAATTAAAAACTCACTTCATAAAAATCTCAAGGTCTATATTTTAGGAATCTTCGCAGTAGTTTTTATTTTGGCATACAAACGCATGTATACAGCAATAAAAGCTGGGAATATTATTGGGGCGTTTCAAGTTTTAACTGATCCAGATACATATGCTTATGTATTACGTCTAGGTGAACCACGAATTGTTCTAGCAAATCTGAATTATATAATAACGAATAATGTAAGATTAGGCGGAGGAGATCTTCTGGATAGAATCATCTCGATTGTGCCATATTTAAATAATGTAATTAGACCAGGACAGTATACTGCTGTATCGACTATTTTAAGAGAAGATTTAAGCTCTACATATGGACTGGCGAGTAATATATGGGGCGAATTCTATGCATTGGGTTCATACTTTTTGTTGTTTTTTATGTTCCTGCTCTGGATAAAAATGTTGGATTGGGGAAACAAATTGATTGCAAGGAAGGATTGGTCCGCAAATTTCTATATGCCTTTAGTATCATATTTGGCTTTTTATATACACAGACTGGATTTTATAAAAGCAATTGGGAATGCAAAAATGGTAGTAATGGCGATGATTCTGTTCATATTAGCGGCAATTTTTGTTACAAAAAATAGTAAGATAACACTTCAACTGAGAGGAAAAAGATTAGGACCATTATACGAGGAGACGGATAAATGAACATACTATCTATAATTCCTGCTAGAGCTGGATCAAGAGGTATTCCGAACAAGAACATCAGAATTGTTGGTGATCATCCGCTTATTTACTATAGTATTAAGAATGCGGTTGATTCTAAACTCATTACGGATGTAATTGTTTCTACAGATTCTCCGGAAGTTAGAATCATTGCACAGCAAATGGGAGTAAAGGTTCATTGGAGAGATGAATCTTTATGTGGCGATGCAGTGACCCTCGATGCGGTTATCTATGATGCGGTTCCAAAGAATCAAGAGTGGGATTACATTATCACGATGCAACCTACATCTCCAACTCTTCGTGTAGAAACACTCGACCGGGCTATTCAGTATGCTCTGGAGAATGATGTCGACACTCTGATTTCTGCCCTAAATGCACCACATCTCTCTTGGAGCATCAAGGATGGAGTAAAGGTGCCGAATTACACGGAACGCCTAAATAGACAATATTTGCCTCCTTGTTATATGGAGACCGGGGCCTTTTTCATTTCAAAAGCTTCAGTGGTAACGCCGAATTCGCGTTTTGGACAAAAAGTTGATGTATTTGAGGTTCCGGAGGATGAATCTCAGGATGTCGATACTTTTGAGGATTTAAGAAGCGTTACTGCCACGCTTAACAGGCAAAAGGTAGGTATCTATGTTAACGGAAATAATAAACGCGGAATAGGACATATCTACCGAGCGCTGGAGATATCTGATGAGTTTTACGTAAAGCCTGACATCTATTATGACAGTAATCAAACAGATCCTAAGGTGTTTGGCAATACGAAGCATAATCTTGTTCCTGTTAATGGTATTGCAGAACTGTACCAGATATGTAAGGAGAAGCAGTACACGATTTTTATCAACGATATTTTAACTACGTCCATTGATTATATGATTGGTCTAAAGTCGGTAATACCTAATGCAAAGATTATTAATTTTGAGGATGATGGTGAGGGAACAATAAAAGCAGATTTAGTGTTCAATGCATTATTCCATGAAGAGGATCTTCCACAGGTTAAAGCGGGAGAGAAGTATTACATTTGTGGAAAGACCTTCATGTTCTATGAACCAATAGTTATTCAAGACAAGGTAAAGAGGGTATTCATCTCCTTTGGAGGTGCAGATCCTCAAAACTACTCGGATAGACTTCTGGAAATGGTTTGCAAACCGGAATACAAAGATTATCATTTCGTGGTAGTTCTTGGAAGAGCTAAACATAATGTTGAGGCTCTCATGGATTACAACAAATATGAGAATATTGAAGTGCTTTATGATGTGTCCAATATGCCGGAACTCATGACAAGCTGTGATATCGGAATTACATCTCGAGGAAGGACTGGATATGAGCTTGCGCTTCTTGGAATCCCGTCAATCGCAATGGCACAGAATAAGCGTGAAGAAAAGCATGGATTTGTATGCAATGAAAACGGATACACATATATAGGATTAAATCCGCCGGATGAGATAATTGAAAGCAATCTACAGATGTATCTAAAGATGAGTTCAGAAAGCCGTAAACGATTTCAAGAGATGCTTTTAAGTCACGACCTTCGTGGTGGTAGAAAACGAGTAATGAATTTAATAAATAATTTGTAAGAGGTTATTATGAATCGCATAAAAGCATTTGTAGCAAAACTCAGGAAAAAACGTGAATATCATAAACAGAATATCAGCATAGCAAAGCATGTAGACATTAAAAATGTAACTTTTGAAGATTATGTTAATTTGGCACATCACGCACAAGTTGGAGATGCAACGATAGGAAAAAGGACTTCGATTGGCAGATATTCGAAGGTTCGCTTTGCGGATATTGGCAGATATTGTTCTATTTCATGGGATGTGACAATCGGGGCTATCGAGCATCCGATTCATGCAATATCTACGCATGCATTTCCATACAGAAAACAATTTGGAATATGCTCAAAGAATAAAGAGATCGAGCATAGAAGAGTTACTATAGGGAATGATGTGTGGATTGGATGCGGTGCGATCATTATGCCGGGTGTAACAATAGGTGATGGTGCGATTATAGGTGCGGGGGGAGTAGTGACACATGATGTATCTTCCTACGAGATAGTTGCTGGATGTCCCGCAAAACACATCACATGGCGCTTCAGTGATGATCAGATCGTACTACTAAATAAGATTAAATGGTGGAACGCACCGGATGAGTTTTTAATCAATAACATAGATATGTTCGATCCGGAAAACAATCTTTTAATACAAAATGATTATCTGTTAAGGTTGGACCAAGAAATATCGAAATATGAAAACAAATAGAGAAAGGAACATAACGATGAAGTCAACAAGACCTTATTTAATCGCAGAAATGGGAGTTAACTTCTACGACACAGCCAGGGTTCTTGGAATATCTCCAATGGAAGCTGCAAAGATGTATATCGACGCAGCAGCGGATGCGGGAATTGATTGTGCAAAATTTCAGTCTTACAAAGCGGGAACAATTGTCTCGAAAAATTCACCAGCTTACTGGGATACGACAAAAGAACCTACGAAGACACAATACGAGCTTTTCCTTAAACACGATAGTTTTGGTGAAGCAGAATATCAGGAGCTTTGCGATTATACGCATGCTAAGGGTATGGATTATACATCAACTCCCTTTGATTATGCTTCGGCTGATTACTTGGAGGGTATGGTTGACTTCTATAAAATCAGTTCCTCTGATCTTTCCAATCTCCCATTTATAAGACACATTGGTGCTAAAGGAAAGCCAGTTGTATTGTCTGTTGGCGCCGCATATCTTTCTGAGGTAGATGAAGCTGTTAGGGCCTTGAAGGATGCTGGTTGTAAAGATATTACTATTTTGCATTGCGTGCTTTCCTATCCTACCGCACCGGAAAATGCTAATCTTCGTATTATTGAAACATTGAAGAAAGATTTTCCGGATATCAAGGTTGGCTTCAGTGATCATGTAGCGCCAGACAATACTATGATGACGCTTGCCACGGCGTATCTTCTGGGAGCAGAAGTTATCGAGAAACATTTCACCTTAGATAAATCTTTACCGGGAAATGATCACTACCACGCAGGAGATCCTGAAGATTTTAAGAAGGCCGTTGCTAATTTTAGGTGGATTGATACTGTGTTGGGCAGTCCGGAGAAAACTGTATTGGAATGTGAGCTGACACCGAGAAGAGAAGCAAGAAGATCTCTTGTTTTGACGAGAAACATGAAAGCTGGAGAAGCTATACAGAAGGAAGATTTGATGCCGAAACGTCCCGGAACAGGAATCTCCCCAGTATATACGGATATTGTTGTGGGAAGAAATGTTGTAAGGGATTTAGAGGAAGATACAATTCTTACTTGGGATATGGTTTGATGATGCTGAAAAGTGAATATATGAAGGTATTAATGTGGACGAATAGATATATGGATGGAATTATATGATGCTGAGAAAAATCTTAGGCAAGGATGAAAAGGCAACTACAGCAAAAATAGCAATCTGGTATACAATTAGCAGCATTTTCGTAAGAGGCATGGCCTTCATATCCACGCCTATCTTTACCAGGTTACTGTCAAAGGCAGAGTTCGGGGCCTTTAGCAACTTTACCTCTTGGGAAAGCATCCTGGCAGTAATTGTGACGCTTGATTTTACCGCATCAATTGCAAGAGCAAAGTATGATTTTGATGAAAGAATGCATGAGTATATTTCGTCAATACTTTTAATCAGCAATACGGTAACGATGGCTGCGTATATAGTTGTAGAATTAAATAGACATTATTTTGAATCATTGTTTTCGATGGATATTATATACATACGAGCGATGTTTCTTTATGTAATGTTTCTGCCTGCCTTTAACTATCTTCAGGCCAAACATAGGATTTACCGGAAGTATAAATTTTTCGTTGCATTTGCAGTTTCTTCAGCACTGTTGCGTACTAGTGTAGCTGTATTACTAGTCGTGTTAATGCAGAACAAATTACTCGGAAGAGTTATTGGGTATGTGGTTCCTACAACAATAATGAATATTATCCTTGAAATTCATATACTGCGAAGGGGCCGTAAATTAGATTGGAACTGTGTGAAGTATGCAGCCATAATTGCTGTTCCGCTAATACCGCATACCCTGTCGGGAATAGTTCTTGGCAGTTCAGATAGAATAATGATTACCAGATTTGTTGGGGCTGAAGCTAATGCGTTATATACATTGGCTTATCAGATTAGCTTGCTGGCAAATCTGCTGTGGACATCTATGAATCAGGCGTGGTCTCCATGGTTGTTTGATAGTATTCATGCTGGCAAAGTGGAAGCAATTAGGAAAAATTCAAAAATATATCTAGGAGTTTTTGCAGTTTTAATAATAGGAGTATTGCTAATTACCCCTGAACTTATGCTTGTATTGGGAGGACGTGGGTATTTTGAGGCAAGATATGTGATGCCGCCAGTAGTAATGGGCTGTGTGTTTCAATTCGTATATGGAATGTATGTCAATTTGGAAATATATGACAAGAAGACTATTCTTATATCAATCGGAACAGTTTGTGCGGCTTTGTTAAATGTAGGATTGAATGCTATTTTTATCCCTCAATATGGATATATTGCTGCAGCATATACGACTTTGGTAGGGTATGCGGCATTGTTTGCTTTTCACTATATCATAGTAAAGGTTAAAGTTAGATCTCTAAGCAATATTTACGATTCAAAATTCATAGCATTTGTATTGGCAATGATGTTGATGTGTTGCGGATTATCTTTACCGCTTTATAAGACGGATTTAGTTAGGTATATAATTCTGGTGATATACTTGTCCGGTGTGTGTGTATTTTCATACAAATACAGAAAAGTGATTGTAAAACTGCTTGGGATGAAGAAACGATAGGATAGGATGGAATATGAAGATTGCATTTCTTTCTGGGGCATATAAAAATTCGGGCGATTTCCTGATAGAAAAAAGGGCTATAGAAATTATTAAATATGTGTACCCACAGTGCGATATCGTTCGAATACTTAGAAAAAATATAAAGGAGTATATTTCTGAGATTAATAACAGCGATGTTGCGGTTATTGGTGGTGGCCCTATTTTTCAGAGTTCTCTTGAGAAGTATATGCCTTTAGATTTCTTCGTTCAAAGTGTTAAAATACCTACTATAATTTTGGGCGGAGGATGGTATGGAGATACAGGTAGCTCCTGCGAGATGGCTAAATACTCATTTGACGCAAAGACGATATCTTTTTTGAAAAAAGTATATGAAGCAGGCTTAGGTTTTAGTTGTAGGGATATTCATACTGTAAATGTTCTGAAACGGAATGGGTTTTCAGATGCTTTTATGACAGGATGCCCTGCTTGGTATGACATCGGATGTGTTAATGATACAGATTTTCGAAGAGGGAATACTGATATCAAGGATATAGTAATGTCAGATCCAGCAAAGACATATAATCTTGAAGGATCAAAGGTTGTCGTGAATTATTTGCGAGAGAAGTATCCGAATGCATCTATAAAGTTTCTATTTCACAGAGGAATCCAAAGCGATGAGTTAACATCTAATAAAACAGGAGAAAAATTAAAACTGTTTACCCAGTTTTTAAGAGATTCAGGAATCGAATTCAAGGATATTTCCTATGGAGCAGGTGGGTTCTCTGAATATGATAATTGTGACCTGCATGTCGGATATAGAGTTCATGCACATATCTATAATCTGAGTATACGAAACAAATCAATTCTAATTGAAGAAGATGGCAGAGGAGCTGGCGTGAACCAAGCGCTTGGTTTGCCGGCAATTCGAGCTTATGATGATAGAAGAGTTATAACTAATAAGAGATTATCTCGCATTCTGAGATCGACTGGGAACATGTCCAATGCTGCTTTGGTTGATGAACTTGACACATATTTAAGTATCTTAGAAACAACCAAATTCAGTTATATACAAAGTGCATTTGCTATGCAAAAACAGTTCTTCGAATATATGAAAGCATATGTTGGGAGAATTGAAAACCTTCTCTAGTGTCGAAACTTTCTTTAGCTTTTGAAATCTAAAGAAAGACTGATGGAGACCATTGAAGTTCAAGTAAAGATCGGGATAAGTAACACGAATAAAAAGAAGCAAGAAAAACTGTAAGAGAAACATGCAGATGAGGAGGGGAGCGCAACGAAAAAGTTCATAATGCTGTTTGTCTTTGCTGTTGCGCTTACCCTCGGTGGAACAGCGTATGCCGCAGAGAATGATCCTACTTTTGTTCTTTCGCCGAATCTAAAAATCATCGAAGATGAAGCTTTCGAAGGCATATCTGCTCGGACGATAATACTCCCAGATGGTTTCTTGTACATAGGAGAGAACGCTTTCGGGGATATACAGACGCTGGAAAAGGTCTATATACCTGAGACGACCAAACATATCGCGGTTTCTGCTTTCGCGAATGATACTTCTTTGACCATCTATGGCATTCCTGGAAGCTACGCAGAAGATTGGGCAAAGGAACATAATGTCCTGTTTGAGGAGGCAAACATTTGGAGATATATTCTCCATCAGGGGCAAAGTATCCATGGAAGCGAATTAAAAGCAGATGTTCTGCTTTGGACAATCGATCCATATGAATCGGATAAAACAGAAAAGGATACGCAGGATGATAACACGAGCTACCGGGTAGAAGATCGTCCTGAGTTCCATCCTATAGATTATAGATTCCCGTGATCTCCATGTATGGGTAGTGCTATTTGGTGCGTAGTAATCTGGCCACACACCAGATAAATCCAAGCTGCGCATGCAAAGGAGAATACGATGAATAAAAATCGTATACTGAGTTTGCTTCTCTCAGTAATGATGATATTCACTATTATTTGCCCGATGGGCGTATTTGGTGAAGAGAGCGGGACTCAGGAGTATGGAGCTCAAATCGAAAATTCGGGTTACGATGCCGCGGCAGAGGAAGCGGCTCGTATAGCGGCGGAAGAAGCCG
>ERZ842401.2873-NODE-2873-length-22223-cov-18.192394_pt1 | contig 22223 bp, 13 predicted proteins | sample MGYA00521270_ERZ842401 | MGnify/ENA primary metagenome ERZ842401 (study PRJEB31892, sample SAMEA3878208) | bioreactor metagenome | biome: Moose rumen | place: Sweden | collected 2011-10 | study: EMG produced TPA metagenomics assembly of the PRJEB12797 data set...
AACGCGGAATCATCGTGGGCGAAATCTCCGAGATAAACGCCTCCGCTTCCGCCGTATTCTTTATTTCTTTTAACCCACTTTTTGAGCAAGATATAAAACTTATCGCCATAATTAAACTAACTGCAAATACAAAAATCTTTCTCATGTTTTTTATTATGGATTATCTTTTTTCTTTTGGCAAGTATTCCCCCTTCTCTCGATTACTTTTAGAGCGAATTCTGTAGTGAAATAAAAAAAATATCGAATATCTCTATTCGCACCCCTTGTGTCATAGCAGTACTTGATACGGCAATCTATGGCAATGCAGGCGTTTTTGAGAACGAGGCTGAGATAATGACAGTTATCGAGAAGTAAAAATTATTGTGAGAAAATCCCGTTAGGGAGTCACTCCGTGTGTTACTATGTGAAGAACCCTCTCCGTCTGCTTTGCACAAGACTCTCTCCAAGTTAGGAGAGACCTTTAAACATCGCTAGGAGAGGGTTTTAAACATTGCTAGGAGAGAAACTCTCTCCGTTATTGCTAAAAAAGTTCTTTAATCTTTCCACGGGAAAATAAATGAGCGCAATGTTCTAGGGCCTAAGGTTTCTTTGTCTTTTGCGAGAAGCTCTTCCCACGGGATTTTGTTTCTTTGTCTGCCCTTTAGCTCTGGGTGTTCATTTAAGTAATCGTATTTATAAAGAAGAATACGGAGAGCATTCGTAAGCGATATTTGTATTCCTGTAATTCCTGGTGCACAGCCGAGCAAGAAAATGGAAACAGCTCCGATTGCGCAATGATACAAGAACAAAAATACAGAAATGCCAGGATTATCAAAAAATATGATAAAGCATTTTTTTAGTGATACTTTGAAGTTGTCTTTTAGAAGTGTTCTAATCGGGATAAACCATTGCAACGATAAAAGTGCGATTATGACACACCAAAATACACAGGCTGCAAAGAAAATCCCGATGAGAGAACCAGAACGGAACAAACTCATATAATACGGGATACCTACAGAGCCCATTATCACGATTGCGCCGCAAATTAGACCGAAACAAAAACCGTCTTTTGCATGAGGAATAATGTCTCCGAAATACTCTTTTACAGGACCTAAGCCAAAGTTTGCGATTTTCGCAGCATTGTTGCCGTATGCAAAAATTGCAATCATAAATATGCCTAATAGAACAAGCGTACAAAGCATACCGATGAGCATATTGCCAGCTTCATTTACAGTTCCGTAAAAGACCCACAAAACGACAGCTAAAAGCGTCATTACCACATTAGGAACGACAAGAGAGAGCATATTGTCCCACCCGTCGCAAAAATTTTTTTTCAACAAAAACCAAATCATAATATGATTTTACTTTTTGTTTGCGCAATAATCAACACTTTTATGATACAATATGAAAAATGAACACTTTTAACTATGATACTTCAAAAACACTCTCTCTCATCTCTCTTATACATTCCAAAGTTGAATGTTATTTAAGCGAAGAGTTAAAGAAAAAAGGACTTCCCAATCTGTCTACTTCGCACGGATTTATTTTATATAATCTTGCTCGTTGTTCCGAATTGACGATGGGGGAGATTACAAAGAAAATAAATCGGGATAAATCGACAACGACGGCTCTTATAAAAAAACTCATCGCTTTGGGCTATGTGGAAGAGTATAAAAGCGCGGACGATTGTAGAGTAAAAATAATAAAGCTCACCCCAAAAGGAATGAGCTTTACTGCTGCCACTTCTGAAATCTCAAAAGATTTACAGGAGCGAGGGCTAAAAGGTTTGAGTGAAGATGATGCAAAATTGTTATGCACTCTTCTTCACAAAGTAGAATCTAATTTTGAAACACAGCCTTCGTTTTAAGCGTTATTGCTTTTTGGAAGCGGAGGCAACTCTTCAAGCTCTTCAAAATCTCCGTCAGAAGCAAATCCGACTTCTTCTGCAAGCTGCTCTGTCGCTTCAAAGCCTGCGTTGTCTACAGTCTTGAAGCTGTTTAATACAGAGCCGATTTCGGTCATATTAGAATAGTTTCTCATAGACAATATGCTGATTTCTTGGATTCGCTGCGTGATGTCTTCTGTACCGATTTTGATTTCATTGATACCGTTCATCGATGTAGAGAAAATCTCGTGCAAAGATGTCATATCGTTAGAAACTTGATTTTGCTGTGTTTCAAGTTCCACACAGTAGCCGCTGATTTTTTCCGCAGATGCGTTAATATCCGCCGTTCTGCCATAAATCTCTTTTGTCAATGTGTCGGCACTTGAAACGCTGTTAGTGATTTCGTTTAAGGAATCAAGCATATCGCTAGCTTGCTCGCTGACCTTTCTAAATGCTTCTTGTGCATTTGTAGAAGACACGTTTGCTTCGTTCACTTTGTCGATAATTGCATAGATAGAAGATGAAATGCGGTGTGCGTTTTCTCCTGTGCTTTCGGCAAGAGAGCGGATTTCTTCTGCTACAACGCCGAAGCCCTTTCCTGCCTCTCCTGCGTGTGCACTTTCTATAGCCGCATTCATAGAAAGCAAGTTTGTTTGTTCGCTAATCGCGTCGATGATAGTAACGATTTCTCTTACTTCGTCAAGCATACCTGTAATATCGCCTAAAATATGAGAGGTTGCACTAATCTTTGCATCTCCGTCTTTGACGAGTACTTGCATTTCTTTTGCGCTCTCTGTTTTTTCAGCCGCCATATCGCTGATTTCATTGAGCGTTTTTGTCATATTGTCAACATCGTTTTTGTTCTTTTCGATAGCCTTTGTTTGCTTTGTGTTGTTATCGATAAGAGTATTAGATACTTCTGTCATCGTTTGCAACGAATTCATTGTGCGCTCTACAACGGTATTGAGTGTGCTAAACTGCTCTGTCATTGATTTTACGTTTGCGTTAATCTCGTGAGTTGCGGCGGCAGTATCGCTTGAAGCATTGTCGATTTGCTGACCTGAATCGATAGAAGCCTGTGCGCTCTTTTTGACGACGAGGAAGAATGCATTTAAGTGTGAAGCGGCATTGTTCAAATCCGATTGCAAAGCTCCGATTTCGTCTTTTTCTGTAACTTGGCTTCGCACCGTTAAATCTTTTTCAGCGAGAAGAGAAGACATTTCTTGCAAGTTCTTTACTCGCTTTGTAATCTTGCTCGTAATTTGGCGAACGATAAGGGTCGCAATAAGAATATCGAAGAAAGAAAAAGCAAAGGCTACAATGCGGAAAACCCTATGAATAAGGTTTACCTCTTCATTGAGAGCTTCTGAAAGAGAGCCGATGACGGTTACCAATCCGTCGCTTGTAAATTTTAGCGTAGAGATAACATCTAAGTAGCCCATTTCAACAATAACGGCTCTTAAATCTGTGTAATCTTTATGCAACTGAATAGCATTGATAAGACCGTGCGCAGCGACGGAGTTCTTGAATGCTACAGGAGTTTCTATTTCAGAAAGAGTCTTGTAATGAGTAGAGATTTCTCTGAATTTATCTTCAAGAAATTTCCATACAGATTCTATGCTTTTTACTTTGCTTTGAATCTCTTTTGTAAGAAGATGCCTATCTTTTCCGTTTATGATTACATCAAAACTGTTGCTGCAATCGTCAAGAAGTTCCTCCCATTTTGGATAAATCCAGCCGACATCCATTCCAGAGGCTTCAAGACGGTCGTTATAGGTTGAAACTTTTTCATAAGTGTATTGAAGCCGAGCTAAGTTGTACTGAAAAGTTTTCAAGCGCATTTCTTGACTTGAACCAATAATCAATACTGCTGACAGAATCAGAAATTGAAGGATAATCAAAAGAATAAGCCATCGAAACTTTGTATTGAGCTTCATACATAACTCCTCGTATTTTTTGCTTTATATCCATTATATACCAAAATTATGTTATAGAAAACAAAAAAATGTTAAAAGTTATGAAAAGTTATTTAACCTGCTTTTTACAAAACATAAGCGGACGCATTGCGTTTAATACGGCAAGCATGCAAACGCCCACATCGCCGAAGACAGCTAGCCACATATTCGCCGCTCCGAGTGCACAAAGAATGATTATCGCGACTTTCACACCGAGTGCAAATGCCACATTCTGCCATACGATACTCATTGTCTTTTTTGCGCTCTTTATCGCTTCTGCAACGCGAGAAGGCTTGTCGTCCATAATCACTACGTCCGCCGCCTCAATCGCAGCATCGCTTCCCATTGCCCCCATTGCAATTCCCACATCGCTTCTCATTAAAACAGGCGCATCATTTATCCCGTCGCCCACAAAAAGAACAGAACCTTTTGCATTTTGAGCTGCCATTTCTTTGAGAAAAAGTTCGATTTTTTCAACTTTGTCGTTCGGCAACAGTTCGCTGTATACCTCGTCAATGCCGACTTCTTTGCCGATAGCCTGTGCAATAGCGGTTGTATCGCCTGTGAGCATAACGGTCTTTTTTATTCCTATCTTTTTGAGATTTGCAATCGCATCTTTTGCGTCTTCTTTTGGCATATCGCTGAGCGTGATGAGCCCTGCATATTTGCCGTCAAGCGCAACGTGTACACTCGTCGCATTGTTGTTTGCTTCAAAGATTCCTGAAACATTTTCTTTTCTCATCAATCTTTCGTTTCCTGCAAGAACAGTCTTGTTCCCAAGCGTGCATTTTACGCCGTGTCCACTGATTTCACTGCTGGCGGAGGCGGAGAGTTTTTCGCACTCTGGGCAAGAATGTGCGGCTTTGAGTGAGCGCGAAATAGGGTGATTAGAAAAATATTCTGCGTGCGTTGCAAGGGCTAAAAGTTCTTCTTTTCCTATCTCATGAGAACTTTTTATCTCGCTTACTTCAAATGCGCCTTTCGTCAGCGTGCCTGTTTTGTCAAACACTACCGTAGAAGCCTTTGAGAGCTTTTCGATGTAGCTTGAGCCTTTGACTAAAATGCCTTTGCGAGAAGCCACTCCTATGCCAGCAAAGAACGACAGTGGCACGGAGATGACAAGCGCACACGGGCAAGACACGACGAGCAACTCAAGAGCACGATATGCCCAGCTCTTGAAGTCCTGTGCAAAGACAAGTGGCGGCACAAAAGCGAGCAACAAAGCTAAAATGCATACAATCGGAGTGTAGACCCTTGCAAAACGAGAAACGAATTTTTCGCTTTCTGCCTTTTTCTCTGCCGCTCTTTCCACTTGCTCAAGGATACGCGAAACAGTGCTGTCGCTATATTCTTTTTCTACTTTGATGAGCAATGCACCGCTCACATTCACACAGCCCGAAAGTACTTTGCTTCCTGCCTCCACGTCGAGCGTTTTGCTCTCTCCTGTCAGTGCAGCAGTGTCGAGCGTAGAGATACCAGAAATGACTTCGCCGTCAAGCGCAATTCTTTCCCCTGCTTTCACTTCAATAATCTCGCCTTTTCTCACCTCTTCGGCGCGGACTGTTTGGCTTTTCCCTCCTCTCTGCACGGTCGCACTGTCGGGACGAATATCCATAAGAGATGTGATTGACGCACGGGAGGAATCGACGGCTTTGTCCTCGAAGTATTCCCCGATTTGAAACAAAATCATTACTGCGACTGCTTCGGAGTATTCGCCCATCAAAATTGCGCCGATAGTGGCGATGCTCATCAAAAACTCTTCGCCGAACACTCTTCCTTTTACTAAGCCTCTGACCGCACCTTTAAGCACTCCCAGCCCCGAAAGCAAATATGAGGCGCAATAGAGCAAAAGAAAAATCGCCTTTGCTGTATTTTGAGGAAGAAAATCAAGCACTCCTCTTGCAAAAAGAACTTTGTCCGCAATAATCGCAGTTACAAAAAGAGCGAGCGAAATCAGTATCTTTGTAAGCGATGTTTCCTCTTCGTCATCGTCGTCGTGTGCGCAACATTCGCAGTGATGTTTTTTGCTGTGTTCGCTCTTTGGCTCTTTTGCTGTTGTGTGGCAAAAGTGGGCGGCTTCCCTTGTGTCGATGTTTTTTGTTTCAATACAACTCATATATTTCCTCCGTTTGAGCTTCGTTAAAATGAGCCTTTAGCTCTTATAAAGCAGTCTGTGGCTTTTACAAAACAGCCTGAGGCTGCTGTTGTTCGCCTAAGTGTTCCATTCCGATGCTCAAAATCTCGGAAACGTGCTCATCGGCAAGAGAGTAAATGAGTGACTTCCCCTCTCGGCGAAACTTGACCAACGAATTGAGTTTTAACACGCGCAGCTGCTGGCTAATCGCAGGCTGTGCCATCGAAAGCGTAGAGGCAATTTCTGTTACGCTCATTTCTTTATCTAAGAGTGCATACAATATCTTGACCCTCGTCGAATCCCCAAAAATCTTAAACAACTCTGCTAAATCACACAAAACGCCTTCGTTATCAACAATGTCGCTCATAGATTACTCTCCTCTTAAAAATGTATAATCATATAATTATATAAGCATATAATTGCGAGAAAGTCAATCTCTTTTTTCTCTTTTTAGTATTTTCTATAATTTTCTATGGTAAGTCTTTGAGAATTTGTTTGATAAAAAAATCCCTCTCGCTAGAAGAAGGAGAGGGAAGGGGAAATTAGACGAGTTTTACATAGGTTTTGCCTGTACCACCGTCTTCGGGGCGTGCAAAGGCAAAATCTGCTACTCCTGGATAATTCGACAAGTACTGATGCACTCCCTGTTGCAAAATGCCGTTTCCTTTGCCGTGTATGATAGAAAAGCTTTTGAAATTATTGATGGCGCATAGGTCAAGTTGTCGCTCTAATGCCTTGAGTGCTTCTTCGTAGCGAAGTCCTAACAAGCGCAATTCAAAAACTGGCTTTTCGTCGCTCGAAACTGCCGTTTCCACAATGACTGAAGTTGGGGGAGTACTTCGCTGCTGTACGTCGAGCGGAGCAAGGGCTAAGTTTTTTTGCTTTACGCTCATTCGTATCGCGCCGAATTGCACGCTCCAGACACCTTTTCTCTCTTCGTGAATCAGTGTGCCGCGCGTCTTGTCTTTGCCCATAAAAACGATTGCGCCCTCCCTCCATTCAGCTTTCGCCTCTTCTGTCTTTTTCACTAGCTTTTCGCTTCGAGGAATTTCGAGCGCAACTGAATCAACTTCTTGCTCTTTGAGCTTTTCAAGCAATTCTGCATTCGATAGCTTTTTCTTGCCGCCCTTGTTCTTTGTGCTTGCATAGCTTGCGCTGGCTTTAGAGAGACGCATTCCGTTTGCAGTGATTGTTGCCTGTTCTTCTTCGATTTTTTCCTCCTGAGCCTTTATCTCTTCGTCTTCTTTTTCAATATAATCACTTAGCTCTTTGATAAAGTTCTTTACTTTGAGAGTTTTTTCGCGATTGATTTCGCCCTCACGAAGCTCTCTCACAAGGTTTTCAAGCTCTTTTCGTGTCTGCCTCAAAAAAAGGCTTTCGGCATTGTGTTCTCGCTCTTTTAGCTCAAGTTCCCTTTGCTTTTGCTTTATGCCTTTCAAATCTAAGCGATGTTGCCTGTCGAGAAGATTTGCTTCTTTTCGTCTGCTTTCGGCTTCTAGCTTGTCAAGCTCAGCGTGTTTTTCGGTCAAGCCTTTGATGAGTTTTGAAACATCTGCGCTCTCGTTGGTCATATACTCTTTTGCCTTTTGCGATACCGCTTTTGGCAATCCTGAACGTTTTGCAATATCGAGTGCGTGGCTTTCTCCTGGGATTCCCATCAAAAGCCGATACGTTGGTGAAAGTGTGTTCTCGTCAAAATCGACGCTCGCATTTATGCACGCAGGGTGAGTATAGCCATAGTTTTTCAAAATACCGTGATGAGTGGTTACGAGGACAAACGATTTTTTTTCGATGAGCGTATCAAGCACTGCCATTGCGATTGCGCTTCCTTCCGTCGGGTCTGTGCCGCTTCCAAGCTCATCGAGCAATATCAAAGACTTTTCGTCTGCATTACGAAGAGCGGTTGCGATGTTTTTCATGTGCGCACTAAATGTCGAAAGTGATTCGTCAATAGATTGCTCATCTCCAATGTCGGCGTACACGGTATTGAACACAGGGAGCTTTGTTCCCTCTGCGGCAGGAATGGGGAAACCTGATTGATTCAAAAGAGAGAAAAGTGCGATTGTCTTGAGCGTTACCGTCTTGCCGCCTGTGTTCGGTCCTGTGATGATTAAAACATTTTTGTTTTTCATAAAACGCACATCAATAGGGACAGCTTTATCCGCTAAAAGAGGGTGTCGCGCTTGCAGCAAAAGAGGAGCTTCGCCTTCTTCTGTCGTGTCAGCAAAAATGCCTCTACAGTCGTTCGCCCACTTTGCAGCCGCCTGCGTTGTGTCCAGCTTTTTCATAATCGGCAGAGCTTTTTTGAAAAGAAACAGGCTCTCTTTGAGTTTTGCTGTGAGTTCCGTCATTATCTTGTGGATTTCGCTTTGGAGGTGATATTCTTCTTGAATAAGTTCGTTGCTCTTTCTAACCACGCTATCAGGTTCGATGTACATCGTCTGACCCGAAGACGAAAGCTCGTGGACAATGCCTTGAATGCCGCCCCGTCTGTCGCTTCTGACTGCAAGCACCTGATGACCGCCTCTCAAAACGGGGACGGTGGATTGCAAGCTGGCGGAATACAAAGGGTCGGTAGTGTATGAGCGGATTTCAGTGTCAATCTCTTTGTGCAATGCGGCGATTCTGTTTCTTATCGCGCGGATTTCTGGCAAATCTTTCATTTCGCCGTTTTTGTCTACGACTCTATCGATTTCGTTTTCTGCTACCGTCAAATCGGGGAGCTGTTGACATAAGGCGTGTAAATGAGGTATATCGATTTCTTTGCTTGCTTCCTCTGCGTCTTTTTGTATCGCCGAGGCTGAAAGCGCAAATTGTAAAAGAGAAAATGCCTGTTTTGTGGTCAACGCCGCACCCTCTACTTTGATAATCGAAAAGAGCTTTTCCACCTCGTCCCAGCTGTGAAGAGCCTTTGGGTGCAAACAATGGTGCAAGCGATGCCACTCAAGACCTAAAGAGCGGAGCTTTTTGCCTTCCTCTCTGTCTGTAACAGGCTCTCTTCGTAATAAAGCCTCTTTGCCTTCGATTGAAATACAAAAAGAGGCTATCCGTTCCCTAATCCTATAATAATCGAGTTGTTCGAGTGTTTTTTTGTTCATTTTTCGCTGTTATGCTTGTGCAAGCATTTTGAGTTTGTCGATTTGCTCTTGTACTCTGCCTGCTGCCCCTGTTGTCTTTCGTATCTCTGCGCACGCGCGCGGAGAAAGGAGTGCGAAAATATCATCTTCGATAAGCTCTGAACACCCCTTTAGTTCTGCTATCGACAAATCTTCAATTCGCTCTTTGCCTGTGTCGATACATAATCTAACAGCTTTTGCGCTCACTGCGTGTGCGGTGCGGAATGGCATACCTTTTCTGACCATGTAATCCGCTAAATCTGTTGCGTTCGCAAATCCTCCCTCACAGCTTTTTGCCATTTTCTCTGTGTTGAATGTCGCTGTTTCAACCATCTTTGTAAACACAGACACACACGAAGAGCAGGTATCAAATGCTTCAAAAAGGCTTTGTTTGTCTTCTTGCAAATCTCTGTCGTATGCAAGCGGCAAGCCTTTGACCATAACAAGAAGAGAAATTAAATCGCCGTATACTTTTCCTGTGCGCCCACGGATAAGTTCTGCAAAATCGGGGTTCTTTTTTTGCGGCATAATAGAGCTGCCTGTTGACCACTTTTCGCTTAAATCGATAAAGCCGAACTCTGTGGTACTCCACAAAACCACTTCTTCGCACATTCTCGATAAATGCGACATCAACAGCGCAAAGCAACTTGTGAACTCAATGCAATAATCCCTATCTGAAACGCTGTCGAGAGAATTATCCGTAACGCCTGCAAAGCCTAGATTTTCGGCAACCATTTCGCGACTTAGTGGTAAGCCACTGCCTGCAAGCGCACCGCTACCGAGTGGAGAAAAATCAATGCGCTTTAATGCGTCTTCAAGGCGAGAATTATCGCGAACAAGCATAAACGCCCATGCGCACAAATGTTGAGCAAGCGTTACGGGTTGAGCATGCTGCATGTGTGTATAGCCTGTAAGGAGCGTTTCTTTGTGCTTTTCGGCTAAAGTGGCAAGGGTGGAGATGAGAGTTTTGATTTTGCTTTGTAAATCGGGAATTGTGCGGCGAAGATAAAGGCGTTCGTCAAGAGCAATTTGGTCGTTGCGGCTTCTGCCTGTGTGGAGCTTTCTGCCGCTTTCTCCGATTCTATCGGTTAGCGTGGCTTCGATAAACGAATGTATATCTTCTGCGCTGTAATCTATGTGTAATGAGCCTGATGATAAGTCATTTTCGATAGATGTTAAGCCGTCTATAATTTCTCTTGCCTCAGTTTTTGAGATAATGCCACATTCGCCAAGCATTGTAGCGTGTGCTATGCTGCCGTGAATGTCGTCAAGAGCCATTCGTTCATCTACATAAATAGAAGTTTCAAAATCGACAGCCTCCGCGTCAGGACCTTCGTTAAATCTACCGTGCCATAATGCTGCGTGATTGTCTGTAGTCATTGTTCCGTGTGAAGTAATAGAAGAAAAATTATTAGCCATAAAAAGCATTATATTAAAAAGACATATTTTTTTTCAAGTAAGATTTTTATTCATATTTATTCATAATTGTGTAATTCAATTTATATCGTGCTTCCTCAAAAAAATCCATAGCCTTTCTTTATATTTCTCTCCTATTTATAAGATTTATTACTGTCGAAATATAAAAGTAGCGCAACTACCGCCATAGGCGGTTTTTAACATCATAGCTTGGATTTGCATAAACTTCTTTACAAAATACGCTGTGCGTACGTGCGGTGAAAGGCAGAATCGTAATGATTTTAGTGATAATCGCAGTGCTTCTTGTACTCGGTTATCCTGCATATTAAACCACACCTCTCTTCGCATATCACACGAAGGAGAGCATAAAAATAGCCGCCTAGTCTTGACCACTAAGGCGGCGGTGTCCCAAAAGGACATTGACGTAAAATGTTAAGACCAACCGTAACTTTGGTTGCGCTTCTTTTTATATTATATCGTGCTTCCTCAAAAAAATCCATAGCCTTTCTTTATATTTTTTCCTAAAAAACAGTCTGAGAGTGCAAAACAGTCTATGGCTGAAAAAATGCTCCTGCGCCATAGGAGTAGCACAGGAGCGAATAGCAAAAGAAAATCTAGGAGCGATTTCTTATGTTACTAACTTGTAACAGAATTAGAAAGAAGACAAATCAATTGTAGCAATGTTTCTCAAAGCTGTACCTGTTGTGTTGCTTGCAACATCTGTATCATTGCCAATCGTGAAGTTCACTGTTGTTGTAGACACTGTGTAGTAGTATTGATAGTACTCGACATCATCAGAATTATAAAAAGTATAATTTCCGTCTGCATCTACACTATAATATCCTTTATAAGCAGAATTTGTCTGTCTTTCATATTCAGTACGAATATATGAAACGGTAATGTCTGATTCTGCATATACATAAAGCGTGCTACCAGGAACTGTAATCGCATCATCAAATACAATAACAAGATTATCGCTGTTGTCGTAGTATGACTGTGTTACCTTTGCGCTAACCTCTTCGCCGTTAACATTGTAGAAATGCAACTTTGCAGCAACAGCAGCAGCTGAAGTTGGAGATGATATATTTACCCATGAATAGAGATTAGATGTTTCAGAACCGTAGTCATAATAGTATTTGCTACCCTGTGTAAGTCCTGCCACATTTGCGATGTCAGTTTCATATGATACATAGTTGCTATCTGTTGAGTATGTAGCAGAATCAGAATCGCTATTGTGATAGAATGTGATAGAGTTCACTTTATATCCAGCAGAACCGATTGTGTCTACTGTAGCTGTTGAAACAGAGAGCAAATTTTTTGCAATAACGTTGTTTACTCCTGCAACATATCCGCTGGAAAGAACCTTGAAACTGTTGTTATTGTTCAAATCGTAGCGACGAACATATCCGCGAACCGCTGTTGAAGTCTTGAGGTTCTGTACGTTTGAAGTTACAAGGCGAAGCTGTGTACCAGTGCTGAATATCTTTGAGATAGCAGCTGTGTAATACTTGTAATAGTCAGAAGTATAATCAGTAGTATTAAGAGCAAATGACAGAGCAATATCAACCCACTTCTTAGAAAAAGTATCATAGTACTGAGCTTTTACATTGCTAGACAAAAGAGAAGCATAGCTTGTGTTTGAATCCCAATAATCTACATCGACTCTTGCATAAACTGTTGTATCCGAAGAAAATCTGAATCTGTCTACAAACTGTGCCGAGCCAATAGAAAGTTTATTGATTGCATAGAATACAGTTGAATCAAAAGCTGTGCTAGGAGATGAAGCGTAGTAATATCTTGAATAGTCATCATCGCCGCTTTCGCCGAAAATTTTATCGCCGTCATAGTCGAACTTTGCGCCAGCAGTAGACTCAATCACAGCCGGGTTTACATAAACTCTCAAAGCGTCCGCTTCTGACAAATCCAACTTAAACGTTACGCTCTTTCCGTCGTCAGAGTAAATCGCCGTACCTTTTGAAACTTCTGTTTCTGCATACGATGAAGCTGCAACCGCTGCCGCAAGCCTCTTGCTGTAGTTATAATCATAATCTGCATAATCATAGTTTGACAGCAATGCTGTTTTACCAGAGAAGCGATAGAACGAAATTGCACTCTGAGCAGCAGCTTCGTCAACAGGTGCATTAAACGTAACTGTTACATAGCGACCAGTAGCTTTTGAATACTCCGTGCCATTTCCGTCAAAATCAATGCTAGGCACGCTCAGTGTAGAACCTTTTGCAACGTGGCTGGCTGAAACAGAAGCTGAAGCGTCTGCGTCTTCTGTAAGCGCATTGACACAGCCTGTGTATGTAAGCACTGAAGCCATAAGAGCCGCAATGCCGAGTTTATATGTAGTTTTCATCTCAATCCTCCAAAAAGTTAGTATTTGAGCAATGCACCGAGTGAAAGGTTGCTGCTGGTTGCAAGGCTACCGCCGAGGCTATAGCTCATAGCAGCGTCAATTGAGAAATTGTCGTTCAAGAAGAACGTAAAGCCGATAGCCGCTTCTGAGCTTGCGCTTGACCATGTCGCAGTCTTTGTGTCTGTGCCAGAGCTTGAAGTGCCGTTTGCCGTTGTTGTTTCTGTGATTGTGCCGTTTGCTGCAACTGTCTTTGTATATGTAGAGCCATCTGCAGATGTCTTTGTAGATGTTTCAGTCATCGTGAGCTCAGGGAGGGCTACACCAACACCGCCATTGAAGCGGAGCTTCTCTGTAATCATATACTGCACGCCGCCAGAAAGACTTGGAGTAAATGTATTAGAAGTCTTCTCATACTCGTAAGAGCCGTTTTTTGTTGTTGTGTAAATTACACGTTCTGTGCCGTCGCCATAGCTATAGCGAGTAGTATTGTTTGTAACAGTCTGATATGAATATTTGCTGTTGCTCATAGTGTATGCTAAGCCGACACCGCCCTTGAGTGTGAAGCCTTCTTCCATCTCTTTCTCTAACATATAGCCAAGATTGAATGTATGAGAGCTTGCTGAGTGCTCGTCATAATCCTTGTAGCTCTTGCTAGATACGCTATATGTATATCCATTAGATTCATTGGCATAGCTGAAAGAATTCTTGTATGTATCACCGTCATCGTCAAACATACCAAAATCGCCTTCCCAACCGAGTGAGAATGTGTGCAAGAAGCTCTCTGCTGCATCTCCCATTTCGAGTGCAACGTTGAGAGCAGGGAGCAAATGATTCTCCTTGTTCGTATAGTCATATTCGTTTGTTTTAGGATACCACGCACCGTCGTCTGTTGTGGTGTAAACAGTGCGCTTTGTGCTTGAGTAGTTCTCGCTCATTTTGTAAGCAAAGTCAAGTTCAGGCTTCAATGTCATAGAACCAAGCCCGATTGTTGCGCCCAATTCTAAGTATGGCATGTGTACTCTTGTGCCTGCCTCTCCGCCGTCGTCATAGTATGTGCCACTTTTTGAAACAACAGTGCCGTCTGTGCCGATTGTCGTTTCTGTGCTACCTGATGTGTCACCTGACATACTTGACTGATTCCAATATGTTCCTTTATAGGTAACAGTGCCTTCGTTTGAATAGCCGAGTTTTGCACCAAAAGCAAATGTATCGCTCAACGGAAGACCAACGAGAATAGCAAAGTCGCTGTTAAGATTTTCTTCACTTGTAGAATACGGGGTAAGAGTGATAGTTTCGCCAGTCTTGTATGTGCTACCGTTATCAGTATTCTTTAAAACTGATACAGTTTTTGTTTCTGTATTTGTTGCATCAGCGTCTACGATGTAGCCTTTGTACCACGGAGCAAGAACGATGTTACCTAGCTTCAAGCCAAAGCCCAAGTCAAGTTTATCGTTGTAGAAGTTAGAGCCAGCAAGCCACTTATCAAACTCTACACCAGAGAAATCAGTTACAGACTGAATGTCGTCAGTTTCTGAGCTGAAAGTTTCTTTTGTCGCCTGAGATGTCGGAGAGTCAGCAAATGCACTTGCGCCAAGTCCAAAAGCCATCGCTGCCAAAAGCAATGACCTACCATACTTATTAACAATTCTCATACAAAAACTCCTCTTGTATATCTATGATTGTTATAAGCCATTATACTCTTGTGAAAAAAAAAACAAGTATTTTTATAAAAAATTTCAATAAAACAGCAATTTTGTGTAACTATTTTTCCTCGCTTCGCTCGAAAATGGAGATTTTAAAGATTTTTAACGCTTCGCCGCACTCCCAAAAATGCGACAGCCTTTCTCATAGACGTGTTCTCTATTCTTTCTATGCAGCAAGAAAAAAAATAGCTAGAAAGACGCATCTTGCTAGCTAGTGAAATTTGCTATAGCTGTGCAATTTCCTCTTCGCTTAATCCCGTTGATTTTGCGATGAGTGCCGTATCGATATGAGAGAGCTTTAGAATATGAGCTGTTTCAAGTGCCTTTTGCTTTTTCCCTTGAGCAATTCCCTGCGATATACCTTGAGCAATTCCCTGCGATAAACCTTGAGCAATTCCCTGTGATATTCCAAGAAGTTTACCTTCTTCTATGCCTTTTTCCCAAACTCCGTAACTTAAATCGCACATATTTGCCACCTCCTGTGAAATCTCTTGATACATTTCCAAGCCGAACTTTGCTTCTAATGTCTTACATTTTTCTATCGCTTTCATCTCTCCGTGAAAAATCAATGTCAACAATTCTAGCAAATTACTCGCACCTGCTTCATGTTTGTCTAAATTCACAAAGATTATCGACATCAAATCATAATCATTTTTCTCAAATGATTTTTCTATGTCTTCTTTCTTTTCGCTTCCTACTTTTATGTTCTGCCCTATGTTGAATTCTACTATTGTATTTCTCACGCTTTTTGGCGGATTCATACATATCCAAATCGAATACACTTTCTTTATGTGTGCATAATCTTCTTTTTCAATTTCGCTTCCAAATTGTGAAGAAATCAGCCTTGAAGCATAATATATCCCTCGCTTTATCAACGGATATCCAGGATTATATTTGTTTTGTGCTTCAACGTTAATAATAAGCTCTATGTGCCCTTCGTTTTGCGGAACGGTTGCAGAAAACTTTATGTCATAATACACATTGCCTTCTGCAATCGATTTATCTTCAGTGTTTTGCCCCTTAACTATTTTTCCGTTTGGATACACAGAAACGCTGCTAATATCAGGCTTTCCCTCAATACAGTTTTCTATTTGCTCAACGGTATAATTCTTATACTCTTCCACACATTCTTTCATTATTCTTGCAAGAATAGGTTTTTCCGAGAGCAACAGCTTGCATTGTGTATCGTATTGCTCTCGAAGTTCCGCAGCTACTATATCATCAAACAATTTCGTTGTCGTTTCTATATCGCCTATTATACCATAGAAATAGGTAAATGTCAGTGCTTATTTTTGCTTCGATAGGGCAGGAGATAAAAAACAATAAGAACTTTTTGACTTTTTGCGCCGAAAATATGGGTAATATATACAGCTTTTTGTTTTAGAGGGCTTTTTTGCTTGTTAAAATAGAATAAAGCTGTTATGATGAGGAATTATGGCTTCGACACTGAATGTTTTATCGATACTAAAATCGATTAGTTCTAAGCAGAACATGGGAATAATTCCTTTCCATGATTTTTGTGATTATATGTATAGATATGTCAAAAAAAGAGTTGAAGAAGCTCCTGATTTGGCGATATATCTTGATGATATTCAAGGCTTTTTACGAAAGGATTTGGCTGAATTTGCGCAAAAAGGCGAATTGTTCCTTATTGCTCCAGAAGAGCCGAAAATGGCTATTGTGGTTATTTCCCACTATGTAGAAAAGTTTTCTGCAATATATAAGAGCATTGATGACAATCCTGCCATTCCGTTCCCTATCGTTGATGAACTTGCAAAAAGAGTGCCTAGAGAGATTCTTGCTAAGCAAAATGCGGCCGATTTCATTCAATCGCATCTTGAGAAAAAAGATAAAGATGATTGCACTCTTTACGCTCTTGAGTTCCCAAAGTCTGTAGCTTCCATTCTTTTCCCTTCTACTATTCCTGTTGAAACGCTTTTAGAGGCGGCTTTGGCAAAGATTCAAGCCTTGCTTGCAAAAGAAGAAGCTCACGATTATTTCTTGAAAAAGCTCATCGTTGCTAATCAAGGAAAAGAGCTTACTATAAACAATTTCTTTGACCAATTTGTGCAAAGTCCAAAAGATGCTGTTACTTCGCTTAAAACAAACGGCGATATGTTCTATTATTGGAGTCAACTTTGCTTCTTTATAAAGCAGGATTACGAAAAGAGCAAGGATTATGACCAAAAAGACATCAGTATTTTGCAGAGCGTGTATATTGCGGAGTTTGCGACTTCTTTCTATAAGTCTAAAACGCAAGCTAATATGCAGCGTGATTTGGCTTTTAAGCAGCTCGATTCTACTTTATTAAAGCCACCGTACTATTTCACATTCCGCGATATTTCAAAGTTTTTAGACGCAAAAGGCGTGCCGCTTTTAGGGCAGTACACAGAACAAGAGCTCAAAGATTATTTGCATTTGATAACGACGGACGCACCAGAAAACTCACTTCCTCGTGTGCTTGTCTTTAGAACGAATGCAGACCAGCATTATTTTATCTTGAAAGATAAAGTTATTCCTCTTATTGTGCGCCTTTGCTCTGATGCGCGTGTTACGGTGAGAGAAAAGCTGACGACTGAATGGTTTAGCACGCTCAAGAAGTTTCAACAGCTTCCAGAGATGAAAAGTCAAGCGGCTTTTGAGCAGAAGCTAGAGCAAGAAATAGACCTTGCATCTCCTGTGCTGTATGCGCTTTTGAAATCTCCTTTCTTGCAGACAATTCACCTTGAAATGCAGGAGTCTCAATCGCCTTCTTCAGAGCTTGTCAATCTGTTTATAAACGGAGAGCTTATTCCGTATAGCGAAATCTTGATGATGAGCCGTCAAGAACTTTTAGCTGACGCAAAAATAAAATTGCCTGTGTGGTATTCTATTCCTGTTATTGCGTGGTTTATGTCGCTTGTCTTTAGACCGCCAAAGCCAAAGACAAAGAAGAAGACAACGAAAGAGAAAATTAAAGAGAAAGAAAAGAAGAATGAAGAGGCGGCTGAATATGCAAAAGCTGAATCGAAAGCTGCTTCTGAAGACAAGCGAAACCCAAAACTTTCACGGGCGAGAGAACTGCGAGCTTCGGCGCAGTATGCCGAAACGCAGCTTGTGCCTGCAAGTTCTACGATAGACAGAGAACTTGAGAGCTATATTCACGAATGGAATCAGCTTATCGACAAGACGGCTCATGCAAATCTTGTTGAAGATGTGAACTCTCTTATTCGTGATTATATGCGAAAGGTGTTGCGTACACTAAAAAGCGACGGCTTTACGCTTGAGAGAATCCAAAACCTTGCAGATACTCTTGTGAAAAGCCACGGTATGCAAAAGATACATAATCACGATGCCTTGTTTATGTATATACAGCTTTATATGATTAAACTTGTAAAGAGCATACCAAACTAACAGCCAAGGGCTGATTTGTAAGGCACAGCCCGCTTTGTAGCAAAGGGCTGGTTTGTAAGGTACTGCCCACTTTGTAAGAGGCACAGACAAAAGAAAAGCACACGAAAAGAATGATAATACTTCTTTGCGTGTGCTTTTTTATGCTATACTAAACGTTGATAGGTATAACCTCTGTCGCTTTTGATAGGTGCGCTTTTTATTTCAAAATAGCAAACGGCGTTTTGCTTTAATACAAGGTGTATTTTGTTGCTAGAGCGGCTTGTTTTTACTAAAGGCTGTGCACTCGCTCTCAAAATATCGAGTTCTTCTTTGCTTGGATTTGCATGCTCTCCCAAATCGTGCCACACTTTGAGCGGATTGCATACCTCTTCATCAACGAGTTGCGTTAAAAGTGAATTATCTTTTTCTCTCAACGGAAAAGATAGGTCGAGCGTGATTTCGCTTCCGCTTAATGTTTCGTCAATGTTCCATGCAATTCCCCTATATCCTCCGTCAGTTGTCTTTACAACAATACAATTTTCGTTCCGCAAAACGCATTTTTCGTACTTTTGCGAGAGCTTCTTATAAAAGAAGAAAGTCCAAAAGGTCGGCTTTGGAATCACGCCATTTGCAACAAGCCCAAATCCCCCGTGAAAAAGAGAAAACGGCACGCCACATTCTTCAAATAGATCGCCGAATGTCCAATATGAATAAGAAAAATGATTGTCGCCAAAGGTGGAAAGCATTAAGGCTATGTATGCGGCATTCAAGTTCATATCATGCACAGGCGCATTGGGAATATAAGACGTGTTAAACTCGGTTACATGAATATTCATTCCTTTGAACTCTTCAAACGAGTCTACGATGCCTCTTGTAGAGTCGAGTTGTTCAAAGCATTTTGCTTTTGGGTGCAATTTTGGATAGCCGTAATGACCTGCGTTTTTAGGCAGCTCTGTTGTATAGTGATGACGAGATACAAAATCGAGCGGACAATGCTGTTTTTTTACGAACTCTAAGAATGCTTTTATCCACTTTTGGTCGCTTCCGCCGCAAACAGCAGGACCGCCCACCTTAAACCTTGTATCGACTTCTTTCACTGCTTTTGCAGATACTTCATAGAGCTTGAAATACTCTTCCATATCGGCATCTTTCCAGAATCCTGGCAAATTAGGCTCGTTCCACACTTCTACAGGATACTGTACAACTTCATCTTTGCCGTATCTGTCGATAAGATGATTGAGCGTTGCTTTTATAAGAGATGCCCATTTGTCGTATTCTTTTGGCGGCGTTGTGTTGCCTTTCCAATAGAAAATTGTTTGCTTATCGCTTGCAAGCTCTTTCGGCATAAAACCAAGCTCGATAAATGGCTTTATTTTAAGCTCTTTATACGAGTCCATCACCATATCAAGATATGTCCAGTTGTATTCAACTTTTATTTCTCCTGAACTTTCATCTTTGTATTCGTGATAAATTGCCATATCGTCGTGAAACAGTCCGTGTCCTCGGATATGTTCAAAGCCGATTTTCTCTTGCACAAACTGTAGTTGCTGAAAATACTGCTTTTGCAGTGCAAGCCCCATTCGCCCTGTTCCAATACAATAAAACGCATTATTGTTAAATGGAATATTCTCTTTTCCTGTGATGTTGTAAGTCATATTCACATTTTAGCATAGAAAGAGCATATCGCGAGTTAAAAAGTAAATATGTATAAAATATATGCAATATAAATACAAAAAACGCCGCCTAGCGATAACTAAGCAGCGTCTAAAAATTATTCGTAAATGAATACTTCTTTTGGACCTGTGATTGTAACGTTTTCAAAAGTAGCATTCGGCGCGTTAATCACTCTAAAGCTCTTTGCTTTTACCTCTGGCAACCCATAGAACATATCGCTTTCCATCGGGCTTTTTTCAGAGCTTTCGTCTGTGCTAAACGCGCAATTTCGTATAACAAGATTATCGATAGCTCTTTCTTTGAGTCCTGCGATAAATCCTGCGCTTGCCTTGCAGCGAACAGCCTTTACGCCATCGATTGTAACATCGTGAATATACGGTGTTTCTTCAGTAATCGGCTGTGCGTCAAGACTGAAAAGCGGGGAGTTCACGTCGGTTATGCCGCACTTATAGAACATATTTATCGCGATTGGACAAAGATTATCGCTCATTTCAAGATTGCGGAGCTGAATATCGAAAATCTCGCCTCCTCTTCCTCTGCGGCTTTTTATGCGAATACCGCGGTCTGTCTGCGGAAAAAAGCTGTTTTCGGCTAAAACGTGTCTAATTCCTGCTGCTGTTTCGCTTCCGATAACGATACCGCCGTGTGCATTCTTTACCGTACAGTTTTTGACAAGTACATTTTCTGTTGGTTTTGCCGCCTTTATGCCGCTTTCTCCGCTGCCACTCTTCAAGCAAATGCCGTCATCTCCCACGCTCACTGTACAGCCTTCAATAACAACGTTTGTACAGCTGTCGATGTCGATACCGTCTGTGTTTGGTGCATCGGCAGGATTTTCTATCGTTACGTTTCTAAGGCGAACCCAAGAAGAATAGAGCGGGTGAATTGTCCAGAAAGGAGAGTTTCTAAAAGTAACACCCTCTATTGTTACATCGCTACACTTTGAAAACTCAACGAGGCACGGACGCAAGAATTGATTTTCTCTTCCGCCGCCGCCGCCTGGCTGCGCTTCAAATCCTGGGTTGAGAGAAGCAAGCCGCTTTTCATATTCTTCTTTTGGCTCTTTTTGCCCTTTCGCTCTCTTTTCATTGCGCAAGTTCCACCAATAAGAGCCGTTGCCCTCGATAATGCCCTCTCCTGTAATAGAAACATTTGTCTGTCCTTCAGCTCTGATTAAAGAGTGCATTGCATAGCAGTCTACGCCTTCCCAACGAGTATAAACAGGCTCATAAATCATAGCATCTTCGATAAACGAAAGAACTGCGCCTTTTTGTATATGTAGCTCTGTGTCAGAAAACAAGTCGATTGCACCAACTCTCCATACTCCTTCTTCTACGACGAGTTTTCCGCCGCCTGAAGATTTTAATTTGTCGAGTGCAGTTTTGAAAACGCTTGTATTATCAAAAGCTCCATCGCCTTTACCACCGAATGAACTTAGTGTTAATTCTATCATACGAAACCTCTTAGTATTTAAATTTTGCGCTAGATAGTGAGATTTCACAAGATATATATGCGGGCGGTTTTTGGACTTTTGCGAGAAATTTTTTTGTGCGCCTTACAAAATTATCTTTTAAGCCTTTCAAAATAAACAAGAAAGAGAGTTCGCAAATGCTTAGGTATAAAAAAAGACGCTCGCAATAAACGAACGTCTTTAAGTGGGACATCTAGGACTTGAACCTAGGACAAAAGGATTATGAGTCCTCTGCTCTAACCAACTGAGCTAATATCCCGTATGCACTCTATATTATCAGATTTCTTTTGTTTTGGTCAATAGATATTATACATAAAATAGAAGAACTTTTTTATTCATACCTTACCGCTGACAAACTATATTTTCTGTCAATGGTAAGGTATGATACTATTTTAGTCGCCGATAATTTTTTCGCCTATATTACTATAGATTGCCGTATCAAGTACGGCAAGGACATAAGGGGGCGAACAGGTCTAGTAATCTTCTTACTCCTACACAAGAAAGGGGCTTACTCTTGCACAAGTAAGAGGCTTACTCCTGCACAAGTAATAGGCTTACTCCTGCACAAGTAAGGGGATTACTCATGGGAGTTGTTACAAAAGGTTGTTTTTTTATGTAGCAAGGGACTTAAGACTCTTGTCAAAGCTCTATTATCGAACAGGGCTCATAAATATCTTGTAAAAAAATAAAAATAAGACTGAATATTGAGAAAGAAAAAAGAAAAAGTTGCAAATGGGATATAATCGGTTTATAATTTCTTGTATGAAGAAAATTATTATAGTAGCACTTTTATTGTATGTCGCTGTTCATTTTTTTGGCTTTAATGTGCGCGATACTGCCTCTTATGTGGCAAGAACCGCGGTTAATGTCATTGAGAGCATTATTCCTTTTACGGGCGATGACTTTGAAGACATCGATTCTCAAATAAACGCTGCGATAATAAAAAGCGGAAGCGCGACTGCAATAAATAATGCTCTGTCGGACGCAATGAGCAGCGCAAAGATTCTTTTTGAAAAAGGAGTTGTGAGTACAAAGCATTTTTTAAGCTCTCATTTTGGTATGTCTTTTAACGACAGCCCTCACACCTATTATGCACCGCAAACGGCTTCGCAGAAAAATAGTTCATACTCATTTGATTTTCAGAATATGAATGTCT
>ERZ842401.2874-NODE-2874-length-22220-cov-3.569050_pt1 | contig 22220 bp, 14 predicted proteins | sample MGYA00521270_ERZ842401 | MGnify/ENA primary metagenome ERZ842401 (study PRJEB31892, sample SAMEA3878208) | bioreactor metagenome | biome: Moose rumen | place: Sweden | collected 2011-10 | study: EMG produced TPA metagenomics assembly of the PRJEB12797 data set...
CGGTAGAGGAAGAGGTAGAATTGGCCGGTCGTATCCGTAACGGAGACCGCGCTGCATTAGAGAAACTGACCAAAAGCAACCTACGTTTTGTAGTGTCTGTAGCGAAGCAGTATCAGAATCAAGGATTGAGTTTGCCCGATTTGATTAACGAGGGTAATTTAGGTCTGATCAAGGCTGCAGAGAAATTCGATGAGACTCGTGGTTTTAAGTTCATCTCTTATGCGGTATGGTGGATTCGCCAATCTATTCTTCAGGCGCTGGCTGAGCAGAGTCGTATTGTACGTCTTCCGCTGAACCAGGTAGGCTCCATGAACAAGATCAACAAGGCTTTTCAGCGTTTCGAGCAGGAACATGAGCGTAAGCCGAGTGCAGAGGAGCTGGCCGATATGCTGGATATCCCGGTAGATAAGATTGCGGAGACGCTGAAGATGTCGGGCAAGGAGCGCAGGGAGCGTTGCGAGGAGCTGCTCTCGTCGCTCGATCTGATGAAGGTGGCGAGGCAGCCGGCGTACACGCTTTCCGGCGGCGAGCGCCGCAAGCTCGAAATCGCGCGCGCGCTCGTGCGGCGGCCGTCGATCCTCATGCTCGACGAGCCCTTCGCGGGCGTGGACCCGCTCGCGGTGCACGACATCCAGGAAATCGTGCGCGGCCTCCGCAACCAGGGCCTCGGCATCATCATCACGGACCACAACGTGCGCGAGACACTCAACGTGGTGGACCGCGCCTACCTGGTGTACGACGGGCGCCTGCTCTGCGAGGGCACGAGCGAGCACCTCGTGAACGACGAGGACGCCCGCCGGCTCTACCTCGGCGAGGATTTCAGGATGTAACGAGAACCAACCAACAAGGAGGATACAGATGAGTATTGAAGTGACGATGCGCCACAGCGACGTGAAGATCGAATCGCTGAAGGAGTATGCGCAGATGCGCATGGAGAAGCTCCAGCAGGCCTTTCCGAAGGTGACGAAGATCTCGATCGTGATCGACGTCGACGTGAAGAAGCACATGTACATGGCCGAAGTCGTGGCGAACCGCCTCGGCGAGACGGCCGTGGGCGCGAAGGAGTTCAGCGAGTCCGGCAAGAGCGTGATCGACGCCGCCGCGGCGCGCGCCGAGCGCCAGCTCCTGAGGATGCGCGTGAAGGCGCGCAAGGGCGCCGTCCGCAAGCAGCGTGCGGCGTCGGCCAAGAACTGATCGGAAAGACGATGAAGCGCCTGCCGTCATCCACGCTCTCCCGTTCTGCGAAGATCACCTTCGCCGACTTCCTGAAAGTCGGCGCGGATCGGCTTCGCCTTTCGGTTGTCGTGGGCGGCGACAGGCTTTCGCGCGAAGTCGAAAGGCCAATGGTCAACAGGCCGGGGCTTGCCCTTACGGGCTTCTTCGAGCACTTCGCGTGGCGGCGGATGCAGCTTTTCGGCAATGCCGAGATAGCGTATCTGCGCTCGCTTCCCGATGAAGATCGCCTTGCGCGCATACGCGCCCTCTTCGATCACAAGGCGTTCTGCATTATCTACACGAACGGGCACAAGCCACGCCGCGACGTCATGCGCCTCGCCGAGGAGGCGGGCGCCATCGTGATGTCGTCGGCGCTGAAGACCCGTGAGCTGATGCACCACAGCGCTTTTGTCATGGAACGGCTGTGCGCGCCGAAGACCTCGCTCTACGGGACGATGGTCGAGGTGTGCGGTCTCGGCGTGTTCTTCGAAGGCGATCCAGGGATGGGCAAGAGCGAGACGGCGCTTGGCCTCATCAAGCGCGGCCATGCGCTCGTCGCGGACGATCTCACGTGCATACGGAAGGACGTCGCAAACGACATCCTCTACGGGTCGTCGTCCGAGTCCACCGCCGGCTTCATGGAGATCCGCGGCATCGGCATAATACACGTTGCAAGTGTCTTCGGCATAAACGCCGTCCGCGGCGAGAAGCAGCTTCAGCTCGTCGTGACTTTCAAGCGGCTCAAGGACATCGAGGGCGAGATCGACAGGGTGGGCCAGCGTCGCATGTACACGAACATACTCGGCGTGGACGTGCCGCACTTGATCATGCCGGTGAGCGAGGGCCGGGACCTCGTGAACCTGGTCGAGACGGCCGCCCAGCAGCAGAAGCTTATAATCGCCGGGCAGGACCCGGTAGGTGAACTTTCCGAGCGACTCCGTCGGCGGGCGGACGGCGCTCTATCCAAGCGGTAAAAAAAGGGGAACGCAAATGGCAGAAGGGAAGATGACAAGGGAGCTGACCCTGCTCAACAGGTACGGGATGCACGTCAGGCCGGCCGGGCTTTTCGCCAAGGTCGCGAGCCGATACGACGCCAGCGTCGAAGTCGAGAAGGACGGCAACGTCGTCTCCGGCAAGTCGATCATGGCCCTCATGACGCTCGAGGCGACGTGCGGAACCGTACTGAAGGTCACGGCCTCCGGCCCGCAGGCCGCCGAGGTCCTTGACGAGCTTGAGGCGCTCGTCGGACGCAAGTTCGACATTCCTGATGAGCAGTAAGGCTCCAATGACGACGATTGCGGGACTGGCTACCGCACGAGGCTTCGCGTCCGGTCCTGTCTTCGTGTACCGAGGCGACGGGCAGGTGCCCGTCCCGGAGTATCTCGTCGAGAGGGACCGCGTGGACGACGAGCTGATGCGCCTTAAGCGCGCCGTCGTCGAGACGAAACGCGACCTCGAGACGCTGATCTCCGTTCTCCGCCAGCGCACTGGCCGCAGCGACGTGCGTGTGTTCGAGTGCCATCTGATGATTCTCGAGGACGAGGCGCTCAATGAGGAGACTAAAGGGTACGTGGTCCGCGACCGGCTGAACGCCGAGGCCGCGGTCAGGAAGACCGCCAACGGCGCGCGCCAGCAGTTCGAGCGCATGAACGACCCGTATTTCCGCGAACGCGTGCGCGATCTCGACGACATTGAGCGAAGGGTCCTCAAGGCGCTCACCGGCTTTTCGTCCGGCGCCCATATCGAGATAAGGACGCCGTCCATTGTCGTCGCCGACGACCTTACGCCTTCCGAGACTGTTCAGCTTCCACGCGAGCTTGTCCTCGGCTTCGCCACAAACGGTGGCTCCACGACGAGCCATGTAGCGCTTCTTGCAAGAGCCCTCGCCATCCCGGCCGTCACGGGGCTTGTGGACATCACCGCGCGCGTGAAGCCGGGAGAAGTCGTCCTTCTTGACGGCACGAACGGCGCAGTGACGCTCAACCCCGACGAGTCCACGATACGCCAGTTCAACGATCTCGTCGAACGCCAGCTCGAGCTCACCGAGGATGCGACACGCGGTGCGCCGGCAGGGACTCTCAAGTCTGGCGGCGACGTTCCCATATACGCGAACATCCATCCCGGCGTTCCGCTTGCCGGGATTCGCGAGCAGGGCGCTCGCGGCATCGGTCTCTACCGCAGCGAATACCTCTGGCTCAACCGCGAGATGGAGCCGACCGAGGAGGAGCAGTTTGCCGCCTACCGCGATGCGGCGAAGTTTGCCGCTACTCTTCCCAACGGGGGCGCGATAACGATTCGTACTCTCGACATCGGCGGCGACAAGCTCGTCAGGGGAATATCCTCGAAGGAGGCAAATCCCTTTCTCGGCAACCGATCGATACGCTATCTCCTTTCGCATCGCGACGTCTTTCGTACGCAGCTCAGGGCAATCCTGCGGGCGTCCGCCTACGGGCAAGTCTCGATACTTTACCCGATGATCAGCTGCGTAGACGAACTCGTTGCGTCCTCGATGGTGCTCAACGACGTCAAGGCGAAGCTCGACGACGAAGGCGTTCCCTACGACCGCTCCATTCGTGTAGGCGCGATGATCGAGGTTCCTTCGGCTGCGCTAATCGCCGACGAGCTCGCGCGCCATGTCGACTTCTTCTCGATCGGCACTAACGACCTCGTGCAGTATACGATGGCAGCCGACCGCGGCAACGAGTCGGTCGCCCACCTCTATCAGCCGACGAATCCCGCCGTGCTCAAGCTTGTGCGCATGACGGTCGATGCGGCGAAGCGGGCGGGGATAAGCGTAGGCGTCTGCGGCGAGTCTGCCGCCGATCCCATAGTCGGCGTCCTCTGGGCGGCGATGGGCGTGGATACGCTGTCGATGTCGCCTACATACATCCCGCTCATTTCAAAGATACTTGCACGGCTTACGCGCGAGGATCTTGACGAGTATGCGCGCGTTCCCGAAAACGTTCCCCCGGGTGAAACCGCGCACGAGATTTACGACATCTGCCATTCCTGGCTCTACACGAAGATCCCGAACCTCGACGACATCCTGATATGATTTCCGTTCCCGAGGTCGTGGTAGAGCGCGTCGCCGCTGCAATCGGCTCCGGCGAGCCGCTCGCAGACCTCGCGGCGAAATCGGCGCGCGCAGTCGGCGCAAACGGGATAGTCGCAGTCGTAGCGGCGACTTTCTCGAATCCCGAGAGGTTTCCCTCGCTCGCCGTGCGCGTCGCCGCGTCTCTCGGCCTTCCTCCGTCTGTTGCCGCCTTCGACCTTCAGATGGCGTGCAGCGCCTATCCCTACGCTCTCTACCTCGCGGGGCGCCTCTCGGCCGACCTTGGCGGCAAGGTCCTTGTCGTCGACGGGGACGTGCAGTCGCCTTTCGTAGACGAAAGCGACCACGCCACGGGAAAGATCTTCTCAGACGCCTGCACCGCGACCGTCGTCTCCGCGAATCCCGATGGCACAAGCGCCTTCGACTTTCTCTCGCGCCAGGACGAGGCGCTTGTCTGCGGGGCAAGCGGCCCTATAAAGATGGACGGCTTCAAGGTCTTTTCCTTCGTCGCTACGGAAGTGTCGAAGTTCCTCAAGGATTTCCTCTTGTCGACATCCGCGCCCGACTTCTTCGCGCCGCACCAGGCGAATCCCTACATGGTGCGACAGCTCGCCGACGCGCTTGAATTGAAGGAGAGGCTTTTGACGATTCCCGAGGAGCTGAAGAACCCGGGCTCGTGCTCCATTCCGCTTGCGCTCGCGCACAACGCCTCGCGTCTTCCGGGTTCGCGCGTTCTCGTCGCGGGCTTTGGCGCTGGATATTCCGCCTCTGCGGGAATTGTCAGGATCGCAGGCGATTACGAAGGGAAGGTTCTATGAAGCGAGTGCTTGTCACTGGGAGTTCCCGCGGCATTGGGAAGGTCGTCGCCGACATCCTTCGCGCCGAGGGCTATGCGGTCGTGACGCATTCCGTGAAGTCTGGTGGAACCGATCTTGTCTTCGATGTTGCCGACCGCGACGCGGCGAAGAAGGCCATAGACGCCGACATAGCGGCAAACGGGCCGTACTACGCCGTTGTGCTCAACGCCGGCGTGTGCCGCGACTGCGGCTTTGCCGAGATGGATGGCGAAACTTGGGACGAGGTTGTCCGTACGGACCTTGACGGCTTCTACAATGTCGTGAAGCCGTGCCTCTTGCCGATGGTCCTTGGCAGGATCCGCGGCAGGATCGTCGCCATCTCGTCTGCGTCCGGCGTCGCAGGAAACCGCGGCCAGGTAAACTATGCGGCGGCCAAGGCGGGGCTTGTTGGCGCCGTCAAGTCGCTTGCCGTGGAGGTCGCCGCGCGCGGCATAACCGTGAACGCGATCGCCCCAGGGTTCATCGACGCCGGGATGTCGGCCGCGATGGACGGCGAAGCCGCCGAAACCGCAAGAAAGTCGATTCCAATGCGGCGCTTCGGGAAACCCGAGGAGGTGGCGTCGCTCGTTTCCTACCTTCTTTCTGACGGCGCGGCGTATTTGACGCGCCAGGTCGTTTCAATAAACGGAGGAATGTACTAATGGCTATCAAGACTGTCCTTTTCGCAGGCGCTGCCGTCGCCTTGTCGTCGGCTGTTCTTGCTGATGCGGTGGTTCCCGGCGAATTCACCGATCCGACGAACGTCAGGAAGCTGACGGACGACCAGCAGGGCTGGTGGTACGTCGCGCCAGACCACCTCAAGTATCCGTACATCTCCACCTACTACATAACGCCGACAGTCAAGACGGGCGAGAAGGTGACCATTCCGTTCTTCGTCACCGACTACGACAACTCGAAAATCCGCTTTGGAGACGAGTCGTTCCGGTTCACCGTCAAGTTCAAGTGCCTCGGCGCCGACGGAAAGGTGCGCGAGGAGACGTTGGAGAACGTGCCGTCCGGCGACGGCGCGTTCGAGTTCGACCCCTTTCCCGAGGGCGAATACGAGTTCTGCGTGTGGGCTGTCGACGCCAAGGGCCTTGAATCGCACCGCGTCTGGCATAGGTTCCGCGTGATGACGCCAGAGGCGCTGGAGATCCCACCGAGCGAGACCTATGCCATGGCTGCCGACGACCTCGAGACCTACGGCATCCGGAACGACGGCGACCTTGGCCGGCGTGTCCTCGTTGACGCGCCATCGCTCGAGGACTACGAGCCGCAGGCGACGCCGCGCGACGGCAGGCCGGGTTACACGGTGTTCATCCCCGCACCAGGCGGGAAAATACCGGCCGGCGCGTGGCGCCTTTCAAAGATCGTCTACGACGAGGGCTACGACACGAACGCCGTCGAGCAGGCGGCGATCGCGACGGCCGAAGGCCTCCAGAAGCTTCTTGACGACAAGGCGGCGGCGGGATTCCGCAAAGTCGTGCTCCTTCCCGGAACCTATCGCATCAGCGCGTTCCGCAAGGTCAAGATCCCCGACCGCATGACGCTCGACCTCAACGGCGCGACACTGAAGGAGAACGCCTTTACGGGAGCTGGGGCGCTCATGGTCTCTCTCTCGAACGTCTACGACGCCCATCTCGTGAACGGCACGCTTGAGGGCGACTACTACGAGCACGACTACAAGAACTCGCCGTCGAATTCCGAGTGGCCGACGGGTTTCGGCATCAGCGGCAAGGCGCTCTACTGCTCCGTCGAGAACGTGACGGTCAGGGACATCACGGGCTATGGCGGCGGGAACGGCATGGGCAAGTTCAACGACAAGCAGGTGACCTTCCTGAAAGGCGCGGGACGCTACCTGCCTGGCGGACTGAACATAAAGGACGGGACTGTCGATGCGGCGGAGGAAGGGCGATTCACGACGGATTTCATCAAGCTCCCGCCCGAGGCCGACCGGCTGCAGGTCTCGGCCTACCTCGGCTACCAGGGCATCCGCTCGCGCCAGTGGCAGCTCGCGGCGTGCTGGTACGACAAGGACAAGAACTTCCTCTGCGGCGAGACGCTGTGGCAGTATCGCGTCGTGCCGCGGCCGAAGGACGCGATGTTCCTCCGCTTCTCGCAGGTCAACGTGTCGGCGAAGGCCGCCGGGAAGGACGATCTCTCGCTGACATGCTTCTTCATCCCCCAGAACTGCGCCGTCAAAAACTGCACGTTCGACCGCTGCCGCTGCGTCGGCTACGCCGCGAGCGCGATGAAGAACATGCTCTTCGAGAACAACTTCTTCACGCACAGCGGCGAAGCCGCCGCGAAATGCGCGTTCGACGCGGAGGACGGCTGGGACATGATGCAGGACGTGACATTCCGCGGCAACCGGTGCAAGGACAACCCGTTCAACAGCCGCCTTCTTACTTGCGCGGGGCATAACTTCGTCTTCGAGCGCAACAAGTGCGGCATATACCTCTGGCCGCGCACGAACTCGCCCTGCGTGCGCGACAACGAGATGGACACGGCTACCATGATGTGCGAAACGCGCAACCGCTCTGGATACGGCCGCTTCGAGCGCAACGTCTACACCGGCTTGGTTTCGCTGCGCGGCGGAAAGAGCTGGAGCGGATGGGATTTCGCGCTTGCAGGCCTCGATCTCGACGGGCACGGAAAGACATCGTTCGCGTTCGGCCCGTCCTCGCGCATCAGGGAATGCAGCTTCTCCAATGCCGAAGTCGTGTCGCCCGCCATCGTCACGGCCTCGAAGTTCTCGAACTGCACCGTGTCTAAGCCGGGGTTCGGGCGGTGGTATGGCGTCGAGGTGGCCGGGGGCGCGATGGAGGCGCCTTCCGCCTCGAACCTCTTCTACAAGTGCTCTTTTCGCGACGTCGCCCTCCGCAAGGTCGGCGACAAGGGTCTACAGCTTTTCACGGAATGCACGTTCGAAAACTGCCGCGTCGACGGTCTCAGCGGCTCGACGGTCGTCTTCAGCAACTGCGTGTTCAAAGGCGGGGCGACGCGCGGCCTGGAAGGGGATTCGCCGGCCTCGGTCGAATTTCTGCAATGCCGCTTCGAGATGTCTGGCATGCCAGCGGTGGGCTTTTCGGCATGCGGAATCCGCGACGTGACGTTTGCCGGCTGCGAGATTGCCGGCGACGTCGGCGATGCCGCGGCGTTCGTCGACATCTTTGACCTGAAGCCGAAGGCGGAAGACGTCAAGGGGACGATGACCTTCGCCGAATGCAAGTTCGGCGCCGGCGTGAAATCGGCGGTCTGCGTCGTCAAGGCCGTGCAGGGCGACACGAAGAGAAAGCAGCTTGAATTCGTTTTCAAGGCCAACAAATTCACCGAGAAGGGCGTGACGCCTGTTCGCGACAAGCTGCCGCATTGGGTCGTCACGCGCATAAGGAAGAACGGGAGATAAACACCATGGGTAGGCGGCTCGCATCGCTGGATGTCCTTCGCGGACTGGACATGTTCCTTCTTACCGTGGCAGGTCCGCTCTTCTACGCGCTTGACAGGGCGTTCGACCTGCCGGACGCGCTCATGCGCCAGTTCAGCCACGGCTGGGGCGGTTTTACCCTCTGGGACATCATAATGCCGCTCTTCATCTTCATGAGCGGCGCCGCCGTTCCCTTCGCGATGGGAAAGCGCCTTGACGACGGCAAGGCCGGCTGGCGCTACTGGCGGCACGTCCTTTCGCGCTTCGCGCTTCTTTGGGTTCTCGGCATGATGGCCCAGGGGCGTCTCCTCACGCTTGACGTCATGAAGATGAGCCCGTTCAACAACACGCTGCAGACGATTGCCTGCGCGTATGTCGCCTGTGCCGTCGCGTTCCTCGTGCCGTCTCGCAAGATTCGCGCGGCTATCCCAGTCGTTCTTGCCGTCGGTTATGCGCTTCTACTGCATTTCTGCGGCGACTACTCGAAGGACATGAACGTCGCGATCCGCTTCGAGAGGTGGATCGTCCCGATCCTTACCCCCGAGGGCTCCAATGCACTGAAGCTGGCCGATGGCGGCTACACGTGGTGGGCGACGATCCCGATGTTCGCCGCGATGGGGCTCTGCGGCATGGAGGCGACGATGATTCTGCGGTCTTCCGCGGCGTCTGTGCGCCGGGCGCTTGCGCTTGGTGCGCTTGGGCTTGCCCTCCTCGCGGTCGGCTGGGCGCTTGTGCCGGTCGTGCCGCCGATCAAGCACATCTTCACTGTCTCCTTCACGGCTCAGGCGATGGGCTGGTGCTGTCTCTCCCTTGCCTTGCTTTACTGGCTCATAGACATTCTCGGGGCAGGGTCCGCCATGCTCGGGAAGTGCCTTTGGATATTCACCCTCTTCGGGCAGACGTCGCTTCTCGCATACATGTGCCACGGCGTCTTCGGCAAGCCGTTCCGAGCGTTCGGAGACATCTTCGCGCCCGGTGCCGCACATCTGCTTGGCGCGTGGGCCGGGCCGGTCGTCGAATGGCTGGCGGCATCACTTCTCCTCGTCGCTGTGCTTTACGTTCGTCGCGAGATGCGCCAGTTGTCGATGCGGTCCAAGGAGACCGCGTCTTGAAGGTCTTGACAGCGGGAACGCTCCTCGGGCTTGCGCTTGCCGCCGGCTTCCCGTTTGCGTCTGTTGCTCGCGAGGATCGCCCCTTGTTCTACAACATTGTGCCGGTGTTCCCCGGTCGCGAGGACTTCGCAGTGTCCGAAATCCTCCGGCAGCATCGCGAGGTCGGGCTAGACCGCTTTCTCCTGAGTCTGAGCTTTCATCCGCAGACGACGCCTGCGCGCGACCTCGTCCCCGTCCTGTGCGAACGTTTCCGCAAGGTTCGCGATGGCGTCGCGGGATCGGACGTCGAACTCGGCGTCCTTGTCCAGAGCACGCTCGGCCACGGCTGGAACGGGAAAGTCCCGCTGACACAGGAAAAATGGCAGCATGTCGTGCTTTTCGACGGGAAGGAGAGTCCGCGTTTCTGTGTCCTCGACCCAGGCTTCCGCGGCTACGTGCGCGAATGCATCTCTTCAATCGCCGCGGAGCGTCCGTCGCTTCTTCTCATTGACGACGACGTCGGCATTCGCGTCGGCGAGTGCTTCTGCCCCCTACACCTTGCCGAGATGAGCCGAGACCTCGGACGTTCCGCGGCGGAGATAGAGCGGGCTCTTCGCGAAGAGGCGCCGACTGGCGCCGTGTCTGTTGCTGCGTCCCGGACTCTTCGCCGGACGATCGTGGACTTTGCAAAGACGATCCGCGAGGCAGTCGACGCGGTCGATCCGTCGATGCGATGCGGCATCTGCGCCTGTTGGGGCGGCTACTGGGAGAACGCCGACATCGCGCATGCGCTCGCCGGTACGCGGACAAAGCCGTTCATGCGCGTGAACAACGCGGCCTACGGGGACCAGCGTCCGGCGCATCTCGTCCACGACTTCGCCATTGCGTCGCGCGTCCTCTACCAGTGTGACGGCGTTGCGGAGGCCTGGGACGAAACTGACACCTTTCCGCAGAACTACATGAGCGAGTCTGCTGCGATGTTCCATTCGCACATCGCGTTGGCCATGCTGTCCGGGCTGTCGGGGTGCAAGCTCTGGACGAGCGAGTTCCAGCAGCCGGTCCACACCGGCTCGCAAAGCCGCTACGAGGCGCGGTTACGCGACTTCAGGGGCTTCTACGAAACACTTCACGCCCTTGCGCCCAGCATTCGGTGGCAGGGGATTTCCGGTTATGTCGCCCGCCCGCCCGAAGGATACGGCGGACATCCCCTCCATACGCTGCGCGGACTCCATCCCGGACCCTGGAACACGCCAATCGAGGCGGTCTACGGCATCCCGCTGCGCTACGAGGGCGTCGAGACGGACGGAATCTTCGCCCTTCGCGGGGAGGATGTCGACGTCATGACCGATGCGCAGGTCGAGACAGTCCTTTCAAAGAAGACCATTGTCGATTCTTTCGCCGCGCGCAAGCTTACGACGCGCGGCTTTGCGTCGCTTCTCGGCGTCGAGGCCACGCCCGGCGGCGATGGTTTCGCCTTCTCCGGCGAAGTCTCGTCCGACGGCGCCGTCGCCAACCGCTGTCACTGGGACGATTCCATGTCTCACTTGAAGCCTGTCTCCGGCGACGTGGAGGTTCTCGCGAACTTCTGCCGAGGCGATTGCTTCGCCTCGCCCGAGGTCGTAGCACCATCGCATACGCTCTTCGCGAACCGCCTCGGCGGCCGCGTCGCCGTCCTCGGCTGGCATCTCGACCTCGTGGACCACAAGATGTTTCGCCCCCAGCGTAGGCGGCTCTTTCTCTCACTTCTCGACAAGCTGAACGGTTCGCCGCTTGAAATGGCCGTCGAGTCCGGCGAGCAGGAATTCGTCCGCCACGGCGTCCTGCCGGACGGGCGGGAGATACTTGCTGTGACGAGGCTTTCCTTCGACGCAGACGATGTCTTGCCGCTGCGCCTCGCGCGGACGCCGAAGGCGGTCGAGCGGCTTGCTCCGACAGGCGTATGGGAGGGCGTCTCCTTCCGGCGGAAGGGGGCGCTCGTCGTTGAGATCGATGTTCGCGTCGTCTGCTGCGAGCCAGTCGTCCTGCGCCTTTCCTTCTGACGCCGCGACCTTGACCAAGCAGACTGGCTTTGATATACTGAATTCAATGAATGTTTTTGCCGTCAGCTGTGTCGTGATGGCGTTTACGGCTCCGCTAGCATGCGCCTCCGCCGTTTACGTCAATTCAGACGCCTGGAACTTCTTTTCCGACAACGAGCTAAAGGACCGCGGCGCAATCGCCGCGGCAATAGACGCAGACGTGGACTTCTACGTCGATGCCGGTGCGACGGCGGTGTTCTACAACCTGAACGCCCAGCGCGCGCTTTTCGGCTCGAAGACGGCGACTCCGCTGTGGAAGGACGTGTCGGTTGGGGAGGACGGCCGTCCGCTTCTTCGCGGCAAGCCGTTCGTCACCGACCAGGACGGCAGTCGCTTCCTTGCGATGGCGAACCGCGCCCACAGGGTGAGCGAGCTCATGCCGGACTTCATTGCCCGTCGCTACGCGCGCTGCCGCGCACGAGGCGTGGAGATGTGGCATTCGATGCGCATGAATGACATCCACTACACGTATCTCGGCAGCGAGTGGATCCCTCTTCATTCCGACATGTGGCTTGACCGAAAGGACCTTCTTCGGGCGTGGTATCGCCATTCGTGGCGCGGCGAATGGCGCGACAACGGGTTCGACTACGCGAAGAAGGAGGTGCTTGACGCGCACCTCGCGCTTATGCGCGAATATCTGCTTGAATACGAGTCGGACGGCATAGAGCTCGACTGGATGCGGTGCGTTCCGCTGTTCGCGCCCGGACACGACGAGTCGAACGCGCATGTTCTCACGCAATTCATGCGCGAGACGCGTAAGACAGCGTCCGAGGCCGCGGCGAAGTGGGGGCATCCGGTAAAGATCGCCGTGCGCGTGCCCGCGCGCGTTCGCGAGGCGTACGGCGTAGGGATGGACATCGCGACGTGGGCGCGTGAAGGGCTTGTGGACGTCGTCGTCCCGTCGCCGCGCGACACGTCGACCGAAATGGATTGCGATGTCGCGCTCTACAGGGCGATATGCCCTAGGCCTATAGTCCTCGCGCCGGACGTCGACTACTGCTGCCGGTCGAGCGACGACAAGAGATACTTCCTACCCTTCTCCGCTGACATAGACAGGGGATTCGTGTCCGGATGGTACCACGACGGGGCCGATGCGGCCTATCTCTACAATCATTTCCCGCGACACGCGAAGGAGAGGCACGACGGCTATCCCGCATACATCGCGTCGCTTGGCGACCGCGAGGCCCTGGCCCGCATGCCGCGCCGCCATGTGTTCACGAGCCATGCGCCGATAGGAGAGGGAGAGTTTCCGTCGTCGCCGTACTGGAACGCCGTGTGGCGCAACTGCTGCAACGGCTGCGTCAAGGTCAATTGCGGCGAGGGCGTCTCCGGGCGGCGTGCCGTGGTAGTCATTGGCGCTAAGACGTCGCTTGACGTCGACGTGATTGTGAATTCCGTGAAGTGCGCTCCCGTCAGCCTCGATACCGTCTGCCACAAGGACTTGCCGGAAGCCAAGGAAGGCGATGCCCTCTGCTACGTCGCGGCAGTCGTTCCGCCCGGCGTCCTGCACGACGGCTGGAACGGCGTGGAAATCTTCAATCGCGGGCCTGTCGACCTCAAATCCCGCGATTTTGTCTGGCTTGAGGTCAAACTCTGAGCGGTGCTGTGTCTGCGCCGCGAAATGCGTCAATGGAGGAAAAAGTGAACATGGCGGTATCTACGCGAAGGGGATTCCTCGGTGCAGTGGCGGCGACCGCCGCGATTCCGGCCGCCGCGCCTTCCGCGGACCGTGTCAGGTTTCTCGCGTTCGCCGACATCCACTACATGCCGGGAGTCTATCCGAACGACTCGCGCGAATGGCTTGAGCGAATACTTGCGAGGGCGGTTTCGGCGCGCTGCGAATTCGCGATTCACGCGGGGGACTTCACCCACGATCCGGTGCGCAACGCCGACTACGTGAAGTTGTACAACGACGCGCCGCTGCCGACTTTCCATACGCTCGGAAACCACGACACGGAATGCTGTCCGGTGGAGAAGACGCTTGAGGCGTATCGCATGGAGCGTGGATACTACTGTTTCGACCGCGGCTGTTTTCGCTTCGTTGTCCTCGATACGAACTATTTTCGCAAAGGAGACTCGTTCGTCCATTTCCAGGGCTCCAACTACTTTGATGTGCCGCGCGAACTTTCTTGGACGCTCGGTGAGGAGCAGTATGCGTGGGCGGAGAACGCAATATCAAGCTCTCCCAATCCATGCGTCGTGTTCATGCACCAGAGCTGCGAGCGCGAGCAGCATGGAATGCCGGACTGGAGCAGGCTTCGTTCGCTCTTTGCGCGCCTGAATCGCGAAAAGGGCTCGAAGGTGCGTCTTGTCGTGAATGGGCACCACCATACCGACGGTTTGCGTTTCATTGACGGAATTCCCTACCTCGACCTTAATTCCGCGAACTACAAGTATTACCACAAGAGCCACGAACTCTATCCAGAGGAATATCGAAGGACTCATTCGGGCTGTGGACACACTATTGCATGGGACGCGCCTCTTAGCGCCGTGCTGACGATTGGCGCGGACGGATATCTCAAAGTCGAGGGAAGCGAGGCCGGGTATCTCTTCGGCGTGTCGCCAGAGATGGCCCAGCTAACCATGAGGGACAGGCCCGTCCGCCCCCTTATACAGTCGGTCGAGATGAAAATCTCCCTTTGCTGATCGCATTTGTCGTACTGTGCCTCTGCGCATCTGCCGCGTCATGCGTCGTGCGTTGCCGGCAATGGATGCAAAAATTTTGAACGCTTTGAACGTGTGGCGCATTCTTACATTGGAGACAGGGTACGGCTTGAAAGGACCGCAGGTTGTGCAACTCGCCGAGATTTGATACAATTAAAAGATGAAATCGAAATATTACAGAAAGAGTCTTGTCCGCTTGTCGGCGTCGGCCGCATTCGTTCTTTTCTTGGCATCGCCATGCTGCGCCGGTGAGAAGGTCCCTGTCCCCGAAGACGCGGGGCTGTACCTTGGCGCGGGCGTCTACTCGCCGATCGGCGGAATGCTCTGCGGCGGGTTCTGCTTCACCTACTGGGAGCCCGGCACGCTCGATCCGACGGGCGCCGTGGAGCTGTGTGCCAAAGAGGGCTTCTGCAACACGCTCCAGTTCTGGCAGCGCGGCGAGAAGCTGCGCGACCTCTGCCGCCTCGCGAAGGAGAAGGGCATCTACTCCACCTGCATCTACTCGACGGCGACGAACGGCCTCGCGCGGGCCCTCGTGGACGAACTCGGGACTTTCTGGATCGGCTATGACTTTGGCGAGCGCTACAACTTCGCGCTCAACGACCTGGGCGAGCGCGGCGGCACACTCGAGTCCGTCGCGGCCGAATACATGGGACGTGTGCGCGAGCATGTCGCCAAGCTCCACGCGGAGGGCTGGGGAAAGGTTATGGCGACATCGGCGAATTTCTCGCTCGACTACGAAGTCGCCGCGGGGGTCGAGGTTCCTTGCACCGAGGACTTCCCGTTCGGCGACCTCACTCTTTCTTCGGCGCTAGGGCGCGGTCTCTATCGCCAGTACGACCTGCCGCTCTGGGGGTCGCACCTCGCGCACGAGTGGTACAGCTGGATTCCCCATAAAAACCCTTACAAGGCGAAGACGCTCGAAACGGCGCTTTACCTCAAGTACATGACCGGCGCGAAGGTCATTATCAACGAGTCAGGATGCTTCCAGCTCCAGAGCTCGCTGTGCGAGGATTCGCCGATGTCGCGCATGCCCAAGCCGATCCGCAAGCTCTCCACGCGGTTGACGAAAGAGGTCGTCGCGGAGCAGGTGGAGCCCGTGATGGACGAGGCGAGGAAGAAGTTTCCGTCGATAGACTGGCGCTCCCCGGTCGCGGTCAAGTACCGCCGTACGCTCGCGGACTTCTACGCGTACTGCCGTGCACACCCTGCGCCGAAGGGCCAGCCCGAGGCGACGTGGGCGCTTGCGAAGGGCTATCTGGACCTCGGCGACTCGCGCTGCATCCCGGGCGCGGCGATCTGCGCTGCGTACGCACTCGCTCGGAAGAACCCCAACTGGATGCATGGCCTGCCTGAGGCGAGCTGGGAGACTGTGCGGAAGGCCGTCATGCCGCTTCCGCCGATGCTCGCGCCTAACAAGAACATCCATTTCTCCGCGACGCCGTATGGTCTTTGCGACATTGTTTCGTTCGCGGGCGAGGGTCCGTCGGCTGAGCATCTGCTCTCGAACTACAAGGTTGTCATGTTCTCGGGGTGGAACACATGCACGCCGCGCCAGTATGCCGTTCTGTGCGACTACGTCAAGGGCGGCGGCACGCTCGTAATCGGGCTATGCCATCTTTCGACGGACAATGCGCGTAGTTACACGGACATGTCGGCCGCGAAGCTCATCAACGGGGGAGACCTGACGGAACTGTGCGGGCTCAAGGTCGTCGGCGAGACGAAGCGGAAGTACTGGGCGACGGGGCCCTCCGAGACGCCGAACTGCCTCGGGTTCGCGGCGCGTCGGCGTTTCGGCTACATGTGTCTGCCGCTTGGGAAGCTCGAATACGCGGCGCCGGAGGAGGCCTTCGAGCCGATCGCGGTTGACGACGAGGATGGCGAGCCGTTCATCCTGCGCTGCCGCAAAGGGAAGGGGCAGGTCCTGCTGATGAACTGGTATGCCTATCCGGCGGCCGCGAACATGGACGTCGGCTGCGGCGCGGAGGTCGAGGACGTCGGGCTCGTCGGCTATCTCTACCGTTATGCGGCGACGCTTGGGCGGGGGAACGTGTGGATCACAGGCCGGGACTTCGAGAATCCCGACGAGGACTGCCGCTGGATCGTCTATTCGTATTTCCCCGACGAGGGGAAGATATGTCTGCTGAACCTCGACTACGCGCACGAGCGCAGCTTCGTCCTGCAGCAGTTCGGCGACAAGGACTTCGTGACCCTCGCACCCGGCGAGTTCCGTCTTGTCGAGTCGGTCCGGCTGCGCCCGGAAGAGAAACTTAACAAGGAGTAAAAGGACAAATGAAAGCAAGACACATGTTGGTTTGCGCCATGTGCGCAATAGCGTCCGGCGCGACGAGCGCAGGCGTGGAAGACACCGTCTGGAACGCGCAGAAGGAGCGCGCGAAGACGCTGAAGGCCGAGAACGCGAAGCGGTTGCGCGCGCTCGGCGTAAAGGACGACGTGGCGTTCTTTGCCGTTCCGGCGTTGAGCGACCTCATGCGCCTCGACGACACCTGGCCGGACGACGGGACGCTCGGCGGGACTGTCCGCTGCGTCCTTGCCCAGGACGAGTTCGAGGCCTGTTCGTTCGAGCTCTTTTCTTTCAGCGATATCGACGGCATCGAGCTCAAGGTCGATCTCGGCTTGCCTAACGACCTTCGCGTCGTCAAGCTCTGGTTCCAGAACGGCAACGGCTGGGTGAGCTATTTCGACGACATCGGGCTCAAGCTTGTCCCGGAACTCCTGCTCCACGACGAGAACCTGATCAAGGTCGTCAAGGACGGCGACGGCCCCGCAAACTACGCCCGCGTCCGGAAGGGCGGAAAGGACGAGTTCGTCTGGATTTCGTCGCCAAAGGAGATGAATCCCGAGAAGGAAAAGTGGCAGTATTCCGACGGCTTTGCCGACGCGGACCGGCTTCTGCCCGTCGCGCTCGAGAAGAATTCCTTCAAGCAGTTCTTCCTGACGATCCATCCGCCGAAGAACCAGAAGCCCGGCGTCTACAAGGGTTCCGTGACCGTCTCGCGCAAGGGGAAGGAGCTCGCGAAGATACCGCTTGCCGTGCGCGTCCTGCCGTTTGCGCTTCCCTTTCCAAAGGGCTATCTCCAGAGGGACAAGGCGTACATGCACTCATGCATGGGCGCGATGCCGAACCTCGAGCGGCTCGTCGGCAACTTCGATGGCGACGAGGCGAAGGCGAAGAAATGCTTCCGCGCATGGCTCCAGTCTCTCTACGACCATTCGATGTTCCATGCCGTCTGGATCGGCGAGAACAACGCCTGGTGCGTCCCGCTGCTGCGCGAAATCGGCTTCCCGCTCGACGTCGTGTGGGGCTCCAACATGGTGCCGTGGTTCGGGCTGAACTTCGGAGGGCGCATGAGGTACGAGCATCTTCGCTTGGCGCAGGACGCGGCGAAGAAGTGCAGCGCGTTCTACAAGAAGGTCCTCGGCGACGCGAAGATCTGCTGCGGGCACGGCGACGAGCAGGGGACGGCGTTCGTGACGGCACACCGCGAGCTCTTCCGCGAATACGAGAAGTATGGCATTTCGATCGGCTGCGCCGGGCACGAGGGACTTCTCTACAAGGGCGGCTACGCCTACGGGCACTACCCAATGGCGGGCGAGCCGGAGAACGCCTACCTGAAGTCACGCCCGTGGCGCGAGATCGGCGCGTATCCAATTGGCTTCTACGCCTCTCAGCACACTGGCAGCGAAAACCCGCAGTACACGCGCCGCCAGCACGGCATCCTCGGCTGGCTCAACGGCCTTACGATGGCGCACAACTACGAGTTCGCCATCGGTAGCTTCAACGACCGCGCGAACATCCTCTACCGCCCGATGGTCGTCAGCTACTGCAATTCGCAGGGGCTTATGGAGACGATCGAGTACGCGGGCTTCCGAGAGGCCTGCGACGACATCCGCTATGCGTCGTACCTGCTCGACCTCGCTGACGAGGCGGCCGCATCGAAGGACGTGGACGTGCGCATTCTCGGCAAGAAGGCGCGGATGTACCTCGCTATGCTCAAGGGCGAGACGATGGATCTCGACGCGGTGCGTCTCGAGATGATTGCAAAGATTCTCGAGCTGCGCGGCGCGCTTGGGAAGTGAGGAAACGTGAAACGACTTACAGACGGGAGACTTGAAATGAAGAAGATCGCTATCATTGCAGTTGCTGTTCTGGCTGCCGGGTTCGCCCTGGCGCTCACGCCGGAGGAGAAGGCCGCGCAGGAAAAGGCGCGCGCAGAGGCCAAGGCGAGCGCCGAGGCGTGGAAGACGCTTCGCAAAGAGGCAGAGGAAATCGCCAATAAGGATTTTAAAGGCGGCTTCGCCAACTACTGGCACGACAGCATCGACGCCGCGCGAGAGAAGCTCGAAAAGGCGCTTGAAGACCCCGTGTTCAAGAACAGGGAGAAGATCGACATCTGCCGCCAGATCGCCCAGTACCGCCTCGAGGCGACACGCGACGAGAAGGGGGCGATCGCCGAGGTCGAGAAGCCATTCGCGTTCAAGGATCTTTCGGACGACGACAGGAAATACGCCGAGTCGCGCAGAGGCGACCTCCGCAGGTTGATGGGCCTCGACCCCAAGCCGGAGCAGGAAAAACGCGACGAAGCGTGGTATCTCGCGGAGCTCGCGAAGAACGAAGTGAAGTCGGGCGCCTACTCCCGCGCGCTTAACGATTACTTCAAGTTCTGCGCCGAAAGGGATGCCGCGTATTTCAAGGCGAAGGTGCCGGACCTCGTGAAGGGCAAGCTTGCGGCCGACGAAAAGTCCGACTGCGTGCGGCAGGCTTTCCAGTCGGCGACTTGGAACTGGCGGAACCGTGCGGGCGACAAGGCCTTCAAGTCCCCTGCGTTCGCGGCATGGCTTGTCGGGTTCGTCGATTCGTTCCCCAACGCGCAGATCAAGCCCTCCTCCGCCGACAAGTTCCAGTATCTGCGCGGCTTCAAGACCCACGACCTCGACGCCCTGTCGGAGAAGTATGCGCGCGCTGTCGTCGAGGAGGCGAAGGATCCGAATAACAAGGTGAATCCAAACGCGCTCAAGGCGGCAGAGAGATTCCTCGCTTTCTGCAAGGTCGGCGACAACGCGGGCCGTGCAATCGATGCGTGCAAAGACTGGCTGAAGGCCCAGGACAAGGCCGACGACAAGGTCGAGCTCGCCAAGCTCCTCGCCGAACAGGCGCAGGACTTCCTCACGTGCGGCAATGAGGCAGGGGCGCGGAAGATCTGGCAGGCGCGCGAGAAGATCGTGCCGCCGCGCAAGCCGGTGAAGTTCGCGTGCAAGTGGTGGAGCGATGCGCCGCACGACATTCGCGGCATCGTCGAGTCGGGCTTTTTCGCAAAGGCCGAAAAGACGCCGCTCGTCTACAAGTATGGCGACAACCTCAAGTTCCTCATCGAGACGGACTCCGCGCTCACGGGCCGCGAGATGACGACCGACAAGGGCGAGAAGTTCCGTCCGTCGGAGCTCTTCGCGTTTTGCGACGAGCGTGGCGTCAAGTTCCTCCTCCGCCAGTATCCCGACAACATGGACGACATCCGGGCCGGCTTCGCGAACGCCCCGGGCGTCGAATCGTATGTGGCGACAGGAATCGACAGTCCCTACCACTGCATCATGTTCGGGGCGAACGAGGGGGCAGAGGTCGCCGACAACTTCCTCACTCAGTACGACAACGGGACGGGCTACCGCGTGACGCAGGAGAAGCGCGGGACGCTTGCCTGCTCGAGTCTCTATCTCGCCGACGGCACGGCGACGCTCGTGGAGATTCCCTGGGCCGCGGTTTTTGATTCGCTCCCCGACGGGAAGAACGCCTGGTACGTCGAGTTCCTCAACTGGTCTCACGGCGGCATGAGCCTCGGCGGGTCGATTTCGGTCCACAACCGCTCGTCGTTCGCAGAGATGCGCTTCGAGGGCGTGGACGCCAAGGCGCTTGCCGCGATCAAGCGTACGCTGCTCCTTCCGGCGCGCAATGTCTTTAGGAACTCGATCAATTCGCGCACGAACGGCGACGCCGAGCGGTGGTCCGACCCCGTGCTCGGCGACCAGGCGTTCTATCTCGCGAAGGTCAAGCCGCTTGTCGAGGAACTCAAGCCGTTTGCAGACCGCATTTCGCGCGAGCTTTCGGATGCCGAGGTTGTCGAGATCTACGACAAGGCAGGCGTCGCGATGCTCAACTTCGACTATGAAATCGCCAAGTTGCGCTGCGAGTGGCTTGAGGAGAGGCTCACCACCGACTGACGTTGGCTTTGCGAAATCACGACAAGGCCCTCTGTTTCCTTCAATCACAGAGGGCCTTGTCGTAGGCGAAAGTCCAGGCATGGCATGGGATAAGCGCGGATTGCGCTTATTTTCCCCGCTGTGCCGAAAAATTTGGTATAATATCGCGTAGTATGAACATTTTGAAGTTTTTGTTTGGGACAAAAAACGATCGAGAGCTCAAAAAACTCTGGCCGATCGTCCGTGAGATTAATCGCATCGAGCAGGAATATCAGGCCAAGAATTTCGTGGACGAGGACTATCCGCGCATGACCCAGGAGTTCAAGGACCGCATTGCGAAGGGCGAGACTCTTGACCACATCCTTCCCGAGGCGTTCGCGCTCGTAAAGAACGCCTGCCGCCATCTGTGCGGGACTACGGCAGAGGTCTGCGGGCACACCCTTACCTGGAACATGGTCCCGTTCGATGTCCAGCTCATCGGCGGCATAGTCCTGCACCGCGGCAACATCTCAGAGATGCAGACGGGCGAGGGCAAAACGCTCGTCGCGACTCTGCCGCTCTACCTGAACGCGCTTTCGGGGAAGAACGTCCAGCTCGTCACCGTCAACGACTACCTCGCACGCCGCGACGCCGCGTGGATGGGACACCTCTACAAGTTTCTCGGCCTCACCGTCGGCTGCATCCAGAACTCGATGGATTCCGAGGAGAGACGCGCCCAGTACGCGTGCGACATCACCTACGGCACGAACAGCGAGTTCGGCTTCGACTACCTCCGCGACAACGGCATGGCCCAGAGGCCAGAGGACGTCGTGCAGAACGGCCACAACTTCGCGATCGTCGACGAGGTCGACTCGATCCTCATCGACGAGGCGAGGACGCCTCTCATCATCTCCGGCCCCGCGACGCTCTCCACCTCGCACATCTACCAGAACCTGAACCCGCTCGTCTCTTCGATCGTGCGCGTACAGACGGCGCAGTGCAACGACTTCATTCAGGAGGCGAAGAAGGCGCTTGCGTCTGGCGACATCGAGCTCGTGAAGGACAAGATCTACCAGGTCTACCACTCGATGCCGAAGCACAAGCAGCTCATGCACCTCCTTGAGGACGCCGATGTCCGCAAGATGCACGAGGACGTCGAGCTGCAGATGCTCTCCGAGATGCGCAAGGAGCATGCCCGCGAGCTTAAGGAAGAGCTCTACTTCACGATTGACGAGAGGACGCGCGAGGTTTCGCTGACCGACAAGGGCTGCGAGAAGATATGCCCCGAGGATCCAAAGCTCTTCGTCCTCCCCGACCTCGCGGCCGAGATGAGCGCGATCGACGGCGACACGTCGCTCACCGAGCAGGAGCGCCTCGAGCGCCGCCGCGACACGCAGTCGTCGTTCGTCGAGAAGTCCGACCGCGTGCACGTCGTCGACCAGCTCCTCCGCGCCTACTGCCTCTACGAACGCGACGTCGACTACGTCGTGCAGGACAACCACGTCTACATCGTCGACGAGTTCACGGGCCGCGTCCTTCCCGGGCGCAGATGGTCCGACGGGCTCCATCAGGCGGTCGAGGCGAAGGAAGGCGTCGAGATCGAGCGCGAGTCGCAGACGCTTGCGACGATCACGATTCAGAACTACTTCCGTCTCTACAGGAAGC
>ERZ842401.2875-NODE-2875-length-22217-cov-15.472385_pt1 | contig 22217 bp, 16 predicted proteins | sample MGYA00521270_ERZ842401 | MGnify/ENA primary metagenome ERZ842401 (study PRJEB31892, sample SAMEA3878208) | bioreactor metagenome | biome: Moose rumen | place: Sweden | collected 2011-10 | study: EMG produced TPA metagenomics assembly of the PRJEB12797 data set...
ACTATGGAGCAATCAAAGACATTATATTGTGCCATCTTCTTTCAGTTTTAGAAATTCATTATAATCTCTGATATAATCCCCTGGTTCATAATGCATCGAACCAAATTCCAAAGCAAGTGAATTGGTAGAGAAATTCTCCATCTCTCTCCAAAGACCGGCAGGGACATACAGCCCATAATACGACCGGTTCAACGTAAACTTCTTTTTGTGCTCACCGTCATCCACTATCACATCAAAGGCCCCTGACAACGCTACAATAAATTCCTCGTTTTGCCGGAAAGCATGGCCTCCTCGGTTCTCACCTCCGGGAACATCATATATCCAATACGTCCGCTTGATTTCAAACGGGATGTGGTTCAACTGCTCTGCGAAAGATAAATTTCCACGAGGATCGGAGAACTTTGGCAGTTCTATTATTTGTGGTTTACTCATATTCTATGATTATATTCTTTTCAACTTGTGAAAGACACTTATCTAATTCTACAGAGCAATCAATCGTATATATTTTTTTATCCAAGTTCTTGAGGATTGCCTCAGTGTTATTAAAGATAGTAATATGTCCCTTCAATACTTGTTTTAGTTGCTCATCTGGATACTGGTCAAAAGTCCCACTATTTTTTCTATTCCTGATTCTAACACGAGAAAATGCTTCATCAGAGGATATTCTACAATTGATATACATATCTGCTGGAATCATACTATAGTAATCACTTACTATGGGAGTTTTAAGGAACTCTAAAGGATTCTCGACCTCATATAAGACACGAACAACACTTTGGACCGCACCGTGGTCTATGAAAAGAAAATCGTAGTCCTCTTTTCTTTTTGCATATCTATATATTAATAACCTCCTTATCGGTGATAAAACAAGGCTCTTATATACATTGTTGTTTATAAAACTTCGATAAAACTTAAATAAAAAGAAACAATCTCTTAAGGAAAGAAGATGAAACAATCCGACACTTGAAAATTGATTAGTTGCATCAGGCAATGTTCCGACCTTAAATCCTTTGCTTTCATAAATTTCTTTTAATGCATTACATAATGTTGTTTTACCGCAACCGGGCAGTCCGTAAAACTCTATTATTTTTGGACGTGTTCCCATATTATTCTCTTAATCTTAAGAACCTCCTCCTCAAAAGGCATTGTAGCATCAATAATATAAACATCAGAGTTTTCATACTGAAGAGATTTGATAATGTTATGCTTAATCTCCATAGTTTCTAAGGCATTTTCTGGCTTTCTTCGTACAGATTCATCAGGAGGAATAACCAGTTTAAAAACAATATCAGGTTGATGGCCAGCCGCTTTCTTTAAATACTTTTCTTCTGTCTTTGCAAATCTTTCAAATAATACTTTGAAAACACTAGGGGCTTTCTCCAAAAAAACAGTTCGTATTTTGGGACCGTCACTTAGACCAGCATATTGTATCTGGGGATATCTATCATAAATAACCAGCCCTCCTTTCCTTGCATATTTTTTGCCTTTTTGAATTGCATGGAGAACATCTTTTGATAATTGTGTATATTTTGACAATGTTAACCAAGCCCGAAGTGTTTTAAAGCCAATCGTATTTGGTAATATACTAAGCAGCATCTTTCGCCAAGAATGATAATTCTCGCCGCTTCCAAGATAAACGAGTTGTACATCCATTTTCCATGACCACCATTTCCTTATTAATTTTGTCACAGTTGTTTTACCTGCTCCATCTTGTCCCAAAAAAGCGATTTGAAGTCCCTTTTCGGTTCTAGGCACCTTACGGGTGATAATAAACTGATTCATCTTTAGACGGAGAAACTTCCTAAACTTTAGTGCATACTTATAATAAAATTCAAGAATCCTATTTGAATATTTATTCCGACTATCCTTTCTGAAAACTTTTTCTGCTATTCTTCTTAGAGCAAAGACATCTTGAGAGTTAAATATGTTTTTTCTCATAATACCAATAACTTGAGAAGCATAGCGATTGTAATATTCAGAAACCATTTGCTCTACTCTTTCCCAAACAATCCGTTTTTTCAAATAATCAATTTCGACAAGAATGGATTTATCAATATGGTACTTACCTAATAATTTCAAATAAATATCACTGATTGACACCTTTAGTGCCATACGTGTATATAATGTAACAATCTCAACATTAGGGTCTGAGATGAATACACCTGTTGCCTTATCTTGTATTCTTTTTTCTAACATTTTAGAAGTCCAAGGTAAATTATATTCCTTAAGCCCCTTATGTCCTGTTATTACATGATAATGCAGATGAACATGAATAAACTTACCCGTTCCTTGATCATATCCTATCCAATCATCAACACCTGGGTATCGCGAGCCATATTGAGATTTACATTGAAGAAAGTTCAATTGATTAAGGATTTCCTCACCTTTTGCCTTATCTGATTCAGACAGCAGCACGTCAAGGTCTGTATCTCCATTTAGCCCCAGCAGCAAATGTTCATTACTTTTCCAGTGACAATAATTAAGATGATTTTCATTCCAACTGGAAAACAACAATTTTGATATTTCTAGCATTTCGTATTGATTGAGAATTAATAATTATTAATATCTATTTCACTTTCCTTTCAAGAGAGTAAGACACACACATCATTGTATAAACTAACCAAAACATCGGTGAACCAGATTGTACACCTGCTGAATGCGTTAAAGAATACATCAAGAAAATAATAACAGCGAAAGAAAAACTAAGAGTAAATGAATAGTTGCTCTTTTTTCTTTTTAACTTAATGATTTTTTTCAAACTATCCCTAAGCAATTTGAAATACAAAATAACGAATACAGCAAAATTAAAAATACCACCTAACACCCAAGCCCCTAAGAATGCGTTGTGTTGTGATTTATGGTAAAGTTTCAAATATGTTTCATTACCCCCAAAGATCCAATACCCCTTTCCCATGAAATCAAAAAAATCATTAAATATTTTCATTCTTGTGTCATTGTTTGTATCGGTCGTCAATCTTCCCATTTCAATATTACTAAGACCATAGTACGACAATCCAATCACCACAATGACAATCAAAGGGATTCTCCACTTTTTATCAATCCCGCCCCAAACGAAGAAGAATAAATAAAGCAGCAACGACAAAAAAGCCATTCTTTGCTGTGTGATAAAAATGGCAGCACTAGCGAATACCAGAAAAGCACTAGCAATCAATTTATTTACAAATCCGTCCTTGTTTATTCTATACGTTATTACGGGTAAATACGTCGCAAGGAAATAACCATTAGTCACAACAAAACCAAACATACCAGCAACGATGGCATAGCCAAGCAAATTATCAGAAGCCTCAGTATACATCTGTGCAGCCTCCGTACCTTCCTCTGCCTGACTTGAAATATTAGTGGCTATCGCCCACGCCAATTCAGAATTTGAATACTGAAAGAATGACAACAAGGAATTAATCACATAGAGAATGATAAGCGCCCACACAAATAATTTCACATGCTCAAGGTCTCTTAACAACGCCGGCAATCCCAATGCCAATCCTATACACGGCAAATGATAAGTAAATAGCGACTGCCAAAAGGAATGACATTCATATTCTCCATTAATAATGTTGCATATACAGAAAACCAATATGTACATTAAGTATAATGGTAGAGCCCAATCCTTCAAATGAATTCTTCTTCTGTTAATAACTGCAATAATTAGAAAGACAAAAGTACTCAAATGTCTAAGAGAGAATGACCCTGCCACATGAAGATTGCCACCACATAATATCGAAAAAACGAGGAGGATGTAAGTGAGAAGAATGGGCAAATTCGCAACACTTTTCAATGTTCTTAACATATATTATCTTTTCTTTTTAACAAAATTTAACACCATCTTTTGTTCTTGCTTATTCAGACCGGCAAAATACATTGCAGTGATTAAACAAATCATTAATAGTATGGTAAAAAGTATTCGCTCAGCTATATTATTAACAAACGAGAATAAAAGAACGCCTAATAGAATTACAACAGACGAGACTAATAATAATGGTGCCACTACCTCTCGTAGGTATGATAGTACATTAATAGAAGGCACCTCTCTATGAGCAAATAACAACCTCACAAAAAGTATAGCCACCATTATGATTACTTTTATTATCAGTGCAGTTTCAGGCGGGAATCCTATGCTAAAAAATATATATACAAATACAAGGTCGGAAAAGTATACTATAGATGTCACTAACTGAAAATATTTGATTTTTCCTGAGGAAAGGACGGTATAATTAAAAGGAGCGCTCATTGCATTAAGGATAGTATTTCCCAATATTAATATAACAAAAGAATCAGTATGTGGTGGTACATCTTCCAACCATAAGTCGAGAATCTGATTAATGTTAAATGCAATCGGAATTGATACTATCGTCAATAAAATAAAAGACATTTTGCTAGTTGAAAAAACAAGAAACTTTAGATAGTCATAATCTTTTGAGGCATATGATTTTGTTATTTGTGGATTAAATGCAGTCTGGAAACTCGATGTTAAACTCACTACAGCATTGTTAACCTGATTTGCAACACCCATGGCAGCATTTGCTGTTACAGAATGAAACATATTCATCAATATGTTTCCTCCTTGATTTGTGCCAATAATTGCAACTTGTCCAACCACCGTCCAAGAGGTATAACCTAACATTTCTTTTGTTAGTTGCTTATCAAATAAAAGACGGAAGCTTGTTTCTGGACAGCGACTCAAACAGTAGGCGGCATAAAGCACGAAATTGACGATATTAACACCCATCATTAACCAACCATACACAACCAGACGATCGTTCTCACCTATCATTATTAGATAGCAAATCGCTAACTTTAGAAAAGCATCAATGATGCTTACAACGGCAAAATAGCCCATCCTTTCATGGGCAATAATACTTGCATTATACGGTACACTAATAATTGTAAAAATAAAACTTAAAACGGTTGCTTGATACACCATATTAGCCGCAAATTCACGACCTTCAGGTATCTGAATAAATTTATTTAAGAACCATAATCCTACTGTTTCCGCAAGAATTAATGCGATTATAGCAACTACCACATGAATGGTTAAACTGACACTAAATGTTTCTTTTAGACGACCATTAGGTTTAGCCATCTCGAAATTCAGAAAGCGCTGCGTGCTCTTGGTCATGGATGAGCGCAGAAAAGCAAATAGTCCTACAACTCCACCAACCACATTGAATAAACCATAGTCATCCACGCCTAATGCTTTTAATATTACCCTAGACGTGTACAATGACACGAGCATAACAATAAAGGAACGGATGTAAAGCAAAATTGTATTTTTTGCTATCCGTTTATTGTCTTTACTATGCTGATTTTGTTGAAGGTTCATTTCTAAATTTATCTGGAAAACTTACAGTTTCTTAATACACAAACACTTTTATGGCGGCGATTGACTAATTCTTTATTACCAGATCCGCTTTGTTCAAAATCACAGTTAATAAATTCGAATCTCTTCATTCTTTTCATATCACCCGACAAAGAAAGAATGTAATTACCTTTATTTTTCACTTGATTTGTAAAATGACAATTTGAAAGAACAAAGTTTGTCAATATGCCTGTGTATTCAGGATGTCTCTTGTCTGCAACTGAAGAATGTAGATATAATCCGCCACTGATAGTACTATTCTCAATTTCTATATCACCCAAGTTGTGAATTGATAAATAAACCGAGATGTTTGGGACTCTTATGCCATCTAAAAAAAAAGAACCGCTTCGAATAGTTATTTCTCCATCAAAAAATGAATCTTTGATCGTAATTTTTTTAATATTGCTATTTATGTCTGTAGAAATATAGTGTGCAGTAGAAAGGCATTTCCCTTTATTTCCCATGAATTTACACCCTAAAATTGTAATATCAGAAACTGACATATTACGATTGTTGGATATATTTGGTTCTATATCTATACCATGTCCTGGTTTAGTAAATTCTACTTCTCCTGTATTTAAAAACTGGCAATTAATTATAGTGACATCTTTAGCATGCACAATACTTAATCCTTGTCTGCGATTTTGATTGCAAACTACATTATATAGCAGAATATCTTTACATGCATTGTCGAAACGCCCGTAGTTATCTTCGCGATAGCCACCAAGGTAAATCCCATCACCTGTACAAAGTGATACTTTTAGATTAGATATTGTGATATTGTGAGACGCAACCACATTTATCCCCATCCCCCACTCGTTTGTAGAATTGGGAATATATCTATGCATTCCGACATCTCCAATAATAGTACCTCCATCAACACAAATATTTGTTTTGCCAATGATACTAATAATACCATATTTAGCGTTACCATTAGGCATAATTGAAATGGTAGAATGAATATGCAGTTCAGTATTCGATTGTAATACAAATGCGGAAAATGTTTTATTATCTATATCGACCAAATAATCACGATAAAGATGAATAATATTTTTGACATCATCAGATTGCAACGTATTAATATTTGACATTATTGAATTGTTATCCAGAAACTCATCGTCAAACCATAAATCATTAATATTTGAAGACACCCAAGTCCCTTTCATCGAGACACCTAAACAAAAAGGACTATCCACTATTATTTTTGTGTCATTACCGATTAATGTTCCGTTATATAGTCTCCCCTCTGAAAACACTATCGTTGAGCCTGAAGGAATCTTTATAGTATTCCCCTTGAGATCTATTGGGGTGCTAATATAAAAGGTGTGATTCGGCTCACTAATTAACTCAATCAGACTAGTAAGACTGGTAATATTTATTTCTTGTGCGTGAACTTCAAATATTGACAGTAATCCTATAACAAAAAAGAATAAAGCCTTCCTCATACTAACAGCATACTCAACTTAAAACTGAAACAGAATCATATGTGACCCAGCGTTCCGCTGTTCACTTCTTCCTTCATTTCGTCAATCACCTTCAGCAGGTACAGGCCATACTGGTTCTTTAGCATTGGTTTGGCAAGTTCACGCATCTTTTCCTCATTTATCCACCCATTGCGATAGGCAATACCTTCTAGACACGCGACCTTCAGGCCTTGACGTTTCTCTATCACCTCCACAAAGGTGGAGGCTTCTGCAAGGCTATCGTGAGTGCCGGTATCCAACCACGCGAAACCTCTTCCGAATACTTGCACCTTTAGTTCACCGTCCTTCAGGAACTCCTGATTAACGGTCGTAATCTCCAGTTCACCACGGGCAGAAGGTTTGATATGCTTGGCTACATCTACCACCTTATTGGGATAGAAATAAAGACCTACTACAGCGTAGTTGCTCTTGGGTTCTTTTGGTTTCTCCTCTATGCTTAAACAATTACCCTGTTTGTCAAACTCGGCAACTCCATAACGTTCTGGGTCGCTCACCCAGTAACCGAACACCGTAGCCTTCTTCTCTTCTTCTGCCGCTTTCACAGCCTTGCGCAGCAATCCCGTAAAGCCTGAACCATAGAAGATGTTATCACCAAGCACTAAACAAGCAGAGTCATTACCAATGAACTTCTCACCAATGATAAACGCCTGTGCCAATCCATCTGGACTTGGCTGCTCAGCATACTCAAAATGCACGCCATAGTCGGAGCCATCGCCTAAGAGCCGCTTGAATCCCGGCAGGTCGTAAGGTGTAGAGATAATCAGTATATCCCTAATCCCCGCCAGCATAAGAGCTGAGATTGGATAATACACCATCGGCTTGTCATAAATAGGCAATAACTGTTTACTTACCCCTTTCGTGATGGGGTAAAGTCTTGTGCCGGAACCTCCGGCTAATACTATTCCTTTCATGTTAAAACTCTGTTTTACCATGCACTATCAGCTGCACCTCGGCAATAAGCAAGCTTGCTGCACTCGGTTTGCACGATAGGTCATATTATGTGATTATTATTGTTATCTAAAAGTGGGTCGGGTTTATCAAGATTATTGCGCTCGGCTTTGCCGCTTGGCTCATCCAAGAACCTTTGATGTCTTATGAGAGACCAGCTAAAGATGTAAGATGGAAGAAGGAAGATGTATTCTTATACTCCACAATAATAATCGTTATCAACTACCCTTCAGCGACTCCGCCTGCGCGTATAGACCGGTAACAGCTATTATTCTTTAACGCCAAGGTCTGCAATAATGGAAGAAGAATCGGGCCATTTCATAGTTGAGTTTTTTTTCTTTTGGATGGCATCAATTTAGAAACCTATTTTTTGTTCTTCGCGTTGTTAATAACCTAAATTCCGCAGAATTTTTTCATAAAAATTAGCAAGCCCTTGATAAAGAAACCCTTATAAGGGCTTGCGATTGTCAGTAATTTCACCTGAATTAGTGCTTGCGACAACGAAGCTACAACGAAAATCCGACAACATCAACCCTTTCGGGGGACTTTTCTCCATTTTCAAGCAGTTTGACCGCAGCGGCCTGCGCCAGACCATCGATTCCGCCCTCGGGAAACGGGGAACGACCAAGGCCGCATTCACCTACGGGGACGTGTTCGCATCGCTGTTCGGCAGCTACCTGTGCGGCGGCGACTGCATCGAGGACCTGATGGACGTCAAGTCATTCTGGGACGGGCGCGACAAGCTGCGCATCTGCAGCTCGGACGTCGTCCTGAGGACCCTGCGGAAGCTCTCCTGCGACAACGTGCGCGTAAGAGCGGAAACCGCTATCTCAATTATCAAACTTCTGTTCAAATGCCATCAACCTTATCTTATCCAACCAATCATAAATGACACGTGGAGGCACATCACTTTTTCCTTTGTTATATTGTTTCTCCAAAGCAGCAGCGACCAAAGAAAACTCTCGATCTAATGATGTCCCAAAAACACCACTGTCATCAGTATTAATAGAAACCGAAATATCCCTATATTGGCCGGTCATATTCAGCCCGACATTATTGAATTCCATTAGAGGATGAGTTCCATATGTTGACATATGACCTATCTTTATATTTGAAGTAGGATTAGTCTCTATAGCAATACCCATCTCCTCAATTAAGTGAAGCATCTGTAGCCTGGTTTTTTCTATTACATCTATTAAGACACCGTCAACCTTGAACTCTCTAACAGTATCACCTCTTTTTACCACAGACGGGTCAAAATGATATTGGTAAAAGAGCTGTCTGGCTTCGCTATTGTGCCTTGACGCCACGGCCAAGTCATCATCATTTTCATCCAACAGGTGCCATCTTGTAGCAGGACGTGCAATACTCTTGCTTGTAACCGGATTGTCGCCCCGGAGACAAAGTGATTGAAAATAATCATCGAGCAAAGGTTTTCTTCCATATATCTCCATTACAAGCGAATGATATAAATTTGTCAGTTCTCTATAGAGTTTGTCTGACGGTCCTTGAAAGTTTCCTTCATGGAGTAGCCAGGCAATATTGTCCAGTAATACCTGTTTGGGAAGATATACCAAGCCACGCCGTGACAAATAATAAGAACGCACATCTGTACCAAGTACCAACCCATGACCTATTCTGTCACCACAAGTGAGTCCCAGGAAGTGGATAGCTTCCCATACCGCCCGCAATCCATCAATAACATCATAGAAATCTTCACCGACATGGTAGGTGAAATGAAGTTCATTGGGCGCTTGATTCAAACTATTCCAGTTATGGTGACGACAAAACCGATAGGCTTGGGCAAACACCTCAGGACGGCAATAAAGCTCTGAATTAGCAGCATCAATACCGACGATTCTATCTGCATTTTTATTGAATTCCAGATTTCTCCAACGGATTAGGGAAATAGAGCTACGCTTAACAGAATCTCTTAATGAGTTATGACGTGGTCCATTCTTATAGTCATCGCGTTGTTTGATAAAATGAAGGATGAAACGGTAATGCTCCTTCTCTTGTTCTCCTAGTTTTATGGTATCCCCTATTGTCGAGATTAAATGCTTGATAGATGAATCCAATGCAAAAACATAAGGCTTTGGCGTTATACGTACTTCTAAGTAACTTTCTGGTGACTTACCAGAAAAGAAAGAGGACACAGCTTCTGCCTGCACCAAATTTGAGTACATTCCCTCGTATGGGATAAACTCTTCTTTGCGGCGTTCATAGATGCCAAAGTTAGAAAAACCTTTATATGAATTAGTCTGCAACAGTTCTTGACGGAAACGATTCTTGATAAGCAGATAGGCGTAGAAAAACGCATCTAACTGTATTTCAGAACTCCTATCATAAATCCCACGGAATGCAAGGTACATGAAGGAACGCTCTCCCGTGAGTATGGTGAAAGGCCTCAAATCAACATCCGTACAGCAACTATTTGTAATTGCATAGTCAGGTACAAAGTTCTTAAACCTTCTGGATTTCAGATATTTGACAACACCTATCTCCCGCTTCAACGAATCCAGATAGATTTTCTGCTCATTTAAATTTGTAGCATTTATAAGCGATATTATTTCTTTCTGGTTCAATGGGGTGATACCCAATTGTTTTTCCAACATTAAAATCCGTATAGCTGCCGCCTTGATGACAAGCGAATAAATAGACGGCTGCACAATTTCTCCTAACAGTGTCTGGGGAGTCGGTCTTTGGCTGACTACTAAACCTTCAAACTCCTTTTCTCTTTGCCAAGGCTTATTCATCAGGTTCAGCCAATTGAGCTCAAAATTAAGTGATGCTCCTTTGAGATGACTGTGCAACTCTGCCATCGGTTTAGAAAAGATGCTATTAAGAGCCGTATTGTCATGATTAATACAAGGTCGCCAGTCAAAATGATGCCTACTACGCCCGAATGCAACATCTTTCGATGCTAAATAGGAAGTAGTGAACAAATCTTCCGTTAACACGCTTGTCACATCGTTCCAGCGAAGCAAAGAATCATACTTCACTACAGGAGTATGAGTAGATGATGACAGCACCTCACAAGAAAAGTTAAGAAGGACATTGAACACAGAAGGACGGCCTTCTATGAATTTAGTCATACTCGAACTGCCCTGCTGCATCCATACTCCATCCAGTTGTCTCATTAGAGTCTCAACTTGATCAAGAGTCAGTGACGGGAACATTTCACGGGAGAAGATAACACCACCTTTCCGGCAATAACTTGTCGGAAGACACCCTGCTTCAAGCACCCTATTGGGGTCTTCTTTCAGGAATATCAATTCAAGCGTTTTCCTGAGCGCCTCCATTCTCCTCTAGTCGGGCGTTAAGTGTACTGATTAAATCTCTTACATTCTGGACAGGAATGATTTCTCCTTCCACACCTTCCAGAGAGGCATCTACTACCTCTGTAGGAATAGCAAGCACCTTATCATGGCCATACTTTAAAATTTTGCTACGGACATATCGTTTATTAAACGGGTCACGACGACGAGGATCAAATAGCTCGCCGTAAGGAATGGCCACTTTGGGCTCTGTCAAGTAAATCTCATCAAACAGTGCCTGATCAGCTTGCGCCAAAGCATCTGCTATTACTCCTGTAAAAGAGTAATCAATGCTAAAGAAACTGCCATCGTCCTTCCTGTCGTAATTGTTATGAGAGTAATCCGCGAAACGCCTGTAATAGCTTACCAGTACATCTTTATTTACAGAATTATTGCGAGCGCCACTCTTAGAATAGCTAAGGACATTGAGGAACTGCTGAAGTATCTCTGCATTGCGTATGCATACCCAAGAAAGCCATCTGTCAGGTTTGAACTCATTCAGGTTTAGCTCCACACCGTTTCTTTCTAAGGTTGCAATCTTCAATTTAGTCCACAATGATTTGGAATTGTCTATATCACGTTCCGCATCTATCTTATTAAACAGTTCCGCTCCCCTTGGAAACCTTTCAAAGCATGATTTTACCCTTGCCAAATTAAACAGGAATGCATTTGCATCGAAACAGGCACTTGTCATAGTTCCTGTCAAAGAGATAGCATAATATGGCTCAGTACGTTTTCTGTAGTCAATCTCAATATAATTGCGATCCTTTCCTTTGTTCTTTGTATCTATTGGACGGGAGGTGCTGATAATAAAGAACTCTGCAAGATTCAATTTTGATGCGGGGATGGCATCCCACTCATCTACACATTCTGAAATAAGTTGGTTGAGTCTCGCAACGTTAATGGGTCTGCACTGACGAGGATGCTTCCCATATTCCTTTGGTATCAAGGGATAAAAAGAAGTATTAACAAACCCGCCAGCAACTAATTTCTCGTAATGAGAGAGGTTATATCTAGCCACCCTGTCATCCAATAAGAGTTCCCTTTCATCATCTCTGACCGTATTCCGCCCCGTACTTTCATCATAGTATTCGTATAATCTGATGGAGTAGAGTGTCTTCAACAGGAAGAGCAGATTGCGTTTGGACTCGTCAGAAGTCATATCTTCAAGCAGGAATATGACATTCAAAGCATCTCCAACGCTATAATTGAAATAGCTGTTTCCTTGAGCGAACAAACCGCTTAATATTTCGGTTGCAATATCATTACTGCCGGTTCTTAGCGAATCTAAGTCTTTGAAGTATTTACCCAAAAGCTCTAAAACTCTACTATTGAAGAGCGGCACATCTGTTATTTCCAGCAAATTTAGCATATCTTGCCGCATCTCCTCTTCAAGGTTCTCGCGGCTCCATGTGCCAAATAAATACTCTTTAAACAACGTTTTATTGTATAAACCGGAGGCATCGTTACCCTGATTGCGGGCAGCATTCTTGTCATAGTCAGCCATATTATACAACAGTCCTACCAGATGCCGTAAGTCTCGCAGATTGCGGGGGATGATACGACTTGCCGTGTCGTTAGAGTTATAGAAGAGATATCTGGTCTTTGTAAAAATAAGTTCGCAAACTCCTTGACGCACACTAGCATACGATGTTTGCGGTTCCTTGTTATCATCTTTAATCTGTAATGGTAAACTCAAATAATAATTGCCATCGGGCATCAGGATTCGATGAGCCTGTGGTAAGAATTTGTCCAGGAACTTCTCTGTCATCTTATCAATACGGTTAGGGCGTATTTGACTTTTCTCCAGTAAAGTCTTATACTGGCCGTAGTACTCCTGCTTTTCAATAAGTGTAAGCTGATTCAGATGGACGGCGACCATGATGAGAAGATACTCGTTGGAAAGATACTTGCGGATGTCTTCCACCATCTTGGTCACGCCATTCTTGTTCATATCAATGTCATCAATAGGAATCACAATGATGGCATCAGGTGTGCCATTGAATACCAGTAGTTTTTTTATCAGTTGACGGATGTTGTTTTTTAAATCTACAGCAGAGGACAATTGGTTCAAATATTCCAAATCGTCAGGTGTCATAGACTTGTCATTCCGCAGGCATTCAATATTAGCACTCACCTCATGAAACTTGTCAACCAACTCATGTTCCAAAGACTGATTATAATCTTCATTGCTTTTCTTCCTCTCGTCCCTGAAATGCTTGAACAGCTGGAGCAACTGAGACATCACATGCCCGACGATGGATTCTTTCTCATCGCTAAAGAACGTTGGATCAATCAGGCGAAGGGAGATAAAATGATTATTCTTTATCCTGGGATAGTCATCACTTACAGCATTGGTCTTGAGGTATTCAGATACTGAGACCATACAAGAAGTCTTTCCGGAGCCTCGTTCTCCTATAAAAGCAAAAACATTGCTGTTATAGTCGTTGGAAGCTTCGTTGTATTTACGTCTGTGTAGCAGATATGAGTCTATTACATGCAGTGCCTTGTGATATTGGTTGGAAAAAATGGAATCGTCAATGCCGGATTCTTTTAAAGGTTCAACCACAATACGATTCTCGTCACCCAAGCGAAATACAATGTTATTCTCGTTTGCCATATCCTAATTACTATTTTAAATGTCCTGTCCAGTTGCCGTTTAGGTCAAAGGTATTAAAACCTGTGTTCCCATCCGATTCTGCATACCCAATATATGTTAGATTAACATCAAAAATGCAATAACCCGTTGCTCGTTTAATCCAGTAGGAATGGATTTCTATATTATTGGTGTATCGAATCAGAAATGCCCCATTATTTACATTTACAGTAAACCCCACACACATATTCTTTAAATCGAATACATACCATCCCGGAATATTATTATTGTGTCTAGGGTTAATAGTGTAGTTGTGTATCGGGTTGATACTGTAATTATGTATCGGGTTGATACTATAGTTGTGATAAGGGTTCACACTATAATTATGTATCGGGTTGATACTATAATTATGCACCGGGTTGATACTATAATTATGTACCGGGTTGATACTATAATTATGTACCGGGTTGATACTATAATTATGTACCGGGTTGATACTATAATTATGTATCGGATTTATCGAATAATTATGTAATGGGTTTCTATAATAAACCACTTTCTTAATACTTTATTTTGTTCGTATTCCGTTTCAAGCTCACATTTCTAATGCTTCACTCTCGCTTAAGGCTCCCTACAGTCTTTCCAATTAAGGGTTCAGGGTGAAAGGTTCAAGGTTCCATAAAGCCAACTGCTTTAGCAAATCCGCCTGCGCGTAAGAGCGGAAGCTGCTTAATTTTCCTATATCAATATCTGCAAGTCCTTTAGCCTTACTTCTGCCAAGCGCTTATTCTGCTCAATCTGGTAATAGGACAATTTCTAGGTATAATCGTAGCTCTGCCTGTGGACAAGAGCGGTGGCAGCAAATATCATTTTAGTAAACTCAATTCTAACTTGGTCAGCAATAGTTTCAGATAGCCCAATCTCTCCTTCCACTGCCATAAGTCTAATATTTACCAAGCTTTGGAACTCTCAAAACTACCCTTATTTACTTGATAGTTGTACTGATCAATCACATTAGAAATACAATTCTTCAACCAGTTATATAGCCGTTGTTGTGTGAATTCTTCCATAGCAATATCCTGCGCTGCCCACTTCGCTGCCATTGCATAATGCAATTCTTGGAAGTCTATCGAGGGGAGTGAAGGCTGATCCGTAGATAATTCTTCCATAAAACCACCTCCTTGACCGTCCATATTTGCTGTGGCCACGAAAGTCTGAGGCTTTTCTACTTTCTCTCCTCCCCAGTGCCAGTGAGGCTGAGGATGCTCCAACTTGTCCATTTTCTTCTTCACATCCCATTCTGCACGGCAAAACAGCCTACCTGTCCCTTGAAGGAACTGCACGCTGATTCCTTCAAATTCATGATTCTTTTCGACTGAGGCTCCTGGATATGGTGCTTTAGCAGTCACGCTAACATGCAGATAGAGTCCCTTGTTATTCTTCACCCTGAGTATGTAGAACTGGGGATCGTCATCCATTGATATAGCGTTGGCGGAATTGCGCAAGGCATAGACGCCTTTTGTCATATCTATAAGCTCGAACTGCAATGGGTCGTGACTTTCGACAAATTTTGAAACAATCGTTATGCAGTTACTAAATAGATCCTTTGGTTTTATCTGACTATTCGACATGTTTCATCATTTCGTTTACCAGTGTATTCAGTTCGGCAGCCTCCCAGTACTCGTCTTCCTTCATCAGTTTGGCAAAATGGCGTAACTCTGGAATATATTGTTCAAATAATGGTAGCGATAAATCAGGCAGAAGGACACTCCTTACGTATGAAGCTCCCAACCTATACACTTCTGCACCCGCCAAGCGGTCTCCCGAAAACTCAAGCAAGGTGTTCATATAGCTTGAAGTGAAAAAGGCAAGATAGGCTTCTTCAAATTTCTGACGTGGCGTGAACTTTTTAGGATTCAAATTCCAGATATGTCCACGTTGCACAACAAATTCACCGCTATAGTCTATTGCAAAACTACCTGCATGGCCAAATTCAGTGGAAATCAACTTGGGCTTCTTCTCTTCCAGGTAATTACGATGTTCTGAGAGTTCCCACCAACAGGGATTACCTCGCAGAGATGTGCGTGCACTCAGGTTTGCTTTGGCTGGCAAAAGCAGACGCTGATAGGTCTCCGGCAACATATTTTGGAGATGATCCTCACTTTCAATGGATTCCAATCCTTTCGTGTTAGGATAGAAAACATAGTTTATCTTATAAAGATGCCCCATGTCAATAGCAAGGTTGTCGGAGGCGGGTCTGAAATAGTCGCGCTCGTTCTCTGGCAATGACATCACAAATTCTTCGGGGACAACAAATGTTTTGTTATCTCCAGTTCTTACACCTTGCTGTATGTCAAACAACTCTTTGACCTTCTTCAAAAGACCATGCTCAGCGGCTGCAGTAAGTCTCTGTTTCAATGCCAGATTCTTATAGCTATCTATTCGCCATGTTGGTTGTTCCGGAGACAGTTGGCATTCATAGACAGAATAGTCTTTCTCCTCCATAATGGCATTCGTGTAGCGATGCTTGCGAAGAGCTTTCAGACCTTCGCTGGCTGCTCCAGAATCATTGTTGGTCCATACTACGGTTGTCGGTCCATAAGGATTATTACCTTTGGTGGCTACTACCATACTCGTATAAGCCAAGACATTCTCAAAAACATAACTGCCAAGTCCACCTATCAACTTTAAACTCATCTGGTCGCGCAAACGGTTGCGGAGTCGTTCATAGCTCTGGTCATTGAGTAGTTGAGTAGGTACAACGGCACCAAGAACACCGCCATAAGCCACAGATTCAACCGCCTTGACAAGGAAGGCAGAAGAAAGGTTGGCTTTTGGTACCTCTGGGATGATTTTTCTGACGCGGTCGCGCAACTCTGGACTGTCCTTCATCCTGTCCCAAGACAAGAATGGGGGATTCATCAGCAGGATATCTACATTATGTGGCCAGGCATTCTCTTCTGCCAGTGACTCACAATGCTGTATTTCATAAGTCAACAGGTCGCCCCACTCTTGTTTTTCAAAACTTAATACAAAATTCGACATCATCACGGCAGTTTCTGCCTTATCCCAGCCTTTCACATGGACAGGCTTATCATACGGAACTTTCTTTAACTGTCGCAGGACTTCCACAAGGAAGCCGCTGGCACCACAGGACGGGTCGAAGATGGTCAGATGTTCTTTTTCTTGAAGGTTGACATGGCTTAAACACTCCTCTACTATAGAACGGGCCACGTATGATGGTGTGAAGTATGCACCGTCTTGTTGGGTTGCATAACTATAGCGAATCTTCTCGTCAGGAAAAAGTGTAAGTTGCGAGGGGAGATAAGCTATATAGTTGGCTTCTTCAAACAGTTTCCCTGCTGTATGGCGAAGTATCAAGTCTATGTCTGGCTTCAACCATTTGTCTGTGAAGCACACTCCTCTCATAAACTGTTCTACTATCGCAGCCCATTTGACACCATTTATAGTTTGTATGATATCAGCATCGCGTGCGGTCAGACCCCACTTGTCAAGATTCACTTGTCCTTCATCACGACTATATGCCAACAGATAAAGCAAGGCTCGTAAAGAATCTGTTCCGCTATTATCTGTCCTTATCTCATTACGTATCTGTCGATATGTCCTTAACACATAGGGAACAATACTGTTTTCTACGTTGCTGGGCCCCTTACCTAAATACGTAATAAATTTATCCGCATTATCAAAAACCAGTCCCTCGTCGTAACTCTCAATCTGCGGCCTGTCAAAACGGAAAATATGACATTTACCGTTTGAGAAGCCAAGATACGTGTTATTACCAGAAGACCAAGCCATCTTCCTGTACCACTCACTAGCCTGTTCTGCTCGTCCGTCCAGGCACAGATTATTCTTACTTCCATTCAGCAGGGCATAGTACTCCATACCCGCTGCCTGGCGGTGCAGTAACGGTACGCTGAGCAGGCCCTGCTGCTGTATCATTGTGCATATCCTAGCATCCATGATAAATCGTGTTATAGAAACTTACTTAAAAATACATCCCTAATCGATAAAAACTGAAATCAGGGGACGGTTGACTTCCTGAATTATCATCCCTCAATATCTTCCAACAGGGCCCCGGGGACAAAGGCGATGGCAACAGCCACGACACCGGCAATCTCTACACAGACGCACTTGTTGCGACGTACGCGTCGTATCACGCCTTCGGTTCCTTTGAACACACCGCCCGTCACCCGCACGCGACGCCCTTCCTTGCCTACCCACTGCACCTCGTCGAGATAGAGGATGCGGTCGTCGGCCACCGAGGCCACGCGCATAAAGTTCTCCATCTGACGGTCGGGGACGGTCATGATGCAGTTGCCCTCCGACGTGCGTTCAATCATAAACCGCAAGGGCTCCAGCACGGCATTGGTATGTTTGAGCGCGGTGATGGCATCCTTGGTGCTGCGAATGAAGATGAGGTTGGCAACGGCCGGCACAAGCTCATGTCTGGGGTGGCTGCCATACTCGTCGCGCAGGACGGTCTTCATCGGCAGGAAGTGCTCTATCCCCAGTCCTGTGAGTTCGTCGCGCACTTTCAGTTCGCGCGAGTAGGTCACCCGCATGGGAAACCACGTCTGGGGGTCACCGCACAGGTCTGTGCAGCGCCCTCGTTGTGCCGGATTCTCTGCGGTGCTCATCATATTGCTCTGGTTTCCAGTTACAGTATAACGCTCCGTAAGCTATTTCAATTTCACCATTTCGCATGCAAAGGTACGAAGATTCCGCCACATACAGGGCCTTTAACAGAGTTTTAACACTCGTGGGGAGCGGGGTTGAGGATGCTGGTACCACGGTATAATCTACTCCACATTCACTCTCTGTCTTACTGCGACATTATTGTGGGCGAAATTCCGTTCTTCCAGTTGTCTCATACATTGATTATATACTATCCCGCTATGCTCAGGATCGCGAAGTGTCAGAATTATCACTGCCTTAACATTTTCTTTGACCACACCCGTCTCTTTGTCCGTCATAGTGGCATCACGGTAGGAGGCTTTTATACTCAAGCCCCAACGACGGCCTGCCTTTAGGCATTTCTCTTTCTGTTTTGGGGTCATCTGCTGAAGGTTCACGTGGTATTTCTTAACGGGCTGATAGGGTTCGCCCCAAATGATAGTTCTTTTCTCTGCATCGTCAGTGTCAAACGACCGCTTGCTGTATCTCCCTTTGGCAAGAACATTCTCCGAACCTACCAGTCTGTCAGGATTACGATAGGTGCGCGGTGTACCAGCCGCTCCAAGAACATAGTAAGCCGTATCGTCATAGGACTGTAGCAAAACCTCCACGTCGCTTTGATTGTACTCACTATGCTCTCCGTTTCTGAAAACGGGTTCAGTCACCACGGTGACTGTTAATTCTCCCCGATAGTATCCGTCTGCATCCACCATCTCTGTAGGGAACGGAATGTCCTGTATCTGGAAATCACGACCGTCGAATATAGGTTGCCAAACCATCGTAAACTCGTCCTCGTCGTTATACAGGATATCCTCAAGCGCTGTAGGCAATCCAAAACCTTGTTCCTTGCGCAAATCGTCGTTTTCCATGCCTTCGAGATTTGGATAACCCGCACTGTGTATCAGCAACGCACGCACAAGCAGAGGGTTGAATGGCTCGCCTAACCTGAATGCCAGATTGGCAGCCAAGGCTGTTACACGGGGTGTTGAGTGGCTCGTGCCTTTGAAGGCATTGGTCTGGTAACCTATTTCCGAGAAGGTGTAGATGCCAGTCACAGCATTGCCTCCATAATGGGTCAGGTCAGGCTTCGTGATGCCTGCGGGCCCTAATCCTATACGGGAAAAGGGTGAGCGACGGCCGGCTTCCACGTCGTCTGGTGCCACTTTTTCATGGGCTATCGAGCCCACAACCAGCGACATCACTGAATCTGCACCGAGAGCCAACCTAACCTGATCCGGAGTCTCGCGACGTATATTTCCTGCTGACTTACATATCAGCACCTGACTTGTTTTCTGGATGCTGTCCAAGGTTACCGCAAAGTCGGAGAACTCGTCATTTTCTATTTCTATCGTTGACCCTTGCGATAGGTTCCATACCTTCACTTCAGGATTGGCGGTGATGGCAGTCTTGACATGTTCTACCATCTCATCTTCTGAGATATGTGCTGCGTCTTTCTCTGTATTCACCACGCACGATGTGATACGCGATGGCACTGTGCCCGTCCAAGGCTGTCCCTGCAGCTCGTCGCCATAGTTGATGATACCCGCTACAGAGGTGCCGTGCCGGTGTCGGATGTCAGCAGCAGCAAGATTAGCGATGTTTTGTTCCGGTCCGTCCAACCACGGCTCCAGATGGGGAATAGGTTCCACTCCTGAATCAAGCAGCCCTACCCGAGGGTAGTTCTCTCCCTCCAGTGGATTCTTCACCTCTATTTGGGTGTTATAGTCTTCGGGGGACACTGACAGTTCTATATAGGGCATCTTGCGCACAGAAAAGACTGCATCCATTGTGGCCAGTGCAGCAACAGCCCCGGCTGTGGCTGCCTTCACCGAATAGAGACGCAGTCCATTGGTGTAATCCAATCTACGCACTTCAACGTGTTGCTGCTCTCCGTATTGTTGCATTCTGCGGTCTGCTATGGCGTTCAGATGCTCATCGTGGTAATCCACCAACTTCACCTTCAGGTCACAGCCTTCGATACCTTCTTCCACATAGGGGCGGAACAACTGAAGGTCATCCACCACAGCCACACCGAAGATCTTGTCTTGACTGGCTTGACCAGCGCTTACATTCGCTACGCTTCGGGCCATTTGACGCAAGTCGGCTTTGTTTTCAATCTTCACCAGCAGTCCCCTGTGAGACTCCTTTCCAAGCACATTACGCTTGTCACGGCCATCAAACACGGCACGCACGTTGGCTCGAAAAGACTTCCTGCCTGTGGCCTTCTCGTCCAAATAGGCGACCATCAGCAGGGGCAGTTCTTCATCCGCACGCTCGTCAAAGGTGTGCTCCACCGTTGCGAACGTGGCATTCATCCTCCCTGCATGGGCCACTATAATTTCCCGTGTCGCCCAGTCGGGCAACTCGTTGCTGCCACCGCCTTCCTTAAAGAACATGTCCTGCTCGCCACGGGGCTGAACCATCTGTATTGGTAATGTCTTCATCCTATTCCTCCTCTCGTTATTTTTCTGACAAATATGACTTTACTTTCCGCAGACCGATGCCGGTCTCCTTACTGATAGACAGTTGCGGGAGCCCTGCGTCGCTCAAGAAACGCACATATCCCTGATCACTCTTATCCTGCACTTTCATCTGATAGACTCCACTCAATAAAGAGCCTACAGACAAGCACTTTTCCTTACCGAGAACACTTTTCACTTTGGCACGGTCGAAAATTGTCTTCAAATCTGATGGTGACAGGCCTTCAGCAGTTTTGGCAAAACTGCGCCGCTTTGCGGGGTCGCTGATAAGTTCAGAAGAGAAGGGCTCTGAGAACACACTAATCAGTTCAAACAACTCTTCCTGTCCGGGAAGACCTACTTCAACAGTCTGCACAAATCGCCGCCAGATGGCATCATCCAAAAGCTCAGCATGGTTGGTGGCAGCTATGAGCACATGGTCGGCAGGCATGGCATCGATGTTCTGCAGCAAACTGTTGATGACGCGCTTCAACTCTCCCAGTTCGTGCTGGTCGTCGCGAGCCTTGGCAATAGCATCAAACTCATCCAGAAACAAGATACATGGAAGACTCCTGGCATAGTCGAAAATCTTACGGATATTCTTTGCTGTGCTGCCAAGCAGTGAGGAAACGATGCCATCAAGTCTGGCCACAACGAGCGGCAGACCCGTCTGCTCGGAAATGTAATGCGCTATGCTCGTCTTGCCGCAACCGGGACGGCCATACAGCAACAAGGTCTTCTTGATATCTACACCAGCCAGTTCCAAGTCATTACGATGGTTCACCATCTCGATAAATTCCTTCACCTGACTCTCTACGTCCTTGGTAAGTACTACGTTGTGCCGTTCACCATCAGAAGGTATCACCTCCACTATCTGTAAACGGCTGTCAGCATCTAACGGTACCAAGCGCACGGCATCTGCCACTGCACCGTTCTGAGGTATTCCCTCCGTCAACTTCTGGCGGATGCACTTTGACAAAGCGGTATCTCCCTCTCGTTCAAGACGGTCGGCTAGTTTCGTGGAGTATGCCACTATTTTGCGTCTGTCGTGTGACAGGCCTCCTTCTATGATTCTCAGTACTTCTGTTTGCATAATTCTGTTCCAAAACTTTCTGCAAAAGTACGAATAATATCTGATTCAGGTGCTAAAAATCTCAATTTTGTGATATTTTAACACATTTTTGTGCGATTAAAGCTAAAATTTGTGCGATTCAACACCCACTAGAACCGTATCTTCCTATCTCAGTTTTTAGATTTCAAGCAGTCTTCAGTCTCGCTTTAGGCTCCTTTCAGGCTGCTTTCAGCCTTACTCTTGAGTAAGCCTATAAGCAGGGTAGAAGG
>ERZ842401.2876-NODE-2876-length-22203-cov-12.699521_pt1 | contig 22203 bp, 19 predicted proteins | sample MGYA00521270_ERZ842401 | MGnify/ENA primary metagenome ERZ842401 (study PRJEB31892, sample SAMEA3878208) | bioreactor metagenome | biome: Moose rumen | place: Sweden | collected 2011-10 | study: EMG produced TPA metagenomics assembly of the PRJEB12797 data set...
TTCTTTTGCAACTTTTCTTTGGGCAAGCAAAGAAAAGTTGATCCTAATTACAAAAAATATTTTTAAACTCAATCGAAGTTCGCGACAGCGTTTCGGCAAACCCACACTTTTTAAAAGCGGGGGCAACTTCTCATTTTTTGTCGCTCTGCTTGCCAATGTTCACCAGAATTCCAATCGCCGCCATCGTGACAATTAACGAAGTTCCGCCGTAACTTATGAACGGCAACGGCACTCCGACAACCGGCATCATCCCGCCGACCATAAATAAATTTGCTATCGCCTGCCCGACCACCAACAAAATTATCCCCATCGCCAAAACTTGCCCGTATTCGTCTTTCGCTCTGTTGGCAATGCGCGCCGCATAAACCGCAAACGCCGCGAACAACAGGAAAACAAAAATCGCGCCCAAAAATCCATTCTCCTGACAGAAAATTGCAAAGGCAAAATCCGTGTGCGCTTCGGGCAAATAATCATACTTGCTGACGCCCACGCCGAGCCCCATGCCCGTCAATTCGCCCGAACCTATCGCCGATAAAGATTGTACTGTTTGATAGCCGACATCCTGCGCGTCCGACCAAGGGTCATAAGCTATCAGCAAGCGTTTAAGGCGATAAGGCTCGCGATAAATTAAAATCGCCGCGCCTAAGGCTGCTCCACCCAAAAGTTGCAAAATTCTGTTCCTGCTCAAGCCCGAAATCATCAACATTAAAAGCGGTATCCCAAAAATTATCGACGCCGTCCCCATGTCGGGCTCAAGCTCCGTTAAACCCGCAAACCCGCCGATTATCGCCATCTGAATTGTCCAATAATGAAGTTCCTGCTCCGCTTTTATTTTTGAAGAAATGTAAGCCGCCGCAATCATTATCGAGACAAGTTTTGCCAATTCCGCCGGTTGAAATTGTCCTATCGGCAAAGGAAGCCAGCGTTGCGCCCCGTTGACTACCGGACCGAAAATCAACACCGCGCCCAACGCCAGAAATGTTCCAATCACAAAAAATAAAATTACCCTGCGCCAAACATGATAATCAAACCGCAAGCACACGCCGAAAGCTATTAAGCCGATAAAAACATTGAAGATATGCCTTTTCAAAAAAAAGTAAGGCGTATCAAACTCCGCCTCCGCAAATATAAAACTTGAGCTGAATACATTTATCGTGCCTAAAATCAAAAGCACGACCGTTATCGCGATAATCGCTTCCATGTCGCTTGTCCAAAATCTTTTTCCGGCGGCTTGATTCAGCTCCTTTTTCGGAACTTCAGCCATTTAATCACCCCATTAAATATTTTCTCTAAAAATAATCGGGAGAGTTTTTATCTTCAACCGATTTTTTATCAGCCAAACCGTCATCAAATGTTCTGCGACAAAACTTATCGCCCGATATTCTCGCGGGTCGTCGGAGTTTTCAATTTCGGTCGTCGCCAAAATTTCTTCCGTCGCGTCGATTATAAACGAAAACAACCACTCGCAATAAGCCTCAAAAATTTTCTGCCGCGTAATGAAAATTTCGTAGCAGAAAACGCCGAAACTGTTCGTCACTCTGTCATAAGCCGCCAGATATTCGGGTTGACGAGCCGCAATATATTTTCTAATCGTCGCGATAACTTTTTCCGCAAGTTTTTTGCCGCTCAACATGATTTTCCAATCGTAAAGCGCAATGTATCCGAATTTGCAATCCGAAACGATAATGTCGTTTTCGCGAAGAATTTCCTTAGCCTCGCTCTCCGATAAAAAATTTTCGCCGTCCGTCGTGAAAAATCTGCGGTAGTGCACAAAGCCGATAAAATTATGGCGCGTGTGTTTCCAAAGCCAATACAGCGCGGTTATCTCGTTCAGATAGGGATTCAAGCGGCTGATATTTTCTCCGCCGTCGTCGCCGAGATAACCGAAATTTTTTTTGGAAAGCGCGTGCCCCGCATGAATTATTTTGTAACCGTCGGGCAAAGTTTCAAGCCGAGCATCTTTGTGCGTGACGACGTAACAGGCAAAATCTGCGCGGACAATTTTTTTCAAAAGAAACCAATGCCCGTTGACGGCTCCGAAGCGCAAAATTTTTTCAAAGGCATTTTCATTAGCCGCCAAAAATTTTTCAAGCGCGGAATTTTTTCTCGCGAACGTCAAAATATTTTCCGACAAATCGTCCGTCTCAATCAGCGCGTCAATAAATTCTTCGGGCGTCCTTTCATTCGTCAAAAGGAGCGCGTCAAAAAATTTAAAGCGACATTCGGCAAGCGAAGAATAAATTTCGGAATAAAAATTTTCAAGCGCGGGATAATCTTCATTGGCAACGCCCGCAATTTTGCAATTCAAATCGGGGAACATGTAATAATCATTTTTGGCAAAAAAACCGTCCGCGTCCAAAGTTCGCGGGAGTTTCAAGGCGTGAATCAAATTAAAAATCTGTACGGCATTGTTCAACGAAAAAAAATTGTCCGCCGCATAATTCAAAAGCGTCGGCAACGTGACAACCCTGTCAATCAATTTCAGCGCGTACAATTCTCTGAAGCGCAACAAAAATTCATCGTGACTTTCAAAAACGATATAATCAGCCGCGCCGTCCAAAATTTTTCTCAACCCTGCAACGGAAATTTCTTCGCCGTCCAAAAAAATTTTGAAGTCGCCTTCGTTGAGAACAAAATTTTCAGCCGCCTCCGCGCTCGACGGAATTATAAATTCTCCGCGCTCCGCCGCGCCTCTGAAAGAAATTTTCCCGACAATCTCCGCGCTTGAAATTTTCTCCGAACTCCCGCGCAGAAGAATTTTTGGTTTGTACAAAATCTTATCGCCTCGCTTGAAATTTTCTTGATAATAGCAAAAAAAAACTCCCGCCGCAAATTTTTTCGAGCGCGGCAGGAGATAATTTTTACTTCAAATATTTCTTCAGCATGTCAATGAGTTTCGGAATGTCGAGCGGCTTGGCTAAATGATCGTCCATGCCCGCCTTAATCGCATTTTCTTTATCCTCTTCAAAAGCATTCGCCGTCATCGCGACAATCGGAACTTTTTGCGCGTCCTTGCGCCTTAAGGCACGAATATTTCTCGTCGCGTCGTAGCCGTTCATCACGGGCATTTGAACATCCATCAAAATTATGTCGTAATGATTCGGCGGAGAATCTTTAACCATTTGCACGGCGTCGGAGCCGTCGCTCGCGTCTTCAACGTCAAGCCCAATCTCCGTCAAAATCGCCTTTGCAATTTCACGATTGACTTCAATATCTTCAACCAACAAAACGCGCTTGCCGCTAAAGTCAGTCGCCGATAAAACATTGTGTTTATCTTCTTCCTGATCTCGCCCGTTAATCGCTCTCGAAAGAGCATTTTTCAAATCGGAACGGAACAGCGGCTTTGTGCAAAAAGTTGTAACGCCCGCCGCCTTCGCCTCAGCCTCAATGTCCGAATAATCATAAGCCGTCAAAATTATGAACGGCGCAGTCGAGCCGACAACACGGCGAATTTGTCGGACGGTTTCAATTCCGTTTTGGTCGGGCATCAGCCAATCGATTATGTACGCGCTGAAAGGATCGTCGTCAAGGGCACGACCTGCGCGGAAAACCGCCTCGCGAGAAGAAGTCGTCCATTCTGAACGCATCCCCATTTGCTTAAGCATTTCGGTTACGGATTCGCAGGTATTAAAATCATCGTCGACAACCAAAGTCCTTAAGCCCGTCAATTCTTGGACGGAAATTTGTTTGACATTGTGTTGAAGTTTCAAATCGAGCGTCACGGTAAATTCCGAGCCTTTATCCTTTTCGCTCTCAACGGTAATTTCTCCGCCCATAAGCTCAACCATTTTTTTGGTTATCGACATGCCGAGCCCCGTCCCTTGAATGCCGCTCTTCGTTGAAGTCTCTTCGCGTTCAAAGGCGTCGAACACATGCTTTAAAAATTCTTTGCTCATGCCCAAGCCGTTATCTTTAATTCGGAATTCATATTTTGCGTAGCCGGGAATTTCGGATTCGGATTGAGAAATGCGGAAGAAAATCGAGCCGGTCGAAGGCGTGTACTTCACCGCGTTACTCAAAATATTTATCAAAACCTGATTGATTTTCAACTGGTCGGCGTAAATATCTTCGTTCTTGACTTTGAAGGCGTCGATTTGGAATTTCTGTTGCTTGGCGTTTATCTGCGGCTGAATAATATGAATCAGATTGTGAACAAGATCGGAAAGATTGCATTCCTGCTCGGCGACTTCGACGCGCCCGCTTTCAATTCGGCTCATGTCGAGAATATCATTTATCAAGCCGAGCAAATGATTGCTTGACGACAAAACTTTTTCCAGAGAATCTTTTACCTGCGTTCGATTTTCAAAGTGGCGCAGTGCCAAATTCGTAAAGCCTATAATGGCATTCATCGGAGTTCGTATGTCGTGGCTCATGTTTGAAAGAAAAGTTGTCTTTGAAGCGTTGGCATGTTGCGCTTGCGCCAGAGCATCGGCAAGTTCCTGATTTTTTGCAAGAGCCTCGCGAGTTTGTTCGTCAACATTTGCAAAGCCGACACCCACCGCGTGCATATCCTTATCAATCTTGGCAATGCGAATCATCATGAAATGTTCTTCGCCGTAGCGCGTCAAAAGATAACGCAGAGAAATAATTTCTTTGTCGGCAAGTTGCGAACGAATATTTTCCGGCTTGACGAAATCCAAAAGTGCCTCGCGATCATTCGGGTGAACATAATCTTTCGCGTAAGTTACCATTGCCGCTTGGAATTTTACAACGTCACTTTGTTTTCGGTTAAGTTGCTTGCCTACGTCGGGCGCGACGCGATAGCAAACCGCTTCATCCGAATCCAAATTCAAATGATAAACCAGCCGATAATCCACAGTCAAAGCCTGAATCATTTCGCTTTGACGCCGCCGCCGCCGTTCTTCCGAAAGTAATTGTGTTTGCAAGCGCAATTTTTCTTCCATTTCTTCGCGCTTAACTCGGTTTTCGGTCTCGGAAATATTTTTTTGATGGAGGAGCCGCTGATTTTTCCGCGCCTGAAAAACTATCAAGGCAAAGATAACTATCATTGCTACCGCCATTAAAATTGTTCTGAAAGTCGACATGCGCAACATTTCTGCATTCACGGCGGAAAGTTCTTCTTCGATTGTGCTTTCACGAATCAAATAAGTCAGCATCCAACCCGTGCCTTCGACGGGACGATAATAAAGAGACTCTTTCACGCCGCGAAATGTGAACGAGGACATTCCTTGAAGATTGTTTTGAAAGTCCTTCTTGAGTTTTTCCAACGAGCTGTCTTTATCGAAAGTCGCATCTTCGAGCGCAACCAAAAGATTTGTGCCGCTGTCGAGACTGCCGAGCACCGCGTCCGTGAGAGATTCGCCGTTCGTGTCATACAAGTTGGAAAAAGTCATTGCTGTAGTTGTGGTGTGGCGCAAAAGTCCTTCGAGCAAATCTTGGGTCTTGTCCATTATGAAACAACTTTTTAACGGCACGCCTTGAAAATTTATGTTTTCGACGGGCACAACGACGGCAACGATTTTATCTTTCGTGAAAACTTTTGGTATGGAGAGATTTTCGTTTGCAAAAAAATATTCGCCGGGATTGGGCGCGATGCCTTCGGGCGTGAAGACGGAGCCTTTTTCATTCACGAAACCGATTTGCTCAACGTTGTAAAGAATTTTCATTCTGCCGAGAAAAACATTGAGGGCTTCGGGAGTTTGCAAATCATTGGCGTTTAAAATCTTCAGAGCATTTCTGATCTGCGAAACGTTTCGTCTTATTCGGGCGATTATGACTTGTTCTCGGCGGTCAACAAGTTCGCGCAGATAAACTCGGCTGACGGCGTGGACGGCTTCGCTTGTGCCGCTCCGTTCGTTGCGACTTATCCAAGCAGTCGAGATAATCAAAAGCAACGCAACAATCACGCCGCCCACCATCGCCGTTGAGATTGTGCGCTTGTCTTGTTTATTTTCGGTTGAATTTTTCTCTTCCATGATTTGAACCTCACGCAAAATTTTCTGCGCAGATTTTATTAGAATCGGTTAAATATATCAAGCGTTATTTTCGCGCCCGCTTTCGGGAAATTTTTATTGAGATTTTAATTTGCCTCTGATATATTAAAAAAAATTTTCGATAAGGAGGAGGAGTGCCGTGATTTTCATGAAAAAAATTTTTGCGGCAATGTGCGCGATTATGATTTTGAGTTCGCTGAACTGCGCCGCCGCAAAAAAAATCGTCGCCGTCATGCCGCTTGAAAATGTTTCGGGCTATGACGAAGAAAAAGTCGCCGAAATTATGACCGAACAATTAATTGTTGCGATACACTCTGCGGGAACTTATACTGTCGTCGAAAGAACTCAACTCGGCGCGATACTCAAGGAGCAAGGTTTTCAAAATGTCGCCGTCGACCCGGACAAAGCCGTTGAGCTTGGAAAATTGAGCGGCGCAGATTATACACTGCTTGGAAAAGTGACGATGGCTTTCGTCGAACAAAATCCCACTGCAACTGCCATTGCGACAATCGGATCGGCTTTGGGGCTCGGCGGAATTCAAGAGACGGCGGGCGGTTTCCTTCACAAGTTCAAAGGGAAAATCGGCTTGGAATATCGGCTTGTCGACAACACGACGGGCGAAATTATTACCGCAAAAATCGTCGAAGGCAACAAGAGCGGTTCAAGTGTGGCGAGTGCTTTTCATAACGCCTGCAAAAATGCCGCCGATAATTTTTTAAAGGACATTGACAGCGTTAATCCTTTCCGCGCTCGCGTCGCAGAAATTTCCGGTTCGGACATTTACATTGATCACGGCTCGGACAGCGGGCTTCGGCGCGGAGAGATTTTAATTGTTGCCCGCGAAACTTCGCCGATCGTTGTGAACGGAAAAATTGTCGGCATGAAACAAAATGAAGTCGGCAAAATTAAAGTTATCGAAGTCTATTCCGATTATGCGATTTGCAGGGCGGAAGAACATTCTAACGCAATTCATAAGGGCGACATTGTCAAAAGGAGTTGACGACATGAAAAAGTTTGTGATAATAATTTTTTCGTTGCTGATGATAATCTGCGCGGAGGCGGCGGCAAAAAATATTACGGTGACGGGCACGGGCATGACGCCTTCCGAAGCAGAAAATGATGCGTTGCGGGCGGCTGTGGAAAATACTTTGGGCGTGCTCGTCGATTCCGAAACGCTCGTTCAAAATCAAATGTTAATCAGCGATCAAATTTATACGCAGTCTCGCGGCTTCGTCAATGATTATTACGTTGTGAGCCGCGAACAAATCGGAGAAATTTGGCGCGTCACGATTAATGCCGAAATTGATACTCAACCCGATTCAAAACTTATGAGTGAACTTGCTCGGCTTGGAATTATCAATGTTCAACTTCGCAACCCGAAAATCGCGGTTTATGTTCCCGAACAACATTTAAATTACAACGTCGGCGGTTCGGGCGGCGAAACTGCCATTGTCAAAACTTTGCTTAACGCGGGCTTTTCAAATGTCGTCGAAGTCGGCACGGGCTTAAATTATCAAAGCCCGATGGCAATGAACGTTGCGCAGATGAAACAGGCGGCGCAAAATTTCAGCGCAGATATTATGATTGTCGGAGAAAGTTTCAGCGAAGGCGTCGGAGATCTCGGAAATTATTTGCCGGGCAATCAGCGAACGAATATGGAAGCTTGCCGCGCCCGCGTTGAAGCAAAAATGTTTGTCGTGAGGACGGGACAAGTTATCGCGGCGGACGGAAAATACGGCTCGGCTTACGATAATTCTCAAGCCATTGCCGCGAAAAAAGCTCTGGCGTCGGCGGGCGAACAGATGGGAAATTATTTCGTCGAGCAGATAACGGGCATGTACACCAGCCGTCAAGCCGTCGAAGTCATTGTTTACGGCGCGGATTTTTCCAAAATAAATCTTGTGCAAAATGCGTTGGGAAAAATCAGCCGCGTCAAGACCGTAAATCTTTCGAGCTACGAAAACGGGCGGGCAATTTTCAATGTCGGTTACGGCGGCTCTCCGCAAACTCTTTTCAACGAATTGCAAGCCGTCACGAACGCCGATTTAGTTTTGCAGTCTTTGACTTACAGCACGCTTACAATTTACGTAAAATAGGTTATAGCTGATAGGTTATAGCTGATAGGAGGGAAAAGCTATAAGCTATAAGCTATAAGCTAACAGGAGGAATGAAAATGATTGAAATCAGTATCGGATTGGTTGCGGGCATTTTGATAATTCTCGCGCTGAAATTTTTTATCGAGTTGCCGTTCAAAATTATTTGGAACAGTTTAATCGGCGCGGCGATTCTTTACCTTGTGAACTTGACGGGCTTTATCGTCATAAAAATTACTTTTGTACACGCGCTGATTGTCGGTTTATTCGGAGTGCCGGGCTTGATTTTGCTTGCGTTTTATCTGAACTTCATCAAGTAAAGGACAAATGGCATGAAAAAATTTTTAATAACAATTATCTTTTCCCTTTTCCTTTTTCCCATTTCCCTTATCACAGGTTGCGGAAATGATAATACAGCCGATACGGGGACGCGAATCGGCGCAATTTCTCAACTGAACACGACGCCCGAACAAGCCGCCAAAGTTGCCGGCGGCGAAATTAATTTCTTTGAAAATTTCAACTCAATGCAGATGGCTCTTGCCGCGAAGAATATCGATGAGATTCAAACCTATGGCAGTGTGGCGAAGTACATGACTGCAAACAATTCCGATTTTGCGATAAAAGAAACTCAGACCGTCAAGCTTGTCGATGATTTTTGTTGTGCTCTGCGCGAGGAAGACTCCGCCTTGAAAAATTCTTTCGACATGGCGATTGACTCGATGAAAGCCGACGGCACGCTTGATTCTTTAGTTGAAAAATATATAACGAACCTTGAAACGCCGTTGCCCGTCGATATTCGGAAGATTGACGGCGCGGAGACAATCAGAGTCGGAGTGACGGGCGATTTGCCGCCGCTTGATTTGGTGCTTGCCGACGGACAACCTGCGGGATTCAACACGGCGGTTCTCGCGGAAATTTCAAAGCGCATAGAAAAAAATATTGAGCTTGTGCAGATTGACAGCGGAGCCCGTGCCGCCGCCTTGACTTCGGGACAAGTCGACGTAATTTTTTGGGTAGTAGTGCCCGCCGACGATTCGGAGCGTCCGAAAAATTTCGATACGCCCGAAGGAGTTTCCGTGACGACGCCTTATTATCAAGATATGGTTGTCAATGTTAATCTTGCGACTCTTGCAAGCGGCATGAATTAAACAAACAAAAAATTTGTCGGGAGTCTTCGGGCTCCTTTTTTATTGCGCGGCGTTAATAAATGTTGTAGAATTTTTTTCAAGAAAAATTTTTGGAGGGCAACGTGACGTTGCATCCAGCTGACGCGCTCTGATTTTTCGATAGTTGCAACTCTGCGCCGCGTTTGAACGAAAAAATTTTTTGGAGGCTGATTAATTGAGCAAGGTAAAACTCTTAGATACAATAAACGATAAACAAAATTGCGGCGGGGCAACGTGACGAGGCATCCTGCGTTCGCGCTTAATTTTTCTGCAAGCGAAATTTCTCGCCTCGTTTGAACGAAAAAATTTTTTGGAGGCTGATTAATTGAGCAAGGTAAAACTTCTCGACACAAAAACGATAAACAAAATTGCGGCGGGGCAACGTGACGAGGCATCCAATGGGCGCACTCTGATTTTTCGACAAGCGAAATTTCTCGCCTCGTTTGAACGAAAAAATTTTTTGGAGGTTGATTAATTGAGCAAGGTAAAACTTTTGGATACAAACACGATAAACAAAATTGCGGCAGGCGAAGTCGTCGAGCGTCCTGCTTCGGTCGTCAAGGAGCTTGTTGAAAATTCCATTGACGCCGAATCAAAACGAATCGAAATTGAAATTCAAAACGGCGGCAAAGCTTTAATCCGTGTGACGGACGACGGCGCGGGCATGACTCGCGAAGATGCCGTTCTTTCCGTCCGTCGCCACGCCACAAGCAAACTTTCAAGCGTCAATGATTTGATTAAAATTTCTACGTTGGGTTTTCGCGGCGAAGCTCTGCCGACCATTGCCGCCGTCTCGAAATTTATTTTGCAGACGCGCCGCCCTGAAGATGAACTCGGTACAAAACTTTCAATCGACGGCGGAAAACTTTCTGACGTTCACGAAGTCGGTTGCAAAGTCGGCACGACAATTTTGGTTGAAGATTTATTTTTCAACACGCCTGCGCGGCTGAAATTTTTAAAGGCGACGCCGACCGAAGCAAATAAAATTAATGATTTCATTGTTAAGCTTGCGATAAGCCGCCCCGAAATTTCTTTCCGATTTATCAACGGCAACCGCACGGCTCTTGCGACGCCCGGCAACGGAAATATTCTCGACACACTCGGCGCGATTTACGGCACGGAATTAACCGACTCGCTCCTTACTTTGCAAGCCGACGCCGAAAATTTATCTCTGCGCGGTTTCGTCACCAAGCCCAACATTTTAAAAAGTTATCGCAGTTGGCAGACTTTCATTGTCAACGGGCGCATTATCGAAAACAAAACCATTTCAAAGGCATTGGACGAAGCTTACAAGGCTCTTATCCCCAAAACGGGCTTTCCTTTCGCTTGCATAAAAATTGACGTGCCGCAAAACTCAATCGACGTGAATGTTCATCCGCAAAAGATTGAAATAAAATTCGAGGACGAAGGACGAATTTTCAAGGCGATTTATCATGCGGTTCGCGAGGCTGTCGAAGGCAAGCAGGAAGTCAATGATTTAACCGAAGTCGCCGCGCCAATTCAATTAGGAATTAGGAATGAGGAATTAGGAATTGAGGAAGAATTTTCTGCGCCGAAAAAATCTTCTCCCGAAAAAAATCCCAAACCCGCGCCAATGCAATTAGGAATTAGGAATTATGAATTAGGAATGGAGGAGGAATTTTCTGCGCCGAAAATTTCTCTGTCTGAAGAAATTTTTTTGCCGGAAAAAAATTCTTCTCTCGAAAAAACTTCCGCTCCCGCGCAGATTGAAAAAAAAATTCCCGCCGAAAAAATTTCTCCGCCAGAAAAAACTTTTGAACTTGAACCAATCGGGCAAGTTGCACTTTGCTACATTGTGGCGCAGAGCGGCAACGATTTATACATTGTCGACCAACACGCCGCGCACGAAAGAATTTTGTTCGACAAATTGAGCGGCTACGCAGAAAAAATCCCCGCGCAAGGTTTGCTGATTCATCGCGTTATGAAATTTGATTCGCGAGAAGCCGAACTTATCGAAAAAAATCTCGGCGTCTTCGCGGATTTGGGTTTCACAATGGAGCCGAGCGGCGAAAATGAATTTCGTCTTATCGAAGTTCCGTCCGACGCCGCCGAGTCCGACGCCGAAAATCTTTTGCGAGAAATTATTGCGGAAATTTTCAAGGGCGTAAATGAGGCGGGCGACATTGCAAAAAAAATTCGTCAAGCGGTTTTGGCAACGACGGCTTGCAAGGCGGCGATAAAGGCGGGACAAGAACTCAACCTTCGGCAAATGGAAATTCTTTTGAAAGAACTTTCCGAAACTCCGCACCCGCACACCTGCCCGCACGGACGCCCGACGATTATAAAATTTTCTTCCGCAGATCTCGCCAAAATGTTTAAACGCACATAAAAATTTTTCAGCCGATAAACGTCGGCTTTTTTTAATTAGAAATTAGGAATGAGGAATTAATAATTGGTTTTGTCCATTCCTAATTCCTAATTCATAATTCCTAATTGCATTTGAAAGGATTTTTGCCCGCCGCGTCAAAATATTTCTCCGGCATATGAAAGGAGTGTTTTACATGAAAGTTTTATTGATTAACGGCTCGCCGCGAGCAGAAGGCAATACGAGCGTCGCGCTCAACGAGATGATTAAAATTTTTGAGGCGGAAAATGTTGAGACCGAACTTGTTCACATCGGGAACAAAACAATTCGCGGTTGCGTCGCTTGTTTGAAATGTTTTGAGCTTGGTCATTGCGTTTTCAAGGACATTGTCAACGAGGTTGCGCCAAAATTTATGGAGGCGGACGGTTTTGTTGTCGGCACGCCCGTTTATTACGGCTCGCCAAATGCCACGACGCTTGCTTTTCTCGACAGACTTTTTTACAGCACTTTCACAAAGGATAAAACAATGAAAGTCGGCGCGGGCGTTGTCATTTGCAGACGCGGCGGAGCAAGTTCTTCGTTCGACGTGCTCAACAAATATTTCGCGATAACCGGCATGGCGATTGCGGGCAGCCAATATTGGAATATGGTTTACGGGCTTGAAAAGGGCGAGGCGACTCAAGACGCCGAAGGACTTCAAACAATGCGGACGCTGGCAAGGAATATGACTTTTCTCATGAAGAGTATCGCGCTCGGCAAAGAACAATTCGGCTTGCCGCAAAAAGAAGAAATTACTTTTACGCATTTTATCAGATGAAAATTTTTCGACCGACTTACGTTAAAAATTTCAAGTGCGACGGAAAAATTTGCGGCTCGCGTTGTTGCAGGGATTGGAAAATTTTTTTGGACGAAGAAACTCGACAAAAATATTTGTCGCTCCCCGACCGAGAAGAATTTTTTCAACACGTTGACGACTCCGCGCAGGTTTTCAAATTGCAAGAATCGGGCGCGTGTCCTTTTCTGAACGAAAATTTTTTGTGCAAATTGCAACTCAAGCACGGCGAAGATTTTTTGCCCGCGATTTGTCAAAGTTTCCCGCGAGTGACTTACAAACTCGGCGAAGAAATTTTTTTGCAGGCAATGACGCTGACTTGTCCCGTCGCCGCAATTTCAATTCTCCTGCGCGAAGAACCGATTGCAATTAGGAATGAGGAATTAGGAATTAGGAATTATTTTTTCGACTTCACGAAAAGAATTTCGGATGCGGAAAAATTTTTGGCTCGACAACAGGCGGCGATAAAAATTTTGCAACGGCGCGACTTGTCGATAAATGCGCGGCTTAAAAATCTCTGCGAATTCTTCGGAGAAAAAATTTCTGTCGACTTTGACGAAGAAAATCATGCGGCAACGTTGATTGAAATTTTCGGAGAAACTTACGGCGCAAATTTAGACGGCGACAAAAAAAATCGGCTCATCGAAACTTATCGCGCCAATCGGAAAAAAATTTTGGAGCAACTGCGCGGAAATTTTTCCGTCGTCCTTGAAAATTATCTTGTCAACGAATTTTTCATGCGCTGTTATCCCTGCGCGTTCACGGGCGGCGAGAAATTTAATTGCCGCGTGTTCGTCACGGTTTATCGGCTGATTGAGTTTGCGGCAGTTTTGGCGGCTCTTTCGCGGGCACGTTTGACTTTGGAAGATTTTTTGGAAATGATTTGCGCTTTGAATGACAAATTGGATCACGGGCGCGGCGGCATGGAAGCGATTAAAAATTTTGCCGCGCAGGAAGAAAAATTTTATTTGATGATTGAAGGAGGATAATTTATGAAAGAAATTTTGGAGTTGCTGGAGCACAACGCAAGACTTTCGACGGGCGAGCTGGCGTCCATGTTGCAAAAATCGGAGTACGAAATTGAAAAGGAAATCGCCGTTCTTGAAAAGGAAAAAATTATTTTGTCTTACGGCGCACTGATTAACTGGGAAAAATTCGGCGATGACGTTGTCACGGCGATAATCGAAATTAATTTGACGCCTCAACGCGAAGTCGGTTTTGATGCCATTGCGGAAAGAATTTATCGCTTTGACGAAGTGCGGACGGTTTATCTGATGAGCGGCAATTTTGATTTGCTCGTGATAATCGAAGGAAAATCTTTAAAGGACGTTGCAAATTTCGTTGCGACGCGGCTTGCGCCGATTGAAGGCGTGACACAGACGCGAAGTCATTTCATGTTGAAGGCGTACAAAAAAGACGGCGTGATAATAGAAGACGACGACCGCGACCGCAGGTTGGTGGTTGCGCCATGACTTGGCAAGATAAATTGTCGAACTCGGTTAAGTCGGTTGCGCCGAGCGGCATCAGAAAATTTTTCGACATAGCCGCGAAAATGCAGGACGTAATTTCATTGGGCGTAGGAGAGCCGGACTTTGTGACGCCGTGGCCGATTCGCGAAAGTTGCGTTTACGGTTTGGAGCGCGGCTATACGAGTTACACTGCCAATCGCGGCATGTTGAAACTTCGCGAGGAAATTTCCCGTCACTACAAAGAAAAATTCAATGTGGCTTACGACGTTGACACGGAAATTTTGGTGACTGTCGGAGTCAGCGAGGCGTTGGATTTGGCGTTGCGTGCGATTTTAAATCCCGGCGATGAAGTTTTAATTCCCGAACCTTGCTACGTCTCTTATCAAGCTTGTACTTTTATGGCGAACGGAATTCCTGTCAGCGTGCCCGCGAAAATCGAAAACGAATTCCGAATCACGCCCGAAGAGTTGGAACCTTTCCTTACAAAAAAAACCAAAGCAATTCTTATCGGCTATCCGAACAATCCGACGGGCGCGATTATGGAGCGCGAAGATTTATTAAAAATCGCGGACTTCGCCGAAGCGCACGATTTGATTGTTATCAGCGATGAAATTTACGGCGACCTGACTTACGGCGGAGTTCATGAATGTTTTTCTGCGCTTCCGAAAATGCGCGACAGAACGATTTTGCTTAACGGTTTCAGCAAAGCTTATGCGATGACGGGATGGCGAATCGGTTACGCGCTGAGCAATGAAGATTTTATCGGGGCGATGACGAAAATTCATCAATACACAATTCTTTGTGCGCCGATAACCGCGCAGATGGCGGCTGTCGAGGCTCTCAAGCGCGGAGAAAAGTACATGAAAAAAATGGTTGCCGACTACGACAGGCGACGCCATTTAATTTTTGACGGCTTTAATACTTTGGGCTTGGAAAGTTTCGAGCCGCGAGGAGCTTTTTACATTTTCCCGAACATAACGGCGAGCGGTTTCACTTCGACGGAATTTGCCGAGAAATTGATTCAAGCGGAGCATGTTGCGCTTGTTCCCGGCACGGCGTTTGGAAAATGCGGCGCGGGACACGTCCGCTGTTCCTACGCCACGAGCATTGATAAAATTTCCGAAGCGTTGAATCGCATTGAACATTTTTTGAAAACGCACAAACAATGAACGGAACAAAAAAATCCTTCGGCAAAAGCTGAGGGATTTTTTGTTTGCAAAAATTCTGCGCGGTTGTTATCATTACGAAAAAAATTTATACGGAGAAAATCATGGACGTCATAGAAACATACAAGGCGGCTCTAGCTGAATACAAAGAAAGAAATTTCGACGCGGCATTAAAAATTTTGGGCGAAGTTGAACTTGCCGCGCCGCATTGGAAAAAGCCGCTTTTACTCAAACTTTATATCCTGCGCGAACAAGGCAAAACGGTTGAGACATTTCTTTTCGCCCAAAAAATTTTGCCGCTCTTCGACATCTCGTCACCTAAAGAAAGAGATTTTTTGTCGGGCGTTTTGAACATTTTGGGAATAGCTTCTCAAAAATTGGGGATAGCGGAATCGGCGGCGGAACTTTTGCGTTTGGCGGGCGAAACTTCAAAAAACAACGCCGAAGCTTGCTCCGAGATCAGCAACGCGATTTTGGCAGCCAATGCCTCCGAAAAATTTTCCGTGAACGATTTTAAAAATCTTTATGCCGAGTACAAAAAATATTTATCGGACATTACGCCTTACCCGAAAAAATTTTACAAGCACAAAAAAATTCGCGTGGGCTTTATGTCCGGTGACTTCGGAAATCATGCCGCGATAAAATGGGCGTGGACTTTGATTTACAAGCTCGACAAAAATTTTTTCGCAACTTACTGCTACAATGCCAGAAAAAATTTCGACAACATAACGAAACATATTGCGGCGACCGTCGAAAATTGGCGCGACATTTCATGCTTGAATGACGCGAAGGCGGCGGAACTTATTCGCAACGACGAGATTGATATTTTGTTCGACATGTCGGGGCACACGTCGGGCAATCGGCTCCGAGTCGCGGCTTATCGTCCCGCAACCGTTCAAATTTCGGGCGTCGGCTACATGAACAGCACGGGGCTTGATTGTTTCGATTATTTTTTGTCGGATGAAATATGCGCGGAAGGTTCCGAAAAATATTTCACGGAAAAAATTATTCGCTTGCCGCACAGCCACATTTGCTTTGAATCTTCAACAAGCTTGGAAATTTCTCCGCCGCCTTGTCTTGAAAAAAATTTTGTGACATTCGGCAGTTTCAATCAGTTCAGCAAGGTTACGGATTCAATGTTGACGGTTTGGAAAAAAATTTTGGACGCCGTGCCGAACAGCCGACTGATTTTGAAAAATAAAATTTTGGAGACGGAGAGCGGACGAGATTTTGCCCGCAACCGATTAAAAATTTCGGGCATTGAAATTGAACGGGTTGAAATGCGCGGCTTGACGAAAGATTATCTTCGCGAATATGACGACGTTGATATTGCGCTTGATACTTTTCCTTACACGGGCGGCGTCACGACTTGCGAGGCGTTGTATATGGGCGTGCCCGTCGTGAGTCTTTACGGCGACAGACACGGCTCGCGCTTCGGGCTGAGCATTTTAAAAAATGTCGGGCTTGATGAATTGGCGGTTGATTCGGTTGACGATTATATAAATCGCGCCGTTGCTCTGGCGAACGATTGGGAGTTGCTTACGATTTTGCGGAAAAATCTGCGCGGAATGATGAAAAAATCTCCGCTGATGAATTCCGAAAATTATATTCGCGAAGTGGAGGCGGCGTTCAGAAAAATTCTTCGCGAACAATAAAATTATCCCTTAATGAAAGTTAAGGGATTTTTAATTTGCAAAAAGCCCGCGTGATTGTTATCATTGCGGCGAGGTGATTTTTATGAAAGAAGCGATAAAAACTGTTTGTGAAAATCGGAAGGCGCGTCACGATTATTTTATTCATGAAACTTTTGAGGCGGGCATTGAGCTTAAAGGGACGGAGGTAAAAAGTTTGCGCGTCGGGAAGGCGAATCTTCGCGACAGCTACGCCGAAGTCAAGGACGGAGAAATTTTTATCGAACACATGCACATAAGCCCTTACGAACAGGGAAATATTTTTAATCACGAGCCGTTGAGACGCCGCCGCCTGCTCCTGCACAAAAAAGAAATTTTAAAGCTCTTCGGCAAAACTCGCGAAAAAGGTTTTACACTCATTCCTTTGAAAATTTATTTTAAAAAAGGGCGTGCGAAATTGGAATTGGCATTGGCGAGCGGCAAACACAATTACGACAAACGCGCCGCACTTCATGAAAAATCTGCCAAGCGCGATGTCGAACGGGCATTAAAGGAGCGATCAAAATGATTAGGAAAATTTTTGCGGCGGTTTTCTTGACGGCGATAATTTTTTTCGCGCAAAGTGTATCAGCCGCGCCGCACATAACTTATCAAGCAAGCGTCCAAGATTACGGCTGGATGCGTCCCGTCGAGGACGGCGATGTCGCCGGCACAACGGATCAAGGCAAGCGGCTTGAGGCGATTGTCATAAATTTTTCTGACGGCATAGAATACAACGCGCATGTTCAGGATATTGGCTGGCAAGGTTGGACGTATTCGGGCGGCGTTGCGGGCACGGTCGGCGAAAGTCGCCGCATGGAAGGAATCAGAATCAGACTTACGGGCAGTTACGCCGACAGTTACGACGTAATTTATCGGGCACATGTTCAAAAAATCGGCTGGCAAAGATGGGTTAAAAACGGAGATCTCGCGGGCACTGCGGGCGAAGGTTTGAGACTTGAGGCTTTGCAAATTAAAATCGTCAAAAAGGGCAGCAACAATTACGACCGCGACGATTATAATCGCGACAGGTACAATCGCGACAAATATGACCGCGACAGATACGACCGCGACGATTACAATCGCGACAGATACGGACGTTACGGCGAACGCAGGTGGTGATTAAATGTTCAAAAAAACTTTCTCGACAATTTTTTTGGCGGCGATAATTTTCTTCGCGCAAAATGTTTCGGCGCAACCGCAAATCAGTTATCAGGCGAATGTCGAAGGCAACGGCTGGATGCAAGCTGTCGGCAACGGCGAAATTGCGGGAACTGTCATGCAAGCCAAACGCCTTGAGGCTCTGATTATAAATTTTGGCGGCATAAAATACAGCGCGCATGTTCAAAATATCGGCTGGCAGAATTGGACTGAATCGGGCGGCGTCGCCGGCACGGTCGGACAAAATTTGCGCATGGAAGCAATCCGAATTCAACTTTCCGGGAGCACGGAAAAATATTTCGACGTATATTATCGGGCGCATGTCGAAAATATCGGTTGGCTCGGTTGGGCGAAGAACGGAGAACCTTCGGGCTCGGCGGGCGCGAGTTTGCGCATGGAAGCAATTCAAATTAAAATTGTCAACAGAGGAACTCCCTTTGATCGCGGCGACAAACCTTCTTTTTATCAAGTGATACCGAAGGCTCCGACGGTTTGAATAAAAAAGCAACGTGACGTTGCATCCAGATGTCGCGCTTTGCTACTCAAAATTTTAAAGTACTCGCCGCGCCGGTACGCAACGCTAGCGCATTGCTAGCTTTGTAAATGTCGGATAAAAAAATTCCCCGTATTGTCGCGGGGATTTTTTTGCCGCTTTAAAAGCGGCGGAACAGATGTCGCGATTTACTCATAGAAAATTTTAAGTAAATCGCCGCGCTTTAATAAAAAAAATTTCTCCCGACCTGCGCGGGAGTTTTTTTGTGCTATAATGATAAAAACTTTTGGAGGCGGGAGCGATGAAAAAATTTTTTCTAATGTGCTTGGCAATTTTGTTGAGCTTGCAAAGCACGGCACTTGCAAAAAGCGCGGGCTTGTCGGAAGAAGAACGGATAAAAGTTGCAATCGAAGTTTCGGACACTTCGCGGCATCAGGAATTTGGCACGGCTGATTTGCTTAAAGATTTTTTGACGGAAAAACTCGTTGAAAAAAATCTCGTGAAAGTTATCGACACAAAACTTTTTTCTGAAGACGAATTGGTTCTTGACGAAGAAGTCACCGCCGAAAAAAATTTTCCCGCAGAAAATCTCGGCGAAATTCTAATTTTTGACGCGGTAGAATTGCCCGTTCCTTCGGAGACGCCCGAAAACTTTGATCAAAACTTTTATAAAAATCTCGGCGCGGATTATGTGATTCGTTGCGAAGTTTTGGCGTTGGGCTTGACGAAGGTTGAGGATAAAACTCTTTCAACGATTTTCGGCGCGACGGGCGGACTTACTTCGCTGGTTGGCGCGTGGACTTCGGGCTCGGCAGGTAAAACATTGCGGCGCGTCGGCACGGGCATCGGGGTCGGCGGCTTTATCGTAACGGAGCGCACGGCTTTAACTACCGTCGTCAACCTGCAATTCATAAACGTTGAGACAGAACAAATTCTTTGGCAAAAAAATTTCGCGGGACAAGGGATAAAGCATCACAAACCGAGTCGCGGCTTTGACGACGCTTGGACGCAAGCTTACAGCGAATCGGTCGAGAAGACGGCGAAGATTATTTCGCAACGCGTGAACAAATACGTTGACAAAGTTATAATCAAAGGCAAGAGCGACAAAGATTTTCAGCCAAAAAAATTTTCGAGCGGCGCGATTGGCGGAGCGCGTTTTTAAATGAAAAAAATTTTGGCGGCGACAATTTTTATTTTGCTGACGAATACGGCGGCGGCGGAAAATTCTCCCGAAGTTGATGAGGGAATTGCAAGCATCAAGAAAAAAACTTCCGACTTCAACCTTGAGACGAAATTTTTCATTGACAAGGCGGCACCCGAAATTTTATTGAAGTACAAAAATGTTTCGTTGGACTGGATAAATAACGACAAAAATTTTTTCAAGCTCAAAGTCAACAAGGAAATTTTTTCGCTTATGGGCACGGGGCTTGAATGGAATGTTTCATTGAATGCCGTTGACGAAAATTTTTCTGTCCTGCCGAGCGTCGGAGTAAATATTTATGCGAGAATTCGTCCGCGCCTTGATGTCTATGTGCAATTTTCGGGCTTGACGTTGGGAAGTCGCGGGCATTTTTCGGATTTTGAATCGGGCTTGAGATATTTTCCGCAAAAAAATTTTTCGATAAGTGCGGGCTGGCGGCGAACGGATTTTAAACTTCGACGCAACGATTTTGATTTAAACGGAGTGTTTGCGGGCGTCCGATATGATTTTTAAAAATTTTAAGCGGCTCCGATTAGGAACCGCTGAATTTTTTTGGTTGGTGTGCTCGGCGGGAGTCGAACCCGCGTTCTTCAGCTCCGGAGGCTGACGCTTTATCCTCTAAACTACGAGCACTTTTATCAATTATGAATTAGGAATTAGGAATTAGGAATGAAAACCTAAAACCTAATCGTTATGAATTGCACTCAAAAGTTCTATTGTATGTCTGGCGACATCTTCGGGTTTGATATTTTTTTTGCGCGCCACGCCCGATTCAATCGCCGCTTTGGCGACAGCCGCCGCGACAGTCGGCGCAACGCGCTTATCAAAAGGTGTCGTGATAACATGTTCTTCGTTAAGTTCGTCTTCGCTGACAAGGGAGGCAATCGCATAAGCCGCCGCAATTTTCATTTCCTCGTTTACGTCGGTTGCCCGAACGTCGAGAGCTCCTCTGAAAATGCCGGGGAATGCCAAAAGATTGTTGACTTGGTTTGGAAAATCACTGCGTCCCGTTGCCACAACGCGAGCTCCTGCCGCCTTCGCCTTGTCGGGCATAATTTCGGGCACGGGATTTGCCATCGCCAAAATTATCGCGTCGTTGTTCATCATCTTAACCATTTCTTCCGTCAAGAGATTTGCTTTCGACACGCCGATAAAAACGTCCGCGCCATGAATTACGTCAACGAGTTGTCCCGCTTCTTTATCAAAATTCGTGACGGCGGCAATTTGATCTTTGTAAGGATTCATGCCTTTGCCGCGTCCCTCATAAATCGCACCGGTTGAGTCGCAGAGCATGACATTTTTCGCGCCCATTTTTTGAATCAGATAAGTTATCGCCATGCCTGCCGCACCCGCGCCGTTGACGACAACTTTTATATCCGAAAATTTTTTCCCGACGAGACGGAGCGCATTAATCAGAGCGGCGGCAACGACAATCGCCGTGCCGTGTTGGTCGTCGTGAAAAACGGGAATATCAACGGAATCTTTCAAAGCGTGCTCAATGTCGAAACATTGAGGGGCTTTAATGTCCTCAAGATTAATTCCGCCGAAGCTCGGAGCCATCAGTTGAATTGTCTTGATAATTTCGGGGACGCTTTTTGTATCAAGGCAAATGGGAATTGCATCGACGCCCGCAAAACCTTTGAACAAAATCGCTTTGCCTTCCATGACGGGGAGCCCTGCGCCCGCGCCAATATCGCCCAAGCCGAGAACAGCCGTGCCGTTCGTGACGACCGCAACCAAATTTCCGCGATTGGTGTAGTCGTAAATTTTATCGAAGTCGTCTTTAATCTCAAGGCAGGGAGCCGCGACGCCGGGCGTGTAAGCAAGCGTCAAATCTTTATTGGTTTTAAGCGGAACTTTGCTCCTGACTTCCAACTTGCCGTGATTATTTTTGTGCAGGGCGAGTGCTTCCTTGTCGACGTTTGCCACTTCAAATTCATCCTTTCAAATGGTCTTGCCTGAAAAACTTTTGCAATTATATTCGGCGCGCAAAATAATTTCAAGCCCGCCTTTCATTGAATACAATATTTTTTTGCTCCGAAAAATTTTTCAACATTGGCTTGCAAACCAAAAAATTTTCTGATACAGTAGACGCGTTTTGAATAAAAAATTTTTTTGATCGCGGAAATTAATTTTGCCTTAAGGATTTTCTAATCGTTTTCAAATATAATCTGCGTTAAACCTATTAAAACAACATAAACGCCACAAAGCCGAAAAGATGTCCCCGCATCTTGGTCGGCGGCAAAATTTTCTGCAGTGCCCACCAAGCATCTGCAACAGGGAGGTGAGATATGAAGAAATTGATTGCGTTTCAAATAAAGACAGAGACGGAGGCGTAAGCCTTCGCCTTTTTTGTTACGATAAAAATTTTTATGAATTATAATTCGACGAGATAAAATTTTTTGACAGGCGACGAGGAGGAATATTTTTTGAAGTTTGGAAAGAAAATCGCGTTGCTGATGATCTTGGCGGCGATAGAAATTCCCTGCGCAGTCAACGCGGCGGAAGAATATAAAGAATAGACGGAGGCGTAAGCCTTCGCCTTTTTTGTTGCGATAAAAATTTTTATGAATTATAATCGGCAGGAAATGAAATTTTTTTGAGGCGACGAGGAGGAATATTTTTTGAAGTTTGGAAAGAAAATCGCGTTGCTGATGATCTTGGCGGCGATA
>ERZ842401.2877-NODE-2877-length-22200-cov-6.129058_pt1 | contig 22200 bp, 16 predicted proteins | sample MGYA00521270_ERZ842401 | MGnify/ENA primary metagenome ERZ842401 (study PRJEB31892, sample SAMEA3878208) | bioreactor metagenome | biome: Moose rumen | place: Sweden | collected 2011-10 | study: EMG produced TPA metagenomics assembly of the PRJEB12797 data set...
CGTGCACAGCGGTAAAGCAGTATGATGTAGAGGAACACCACGAAGGCGGCACCGATGATGCCCAGCTCCTCAATGACGATGGCAAAGATGAAGTCGGAGAACGCCTGTGCCAAGAAGTCTCGCTCCGTGCTCTTACCAGGTCCTTTGCCAACAATCCCGCTCGACACAATGGCTATGTTGGCATGTGCCACCTGCGCATCCTTGTCTAAGTCGTAGTCCTGAGGTGATACATCCCCTTTGCCAAAGTTCAATATACGCCCCTTCCATGTGTCAGCACGGTGGAGCATCTTCTCCAATTTGTTTTTCTTTTTGGGTTGTTCGGTTTGTTCCACCTTGGTCAGTTCCTTGTCCTCTTTTGTGATGTCATTGCCCACAATCAGGACCATTGATACGGCAAAGACCACCAGAAACAAGATAATGGCAGCCAGCTTGCCTAACTGTCGCAAGGGCACAAGTCCGATGAACATCATCAAGAAGACGACCATAAAGAGCAGAGCTGCCGTAGACAGGTTCTCCAGTCCGATGAGCAGACAAGTGGGTAGCGTTATCCAAAGTATCCATTTGAATGCCTGTTTGTCAGCACCGTTTTCCTGTTGCATGGCACTGAGTATTTGGGCCACGACCAACACTATTGTGCCTTTGGCAATCTCGGAAGGCTGAAAGGTAAAGCCAAACAGTGAGATAACGCGGTTGGCCCCATTGATGGTCTGTCCGCCAATGAGTACCCACAGCAAGGTGAAGGCGCTGACCAATATTAGGAAAGGCGTCAACAGCTTAAAATAACGGCATGGGATGTTGAGCGTTAAGATGGCCACCACCACACCAGCAAATATAGTACCTGTGTGGTAGGCAATGGGGCCGATATAGTTCTGGCTCTTGTAGGTCAGCCCGCTGGAAGCCGAGAAGACTTCCACGATACTGATCATGCAGAGGAAGAAGAACACCATCCAGATGACCTTGTCGCCCTTAAAGATATTGCCGATTCGTTTGTTCATTTTTGTTCTGAGCTATGGCGTATAATATCGTGATAACGTCGAAACTTCCCTATAGGCTGCGGGCCAGTTCTTTGAACTGCTCACCACGGTCTTCCATGTTTTTAAACAGGTCAAACGAGGCACAACAGGGACTGAGCAGTACCGTCATGCCCGGCTCAGCCATCTCATAGCATGCTGCCACGCACTCTTTCATAGAGTGGGTGTCGCGCACAGGAATGCCCAACTGGTCGAAGTTGTCGTGCAACTTCTGATTGTCAGCACCGAGATACACTAGTCCGGCACACTTTTCCTTCACCAAGGGGATGATGGGGCCATAGTCGTTGCCCTTATCCTTGCCACCGATGATGAGGATGGTCTTGGTCTTCATCGATTCCAAGGCATACCAACAGGCATCAACGTTAGTGGCCTTTGAGTCGTTGACATATTGCACGCCACGCACGGTGCACACCTTCTCCAAACGGTGCTCCACCCCAGGGAAGTCGCTGAGCGAACGGCGGATAATCTCTTTCTTGATGCCGGCAATGTTGGTGGCAATGCCCGCAGCCAGAGAGTTATAGATATTGTGCTTGCCTGTCAGACTCAATGCCTCTTGTTCCATATTGAACGGTTCGGGCTTCTCTATCTGATACTGTCCTGCCTCGATATAGCCGATGCTCCCCTTCTCTTTTAGTTCCGAGAAGGGATACTGTATAGCCTTGATGTCATACTTCTCCAACTCCTTCTTGATGATGGAATCGTCGTTCCAGTAGATGAAAGCGTCTTGCGATGTCTGGTTTTGGATAATGCGCATCTTGGCATCCACATAGTTCTGCATCTTAAAGTCGTAGCGGTCCAAATGGTCTGGCGTGATGTTCAGCAAGATGGCAATGTTGGCACGGAAGTCATACATATTGTCCAACTGGAACGACGACAGCTCAATGATGTAATACTCATGCGGGTCCTCTGCCACCTGCAGGGCCAGCGAGTTGCCTATATTGCCAGCCAGCCCGGCATCATAGCCCGCAGCCTTGAAGATGTGGTAGATCAGGCTCGTCGTGGTGGTCTTGCCATTAGAACCCGTGATGCAAATCATCTTCGATGTGGTGTAGCGCCCGGCAAACTCTATCTCACTGATGATGTTGATGCCGTGCTCCTTGATTTTCACTATCATGGGGGCCGTATCGGGAATACCGGGACTCTTAATCACCTCATCGGCATTCAGAATCTTCTCCTCCGTATGGTGGCCTTCCTCCCACTCTATGTGGTGGTCGTCCAACATCTTCTTGTACTTATCGTGAATCTTTGACATGTCGCTGACGAACACGTCGAATCCCTGCTTCTTGGCCAGGACGGCTGCTCCTGCGCCGCTCTCACCGGCTCCTAATATGGCTATCTTACTCATAATTCTTCTATCTGATCTTCAGGGTAATAATTGTTATTGCTGCTAATATAATAGTGGTAATCCAGAAACGGATGGTAATCTTCGACTCATGGAACGGGCGACGAGGCCATCCCTTGAGGATGTAGGTACTGGTGGAGTCAAGCTGCGAGTCTAATCTGCGGAAGGTATCGTGGATGGGTGTTGCACGGAACACACGGACACGACGCCCCTTGCGCTTCTGAATCTTAAACCATTGGGTCTGGATGATGACGCTAAGGCTCTCTATGAAGAAGATGCCGCACAAGATGGGAAGCATCAGCTCCTTGTGGATGATGACGGCACACACACCGATGATGCCGCCGATGGTCAGAGAACCCGTGTCGCCCATGAACACCTGTGCCGGATAGGCATTGTACCACAGGAAACCGACCACGGCACCGACAAACGCAGAAAGGAATACCACCAACTCCTCAGAGCCGGGTATATACATAATGTCAAAGTATGCCGCATAGACGATGTGCGACGAGACGTAGGCAAAGATAAGCAGTGCCACACCGATGATGGCCGAGTTTCCTGCACACATGCCATCCATACCGTCATTGAGGTTGGCACCGTTGCTGACGGCAGTCACCACGATGATGGTCATGATGACAAAGATAATCCATCCTGCGGCCACCTTATACTTGCCACAGAAAGACATCACCTTCGAGTAGTTCAGGTTGTGGTTTTTGATGAACGGGATGGTGGTCTGCAGCGACTTGACGGGCTCCGTCTTGTGCTTCACTACGATTTCCTGATTATTCTGCGCCACGGACACGTTCTCGCGCACCACGGCATCAGGACTGAGCCACAGCGTGAGCCCCACGATGAAGCCTATCGACACCTGCCCCACTATCTTGTACTTGCCCTTCAAACCCTCCTTGTTCTTGCGGAATATCTTGATATAGTCATCAAGGAAACCGAGGAATCCTAACCACAGCGTAGTGACAATCATCAACAGCAGATAGATGTTGCGCATGCGACCTAACAGCAATACGGGTATCAGGATGGCCACGATGATGATGATGCCACCCATAGTAGGCACGCCCTTCTTCTCCACTCCAAACGGGTCGATGCTGGCATCACGGGCCGTTTCTGCTATGTTGCGCCTTTTCATCCACTTGATGAAATACTCACCGAACCATGCAGAAATGAGCAGTGACAGGATGAGTGCCAGCAGCGAACGGAACGAAATGTACGACCAGATGTGCGAGCCCGGGATGTCGTATTGGTCTAAGAACCGGAAGATGTAGTATAGCATTTTTCGTTATCTCGTTATGACGTTATTGCGATATTTCTGCGCGAGGGGCATTACAAGTTAAAGATTTCTCTCACCACCTCGCGGTCGTCGAAGTGATGCTTGACACCCTTGATTTCCTGATAGTCCTCATGGCCTTTGCCGGCAATGAGGATGACGTCGCCCTTTCGGGCCAGCATAACGGCCGTCTTGATGGCCTCGCGACGGTCGGCAATGGAGATGACTTTCTTCTGCTGTTTCTGGTCCAGACCAGCCAGCATGTCATTGATGATGTCCTGCGGCTCCTCGAAGCGGGGATTGTCGCTGGTGATGATGACGCGGTCGCTCTGCTTGACAGCCTCCTGCGCCATGAGCGGACGCTTGCCCTTGTCGCGGTTGCCGCCAGCGCCACAAACAGTGATGACCTGTCCGCCTTTACCGTCCAACACCTCGTGGATGGCATTCAGCACGTTCTCCAGTGCATCGGGCGTATGGGCATAGTCCACGATGGCCGTCACTCCATCTGCTGAGCGGATAGGCTCTAATCGTCCGGCCACACTCTTGAGAGTGCTCATGATGACGAGAATGTCTTCGGGGCGCTTGCCAAGCATGACGGCAGCGCCGTAGACGGCCAGCAGGTTTGAGACATTGAACTTACCAATGAACTGCACGCCCACCTCATGGCCGTCAATCTCAAGGTACATACCCTCGAAGTGGCACTCGATAATGCGGGCACGGAAGTCGGCCATCTGTCTGGTAGAGTAGGTCTTCACCTTGGCATGGGTGTTCTGCACCATCACCATGCCGTTCTTGTCATCGGCATTGGTAATGGCAAAAGCCTCCTTGCCCAGTCCGTCGAAGAATGCCTTCTTGGCATCGCGGTAGTTCTCAAAGGTCTTATGATAGTCCAAGTGGTCGCGGGTCAGGTTGGTAAACAGTCCACCCCTGAACTTCAGACCGCCAATACGCTTCTGGGCAATGGCATGGCTGGAGCACTCCATGAATGCATACTGACACCCAGCCTCCACCATCTTGGCCAACAGGCGGTTCAGCTCTATGGGATCAGGTGTGGTATGGTCGGCTGGTATTGGCTCACCCTCGATGTAGTTGCAAACGGTCGAGAGCAGTCCGCAACGATGGCCGAACTTGCGGAACATATTATATAATAAGGTGGCGATGGTGGTCTTGCCGTTGGTACCCGTCACACCGACAAGTGTCAGCTTCTGCGACGGTTCACCATAGAACACGGTGGCAACAGGCCCCACAGCCTCCTCGGTGGAGGCTACCTGCACATAAGTGACACCTGCGGGGGCATTCTCGGGCAGGTCCTCGCACAACACGGCCACGGCACCTAACTCCAATGCCTTAGGAATGAAGCGATGCCCGTCGGTCTGTGTCCCCTTGATGGCCACAAACAGATGTCCGTTCTCCACCTTGCGCGAGTCTATGTTCACGCCCGTAATCTCTACCTCTGCATCGCCCACGATGCTGATTGGCTTCACGTACTTCAGCAGTTCACTCAGTTTCATATTCTGTGACGTTATTTCGATATTTCGTTTTTTGACGTTATTTCATATTCCGTGATGACTTCTCTCTTTGCTAATTCTCCAATGTCAACACGCACTCACTGCCCCGCACCACGGTCTTGCCAGCCGGATAGCTCTGCCGGCGCACCTTGCCACGGCCCTGCAACTTGACCTTCAGTCCACGGCTCTCTAACAGATAGACGGCGTCCTTGGCTCCCATGCCTGTCACGTCGGGCACTATGTCCTTGCGGCATTTCGGGGTTTCGTTGACGCGCTTGTCCACGCCCAATGTGCCTAACACGAGGTTGGCAGCAGCGTCGTCACCCGTCTTCACATCGGGGGACGGGTCTGAGCCTTCATCATGGGCATTAGCCACATGCATCTTCAGGTAGCGGGCCATGACACCCTCTGAGATTTGGTGGAACACCACACCCGACATGCCACCACCAGAGGCAGGCAGTCCCGTCTTCTTTAAACAGACGATGCAGGAGTAGAGCGGATCGTCGGCAGGGAAGTAACCGGCAAACGACAGCCAATACTGCGTGACACCGCTCTTATAGCCTGCCTTGCCCTGCGACACTTGGGCTGTGCCTGTCTTGCCTGCCACCTTGAACAGCTTCGAACCTGCTTTCTTACCCAGTCCCTGACTGACCACATGGTGCAAGATGGTCTGCATGGTCTTGATGGCCTGAGGCTTGGCTATCTGCTCCTTGATGACCTCCGGCGGGAACTCCATGACGGTCTCGCCATTCTTCGTCACCTCCTTCACAAAGCGCGGACGCATCATCTTGCCATTGTTGGCAATGGCATTATAGAACGTAACCGTGTTAATGGGAGCAATCTGCGTTTCATAGCCGATAGACATCCACGGCAGGGTGGTCATATACCAGTTGCCGGTGAACTGCCCCTTCTTGTTGCGCTCTGGCATGCGGATTTTCGGGGGCAGATAGCCCACAAGCGGCAGTTTCAGGTCCTCGCCAATGCCAACGCGGTAGAGTCCCTCGACATAGCGTTCTGGGTTGCTGCCATAGAAATGGTCAATGACGTGGCTCACGCCGATGTTCGAACTGACCTCCAACGAGCGGGCCACGTTGATGTCGCCATAGCCGCCGTTACGCCAGTTGTGGTCTTTCATGTCGCGCTTGTGCATCTGCATGATGCCGTTGCCCGTATGTATCACATAGCTGGTGTCGTTGGGATGCTTGCCCAACACGCCGTCGTCGAGTGCCACGAGAATGGAGGCCGTCTTGAACACCGAGCCCGGTTCGCAGCGGTAGCTGATGGCCGAGTTGACAGCCTCGATGTAGTCGCCATTCTCATTGCGTATCATATTAACGATGGCTTTCACGTCGCCCGTAGCCACCTCCATGAGGATGGCCACGCCCATCTCGCCCTTGACCAGTTTCAGCTCGTCAATAAGTGCCCGCTCGGCCAGGTCTTGCATGTTTACGTCGATGGTGGTCACGATATCGCACCCGTCAATGGGCATGGTAACGGGAATGTTCATGTATTTGTTCAATATCTTGCGGCGGTCGGTCAGACCCGGCGTACCGCGCAGCAGGGAGTCGTAGCTCAGCTCCAAGCCGAAGTAGGCGGAATCGTTAGCCAACATCATACCACCCAACAAGCGCTGAGCCAGTGTGCCGAAAGGACGGCGGCGCGAATTGAACTCCTCCTCATGGAAGCCGCTCTTATAGCGGGGCATCGAGAAGAAGGGCAGTTTCTTGATTTCCGTATAGGTATTATAGTCGATACGACGATTCCAGATGGCCCAATGCCGGGAACCCACCGTACCGTTCTTGTTCACCTTATGCCGGCCCTCCTCCAAGTTCTTCTTGAAATCAGCGGCAGAGCACTGGGGAAATATTCTGTGGAGCCCGTCGCACACTGAGTCTACCTTGTCTTTCCAAAGCGAGTCACCCTTCTCAAAAGCAGCAGCCTGGAAATCCATGTACACCTTGTACTCTGGGATGGAGGTCGCCATCAGCTGCCCGTCGCAACTGAGTATGTTGCCGCGGTTGGGCATCACGCTCACCGAATCGCGCTTCAGACGGTCGGCCACCTCCGTCCAGTACTGCTTCTTGGCAGTCATGATATAGAAAGCCTTGCCGATGACGGCAATACCAATCACTGTCAGCACTACGGCGATTAGCATGTAGCGGGGCATTACTTTGTCGTTGCTAAACCTACTCACTTTTTATATTACTTGGTTTTTATTCCTTATTTTATATTTCAATTAGTCTTCATCCGGCACCTCTATGATGTATGGCGGCTGGTTGGCGTGGTGCAGCAGTGAGTCCTTGTTCTGCTTCAGCAGGTCTAACACACGGCTTTCACGGCACTTTTCCGTCAGTTTGCTCGATGCCGAGAGGGCCTTGAACTTGGCATCCTTCAGCTGCCCCTCCAACCGGTCAATGGTCAGCATGTCCTGCTGGCACTGGTAGCGGAAGGCAACGTAGACGATGCTGAAGGCCACGATGAGCACAAAGAGCCATATCTGTCCGCGGATGACGCTCGTATTCAGCAGTTCTCCACCCAAGATGGAGCGCAGGTTCATCTGCCCGGAGGGCTTCGGGTCTTCCTCCACGGCACTCTCCTTAATTTTCTTCAGCTTTTCCTTCAGTTTATCTTCTGGCGACTCCTGCTCCTCCAAGACCTCAGAATCTTCTGAAGTCTCAAGGTCGCTCGCAGCCTCAGCCTGAAGCAGCTCGTCGTTGTTGTCGTATTGGTCTGCCATAGTTCTCTTTCTTACACTTTCTCTGCTACACGCAATTTTGCACTGCGGCTGCGCGGGTTTCGTGCCTGTTCATCCTCTGAAGGGACAACGAGCTTGCCGACGGTGCGGAAGGGCGATGTCACCCGCCCGAAGAAGTCTTGCTCTACGCGCCCCTCGGCGTTACCGGCCTTCATCACATTCTTCACGATGCGGTCTTCTAACGAGTGGTAGGTCAGTATGCACAGCCGGCCACCAGGCTTCAGCACCTCCGTGGCACCACGCAACATGTCGCGCAGGGCATCCATCTCGTGGTTCACCTCAATGCGCAGGGCTTGGTAGACACGGGCCAGGTCTTTCTTCTCACGCTCCGACCTCATCAGTGCCTCGGCTATCTCGCCAAGGTCCTTGGTCGTCTCAATGCGTTTCTCCCGGCGGGCCGCCACAATGGCCTTGGCCAGCTTCCTGGCACTTTTCAGCTCGCCATAGAGGTAGAACACGTCGGCCAACCGCTCCTCGCTGTAGTCATTCAGCACATCAGCGGCCGTCATGCCGGCCCGTTTGTTCATGCGCATGTCCAACGGAGCATCAAAGCGAAACGAGAAGCCGCGGGCCTCGTCGTCGAAATGGTGGCTCGACACGCCAAGGTCGCCCAGCAGTCCGTCTATATGCTCCACGCCGTAGTAGCGCATCCAGTTGCTGATATACCTAAAGTTGCTGCGAACGAAGGTAAATCTATCATCGTCAATGATGTTTTTCTCTGCATCCGCATCTTGGTCGAAGCTGTACAGGTGGCCCCGCTTGCCTAACCGCGACAGGATTTCGCGCGAGTGGCCGCCGCCACCGAAAGTGACGTCTACGTAAATGCCGTCGGGCTGGATAGCCAGCCCGTCGACAGTCTCTTTCAGGAGAACAGGTACGTGATATGTCTCGGCGGTCGTGATCATTGCTGGTTATCGATTATTTCGCTGCCTGTCGCTGCCGCAGCGCCGCCCATCAGTTCTTCGAGGGCGGCACCGAAGTCGTCCGGCGTCATTTGCTGTTCCTCGGCCTTGCGACTGCTCCATATCTCGATGGTGTCGCCCATGCCCACAAACTTGATGTCCTGCTCTATCTCCGCCATGCGCTGGTAGCGCTTAGGCACCAAGAAACGGCCATTGCCGTCGAGCGTCAGCAACTCCACCTCGCTCACAAACTGGCGGTACACTTGCTGTTGCTGGCGGTTCCAGCGGTTCAGCCGCGAGCGCATCAGGTCCATCTGCTCGTTCCACACGCTCTCCGGGTAGAGCACGAGGCAAGGCTGGAACACGTCTTTGCGCAGCACCAGTCGCTCCTCACCACCTGCCTGCAGGGCTCTGCGGAAGATGGCGGGAAGGAAAGCACGGCCCTTCGCGTCCATTTTTGCCTCTATATTACCTAAGAATCGCATGCGTACTTATAATTACTTCAATAGAATTTGGGTACAAAGGTAACACTTTCCCCCCACAATCCACCACATTTACCCACTTTTTTTAGTGAATATTTTTTAAAACCTTGAAAGATTTTAGCTATCATGCTAAATATCAACGACTTGTGATTTTATTACAAAGGTGGGGAATTTTTCCGTAAAAGGAATGACGGCTGACCGTTTAGGCAACAATGGATTGACGCTCTAACCATGCCCGTTCACACTGCCGCATATGAGGTTGGGAAGGGCCATGCATAGGGATTGAAAGGTTCAAGCATGAGACATGAGAAAACAAATCAAATTGATTTGGTCAGCAAATCAAATTGATTTCCTTTGCAAATCAAATTGATTTCCTCAGCAAACTAAATTGATTTGGTCAGCAAATCAAATTGATTTGCTGAGCCAAAGACGAGCGTTTCAGTTATAAAGAGCCATGCATGAGGCCACAAAAGGGCATTCACGACAATTCCAACAGGGCATGATTAGCAACACCAAGGGACATGACGGACAACACCAAGGGACATGGCGGACCAAGCAAAAGTGTATTCTTGACAGCCCATAAACTGTGGAAAATCCACACAAAAAAGGGCGAATAAATGACAAAACGACACTTTTTTGCACAATTTTGCATTTAAAGTGCAAGTTTTCCAAAGATATTTATTACTTTTGCAAATTGTTAGTATCTCATAGAGAGAAATGGAGCAGATTACAGAGAAGACAATCGACATTGATAGCATTCTCAAAGGCAAGATGGGAGCCAAGGCAAAATGGGTGCCGAGGCCGTTGGTGGCGTGGCTCAAGCGCATCATTCATCAGGACGAGGTGAACAAGTTCCTGTGGGAGTCGCGCGACAAAGTGGGCACGCCATGGCTGGAGGAGTGCGTCCGTTACCTGCAAATGACACTGGAGGTGGAAGGACGCGAGAACCTGCCCGACCCTAACGACGGACGGCTTTACACCATCGTGTCGAACCATCCGCTTGGCGGTGCCGACGGCGTTGCCCTCGGTGCTATCATTGGCCGCCACTTCGACTCGCGATTCCGCTATCTGGTCAACGACCTGCTGATGTATCTGCCCGGTCTGGCGCCACTTTGCATCCCCATCAACAAGACCGGCAAACAAAGCCGCAATTTCCCGCAGATGGTGAAAGCCGGATTTGAAAGTCAAAACCACATGCTGATGTTCCCCGCGGGCATCTGCTCGCGCAAGCGTAATAAAGAAATAAGAGACATCCCTTGGTCGAAAACGTTTATCTCCAAAAGCGTGGAGTATCAGCGTGACATCGTGCCCATCCACTTCAGTGGGCAGAACTCCAACTTCTTCTATCGCTTGGCCAACTTCAGCGACCGCTTCCTGCCTTTCAACCTGGCCATGCTTTTCCTGGTTGACGAGATGTACAAGAATGTGGGCAAGACGTTCCACGTCACCATCGGGCAGCCTATCCCCTGGCAAACATTCGACAAGTCTAAAACACCGTTGGAATGGGCACAATTTGTGCAAGACAAGGTGTATTCACTATAGCGCTATAATAACCTAATCACTCCAATACCCCTCAACAACTCCTTAAAAACAAACAATGGAACAGCCAATCATTCCCCCCATCGCCAAAGACGTGCTCAAGAGTGAGTTGACGCCTGACCGCCAACTGCGTCTGACCAACAAGAGCAACAACGAAATCTACATCATCACGGCACACAACGCACCGAACGTGATGCAAGAGATAGGCAGACTGCGTGAGATAGCCTTCCGCGAAGCCGGTGGCGGAACAGGCAAGGAGACGGACATCGACGAGTTTGACACCTGCGAAAACTGTTATAAGCAGCTCATTGTCTGGAACCCGGAGGAGGAGGAAATCATCGGCGGCTACCGCTATCTGTTGGGCGACGACTGGGAGTATGACGACAAGGGCCAGCCCATTCTGGCCACCAGCCACATGTTCCATTTCTCGGAGAAGTTTCTGAAAGAGTATGCACCCCAGACCGTAGAGCTGGGCCGCTCGTTTGTCAGCCTGCCCTATCAGTCGTCGCGCATGGGTGCCAAAAGTCTCTTTGCCCTCGACAACCTATGGGACGGGCTGGGTGCCCTCACCGTCATCCGTCCAAACATCAAGTATTATTTCGGCAAGATGACCATGTACCCCTCCTATATCCGCAAGGGGCGTGACATGATACTCTACTTCCTCAAGAAGCACTTTGATGACAAAGAGAACCTCATTATCCCGATGAAACCGCTGAAATTGGAGTCTGACCCGAAAGAGTTAGAGGCCCTGTTCTGCGAGGACTCTTTCAAGGAAGACTACAAGATTCTGAACCGTGAAATACGCAAGTTAGGCTATAACATCCCGCCGCTGGTAAATGCCTACATGGGACTTTCACCGACGATGAAGCTATTCGGCACCGCCATCAACTATGGTTTTGGCGATGTCGAGGAGACTGGCATTCTCATTGCCGTCGATGAAATCTTGGAGAACAAGCGCAAGCGCCACATTGACTCCTTCATCCGTGAGCATCGCGACGAACTCGAAATCACATCGGGAGCCAACAAGCTTATCTATAGGTATAAGAACAAATAGGCAACGCGGAACGAAATGAAAAGACTGCTTCTGCTCCTTTCGCTCCTCCCCGCGTTGTCACATGCACAGACCTTGGACTCCCGCCACCTCATGATTGACGGCGAGGCTCCAAAGGGAACACCCTATACCTATCGCACCTTTCAGGAAGCAGCCGCACACTTCACCGACACCGTGACCGTCTATCTGCAGCCTGGCATCTATTGGATTGATGACCCTGACGACGCAACGGTAAAGGTAGGCAAGGATGGACGGGAGCCGTTTGGGATGGTCATTACGGGCAAAAAGCTCCATTTCATCGGAATGGGTGATAACCCGCAAGACGTAGTGCTGGCTTCACAGCGCGGGCAGACACAGGGGGCCGTAGGCAATTTCACGATGTTCGACTTCTGGGTAGGCACGCTGGAAGTGGAGAACCTGACGATGGGTAACTATTGCAATGTAGACCTCATCTATCCCAAGAATCCTCGATTAAACCGGCCAAAACGAAACAGCACCATCACACAGGCTCACGTAGGATATGTGCATGGAGACTCACTCATTGCCAGACGCGTACGCTTCATCAGCCGCCTGAACCTGAATCCGCTGAACGGTGCCCGACACTCCTACTATGAGGACTGCCACTTTGAGTGTACGGACGATGCCTTGAATGGCAACGCCACCTATCGCCACTGTGACTTCGACTTCTATGGCAGCAAGCCATGGTGGAGCACCCATGGCAAGGGGGCACTGCTCATTGACTGTGACTTCTATGCCAAAAGCGACAATCGTGAAACCTACTTCTGCAAGCAGGGTGGGCCCTTGGCACTTGTCAATTGCCGCTACCATGCCCTTAGTGACAGCACATACGTCGGCTGGACTGCCTATCCGCAACCTTGGCTACGCTGCTATCAACAGGACTTCACCCTTAATGGGCGACCTTATCGCATCGGCCAACGACAACCAGATAACACGGTGGTTTTACCCGATTCCATCGACTTTTCCAATCTGCAAGCCCCACCTTATATATGGATCAGCCGCCACGAAGCCGAAATGCAAGTGGGCAAGCGTGACACCATCAAGCTCTGTGCCCATGCAGACAATGGCCACCCCGTCTATTGGACAGCCAAAAACGGCAGAGAAATTTTCCTGAGCCACGTGAGGGGTGACTCCGTTACCATTGCCTTCAGTTGCGACGACATTGCGGAACCATACGAAGTCCCTGTCACCGCCATTTCAGGAACTGCCCGTGCCGTCTGCATGGTTAAAGTCAAGCCTGCCCAGCTGCCGCCGCCCGACCTCACGGAGCTGCCCCACATCAGCATAAAGAACGGCATAGCCACCCTGCACTATGCCCTCGACTTAAATGGACAACGCGACGAATCAAGCATTACATGGCTGCGCGACGGCATTCCCGTCAGCGTAACCCACGGCAATACACCCAAGCACACCTATCGTCTCACAACCGCTGACATCGGCCACCAGTTGTCGGCCACGTTCTCACCGAAATCGCACCGTAGCGACTTTGGCCCCGCCCAAACTATCGCGTTAAAATCGGCCATTTCAACGAAGAAGGTACAGGGAGGCAAGCAGCTTGACACAGACTTTAGCGACTTCCCCTGCCAATGGCAGCCCAACATCCGCGAAGGTTTCTGGACGGTGGATGGATGCAAGCCTGTGGACACTGCTGAGTTTGACTGGTCGTTTAATCCTAACAAACCTATGTGGGAATATAAGGAAGGGTTCAATGGTGCTGTTGGAATGGGGCTTTTGCAGGCTCAACGCGGTGCCCGGCTGATGTACACTCCCGTCAAACGGACCTATAGCAACATGTCGCTGGTCTTACAAGTGGACCCGACGAAAACAGCAGGCCAGGGGTTTGGCTCAGCCACAGGCCAGTATATGGACGTCTGCCTCAAGTTCGACACACAGACGCTGACGGGCTACGGCCTGCGCATCATCCGCACCACCAAGCATGCCAAGGCGGTGGACTTCCTGTTAGTCCGCTACGACCACGGCACGGTGACCCCATTGACTGATGCTGTCAGTGCCACGTGCTATCGCACCAACTGCACTGTTTCCATCGATTTCAACGGAAACTTGCTGACTGCCCACGTCGAGACGAAAACGCCCCAGCCCACAGGCTCCACGCTGCCTCACGTAGTGGACCTCAAAGCTGAGGTGACACCTAATATATATGGTGGCGTGCACATCCAACACACGGGGTCGTGTGGGGAAAGCACCACCATGCTGCACCGCCTGCAAGTGGAGTGGAAATAAATTTTAAAAAATTTTCTTCAAAAACGATGCAAGGTTTCTGCACGTTCTCAGTTTAATAAGAAAAAGAACACAGCAAATGAAACACAGTATCATAGCACTTAGCATGGCTGTCATGATGACAGCATGCACCACAGGTACCGACAACGACAGCTCATACTATGCACAAGATGCCCAAATTTACTATGCAGTTGCAGAATACGATGCCGACTGGGTCTTGGACAACCAAGTGATTGACCATACCAAGTTCACCTACAACAGCTCGCGAGATGCTCAGAGCCAACTGGAAATCAGTCATTTCCCTTATTTGTTGACGTTAATGGCCTTCCCGGAAATTAATGGGACATTAGAGCCGATGAGCGAGGCAAGCACCAGCATTATGACCAATGATTACGCCTACTCCTCGTCGTCCTTATATTATAGTTATAACCAAATGTCAGAGAACATTTCCTACGACGTGGAATTGGCTGGAACTCCTTATACCATCACACTGAAAACCAGCTATATCGGACAGTTTGCCTTCTATGACATTAAGAAAGACACATGGTCGATGCTGCTGACCATCCATGGCATTTCACGTGCCGACAAACAGGGAACGGTCCTTTGGGAGCAGAGCATCGATCCAGCAATGGAACTGCTATTGCTGACTACTAAACGTACCAAATAGTTGGAGACGGAGCTGGAACTGCTAAAGGCGATTCGTAGCGGAGACCGCAAGGCCATGGGCCGACTCTATGAACGCTTTGCAGGGCATGCGGCTGCCATCGGGCGGCGCTACGTGTCCGATGAGGATGCCGTATGCGATGTCATACAGGACAGTTTCGTCAAAGTGCTGACCTCGCTCGACCATTTTGCCTATCGCGGCGAGGGTTCTCTCAAAGCCTGGGTGATGCGCATCACTGCAAACCGCGCCCTTGACTATGTGAAGGAACATGAGCGTTTCCTGTTTACCGACATCATACCTGACGAGCCGGATGACCCGGAAGTGCCCGTGGAACGGGTACCGCCCGACGTGCTGACACGGCTGATAGCACAGCTGCCTGCAGGCTATCGAATGGTGCTCAACCTCTACGTGTTTGAGCAACGGTCGCACAAAGAGATAGCACAACTGTTAGGCATCAAGACAGAAAGCTCCGCCTCACAGTTCTCAAGGGCAAGGCGACAATTAGGAAAACTCATCAACGAATACTTAACAACCGGCAAGCAATGAAAGAAAAAGACTGGACCGAAAGACTCCGCGAACAGATGGCCGACTATGAGGCACCTGTTCCCGACGGACTGTGGGCTGGCATAGACCAACAGCTTGCCACCCAGCGAAAGGCCGCAACCACCAGCCTGTGGCGGCGATGGGCTGCAGCGGCTGCCGTCGCTGTGCTCGCCATCAGCGGCGGAACTTATTGGGTGATGAATGATTCCACGATGGAACCAACTCTCTCTGCCCTCCCCTCCGCTCAGCGCATAGCTTCAACTGATGCACCTGAAAACGCAGAGTCGGCAGAGACTGCAAGCCAGGGCAAGGTGCCGCATACGGCTACGCCACCTGCCATTGTTGCAGTACGCGCCATATCAACGTCCCCAGACTCGATGTCCTCTACCAAGACCAAGACGGAAACACCAGTCCAGCAGCCAGCAGCTTCAACGACCTCGCAGCCCGTCACTGACCAACAGCCCGTCGTTAACCAGCAGCCAGTCCGTCAACCGGCTACCCGCCAACAGCCCCCAAAGGCTGTACCCGCGGTGCACCACCGAGAAGTCACTGTAGGACTGTATGCATCCAACGGACTGCAGGCCTACCATCATGCTAATGGCGTGCAGATGAACGAGCGGATGATTAACTCATACAATTTCACTAACTACATGCCTACACACGGGGCACCCACCCGCGAGCCGATCTACTTGACAGGCTACGAAGAACAGCAGCACCACGACCAACCTGTGTCCTTTGGCTTGTCGGTCAGTTATCCACTCAGCAGCCACTGGTCCATACTGGCGGGAGTCACCTACACACGGCTATCATCCAAGTATGTCAACATGATACAGCACACACAACTCACCAAACAGCAGGTGCTTCACTATGTCGGCATCCCCCTTAACCTATCCTACACCATTTGGAGTAACCGTCAGGTAAAGGCCTATGCCATGGCAGGCATCGAGGCTGACTGGAACGTACAGGCCAAGCTGACTACCGAGGGGGTGAGCCAGGACATGAGCAAAGACCGGCTGCAATGGTCGGCAGGCGGTGCCGTGGGCGTGGAGTATCGCCCCCTGCCCCTGCTCGGATTCTATGTGGAACCGGGGTTGCGCTACTATTTTGACAACCACAGCCCGGTACAAAACTACTTCAAGGACAAACCGACAGCATGGAGCCTGCAGCTCGGTCTGCGACTGAACATGGGCAAGCCATAGGCAAAGGGGACAACAGTTCTGCTGCATTTTAGGAGCCAGAAATTTGGCATTCCGCTGCCTTATTCGTACCTTTGCACCCGATTTAAGAGCAGAAACAGAAGATATGGCTATAGAACAAGGAATCTTCCGGCGGACGGAATTACTAATAGGCAAGGACGCATTGCAGCGCCTTGCAGAGAAACGTGTCATCATATTCGGGGTGGGCGGAGTTGGCTCTTGGTGTGCCGAAAGCCTGATACGCTCCGGCATCCGACAGCTGACCATCGTCGACAGCGACCGCGTGTGCATCACCAACATCAACCGACAGCTGATGGCAACGACCAAAACCGTGGGGCATGTCAAGACAGAGGCGCTGCGGGAACGGCTATTGGACATCAACCCACATGCCGAGATAACAGCCATACAACAGATTTTCACGGAAGAAACGGCAGAACAGTTTGACCTGGGCAGCTACGACTATGTCATTGATGCCATTGACTCGCTGAAGGACAAGGCCCTACTCATTGAGATGGCCTGTCAGTTACCGATAGTCTTCTTCTCATCAATGGGGGCCGCCCTGAAGATGGACCCCACTCGCGTTCAGGTGGCCGAGTTTTGGAAAGTGAAAGGCGACCCGCTGGCCCGTGCCCTGCGTAACCGCTTCAAGAAACAGAAGCGGTTTCCAAAGCACAAGTTCCAATGTGTCTTCTCTGACGAACTATTGCAAAACAAGGGGCAAAACGCCACCTGTGGCACCGAGCAGTGCATGTGTCCGAAGGCAACCAAAGGGCCCGGCAACCCACAACTGCTAAACCATGAGTGGTGCTCGTCGAAAGCCCAGATCAACGGCACCATGGCCCACATCACGGCCATCTTCGGTTTCATGCTGGCCGGGCTGGTCGTCAGGCATGCAATATCCGAAGCCTAAGCCATCAGGCATCAAAGCAGTTCGGGCAACTGGAACAGCTTAATACCATTGGAGCCTTTGATGAGAATATAGCGTCCCTGAGGCTGCTGCCGTTGCAGTTCGGCTTTGACTTCCTCCACATCGTGGAACTTGCGGAAGTCACAGCGCGTCTTCATGAATTCCTCACCCACCAGCCATACCTCGTCAAAGCCTGCCTTTGCCAGCATGTCGGCCACACGCTGGTGCTCCTCTGCCGACACCTCACCTAATTCGCGCATGTCACCCAAGATGGCCATCTTAGGTTTGACCTCCATCAAGCGGAAGTTCTCAATGGCAGCCTGCATGCTGCTGGGGTTGGCATTATAAGCATCCACCACCAAATGGTTCGTCGCCGTCTCGGTGAGTTGCGAACGGTTGTTGGTGGGCACATAGTTGCTGAGGGCGTGGTTAATCTGCTCAAACGGCACGTCGTTCACATAGCCCACGGTGATGGCGGCCAACATATTGTCTAAGTTATAGGCACCTATCAGGTGCGTCTGCACCTCCATCCACTCACTCTGATAGCCTGCGTCACTGTCCTGCTCACGCCAGCGGAACTTCAGGAACGGTGCACACGACACCACCTCGCCACGAATCAATATCTCTGACGCCTCGCTTTGCCCATAATAGTAAATGTCTGGGTGCTGACCGTTGGATTTCTGGTGTTCGCCTATCATCTTCATCAGATGTTCGTTGTCGCGATTGACGAAAACGGGACACTCATGCTGACAGAGAAAGTCATACAGTTCACCCTTGGTGCGGCATACGCCCTCAAACGAGCCGAAACCCTGTAAGTGGGCGCGGCCTACATTGGTGATGAGCCCGCATGTCGGCTCAGCCGTCTCCACGAGTGTCTTGATGTCGCCAGGGTGCGAGGCACCCATCTCCACCACGGCAATGTCGTGCTTGTCGTTCAAGCGGAACAGCGTCTTGGGCACACCGACATCGTTGTTGAAGTTACCCTCCGTAGCCATCACATGATAGCACTCGGCCAGCACGGCACGGATGAGTTCCTTGGTGGTTGTCTTACCATTGGTGCCCGTAATGCCAATAACGGGAATGTCGAACTGGCGGCGGTGCTCACGTGCCAAGTCCTTGAAGGTCTGCAGGCAGTTGTCCACAAGGATGATGCGCTCATCCGTCTGGTATTCCTTTTCGTCCACAATGGCGTATGCGCATCCTTTCTCCAGTGCAGCTTGTGCAAACTGGTTGCCATTAAACGAGGCACCTTTTAGTGCCAAGAAGATGCTACCCTCTGGGCAGTTACGCGAGTCCGTGGTGATGCACGGATGCTGTTGATACAGCTTATAAAGTTCTTTGATGTCCATATGATTTAGTTGTTATTCTTTCAGTTTCATTTGTCGCCACGAATCTGCGAGTGATGCCGAGGCGTTAATAGTAGGTGTTTGTATCTTGTTGTTCTCGTCAAACGACTCCCGTTTCACCTCTTGTCTCAGGTAGTCACCCAGTTCACCCAATGTCACATTGCCCTTGGTCTCTTGTAACTTCTTTAAGAGATAATAGGTGAACATACCGTGCTGTTGCGACTTGAAAGGATAGGCTGTCTCGTCGCCTTGGGCTGCCGTGAAAACCACCATCTTTCCTTTTGCTTCAGCAGGCTTAGCCTTGATGGCTACGCCACGAGCCGATACCATCATGCCACCTTCACGCTTGGTACCGCTGAAACAAGCGTCAAGGAAAACGGTGACAGATTGTGCAGGCAGTTCGCTCAAAGACTGATAGAGTTTGTTCAGCGAGTAGGCTGACTCGATATCGCTTCCTATACCATCCACAGGCAATAAATATGCTGACTTGTCTGTTTCATTCGGGATACCGTGACCTGCATAATAGAAAACGACTCGTCCATTTCCACCATAGGCCTCCATGCCCTGCTTCAGCCAACTCACAGCCTTGCGGATGTCGTTATAGCCTGCATTGGTGATGAGCCGGATGTGTTTCTCACTGATGCCTAACGTCTTCTGGCAGTACTCGCCGAATATCTTGGCATCGTTCTCGGCATAGGGCACATTGCCCTCGTCCTCATATTTCTCATTGCCGATGATGACGGCGAAAGTGTTCTTGTCGACTGTTTTGCTCACAAAGATATTCCGGTCAACGTTAGTTATTTGTTCCTTTGTGAGCTGGGGTGTTGCTACAGATTGCGGCTGTGAGGCGACAACGGACTGCTGCATAGGTTCTTGTTTCTTTACCTCTACAGGTGTGGGTGCCGATTGGGCTACGAGCGGTGCAGATTCTTTCGTACTTCCGTCATTGTGAAGAACAAATGTATTGCTTTTACAAAAACCTTTACTACGTCCTGCGTATTGATCAATAATAGCCCTTTTGTTTGGAATATTGACTACCTTCAATTTTTCACATTCTGCAAAAGCCTCTTTTTCAACCTTTATTACGCTGAGTGGAATTGTAACAGAAGTAAGGTTTTTACAATGTGAGAATGTATTTTGTTCTATAGAACTTACACCCATAGGAATAACAATTGAGGTAAGGCTTTCACAGAAACAAAATGCATAGCTTCCTATGCTTTTAACACTATTGGGAATACTTATAGCTTTGAGGCTTTTACAACTCTGGAAAGCCCCGCCCTCAATTGAAACCACACTATTGGGAATATCTACAGATGTCAAGCTGGAGCACCCAGAGAAAGCACTAGAACCAATAGATGTCACACCGTTGGGGATGTTGACAGAGACAAGACTTGTACAGTCCTTAAAAGCATTCCACCCAATGGTAGTTACGCTATTGGGAATATTTACAGATGTCAAGTTGGAACATCCACTGAAAGCCCAATTTGAGATATTTGTCACACCATCCTCAATATTGACGGTTCGAATATCTCGTATAAATTTCTCCCATGGCTTTTTATAATCATTCTTCATTGCACCTGCCCCAGAAATGGTAAGGGTATGGGTCGCTTCAGTATATGCCCACTTTATACCCTCCCCATACTTACCTTTCTTATCAGCCATTGCCATTATGGGCAGTAGCGCGAGCAAAAATATCATCAGTTGCTTCTTCATCGTTATATTTCGTCTTGTTAGTTATTATCTTGTATAAATTCTATTCTGCACCTTGACTTAAGCATAGGTTCAACATAACTCGTTGGCCTCTTACCTCGTACATCTTGTTTTGTATGACTTGTATTTCTTCATAATATTCTTATTTCAGTTTCATTTGTCGCCACGAATCTGCGAGTGATGCCGAGGGGATGACGGTAGGCGTCTGACGTTTGTTGTTGATAACCACCGACTGGCGCTTCACTTGTTTGGTGATATTGTCAGTCAGCGTGCCTAAGTCTATTTCGCCTTGCGTCGCTTGCAGTTCCTTCAGCAGACAGTAGGTGAACAATCCGTGGTGCTTCTCCTCCAGTTGGTGGGCCGTCTCGTCACCTTGTGCAGCAGAGAATACCAGCATGTTGCCCTGTGGAGCCTCCTCCTTCACCTTGATGGCCACGCCACGGGATGATGTCAGCATCTCGTCCTCTCGCTTAGCGCCGCTGAAGCAGGCATCGAGGAATACGACAGACGACTTCAGTTTCAGCGAGGCTATTTCCTTGTAGAGTTTTGCGAGGCTATAGCCCGTCGTGGTAATGCTCGATGCATCGCCGTCAATGGGCAGCAGGTAGGCTGTCGACTGCTTATCGTCAGGGAATCCATGTCCTGCATAATAGAAGATGACGCTTGCCTCACCCTCGTAGGCCTCGGCTATCTGCTTCATCTTCTCTACAGCCGTGATGATGTTGCCGTAGGTGGCATCCTCATAGAGATTGATGTTTTTCTCAGGAATGCCCAGCGTCTTCTGGCAGTATTCCTTGAACATCCTGCCGTCGTTCAGCGAGTAGGGTACAGGCGCGTCAGGATAGTTCTCGTTGCAGATGATAAAGGCAAACATCGTCTCAGCCTGCTTCTTGGCCACAGGGATGTTCGTGTCCACTTCAGAGTCAGGCTTGGGATAGCGACTGACGGCAGGGCCCTTCTCCTTTTTCTTGTTAGGAGTCTTGGTCTCGGCTATCAATATCTGCGAACCGTCCTTCAGTGGGTTCTTGATGAGGCTTGCCTCTCCGTTCTTTGTGACTGTTGCCACATCGTTTTCAAACTTAATGGGGTTGTCGTATTGGCACGCCATCACCTCGTGGTCGCCTGTCCACAGGCCCCACTTGCCGTTTTGCTGGATGGTAAACAGGTTCTCGGCAGCCTTCTCAATTTTTTGGTATTGATTGAACGGAACGACAACCTCGCCGTTAGCACGTATGACGACAAACGAGTAGGGCTGCCACTTCTCGTCTGTAAAGGCAATAATCTGGATACTTTCTCGCTCGTTAGTCAACCAGTTATAGTGTTGGTACTGACAGGGGACCAGCACCTCGCCTGCCTTAGAGTACATGCCATGCTCTTGCTTAGACCCAGTCTCTCCATTCCAAACATCAATATAGTTCCCATTATGATACACAAAGTCATACTCACACGGCACCAGCACCTTTCCATCCATCGAGAAAACTCCCTTTTTCTCCTTACCGTCTATCTTTTTGGTAACGCTGATACCGTATGGCTTATTATTATTACCATACTTGTATATATATATACTTGCATACTCACACGGCACCAACTCTTGCCCTTCCAGCGTATAGAGTCCTTCCATGCCGTTTTTACTGACTGTGATGGCCACAGAGTCCACCTCGACAGAAGAGTACCCCTGAGGTGTCAGTTGCT
>ERZ842401.2878-NODE-2878-length-22170-cov-3.517251_pt1 | contig 22170 bp, 17 predicted proteins | sample MGYA00521270_ERZ842401 | MGnify/ENA primary metagenome ERZ842401 (study PRJEB31892, sample SAMEA3878208) | bioreactor metagenome | biome: Moose rumen | place: Sweden | collected 2011-10 | study: EMG produced TPA metagenomics assembly of the PRJEB12797 data set...
TGGAGTTCAGACGTGTGCTCTTCCGATCTAACCAACCCCTCAAGCACTTTATCACCTGCATAAACCCACCTTTTAAACTGCTTTGCAGCTCCGTCATAATTTCCGCTGTTCAGCAATTTTAAAAGTGTTGAATTAGCCAATGCTCCATATCCTACATTAAATTCAAATGAAACAAGTGCATCAAATTGATTTTGTGTCAGAGGCGCTTTTACCAATCTTGAAACATTATTACAATGAACAAGCAAATCTGATTTGAGCAGCTTCTCTGCTTGTTCTTGCGTTATCTTTTGCCCTGTTACAACATCAGAGCCTGTGTGTCCGTAACCGATAGTAAGAATATTTGCAGGACATCTGTAAGCTGTTAGCCTGCATCCTTCAAAATTTTTGATTAAATCAATTCCCTTTTGCGATATGTTCATAATATTTTTCCTCTATTTCAGTAACCTTTTCAGAAAGCTCATCTTCTCTTTTGTGAGCGGATTTTGTGCTTGCTTCCACAAGCGCCATCCGCTCTATGAGATTGTTGTGTTTGTCCTGCTTTTTTTCAAGAGCATCAAATTTTTCATGAAAGTTATTCTTTAAGTCTTTTATCCTGTCTGAAAAATCCGCCTTCATCTCATCAATCTTTTTTGTAAACTCTTCTTTGAAAACTTTCATATTTTCTTTGAGTTGTTTTTGAGTTGCCGCAAATACTCCTGCGAAAAAAGCCAGAGTTAGAAGATTTATACCAATACTAACCCACAGCTCAATGCTAATTTTTTCCATTGATTTCTCTCCCTATTATTTCCCTGATAGTCTTTCTGATGGCTTTGATATACTCATTGCCATTAAAATCTTTTAATCTGATGTTTGTAAATTGCGCCAGATATTCTTCAACTGCATCATAGTCAATGAAATCTATGAGCGGCAAATTACTTCTTTTGAAATTGTTATGGTCTGATGCAAGCACAAGATTATCAAGTTTTGTTTTGCCGCCTTTGGAATGCGGCAGCAGATGTTCAAGTGTTACATTATCTTTTGAGAGAATATCACCATAAAAACCTTTTCTGACTGTTGGCATTTTACCCTTAATCCAATATGTTTTGAGTGGATGTTTATAGCCAAAAGTAACCGGAGAAGGTTTTTCTATTCTCATTTTTTCTTTCTCCATCCGCAAAATTTCTGGAAGTTATCAACAGAATGAAACATGAGCCAACGAGTGAAGGCGCAAGTATCTCCGACATACAAACATCTTTCAAAAATCTTATCCGCAAAATATCTGTCATTCTCAACATAATGATGATTTTCGCAAAGAGTGTCATGAATGAGCGCAGCAACAAGAAAACGATTATCACCTTTTGCACCTATGAAGCGCCAGAAAAAACGAGGAATTGAAGCTCCATCATAAGTATATTCCGCAGGAATAGTAAAGACATAGGATTTATTTTTTTCTCTATCCACAAGCAGCACATTGATTTCATTGATCAAGATATATGGTTTTTTCTTAATCTCTTTTATTTCTTCTTTTGACATATAGTAGAGATTTATGTAACGCACTTCAATATCTGGCATTTCGCTGAAAGCAATAATATACTTTTCATCTTCATACCAGATGACCCCAAAATTTTCCACAAGCTCTTTGCACATAATTCAGCGCTCCTCATCTTTAATTGTTTTATCAACTATCTTCATGAATAAATCATTCTCATCATCATCAGCATCTCTTGACCGCTCAACATAATCTGTTCGCCATTCAAAAATCTTGATGCCAAACAATGTAAACTGTTGCAGCTTCTTAAAAGCAACTTTCATTTATTCAACCTCATACTCCATTTGCATTGGTTTCACTTTTACTTTGCCATTGACTTGAATGTTTACGACAAACCAATTCTTTCTTAATACAATCTTTTGTCTGGATTGTTCATTCATTGGCTGTTTCTGAACATTGATAATAACTTTGTTTTCTCTCATCTCAATTTCTTGTACTGCTTCAGGAGAAATTTCTGCAACTTCTGCATCTGCGCTTGCAGTATCTTCCACAGCAAGAACAGCCGTAGGAAAACAAAAAAGCAAAAATAATAATAAAGAAATAATTTTTTTCATAGCTCACTCCTTTGTATATAAATCAATTTTGTACCCAGAAGGCACACCGCCCTCAAAAAACTCTGTTAAAACATATCTGCCAATATCAAGACCAATATCATTGCAGGCTTGTGCAAACCGCTTGACAATGATTTTCTTATTTATAACAGAGCAAAGCTCATCTTTTATTGAGATTTCAATCATTTGGTTATCCCTGCAAAGTCAATTGCAATCTGATTAAAACATTCTTGAACAAAAGCTGCTGTTGCATTCGGTTTACTTTGAAGAGTTTCCATATATTCATCAGTCAAATCTTTTGTAAAATCAGGCAGCGCATAAGTAATAATCTGAACAGTTTGCCCATAACCAAGACCCTGCGCAATAGCAGGCAGCAAGTCTGTCAGAAAATCTTTCTTTGCACCTGTTGCCATTGAAACATTGCGCCTAATCCACCCAAGAGAAGTGTTAAAAAATTCTTTCTTAAAACCTGCTTCATTTTCTTCTGCAAACTTTTCAACCCATGAAGCATCTTCAACGATAGCGCCATTCTCAAATTTGTATTTGTCAGGATGCGTGATATAAGAATAATAAACATCTTTATCAACGGCATAACTCTTGACCTTATCTGATGTAATGTCATCATTGCCGCAGCAGGTGATTTTGTCATTTTCAACATTCAAGTAAAAACCCATAATATTTTTCTCCTTTTCTCTTATTCCAAGTAAAATGCTTCTCCCTGTTTTTTGAGCTTTACTCTCACAGGAAAATCATTTATATCAATTGCTTCAAGCTGCTTTCTTATAGTTGCGCTGCTTGTGAAGCAAACTAAAATCTTGCCCTCTTCATCATCTTCTTGAATAACTTGCATCTTGATTGTTTCTCTGTCATCAACATTCAGCTTCTTCCAAGCCATCAGAATTAAGGACTTATCAAACAAACTTAATATACTGACCTTTTTCCCACACAAAGGGAGTTCAGGCTTTGCTCCGACATTCTTAAATTCTTTTATTGTTAAATTAGCAATAGTCTTATTCATTTCTAATTTCCTTATGAGGTTATAGGTATAACAATGCTCTGCATATCCTTTGTAAGAATTTATTGTGCTCAATTTTTCAAGCAGAGTTCTTTTATCTTTTCCGCTCTTGATTTTTGCCATAGCTCTTTTGAAGCGCAGCGCTGTTCTTTTTCTTAAAATGGTATAACCTTTGAAATGCCTATACCCCAGAAAATCAATACCCTGCTTGATGTGAAAGATTTCACAATAGCTCAATTCCTGTTTTAATTCAGAATGCACAAAATCAATAACTTTTTGCTTAACGATTTGCAGCTCTTCTTTTGTTCCAAAGAAAACACAATCATCACAATATCTGCCATAATGCTTAACTTTCAATTGATGTTTGACATATTGGTCTAATTTATCAAGATAAACATTCCCGAATAATTGACTGCATAAATTCCCGATAGGACAATTCTTTCCGCCTTCAATTGAATAAACAATATCTTTAATAATAACAAGCAGGTTCTTATCTTTAATTGTTCTGCAAATCCGCTCATACAATATATTCTGGTCTATTGTAGGATAAAATTTTCTTATGTCAGTTTTAAGACAATAGTCATATTTATTGATATGTTTTCTCACATACATACTGCCGCAGAGCTGCCCCCTGCCTGTGATACATCCGAAAGTATGTTTTATAAATCTTTGTGCAAATATCGGCTCAATTATATTCACAAGCGCATGTTGCACAATCCGGTCTTTCAAAGGCAAGATATAAATCAGCCGCTTTTTTGTAGTTTCTCTGATGGTCTTTGTTTTATATGGAGATGTTTTATATTCTCCACGAATAACAGACTGCCGCAAGTTTTCAAGATTTTCATCAAGATTTCTCTCAAACTTTCTTATGTCATACCGCCTGCCTCTGTTCTTCCGAGTGAGCCGCCAAGCCAGATAAAAATTTTCTTTTGTAATAAATCTATCCCATAAATTCCCGTATCTTTTCAATTTGTTTCTCCGTAAAAAAGGCTTGAATTTTCAAATTTCTTTTACTCAAAACAAGCCTTTTATCGTAGTGTTTTTTCGCTATTGCGAAGGATATAAATTCCAGCTTATGACCTTTTTTTGAAAAGGCTCACAATATCACACCCCGAGCGCCATTGTTCGCATTCGCATTCGTACGAGCATTGTTGCAATTACGAGCCCAAGAACCACAGTACGAAGAGTTGTTGTAATTACCACCGAATAGCAAAACGGTTAGAATTTACACCCTGATATTTTATGAGTTATGATTTACGACCTTTGGATTAAGGTCTTTGGTTTTCTGGTCTTTTGGTTTCTGGTTTTTGTTTATTTGGCATTTTGAGTTATGGTCTTAAACCACATTATTAACTATGTTGTTTTTCTATATGTAAGCTCACACCCCGAGCGCCAAAGTACGCATACGCAGACGTACGAGCACAGTTGCAAGCACGAGCCCAAGAACCACAGTACGAAGAGTAGCTGCAATCACCACCGAATAGCAAAACGTAAGGCATACCATAAGACTGCCCTCTGTTAGTAACGGCATAGGCGCTCCAATTTGTTTGCCCATTAAAGCCGATTTCATCACCCCATTGCCACAAATATCCGCAGCAACATTCTATGCCGAAGCCTGAAATCATTCTCTTGCCTGCGCTGTCAGAATAGCCGCCTGTTAATTGTCCAGAAGGAATTGCCGCACCTGCAATTGCTGTTGCTTGATTTGAACCTTCTGCAAATATCATGAATTGATTATCTGTTGGCAGTTTTTTACCTACGCAGTTCATATCCCATTGATGTAAAATTGCCTGTCTTGAATTTGTAATCGTACCGGAATAACTTGAAGCTGTTGCTGTACCTGTACCAGATTGCAGATAAATATCATACCAAAATCTTTCAATGCCGTAATGTTCAATGAGAGCCTGACCCTTATTGCCTGTTTTTGCAGCAGACTTAAATGCAGGTGTCCAAACTGTATTTGGCATTAAATCCGAAGCTGCATATCCAGAATACGGATGCACAGACCAGAAGCTGTCAGAAGGAAGAGCAGGAGCATTTGCACCGACCGCAACGCATAAAGTATGAGCGCCACCGATTTGAACAACTTCATCTGCATTATATCCTGATGGCGCTGTTTCACTTAATGAGGCAATCAATGAGCCGCTATTATTCAGATAGAAATAATAATCCTTACCATTTGAAACAGAGCCTGTGTCAAGTATTGCAGAAATTGCATAACTTGTATCTGCTGCAAAATATTTATATTCACCTGATGCAAGTCTTATTGCTGTGCCTGCAAGAATTTTAATTGTGCTTTTATCAGCCGTTATAAATTTTGGCTGCTTATATTCAAAATCTCTGTCAGCATACCAGATGAGATTTGCTTTATTATCAATCTGATTTTGAATACCAGATGTAACACCTGTAACATGATTTAATTCCGCAGTTGATAAAGTTGCACCATCAAGAATATTTATCTCTGCTGCATCCGCAGTTATATTATGCAACTTAATAAAATCAGCTTTCTCTGCTGTACCTTCATGAAGCTCATTGATTTCTGAAACAGTTGCTGTCATACCTGTCAATGTGTCAGCTTTGTCCACAGGATTTGTTGAAGTGTCATCAGAAAAATTAGAGAGCTTTGTTGGTTTATTTTTGATGTAATCCTTCTTTGTATTATCAGATTGCGACCAATCAGCTTGAATTTGTCCTGCTGCTGCTTGACCTGCCCAATACTTTGCAGACCCTTCTGATGGCTCTGTTGGTACGCCTATTGCATATTGAATTGAAGTAGCAGCATAGGCAGAAGCATTGTCAATGTTTGTTAAATCAGCAGCAACATCATTGATATTTGATAAATCAGCAGCAACCGCAGAGATGTCTGTTGCATTATTTTTTACCGCAGTAACATCAGAAGAAATTCCTGCAACTGTATTCACATTGCCAATATTATTTGCAACTGTATCAATGTTTGTCAGGTCATCTGCAACATCATCAATGTTTGATAAATCCGCAGCAACCGCGTCAATGTTTGTCAGGTCAGTTGCAACCGCATCAACATTTGTAATATCAGATGAAACAGCAACTACATCAGCGATAGCTGCTGCAACTGTGTCCACATTTGTCAAATCACCTGCAACACTATTCACATTTGCAATTGACCCTGCAACATCATTCACATCAGACATATTTGATGCAACTGTATTCACATCAGATATATTGCTTGCGACAGTATCAATATTTGAAAGGTCAGCTTTTACTGCATTGACATTTGCAATATCAGCACCGACAGCATTCACATTTGCGATAGAACCTGCCACAGTATTGATATTTGTAGTATTACCAGAAACAATATTGATATTTGCCTTATTGCCTGCAACATTTACAACTTCATCTTTTATATCAGCCACAATTGTCAAATCCACAGCAAGTTCATCTGTATCAATATCAGATGCTTCTTGTACTTTGATAGCTCTTTCAAGCTGTCTGCTTTGAATTTGTGCAATTCTTGTCAGATAATCCAGAGAATATTCAAGAGCTTCCAAGTCTAATTCAGAGCTTGTGCCGTATTCGCTTTGTTGTTCAATCGGCAATGTGAGCTGCAAAGATATTGCCTCATCACTTGCAAGAATAGAATAGCTTGAAGCAGGCAGAGGAAATGTTATATAACTTCCGTTATTGTTTCCCACTTCATGAATTGAATAGTCTGTATCTTGTGTTAATGTCGTAATCGTACCATCAGAAGCTGTATGTTGCACAACCAATTGAGAACCATTTTCAATAAAGAAATCAAAATCAAATTGAGTAGTTACACCATCCCCTGTATAGTTGTTGTAAGGCATAATTTCTGGTATCATAGTTTATTTCTCCTTATTTTTTCCTTTTCTTCTTTTTCTTTTTCTCTGGCTCTTTTCCTGTCCAAGCCTTTGTTGATGTATATTTTCCCCATCCTGCAAGTCTTGATAAGCCTGTTCCGATATTACCCTGTGCAATATCTCCAATGCCTTCTGCTGAATTTACAACTTTGCTTGCAGGTAATCCGAGAGTTAGCTCTGTACCCATAGCAAGAGCATCAACATAATCCCCGACTGTTAAATCACCTTTGAGATACTTTTGAATTTGTCTGTCAAAATCACCCATAATAGGTACATCAGTTTCAAAGTGTTTATATTCTTTATCATATAAAGCAACAAGACTTTGCATAAATGAGCTTGCAATAAATCCTGCAAATCCGTATGCTGTCATTCCGCCAAGCATAACAGCTTCAACAGCGCTCTTCAAAAATCCGCCAATAACATCATCAGGGTCATCCCCTGCAAAAGCTCCTCTAATAAGAGCTACAACAGAAAGATTTTGCAAGAAAGATGTAAACATAAACGGATTGAATATCTTATAAATCAAGAGCTTTTTAATTGCCTCTTTCTTTGGAATATCCCCTCTTTTCATCTGAATAAGAGTATCAACAAATTTTCTCTCATATTGCATATCAGTATTTCTGAAAGCAAAGAACATTCTTGTCAGGCAATTTCTTGCTTGCGCTGACTGCCATTCAGATATTGAGCTTGTTGTTCCTGCCTGTTGAGCTCTCAAAGTATCTTCAACAAACTTATCAAATGCAGCCTCTTTTGTCATTCCCTGTTTCATCAACCAATCAACATAAGCCTTACCGCCAAGAGTAATTGCAATAATATCACCCCATTTTACATTGCTTGTCATGAAGTTCCGGAGAGTTCTGAATTTATCTTTTTCAGATGTCAGTATTGATATGACTTCATTCTGACTGTTGCCTGCAAGACGAGTTTGAAGATATTCGCAATTCTCCATCATATACTTAAAGTTTTCAACAGGATGCTTCAAAGTTTCTGCAAAACCTTTTACCCATTCAGATGACGGCATATTTTCTGCATAGTTGATTACAGAAAGAAGCTGACCTATTGCGACCTTTGGAGAAAAGCCAATTGCAGAAGTTATGTAGTTTCTTGACAATGTATCAAGAGCACCTGCAACAAGATTTGTACCTTTTGAATAGTTTGTAAAAGTACAAGCAGCAAGTTTATTGATTAAAGTCTGATAAATATCAGCGCCATCTTTACTTCCCCAGATTTCCTGCATCTTTGTTTTAATTGCTGTGTCTTTGAAAATCTGATTTAAGAAGTTCACATGTTCGGACATAATAACATATTTTGCTGTCTTATTGATGTGAGGTATCAAGATTTCAAGAGGAGCAAGCGGCTTCATAGGTATTCTGTTGCAAGTCTTTCTTTGTTTTATGAAAGAAGGATTTGATGATTTGACAAAATTGTCATGATACATATCAATATCCGATTGTACTCTTTCAGCTTTTGAAGGGAAATAATTGCTGACCGCAGGCAAAGATAATCCTGTTGTCCTGATAAAGACATCATTTATATCTTCTCTCATATTTTCGCAAGTATCAACAAGCGCCCAAGCAAGCTGTTTATCCTGTTCAGATAATCTTTCCTCAAACATCTCTCTGATTTGCTGCAAGCCAAATTGAGTAAACAATCTTTGTTCAAGCTGTTCATTCAAAGACCAAGCAAACATTGTAATCATTTGCGCTCTGGATATTTCTATCTGACTTCTTGCATATCCATCTGGTGAGTTGATAGAAAATACCTGTTGAGTGTATGTATATTTTTCATCACCATACTCTTGCATCAGCTTGATTAAAGGCTGCATATAGTCATAGTCAAGAAATCTATCCCAAGCATTTCCCTGATTAAATCCGTAAATATCCGCAGCTTTTTTATAGAAATCAAGCATGTGTTTTCTTGCATAGATTTCTGATTTTGCTTCATCCTGCAACAGAGAATATTTTTGAGCTGTGTCTTTATTAAATAAAGCATTGAGCAAACTTTCCCAATTCGCAAGAGTTCCGCCGTTAAGACTTACACCTTTACCTACACCTGCAACCCATTTTGCACCGAATGCAGCGCCAGATTGTTTTGTTACTTCAAGAACATCAAGCAAATTATTTCTTGTATTCCATCTTTGAGTTTTATTGATAAAATCTTCTTCTGATTTTGCCTGTCTGCCTTTTTCTTTCAATTCAAGAATGTCTTGCAATAATTGAATTGTATGAGTTACATCCAAATCCTGTAATCTCATTGAGCGATATTGCAAGAATTTCTTTCTCAAATTATCCTGAAAATCGTTAGGTTTGTTAAATTCAGCAGTTTCATTTTCATCATAACTATCTCTGTTTTCACCTTTTTCTGCATCCTGAATTTGAACAATGTTACCGAGTTCTTTTTCTGCATCCTCTCTTTTCATTTTGTTCATTTCAACAAGTTCAGCAAATACAGTATTAGTTTTCCAATCAAACTTGCCTTTGGTTAGAGTTCCGACCTTAACAACTTTTGAATTAACTTTGATTTGTTTTTGAATTTCTTTATGCAGCAGCATTCTTTGATTGTTGCGCATATCATCAATAACAAACTCATTTATCCTTCTGATTTGTTTTTTCGCAGCATTAACAGAGTTTATATCCTTAATGTAGCGATATAATCTATGAGAGCGATTGAGTTTCATCTTATATCTGATTTCAGGATTATAAATCTTCAAAGCATCTAATTTTCTTGTGATGTAGAATTGAAGCTGCTGCATCACAGGAATTGAAGGAATAATCATGCGGTTAAAATCTTCTCTCTGTTGATGTTCATATTCATCTTCCGCAGAGTTCATTTTGTTAAAGATTTCAACCATCATCTCATCAGGCATTGCAGGCAAATCATTGAACAATGAAATCATTGCCTCATAAGCAGCTCTTTTTTCAGTTCCTTTGAGAGTTTTAACTTTATTATTCAGATAATCAAATTTTGTATAGAATTTGTCAATCTCTTCAAATTCAAAATTATCAGCATAAGTCTTATTGTAGCTGCCTTCTGTCATTACATCAAATGCCATTTGAGCGAGCTTGTTATCACCATCAACTTCATCATTATCATAACTTACACCTGTATCTGGATAAAATTCTCTCCAATTCGGATGCATCCCGTCAGTTGCAGTTATTCTGTCAGTAGCTTCAAAAGCTGCTTGCACTTTCTCCCAATTGCGAGGATTAGCAATAAATTGCCTTTTATATCCTGTTGCAACTTCAAGAATTTCAAAAGTAGCATCTTTGTATCTCTTCTTAAATTCTCTTGTTTCCTTTGTTTCTCTGAAAGGAATTGTTTCAGCCATTTCAAGATATTCTTGCACACTTCTCTTCTTTTGAGATTGTCTGTCAAGATAAGCAATATTGTCCTTATAGATGCTGTCTAAATCAGCAAACTCTTTTGCTTCATTCTCTTTGATGTTTTCAATCTTTGCATCAATTTCTGCAATCTTATCAAATACAGTTGCCCTGATGCGCTCTTTTTCAGAAGTCAGAAGTCTGTCAAACAAGTTTTGAATTTGCGGCATATCATCATCTTTATAGCCAAGTTGTTTGATGCTGTCATAAATAGCCAGAAGAGCATTCTTAAAATCCTCAAATATTCTTTTGAGGCGATTATTCTTTGCATATCCGCTTCTGATGTATGCTTCAAAACCACGAGCAAATTTTTCATGCTGCTCTCTGGTAAACTCTTCACCATCATTTTTGACAAATTTTCTGATAGCTTCAACATCTGCTGCAAGCTCTTCATTGTTTGCAGAATATTTTACAAGTCTGTCAAGCCACCAATGAGCAAATTCATGAACAACTGTACTCTCATCAGCATTCTTAAATAATTCAATTAAGTTTTCAGCAGGTACATAAGAACCTTTTACTTTGCGCAGCTCACGAGCTTTGGCATTATCAAAGAGCATATTGCCCTGAATTGCATCATCTTCACCCTGATAATACTTTTCAAGAACCTTAACAGCTTTATCATCAAATACAACATAACATCTGCCATCCTGTTTCCCATCATAAGTAATGCCTTTAATGCCGTATTTGTTTAATAATTTACTTGCAGCCTCTTCAAGCTCTCTCTGCGAAGTGTTACCATCATTATTTCTCATAGCGATATTATTTACAATTTCGCCATAAATATCTTCTCCTGTCATTTCTTCCATATTATATTCTTTCATATCAAAGAATTTTGCAGGAATATTCTGTATTGCTTTTTGAACAGTTTTTGTCTGTTGAGAGAATGTTTTTTGTTCATCAAGCAAATATTTCTTTTCGGGCACATCAACCTTATACAATTGACCTTCATCAATTTCAATATCATTCAATTTAGCTTTTTGAATTGATTTATGCAAATTTTTATAAGCATCAAGTATATCTTTTCTGTCCTGTATATATTGAGTTGCATCTGGATATAATCTCACAGCATCATCATATTGTTTTTGATAAAAATTAACTCTTGCATCAAGATAGCGCAAAGCATCTGGCAATCCGTTTCTTTTTAATCTCCAATATGCTGTTTGTTCATAGTCTGAATTGAGCTTTTTACCTTTATATTTTGTGTTAGCAACATTTTCATATCCGATACTTTCAAGCCTATATTTTTCAGATATTTTTTTATCTTTTGCAAAATATAAACCCCATCCATGAGCTTGCGCACCTTCACCTTTGCCCATGAAGTCAGTAGAAAATTCATCAAATTTATATGGACTTCCATGATAAGCAGATTGATAGTAAATATTCGGATTTTCTGCATCAAAAGTTCCTCTGTTATCCACAGATTTAATTTGTTCTGGATTAAAGACGGCATATTGCGTGTGCACCCCACCAACATCATCAATGTTTTTAATTATTACACCATCATTACCATTTTCTAATGCATCTAATATTAAGTCATCAACCTCTTCTGTGCTATATTCTCTTCCTTCAAAATTTACTATAATCGGATTTTGTATAGAAAGATAAACATTATAGCGGATATTATCATTATAAGATTGTTTCTTTATTTCCTCATCTAATCTTTGTTTTTCTGCAAGATTGTTATATCCGCTACCCACATGCTTTTCAGCTTGCAGCCTTATTATTTGCGCTTCCCTTTGAATTTCTGCAAATTTATCTGCGGCAATATCGTCATCTACAAAGAAAAATGCCTCTTTCGTATTTATTGCGTTTATATCACTATCCAACCCATCTATATGCTCAAAAACTTCAAAATTATTTCTTGAACCATGATAAACCACAAGCGGCTTGCCGTTTTCATCAACAACTTTGCTATTGCCAAACCACTTCTTAAAATACTTGCTGTCAGTTCCTTTTTCCTGCCACTCTTTTGCAGCATCAGCAGCTTCTCCTCTTTCAGAGCCTGCAACATCAGCGCTCTGGAAAAGTTGATTATATCCTTCTTTTCTTCTGATTTGCGCTTCATCATCAGTAAACTCTGTTCTTTGCATATACTGATTATTATCTTCAAACTCATAACCAGAAGCAGCTCTCAATTCGTTTGCGAGGTCAATATAATCCGCAGCTTCCAATTCGTTTATAAACTCATTTGCAGCAGCATAATCTTCATCTGTTAAAGTATTATATTTAATTCTTTCAGCGAGGTCAGCATTTTTCAATTGAGTTTCAATATATTCTGTGTCCTGATAATCATCAGGCAATGCGCTGATTTCATTATAAATATCCTCAATAAATTTTTCTGCATATTGAGTTGATGCTTCAGGAGCAGCTTCTCTGATAGCGCCTTCAATTTCAGATTGATTTCTTATTGTAGGAGCTTCATCTCTAATCAAGTCCTCAATAGCAACACCATTCGTTTCAGAAAACTTTTCAAGAGCTGTTACAAAAAGATTTGCATTCTTTTCAGCCAAATCTTTATTTTTATAACTGTTATTTTCAAGCATTCTGTTAGCAAGAAAATCAACAGCTTTCTCTCTTCTTTTGTCAGCATCTTGACTATCTTCTTCATAATACTGTCTTAATTGTTCCCTGATTTCAAGCTCTGATGCGTTAGAAAAGAATTGATTTGCTGTATTTTTATCAACTCCCCTCTCTTCAAATTTCTTGCGCAGTTCTTGTTCTGCTGCTGACTGTGAGCCATCAATTTTAATCAGACCCTGTTCCAGATAAAATTCAGCCGGAGAATAAATTCTTTTATTTGCAAGCTCTGTTAATCTTTCAACAGCTTTTTGATTACCCTGTTTTTCAAGCTCTTCTCTGATTTTTGTATAAGCGCCATGAGTTCCATGAGCAGCCCCGCCCATTGCAGCAAAACTCATTGCTTCAACGAGCCATTGTTCAGGGTCATTTGCATAAAATACATTATTCATAAAGCCATCAATAGTATAGCCTTCAAGTCCTTCAATGCCGAAAACATCACACAAAAACCTGTTAAGAAGTTCTTCACCCATTTCTTCAACAACACCATCATAGCCATACTTTTTAAGCGCTTGCGCAGCAGGCATACCATAACGAGAAGAAACAAGTTTATCAAATTCAGTAAAGAATTTTTTAGGCAGAACATTCCTAACAGGCTTTGCAAAATAACTTGTAACAGGCGCAAATGCCCATCCCATTGTTTCAGTATAATTATCAAATATTGAAGAGCCAAAACTCTTCATAATAGACAATGCCATATTTTCAGGCTCTAAAAACACAAGCTCACCTGCATCAGTTACTTGCATACCACCTGCAAGCTGTCTGTCAGCAAATCCGCCTATTGTATTTTTAGCAGTCATATAAGTCAGAGGTTTACTTCCGAAGTTAGCAGCGATAATACTTTCAGGAGTTGTTTTTGCAACTATCTTTGCAGCTTCTTTTGCACCAACTTCTTTTGCAGCTTTTCCTGCTCCTGCTTTGAGCATATCATCATAAGTTGATTTGTATAATTGCTTTGCAGCAGAAAGAGTTAAACCTTTTTTGCTGCCTGTCATAACACTCTCTGTTGCAGCTTTTGAAAGAGCTTTGCTTACAGCTTTTCTTGCAGCTTTTTTGCCTGCCGCTTTTGATAAAGCAAGAGCAGATACAGATAAGCTGCCGCCAAATGTTTCTGGCGCTGCCGCAACACCTGTACCAAATTCAATAAAGAAAGGAATGCTTTCAAGTATGGCATTAAGTGTTTTTGATGGCAGAGTTGTGCCTCTTACCTGTATCTCTTTCAACTCCCTTAAATAATCCACAAGTAAATCTTGCTCAACTTGTGATACTTTCTCCCCCTTTTTAAGCCTGTTCATTGCGCTTAACATATCAAGATTGTAGCCGACTTCTGCTGTCGTACCAACAAAAGGCACATACTTTGCAGACTTCAAAGACTTTAATCTTTGAGCTGTTTCGCCTATACCCATCTTGCCTTTTGCTCTCCATTCATCTATTTCATCAGGAGTTGCAATATTCAGACTGTTAAGCCAATTCGCTGCTTGATAAGCCTGATTATATTCTTCATTCATAAACTCTGGCACAACAGGAATATCATATAAAGCCTGCTCATTCACAGACTTTTGTCTTGTCATCCCAGAATTAAAACTATCCAACAGGTCATTTTTCTGTTGCATATAATTTGGAGCATCATAAATCTTTTGATTAAATGATACACCTTTGCCTGTTTGCACAGGTTTATTTGTATATGGATTTATTAAATTTCCAAAAGGTTGAGCTGTCTTTTCTTCTGTTGCCATTTTTCTTTTCCTACTATCTTGCTGCTGAAATTTTTTGCGGATTTGCCGCAGATAAATAAGTTGCTTTTCTTTGTTCAATTCCGCCAAACTGTTTTGTCAATGTAATATCAAAGTGAGTTACATGTTCAATCTTTGCTTTTTTAGCTTCAGGAGAAGCATCATATTTTCTTGCATCATGCACTTTGCTATTTGAGCCATATCTGGCGAGGACATAAGGATTTGATGTAAATAATACTTCTACATCAGGAGAAGCGATAAGATATTCTGCGCTCTTCAAAATATTTTCTTTTGTTGGATTTGCAGGAAATACATCTGCCTTCAATCCTTTTTCATGTCCATACTTACCTGTTGAGCGATAAGTTGATGTTATCTTCATTTTTACCCCTGTATCTCTTTCAAGATTAGGGATTGTTTTCTCTTCAAAATTTGTCAATACTTTTGTATATCCGACCTTTTTAACAACGGCATTATTGATGTCATTGCTCATTGATGTCTTTCGCTGAATTTTAGCCTGTGTTCTTGCCTTTGTTTCTCTTCCGACATCATTATAAATTTTCTGTACCAAGCCAAACATCTCCTCTGGCTCTGGCTCTCTTTTGTGTTGGTTTTTGAAATTTACATAACCTCTTGCAACTCTTTCCTGTACTTCCGCAACAGCTTTTGCTCTCATATAGAGTTCTTTTGTTTCATCTATATTTTTGTTTGCGACAGTATCACTCTTATATCCAAAGCCTTCAATAAGAGATTGCAATCCGTTTTTATCCAGATGGTCTATATCAAATGCAGCACCCTGCAAGCGCTCTATTCGTGCAAGCATTCCGATAAGTTCATCTTTATACACTCCACCATCAAGACCATTCTTGCCTGCCCAGAAGAAGGTATCAAATTCTTTTACAATATCTCTCAATTGGTCTTGCGTAGAATATTGAATAACTTCCTGCTGTTCTTTAAGATATTTTTGTCTTTCAGCTTTCGTGAGTGCAAATTGAGATAAGTTGAGTTTTTGAAATGCTTCATGGTCTGTTCTTTTTAAGTTTTCAATATACTCTGTTTCATTCCACAGATGCACTTCCTGATTTAATTCCAAACAATCATCTATATATTTGATTTGTTTTTCTTTTGCATCAAAAGGTATATCCGATTTAAGAATGCTTTGTTTTAATTCATTTGGGTCAGTTCCGTTTGCAAGAGCATCAGCCAATTGACTTGACATATCATTCATAAAATTATTTATTTTCTCTCTTTGCACAGCTTCTTGCTGATTAGTTAAGACATTATATTCTCTCATAACTGCATCACGAGTTTGAGGGTCAGAAATAGAATTGATATTACTATAAACCTGTTCAAGCGGCATACCAACATATTGAGATGCAATATTTCTTGCCGTATATGTCAATTCTGTTTGTTTGACCGCATGAACATATTGCGGCAGCTTCTCTGGTCTGATTTCTGATTTATGCTGTTCAAGATATTCAACAGCTTTCAAAGAACCTTCTCCAAGATAAGCATCCAGAATTGCTTCATGTACAGATGAGCGATACTTCATTTTTTCAAGCCTTATAGATGCTTCATCTGCATTTTGCAATTCCCCCTGCCATTCAATTGCCTGATAGCCGCTCAAAATAGATTTTGAAATCTCATCTGGATTATTGCGCAAATTCACAGCATTATTGATATAATTCATTTTGCTTGTTTCTGCCTCTGTATTAGACCAAGCAACTCCCTGCTTATAATCATGAGCTGTTACACCCTGCATTATTCTTTCTCTGATTTTCATATATGTATCTTGCGCTCTTCTTGCAGCATTAGGAGTAAAGCCCATCTCTTTCATATAATCCTTCATATAGTCATCATAATCTTTGAGAAGAGCTTCTGACTGTCCATAGGCATCTTTACCAAACTTATAATAATATCCGTTTTGTTTATCATATAAGTGCTGCTGCTCCCATTCAGAGCTTTTATTTACCATCCCCAGAATTTTTGTATCATCAAGCCTGTTTTTAATATCAGCCATTGCATTGCCAAATTCACCAATAGCATTGCCGACATTGCCAAGAGCTTTTGATACATTCACTCCAAACATATCCTGATTTACATTCACATCAATGTATTTATCAGGCACTACTTGTGGAGCAACTTGTCTTTGATATTGCGGTACTTGTGGCATTTATCTTAATCCTCTTACTTTTCTTGTCCGATAAAAAAACTCAAAATCATTCGGTATATTCAATCCGACAGGATGCGGATTATTAAAATTAAAACCAAATTTTGTGAGCCATTTTTTTGCGAGTTGATTTTCTTTGAAAAGAATATTGAAGGTCATCCAAAAATCTTCATCAATTTTTTCCAACTCAACTTTTATATTTCTCAAAAGACACATCTGATAATCAACAATTTCAGGAGTTGAAAGAAGCCAAACAGCTCCAACACCTTCCTCTGTTGTTCTGGCACATCCGCCCATACAGACAGGAGTGTCATCTGATTTTTTGCAGCCAAGCACAAAATAATCATCATTTTCCATTATGTCTTTCAGGCATTCTTCAATATAGTTTTCACCTTTTTGAAATATTGCCTCATGTCTGTCCTCATCTCTCAAATGTTCAAGAATATAGAGGACATCTTTCTCATTCTTTTCTTTGCGATACATTATGCACCTAATAATTGTTTTTTCTGACTTACTGCTGCATCAGCTAATCCACGAGGAGCTGTTTTTACATCTCTTCCTGCAAGAGAAGTTTGTTTGTTTCTTGCGCCTAATACAGAAGTCTGTTGAGCTGCATCTGCTTTTGTTACTGTTGCATCTGCTTGTTTCGGAGCAACAACTTCCTCTTGTTTCGGAGTTGTGCTAACAGCAGGCATTGATGGTTTACTACACATTTTATTTTTCCCCTTTCAATTTTGGTTTTTGCGTTTTTGCTTTTTCTTTACTTCTTACAATTTTTTTACTCTTCATATTTTTCCCTTTCAGGTTTTCCAAACTTTCTGACGAGCTCCAAGACAGCGCCCTTCATCCTGCATTTATCTCCAAGAATGGTATAGATAAAACATTTAGAACAATTGCAGCCGAGATTATAACAATCTCTTGCTGAATTTGTCCATCTTCTTTGTGAAGTGGAATGGTATCTGTCCAAATTAAATACTCCTGATTTTAATAAGCAGCATCAGAAATATCTTCTGTATTAACAATTGCGCTGACCGCAGATATTGTTAAAGGTAATGGATATTTTTGTTTCAAATGGATGCTTGCTCTGTCTGTTGGAGTGTTCAATGGAGTTGCATCTTTTTTACCAGAATACAAATATCCGCTATCATTTACACTTTCAATACTTCTTGCAAGCTGCATTTCATTGCCCATATTTCCGACAATGAAAAAATCCTCTCTTGAATTTAAGATATTTACTGTTACTGTATTGATTTGCTTCAAAAGTCCATGAGTATTTTCGCCTTCAACTCCAAGAGTTTCAAACTCAAACTCATAAGGCAGACCAACAACCAAATCAGTTGTTTCTTTCGGCAATGTAATTTTGCCATCTGCTGACACTTTCAAATCTGTAATAACACCACCATCTGCAAGAGCAATTACATTAGTATTTGCCAGATGGTCTAATCCTGAAACATTTACGACAGGACTATTAAAATGAGCAGATAATCCGCAATCAACCAAGAAAGCTGTTTTTGCATTTTTCACAATTCTTGATTTTGTTCTTTCAACATATTTGACATCTTGCCCATTTATATGTCTTTTGATTACAAAATATGCAACATCCTCTTTTCCTTCACGAATTACAGCGACACTTTCAAAAGAGCCCTGTGTTTCTTGCCTTCCCCATCCGCAAAGTTTTTGCTTTTTGTTATATGTCAATGTAGCCAGAGAACCGTCATCAAACACGACAAACACAATTCTATATGGAGCTTTTGCATAAGCTATGTAAATAATTTCTTTACCTTCAAACAAATGACTTGCATATAATGACAGCTCATCACCATCATAACTGTCTGATAAATAGTCATAACCTAATTCTCTAATTACACCGCCGCCTGCTTCAACAAAAATAACCATTGAACCAGATACAACAGGCTGAACATGAGAAGAGCCGTATGATGATTGAATAGTTGCAACAGGCATTGGATTTGCTTCAAACTTACCATCTGCGCCATTGATTTTATATTCAGAATTTGAAGTCAATGCAATTAAATCCTTAAAAGGAATTAAGTGTCTTATCTCATTTACTTCTCTATCTGCAAGAGGCACATCAACAGCATCTGTTGCGATTAAAGGTCTTGAACAGTTGAAGTTGTTTGATGTAGCTGTTTGAGAAGCATACAATGTTTGAGGATTATCAACAGTATTCGCATAGATTTTTCTTTGCTGATAGTATGCGCAACAAGAAGGATTGTTGCCATTTGCAAAAGGATTTTTCTGAATAGGAGCTGTTTCTTTCAAATCTGGCTCAATATTATCATCTGTAAAAGAGTTTGTTTTTGATGTTCCGACATATCCAAATATACCATTAACAGAGCGATAGACATTGTATTCTGTTGCGCCTGCTACGGCTGTCCATGACAGAGTGATATATTCTGATGTAGTCCAATATGCTTCTCTGTGTCCAGATACACTTGCCTCATTTGAGCGAGCGCTCTCTTCAAGAGTGTCAGCATCAACGGCTGTAACAAGATAAGTGTATGTACGCATATTGCCTGTGCCGCCTGTCCATGCAGCAGTTAAACCTGATGGCGGAGTTATTGACGGCTCAAATAATATGCTGCTCAATACCCAATTATCATGGTCATATCTTACAAGCTCTTTTGGCGCATAATTAAGATGCGTTATAGTTAATACATCCGCAGACTGTGCAAACTTCAAATATTGCAAATCTTCTGCTGCATAAGGTGTTGCAATCTCATAAATTTCATCATTGCTATCTAAAATATAGCCGCCATCCTGAATAAATCTGAAATACTTATCACCTGCTTCAATGATGTATGTTTGTTCACTATTGAATGTAAAAGGAATAAGACGGACTTTTTTGGAGCTGTCTTTTACCTGTCCGACATATTCAAGACCAAATCTATTTGATACACATCCCTCTTGATGCACAAATCCATTTTTAAGAGTTTTCAAGCCGATAGAATATTGCTCTAAATCTGTTCTCATATACAGAGGCGGACAAAATTCACCTCTTGAAAAACTTACTTGTGATATTCTTGTATTTGCCATTTTAATTACCTAACATCCAAATATGTGCTTTTATCTTCATCCACTTCTTGACCTTCTGATGCGTTTGCGATTTGACCTAATCTCACCTTATCCCAATATTTTTTCATTGCATCATCAGCTTTTTGTTGAGAGCCTGTAATTGCTTTGCCAGATACACCTGCCAAATATAAAGCAAGAGCTGCCGCAAATTCCGGAGCAAAAAATATTTCTTTCTCAACTCTTCTTGTGTATCTCAATGTAATAGGTGATACAGTTGTAAGAAGGACTTTCTGCCCTGCTTCATTAGATGACGGCTTGAATTTTTTTCTCTCACCATTGCCGCCGTAAAGAAAAACTTCACGAGCATTAAGACAGTCATTCGGACAGTCATAAACATATTGATAGCGAGGGTCAAGACATTCATCTGCTGTTGGTGTAAGAGTTCTGTATTTTTCTGCAAAATTCCAATCAAATGCTTTTAATACTTCATCTCTTGCATTTTCATAAAAGTTTCTTAAAATGATTGCTCTTGTATCATCTTGCGCATCTGCGTTTGTAATCGGAGCTGTAACACCGAGCTCATTCAAAGCCATATTAAATATTTTTGTTTTTGATGTTGCCATATCTCCCCCTATAAAAACCACTTGCTTGCAACAGAGCCTGCTTTCGCAACTCCATCAATACCTGATGCAAGAGCATTCATCTTTCCTGCCGAGTAAGCATTCTGTCCTGCGATAATATCCAGATTGCTTTGATTTTGGAAATTATTAGCTTGCTGTTCATATTGTATTGCTTTTCTTTCGTAGTTATAACGAGTTTGAAGAGCATCCAATTCACCCATAGCTGCTGTATCTTCAATGACATCAAGAGCTGTGCCCTGCGTTACATCAATCCCATTTGCAGCCATTGCAGTCTGTTGAGAACCAATTGCTTGCGCAGTTTTAATTCTTTGCAATCTTGCTTCTTCAATTCCCTGCTGTCTTTCAAGAGCGGCATTACTTTGAGCTATCTTTGCATTTTCTTCTGCAACTTGTGCCTGATAGTTATAATATGCTTGCTGTTGTTTTCCCTGTTGATATGATGAAACACCGCCCACAACACCGCCTGCAACACCTGCAATTGCACCTGCTGCAAGTGCCACATTAGCAACACCTGTCATTACTCCAAGAGCAGATATACCTGCCGCAGAAGCTGCTGATGCTGATGCAATTGCTGCTGATGATAATCCCAGAGCTGTGCCGAGAGCTGTCATTGTTATTAAACACATTTTCTAATTTCCTTCTTTATTTTTTGAGAGCTGCTTCAAGCTCTGCAATTTGTTCTTTTACTGTTTTCTTGTCAGCATCTTCAATCAAAATACCTTTTTCAATACCTTCATTGATAAGTTTGTCAAGGTATTCAATTTCTTCTGGTGATGCTTCAGGAGCTTTCACTTCTTCCGGTTTTCCTTCTGTATTATTTGCATCAGGATTTACAGAAGCAGCTTCTCCGCCTTCTTTTGTTTCATCCTGTCCAACATTGTCCAATTTACCTTCACCTGCATCATCAGGATTTACAGGAGTTTTCCCTTCATCTGGATTTTGTTGTCCAACATTGTCCAAAGGTTTTTCTTCTTTTTTCTCTTTTTTAGTTTCAATTCCATCTGCAAGAGTTGCCCAAGATGGTAATTTTTTTCCTTTGAAATCTATAATCCTGCCTGCTTTTATAAATTCAAGATTATAGTAGCAATCTTTAATGACTTTAACCTTCATTTTCTTCTCCTTTGCCTAATCTGTGATATCAATGTCCGCTGCTAGCTGTATGTCATAGTCCGGATATTTAGCTGCCACTTCTCCTCTGACAATCTCTGCACCCTCGGAAGGATCTATATCGAAAGAAAATACTACATCGAATCTCATATTCTTAGCAGCTGTATCCGCATAAAATCCATGGAGCTGAAGGGCCCAATCGTGAGACATCACTATCTGTTGCACATCATTTCGTATCTTGGCCGCAGCATCGTCCTTGGTGTTGTAGGAATACACTCCCACACCTGTCAGGATAACCCCTGTCTCATGATATACTTTAGTCTCTATCTTTCTGGTGAGCACATCTACCTGCTCTACCGTCATGGTATCCGGCAGCTCCACATGCACTGATGCCAGATTCTTACTAGGGCCATAATTATTGATTATCAAATCATATGCGCCACGCACCTCAGGCTCTTGGCATATCAGCTTTTTTATATGTAGAGTAAGCTCTCTATCCGCCCTATGCCCTAATATATCATCCAGAGTGTCAGTCATCATCTCGAAGCCTGATTTTATGATAACCACTGCAATAATCACAC
>ERZ842401.2879-NODE-2879-length-22165-cov-16.260063_pt1 | contig 22165 bp, 19 predicted proteins | sample MGYA00521270_ERZ842401 | MGnify/ENA primary metagenome ERZ842401 (study PRJEB31892, sample SAMEA3878208) | bioreactor metagenome | biome: Moose rumen | place: Sweden | collected 2011-10 | study: EMG produced TPA metagenomics assembly of the PRJEB12797 data set...
ATTACCGCGCACAATATTTTGGAAGAGATGAAAAAGAAATTCGGCGCGATGTAAATGAGCAATTAGCCGTATGGCTTTTTAGAAAATATATTTTTAAGCAAGCCGCGAAAGTGCGGTTTGTAAGGAGATTACAATGGCAGAAGATTTTGTGTGGCGAGGTCAGTATCGACCCAATATGTTCACACCCGACAATGACCGCGACCAGCTCTTAGACATCGAAAGCGCGGGCAGCATAAGCGAAGCCGACCTTGCCGCCGACATTCAAAAGCAGGGCATCGAAATCAACACAGCAACGATGATAGACCTTTTTTCTCGCCGCCGAAAAGCCCTCTTAGAGCGGCTTCTGCGCGGCTACAGCTATGCTGACGAGATTGTGCAGATGAGCCCACGAGTTACAGGCGTGTTTGCCGACGAAAACTCTCCGTTCGACCCTGCAATTCACAAATGCGTCATCGATATGAGCGCAGGAAGCGGCTTGAGGGCAAATCTCGGCTCTGTGAAAGTGAAAATCACAGGCAGCAAAGACGCAGGCGGCGCGAAAATCGCAACAATCGTCAATACGCTCACAGGCGAAAACGACGGCAACGCGCCAATCGGAGATGACATCAGCATTGAGGGAGAAAAAATCAAAATCGCCGACGAAGCCGACGCAGAACAGGGCGTATTCTTCATTTCAAGCGACAACAGCGAATACCGCGTTACCCGAAAGCTCACGATGAACAAGCCGAAGCACATCATAGCGCGAGTTCCTGCCGATTTGCCTGCGGGAGAATACACCGTCGTCGTCCGCACAAAGTTCAGCGGCAATACCTCCTCTCCGCTCAAAACTCTTCGCACAATTCACTATTCATACAAGGTCAAAGCGCAATAATCACTCACACGAACGTATGACAATCACTCATACGAGCCTGTGAGAAACACTCATACGAACGTATGACAGACACGCATACGAACGTATGAGAGACTAAAAAACTCCGATTTTGCAGACACACAATTCGGAGTTTTTTGACACGGTTCACGGCAAAAAAATAGCTTAACACAAACCGATAATAATGATACTAGACGAAAAAATCATTTGAGAGGCAGTATGAAACGGATAACGAGAATATCAGTATTGAGTGCCAGCGTGTGCGCTCTGTTTTTGGCATCTTGCGCGACCACATACAAAACGGGCGAAAAAGAAGCAGAGGAGCAGAAGATAGAGCAAAGCGAAAGCGGCAAGGGAAAAACTGACGAGGAAAAGAAAAGCGGCGAAACAGAAAAAAGCGAGCAAGCAAAAGCTCAAAAACCGCAAAGGGCTTATGTTGCGCCTATTCCAGAAATTGCGTTCAGCGGAAGTGCAATGCGGCTTGAAATTGAAAATATGTTCGCGGAAAACATTGATTTTTCGTATGATGAGGAATACTCAAACCGCTTTGCAGGCACAATCAAAAGCAGCGTATCGGTTGCAAAGGCGTATGTGTCGCTAGAGGCTGGCAGCTACGAGATTTTAGCACGGGAAAAGGCGGAAGACAGCGAACACGCTGCGTTTTATATTTTCGTCGATAACGAGCCATATCGCGTATCACCATCAGAGCCGCCGCTGCAGAGCTTTGAGAACACCACGCGTACGCCCATAACGTTCAGCTTGGAAGAAAGGGCAAAAGTGTTAATCACTGTACAGGCAAACTCGCCTCATCACCCCGGACAAACGGGAATGATGATTGATTATCTTCAAATCCGCAAGCTAAACTAAATAAAAATCCCCGCACGGCTTTTGCACCTTGCGGGGATTTTTGTTAAAAAGAAAGAAGCTATCTCTTACTTATTAACAAGCTCTTTGAGAGCTTTTCCTGCTTTAAACTTCGGGCTCTTTGAAGCTGGAACAATCATTTCCTGCTTTGTTGCAGGGTTAATAGACTTGCGCTCTGCACGGTCAACAACAGTGAATGTACCAAAGCCGATAAGCTGAACATCATCACCTTTTTCAAGAGATTTTGAAACATTGTCAATAAAAGACTTTACAACAGCTTCAACATCTTTCTTAGTAAGCTTTGTGTCTGTTGCAATTGCGCTAACGAGTTCTGATTTGTTCATAAACGCTTCTCCTCTAAAACTGTTCTTTGTGCAATACATTCAACGTATCGCTATACTAAATATCTTACACTTGAATATTCAATATTTCAAGTATTTTTTCGCAGAAATAGCGATTTTACGCACTTTTTAGACTTTTTTCCCCATTGAGTGTTTTTTTTTTTACAATAAGATACGTTTTATGTTGTTTAGTTCCATTACATTTCTTGTTTTCTTTTTGCCGATGGTACTTCTTTTTTACTATATGCTACCATCAAGGGCATACAAAAACAGCGTGCTGTTTTTTGCAAGTCTGTTGTTTTATGCGTGGGGAGAGCCGAAATATGTGCTGTTAATGCTCGGCTCTATCATCTTTAATTATAATGCAGGCTTATGGATTGCGGCGGCAGGCAAAAAGCGAAAAGCTCTTTTGATATGTGCGATTAGTGCAAATATTGCCTTGCTGTTTGTTTTCAAGTACTTAGGCTTCTCGATGACAATTATTGATAGGCTGTTGAATTCGCTTCAGTAAAAGCCGCTCCATATAATACAACTTGCACTCCCGATTGGTATTTCATTTTATACCTTTCAAGAAATTTCGTATCTTGCAGACGTTTATAAAGATTCACGCAATGCACAAAAAAGTCTTTTGCACTTAGGGCTTTATATTGCCTTTTTTCCGCAACTCATAGCAGGACCTATTGTGCGATATTCCGACATAAACAAGCAAATCATTTCTCGCAAAGAAACAGCCGCGCAATTCGCTTACGGATTAGAAAGATTTATAATCGGATTAGCAAAAAAGATTCTCATCGCAAATACAGTAGCCCTTGTTGCAGATAAAGTTTATGGCGCATCTCTTTTTTCATATACCACACAAATAGCTTGGATAGTCGCATTTGCTTACGCCTTGCAAATATACTATGATTTTTCTGGATACTCTGATATGGCAATAGGTCTTGCAGCGATGTTCGGCTTTACACTCAGCGAAAACTTCAATTATCCCTATGCGGCAGCTTCTATCACTGATTTTTGGCGCAGGTGGCACATTTCGCTTACATCATTTTTCCGCGATTATGTGTATATTTCGCTTGGCGGTAATCGAAAAGGCTCTCTACGAACTATTCTAAATCGTTTTATTGTGTTTTTCACGACAGGTTTATGGCACGGTGCAAGCATCAATTTTATTCTCTGGGGATTAGCTCACGGCATTTTAATGACAGCAGAGCGTAGTCTCAAGCAATTTTTTACAAAAGACAACGTCATTATACAGCTTCTTCACAGAATATTTACATTGCTTAGCGTAGTGTTTTTGTGGGTTCTGTTTAGAAATGGGACAAAGCAAAGTGCAAAACTATTTCTAAAGATGTTCGGCATAAACTACACAAAATATGTTGGCACATTCACTCCGATTCACATCGACGGAATGTTGTTATTAAACATCGATACAAAGTTTTATATCATCGCAACTATCGGAATTGTGTTTTCATTTCCGTGGTGGAGAGCGATAAAGCAATTTTTCAAAACAGAAAACAATATGATTTCTGTTATTGCGCTTGCATTAAAATACCTCGCATTAGGAATGTTACTCGTATTGTGTTATGCAAGTCTTGCAGATAATTCATACAATCCGTTTATTTATTTTAGATTCTAGGAGTTTTTATGACAGCTTCATCTATAAAGCATTTTTTGCAGTATGCTTTTATCGTCTGTGCCTTGATTGTTTTTTCATATCCTCTAATTCGCTTTAATAAAAAGGCGGTTGTTTCTGAAAAAGAAAATCGATACCTTGCTTCTTTTCCAAGCATATTCAAGGACAATCATTTTAATAAAAACTTTTTCTCTGATTGTAACGCTTATCTTTCTGACAGATTTGGATTACGACTCTATTTCATTTCACTTAATTCAAAAATCAACCATAAATTGCACGCTTTCAAAGGAGCTAAAGGAATACAGGGAAAAAATGGTTGGTTCTTCTATATCGATACCGTAGACGGAAACAATTATGCAGATTTTATGAAACAAAATCTGTTAATAGATGAAAATCTTGAAAAGTGGAAAGAAAATGTAAAAAATACAGCCACATGGTGCAAACAGAACGGAATAAAAGCAATTTTCTTAATTTGTCCTAATAAGCACAGCGTTTATTCTGAATACTATCCGTTTTCACGACCTCTCGGCAACACAAGAACCGACCAACTAACCGCTATTCTCGACGAACTCGGCGTAGAATACATATTTCCGAGAGATGTTCTTTTGCAGAAAAAAGCAGAATACAACTATCCGCTTTATTACGAAACCGATACGCATTGGAATTCTATAGGTGCATATTGTGCATTCGAGCTACTAAAGCAAAAAATCTATGCTGCATTTCCAGAAAGACAATTTCCCGAAATTACCTATAACACTAAAATCGACTATAGCGAAACCGCAGGAGATATTCTACCAATGCTGAATATCAAAAAAGCAAGAAGCACACGCCCGACGCTTTCTCCTGTTGGTGCACAAAATGCAGATTTCTATGAATACATCAAAAATGATGGCACAAATGGCGTTATAACTCATAGTAAAAATACAACTTTGCCAAGAACACTCATATTTAGAGACTCTTTCTTTAGTGCGCTAGAGCCTTTTACATCACCTTTATTTTCAGATGCAGAATATATTTGGAAGAGATTTAACGACGGCGATAAAGAGTATATCTTGAATTATCAGCCAGACCTCATAATCTTTGAAGCAGTGGAACGAAACAGCGCAAACTTAGTGCAATGTAGTCGCTAGTATTTCCAATAGATTTTTCATTTTTTTTACTTTTGAAGTTGTCAAGTTGGGAAAAGTGGCATATAATATAGGTATGAATATACATAACATAATGGAAGAGCAAGTCTACTCCCGTATAAATGACCTTTATGATAAACTTAAGCAGGATAACGCGTCTTGGCTCTCTTGTGACTGCGAGAATTGCCGTTTGGACACAGTCAGTTATGTGCTAAACAGAATTCCTCCAAAGTATGTTGTTTCTGGACGTGGTGTTACACATTTTGCAGATGTTCTGAGTAATCCTCAGCTTAACGCAGATATTGATTCTCTCGGCATCGAAGGAATCAGATTAGTTAGTTCCGCGAAGCGTCCTTATCATAATGTCGCAAGAGAAAAGTGCGTAGAAGCCTCTGTTCCTTCTCCAAAATTTAATTTTCCAACCTTTCAGGGCGTTGTTATGGACGGAAGTTCGTTTGAGCCTCTTAGCAATGCAACAATTACATTGAATATGGACGGCGATTTAGCTGTTATGAATGACATCACTTGGGCGAATCCGTGTAAAACCTTTAAAACGACGCGAGGAGCTTATTCGTTTTGGGTAAAGTCTATACCAACAAAAGAAAACGGAGAAAACAGACAGTTTCATTTCTCTATTGATATAACTGCAGACGGTTATACACCAATCACCTATTCTTTTGAAGTACCTTTGATAAGTGAAAGCTCTATCGGCAGTGAATTGAATATGACTTATGCATTGAAAATACAAGATTTGTTCATGTTCCGTGCAGATATTGAAAATCCTATGGAATAAATAAAAAAAACAGGGTCTGACCCCTGTTTTTTTATGCTTCATACAAGTCCAGAAATCGCAGTTCCTATCGTTATATCATCTTCAACACTTATAAGCCGTGCAAACAAAGAGCGTTGTTCTCGCAATACTTGCTCTAAATATCCTTGAACCCGTTCTTTCACATAGTTTGTTTTATAGAATGTAGTACCATTACAAACAACACAAACAGGCTTTACAGGATTTTTTCCTTCTCCACTTTTTATTACAGCAGCCGCCAAAATAGCTGAAGCATAACGCGCACTACGCTCAACTACTGCATCGCAAAGCAAATACAATGCACTGTAATCATCACTCGTTGCTTTACACTCTGCAAGAATTTTACCCAGCTGTGTATCATTCGAAAGAGGTGAATGCAAATAGCTATCCATATCAATCAACGTCAATGATTCTAGGCTAGAAAGAGCCTTTGTCGTAGCTTCTGTAAAGATACCGTCTTTGCACGCAGCCTTAATTGCATAGAATGCAACCGCTCCCAAATACGCGCCAGAACACTTCTTCTCAAGCGCAAAGCTGCCAGGCACTGTCGAATGTGCATCAAGCTCTCGGTCGAAGTCTGAAGCAATAACCTTATCAAACTTGCCAGATTCGCACACAATGATTTGCTTTTTCAAATTCGGCATCTCAGGCTGAATATACGCGAGATTCATTCCCGTCCCCAAAATAAAGCCGATATATGAAGAATAATCAAATCCATCACCGCACTGGCTCGCACCAGCAAGAAGAGCCGCAACCGTGTCATTCAAAAGCGAAATCTTTGTAGGGCGATTCCAGCCGTGCTCGACAAGTGCATCAGAAAGACACGCGCCAATCTTACAGCCAACAACCTCAGGAGCTTTCACTTCTTTTGAAAATCCGTTCAAAATGCCATCTCCGTCGTCGGTAATTTGCATTGGATACGAGAAACAAAAGCCGATTTTGCTCGCCTTGTTCTTTAGATGTTCCAAATTGGTCGCGAATTGGTCGAAAAACTCCTTCTTTGACAGCTCCCTTGCAACTCCTGGCATACAGGTCTTTTCCATTTCGCTGATTGTCGCCTTGCCGCATGCGTCGAAAGACACAAGACAAGAGCGGAAGTTCGTGCCGCCAGCGTCAATGACGATAACCGTTTCATTCACAGGCTTCGTCGTGGGCGGAAGGGCGTACGTCGGAATCATCTCCTCGCCTGCTTTCAATCCCGACTTCGTGAGACCATTCTCCATATCGCATAACAGCGCATCAATGACAGCATTGATATTCAAATGTACAGGAAAATTGTGCTTTGCAAGAAACGCATCAATCTTTTTATTCATCGCAAAACTCCTATAAAAACGTTTCCATACATTATACAATACACCCCGCAAAAATGCAAATATTTTTTGCGAGGTGGTAAAAATTTGTCAAGCAGACGCTAAATTGTAAGAAAAAGGCTATTCGCTCTTCAAGCAGTCTTTAATCCACGCGATAAGGTTCTCCGTCGATGTTCCCTGACGCTCCGCCTCCGTGTGATACAGTCCCCACACGTCAGCGAACTCCGCGCTCTTCACGCCGTCGCCGTACTGCAACAGCGCAAGGTAATAATCAAGCTCGGTGCTTATCGCCGTGTCGCCCTGAAAGATTCCTGCGTGAACACGCCAGTACTTCGCAGGAGTGCTCTTCTTGTAGCCAGCGTATGCAGGGCTCAAATAATACATCGGGTTATACATATTCACGCGAGTCGCCACATCAACGCCAACGCTGTCTTTTTGCGCAATCGAAGCAGCGTACTCCTCGCCTTTTTCCGTGCCAGAAAGGATTTTCGCCAGCTCCGCGTCAAAATGCCCGCTCTTTCCGTCGCCAATGCCAAAAAGCGTATTCTCTCCCTGCGTGCCGTTCAAATCGTCAAACGCCGCAACGCTCTTTTGCAGCTGCTTCACATTTCGCATAAACGCCTCAACGCTCGTAATCGTCGCCGTGTTCGTCGCGCTGTCATAGCTCACCCAGCTTTCGTTCGCATTGAGCGCGGCAATGTAATCCTCCACTGTGTCGTAAGTGCCACAAGGCTTGATTGCTCCCGTCGGCTCAGCCGCACGCTTCACGCCGTCCAGCTCCTCGATTGCAGGTGCATTGCCCTTTGCGCCGCCCATTCCCTGCGGTCCGCGTGGTTTCCAATCAGGCGGCAAAAGCATATTCGTTCCCAGCGCGGCTTTTTGCGAGTCCACATTGTACGGGAATGTCGTGTCGGCTAAGAAATCGTTGAGCGATTTTTCAATCACGCGCTTCAAATACTCGTAGTAGCTTCCTGCGTGATACAGACCGTCCTCACTCTGCTCCAGCGTCAAGACGTTTCCGTTTTCGTCCTTCAAGCCTAACGCATTGATATGTTCAGCAAACGAAACGGCAAGCGCGTCTGAAATACGCTTTGTTTCCGCGTCAAGCCCCACTCTCGCCACACCGAGCTCCCATTCATACGCCGCATCAGCCACATCGAGATTCGTTATCGGACACCAATCCATACTGCCCATAATCGCATCGCTTTCGCTCATCACCGCGCCGATTTCTTTCAAATACACGTCGTATTCAGCCGCGTCGCCCGTTGCGCCCAATATCGCACTCTGCGCGCCGCCGCCAGACATTCCGTAAGTGAACACCCTCGCCGTGTCGCCAGCAAGCACATTCTTGTTATAGCGCACATAGCGAATTGCCGCCTTGAAATCCACCACACCCGTCGGCGCACCGTGGTCTCTGCCTCTTGCACCCGCATAAATAAATATAAATCCGTTATCGGTGTATTCTTTCACTCTGCTCTCATACGCTGTCGGTGCTTCCAAAGCCGCGTATCCTGGCGTTTGAATCGGCATAACAAAAGGAGCGTTTTTCGCCGTGAACTCGCCCACTTTGCCGCTTGCATTGACGCTCAGCGTATACGTTCCGTCGCCGTTCGCCTTAGCGTTGTAGTATGCGGCAGGAACAAAAATCCCCAGCGTTTCATATTTCGCGTCAACAATCTTCGCTCCGTACGCAATCCCCAATTGATAATAAACGCCGTCCGCTTCGTTGTAAAGCCACGCGCTCATATTTATTTTTTCTGGCAAATCCGCCTTATTTTCCGTGCCTTTCTTTTCGGTCGTCGCACAAGACACTAAAAAAAGAGAAAGAGAAGCAGCGACGCAAATCGCGACTTTCTTTGCACCAGCAAAAGATAATTTCATAAGAACCTCCGTTCAAAAACAACTCGCGCGAATTGTTGTCTACATAATACATCTAAAAAACGATTTCGGCTAATGCAAGTTACGATTGATAACATTATTTTCCAGTGCAGGAGTTGCATACACAAATGCAAAAGGCTCATTTCAGTGATTTTAGTCATTTGCACGAGGCACAAACGAGTTCTGACAAAGCAAAACACATTTACTTAAAAACATTTGACAAAAAACAGCGATTTTTCTTAAAATTTTGCTTGCAAAAGACAAAAAGCAGTGCTATCATTTATATCAGAATTGAATAACGTTAAAGGAGTTTATATGCGAACAGCTTCAACTCGATTGGGAATCGCGGACGCTTCAAACCTCGCGATTGCGATTTTGCGAAAGTATAATGAAAATGAAAAGTTTCAGACGTATCCGTATCTCAAAACGAACGCCGATGAATTGAGCAAGGAAAGCAAGGCTCTCACGCTCTCGTATATGCAGCCGCGCGTAAAATCGACGCTTGAGAGTGCCGACAAAGACAGGCTGAACGACTTTAAGGCGATTAAGGCGCACATCACTTCTGCGCTCTACAGCCGCGACAGCAAAAAACAGGAAGCCGCAAAAAAGCTCAAGGTGATTGTCGATAGCTACAAAGGGCTTAGCCGCGAAACGTATGCGATTAAGACGGCGCGCATTAAGAGCTTGATTGAGGATTTTGAGCGCGAGGCAATCGCTTCTTATATAGAACAAATCGATGAGTTTTCTCTGTATCTCGACGACCTCAAGGCGCATCAGTTGGCTTTTGAGAAGGCGCACGACGACTTTCAAAGCACAAAGCAAAGCAAGCTGGAGAATGCGAGCGATGTAAAGCAGCGTGTCATTTCGATTATCAACACGAAAATCCTGCGCTTTTTGGAGTTTAAGGCAGACGAAGAGCCTGATACGTTCAAGGAATTTTACGATTTTGTCGAATCGGAAATCGCAATCGCGAATGCAACGCTGAACAAGAAGATTTTGCAGAAAAAGGAAGACGCGACAACTAGCCAAACACAGCCGACAGCGTAGAGCTTAGAGCGCATTGATGATTTTTTCTTCGAGGAGGGCTTTCGGATAGTCCGCCGAGAGCAAATCCTCCGCGATTTTCACGCTCCGCCCTTTTAAGACGACAATTCGCTCGCTTAAAAGGGCGGCTTCTTTTGGGTCGTGCGTTACGAAAAGCGTCGTGCAAGGATTTTCGGCGTGGAAAGCGGTGAACAAAGCCATCATTTTCTTTTTTGTCGAAAAATCGAGCGACTGAAACGGCTCATCAAGCAGCATCACCTCGCCTCCAAACGCCAACGCCCGCGCGAGAGCCACCCGCTGTTTTTCGCCGCCCGACAGATTTTGCACGCGCTCGCCCTCACAGCCGCCAAGACCGACAAGCGAAAGCATTTCCCGCGCCAGTGCAAACGGATTTTTCCGCGTGAGCAAAATCGGCAAAACAACGTTTTCTATCACGTTCAGAGAGGGAAGCAGGCGGCTTTCTTGAAAGAGGTAGCATACTTTTTTTCCCCTCGCCCGCTCTTCTTTCGCGACGTGGTTCAGCAGAGTCGTTTTTCCGCAGCCAGAGGGCGCGAGCAATGCCGTAACCGCGCTTTTTTCCGCCGTCAGCGAGAAGTCGGAATACAAAACGGAATCGGCGGTATACGAAAACGAGAAATGTTTGATGTCGATGTCCTCGAAGTTTTTTTCGCTTTCTTCTTTTATCACAGGTCGCTTTCGCGCGAAGTAGTTTTTTTTCACGCCTTTCGCGCACAGCACGCACAAAAACAAAGAGAGCGAGGCGAGGGCGGAAAAGGCGAAACTTGAAGCGATGATGATGAGAGTGATGGCGAACACGTCGGCGGTTTCCAGCACGATTTGCGCATTTTGCAAAAGCGAGCCGACGGCAAAGCGCGGAAGGCTCAGCACTTCCCCTGCGGCGACGAGTTTCCACATCATTCCCGACGTGTTTTTTATCCCCGTTTTCACCGACGAAAATGCTTCTGTTACGCGCAAAAAGGCGAACTTCTGCGCTTTTGTGAGGCAATAGCAATCCGCCATTTCAGACAGCTCTTTTGACTGTGAGCGAAAGCCGTCCGCGACTGAAGTTGTCATTATCGGGAACGCCATCAAGAATGCGACGAAAATGCCGACGAAATCGCTTTTGAGCCAAAAGAGCGCGATGAGCAGCACGGAGATGACGGGGACGGAGCGTATCATCGACAAGAGCGGCAAGGCGACGGCGGCGAAAACGGGGAAGAGCGCACACAGCACGCCGAAAGCGAAGCCTGAAACGACGACGAGAGAGAGCGACAAAAAACAGCGGAGGGCTGTGGCTTTTAATGCGAGCAAAAAAGGGCGTGAAAGAAGCAGCTCCCCTACTCTACGCGCGACTGCGGACGGCAGCGGCAAGATGAGGGGGCTTGATAATCGAAGCGCGACGCAGTGCCAGATGAGAAGGAGGCAAAAAAGCGACGCGCAAAAGGCTAAAAACTTTTTCAATAGTAAAATCCGTCGTCGGGGAGCTTGCCGCCGATTGAAGTCGGTTCAAAGTCGAGGAAGACAGAAAGGATTTTTTCGATGTCGCTCTGTGCGTCTTTGGCTTTTTTGAACGTAAAGGCGGCGTTCGGGATTGCGGCGGCGGCAACTGCGCTCTTGAGTCCGATTCCGTTTTTTTCCACCAATGCACCAGCGTCGTCAGGGTTTTCGAGTGTCCATGCGGCAGATTTTTCGTAAGAAGCCAAGAAAGATGCGACCGTGTCGGCATTGTTTTTCGCAAACTCGGCGTTGACCACGACAAGCGTCATCGGGAATACGCCGTCAGTGCCGCTTGCGGAGGCGAACTCGTCTTGAATGTTCACGGCGCGCGTAATTTCGCTGTCTTTCATCACGGCGACGGTCGCGAACGGTTCAGGGACAACTGCGTATTCGATTTTGCCAGCGATGAGCGCGGGGGCGATTTCTGCATTTGGGATAGAGAAATCCAGCGTTGCTTCGGTGTTGTTCGCCTTGAGCAAATATCTCATCATATAGTCGGGAGTTGCGCCCTGCCCTGCGACTGACACGGTTTTGCCCGCGAGGTCTTTTACAGACTTTACAGCTTTGTCTTTCGTGATGAGGCTCATCATTCCGTTGCCTGCGACCGCGAGAGCACGCACTGCGCCGTTATTTGCGTTGTAGACTTTCGCGGCTACGTTCGGCGGCAAAAAGCCGATGTCGATTTCGCCTTTGATGAGCTTGGGCAAAAGCAATGCCGCGCCTGCAAAGACTTCATAGCTTGCGCTTGCCTCTCCGACCGTCGCGCCATTCTCCATTTGATACGCCATCGTCATTCCGCTCGGACCAGACAGCACGCCGACGCGGAGGGATTTTTCCGCTTTTGCGCTTTCTTCTGCTGCAACAGCTTTCGGCTCCGTCTCGTCGTCAATCACGTCGCTTGGGCGGGAAAAGGCGAAAACGCTTTGTGCAAGTGATAAAACAGCGATAACTGAAACGACCTTTGAAACAGCTTTGAATAATTTCATGTATGTTACTCCTAAAATTATTGTCTTGTAATCAAATACACGCGCCCTGCATTCAAGCCGTAGTTTTCATAGACAAATGCGTCGATTTTCTTTGCAATCGCCGTGAAACCTGCCGCTTTCGTGTCTAAAACGTAGCTTGCAAGCTCTGGAATGGCTTTTTGAACGTGCGCGCGGCTCGCGAGATTTTTGTAATAAGAGGCAACGCCTTGCACGCGGTGTTGAATCGTGTAAGCCATCAGCTCATTCTGCATAAGATACAAATCGTTTGTGTCATAATCAAGCTCTGGGCTGACGCGATAGTATGCTTTGACGAACTCAAGCGATTTATAATCCATCGTGTTGTAAATGTCGCGCATTTTGTCGCGGAACTCTTCGTGAGTGAAAAACACGCCGTGAAATCCCTCGTGATTCAAGAATTGCCAGCGCAAATATTCGGGAGAGTCTCGCGAAATGGAAATAAGCGCGCCGTTCGTGGCTTTCACGCTCTGCCCCTCCTGCACTAGAATGCCGTTCGTGAGCAAAATCGATTTCAGCAGCAGCTCTTTTTCGTTCAACGGGAAGTTTTCCGCCGTCGCTTTATTAAAGAAATTCGCGAGCGTTTCGCTTCTATAATCGTGCGCATTGTAGCCGTGCTTGCCAGAAAGCTCTCTATCGCTCACGAGCGTGCCGACATAGCCGCGTTTTTCGGCAAAATACGCAAGTCGCCTAAAGAAATCGTCCTGCACATCGTAATTTCGCGTGTCGAAAATCAAAACGTTCGGGAATTCTTCCCACGAAAAGACCTCGTAATCTCTGTTGCGCCAGCGAGCCTCCGCCCAATCGGGAATAAGCCCCGCGTCCGATTTCACTGCGGCAAAGCCCTGTTTATCGATTTTCGGATTGAAGCGCAACACACAGCCTGCAACTGCACTCGCGTCATCGAAGGCAATCCCTTGAAAGATGTCGTTGACCGCGCTTGAAGGAATCGTCGTTGACAGCTGCTTTGCGTGCCGCTGAACTAAAAACCGCTCGCCGCCAACAGCTACATTGAGACTTCCTTGCTTGCTAGAGGGCGAATAGATGATTGAAGCGTAAGTGCCTGCGCTCGTGCTGAAATACCCGCGCGCACTGGTAAAATCAGCCGATGTAAACGACGGTCGCACCGTTCCGCCACTCGTGCCGAAGCCGTAAAACTGCGTATCGCCGATGTTTATCCAGCCGACTTGGCTTTCAACTGCGTCCACGCTCGCGATTTCAACTCCGTCGCCAGCTTCCACGCAAAAGCCGTCGGGCATCGCCATCGTGCAAATGCTCAGCGTCAGGCTCTTCTCGCCAAGCAAAGCCGCATCTGCCACAATCGCGCCGCCTGCATTTCCGCCAGAGAGCAAATAGAAGCGAATCGCTCCCGTACATTGCATTTCTGCGCGTTTTTTCAGCGTAACAGCGATTGACAGCGTGTGATATTTCTTGTTTACCGAAGCAATCGCGGCTTTTTGTCCGTCAGTGAAGCGAAAAACCTTTCTGCCGTCGGTGCTTTCGGCTAATTCAGCGATTTCATTCTGAAACAGAATACCTTGCGGCGTTTTGTTCTTTGCGCTACAAGACAGAAGCGTAAAAGCAAGAGCAATAAATAGAAAATAAATAGTTTGTTTCATCTTTTAATTCCAAGGCAAAACAGAACGAATTGCCATAAATAATTTTTCGGGAGCGAGAGGCTTGCGAACATAGGAGTTCATTCCCGCATCAAGTGCATTTATCATATCGGAACGGCTTGCGCTCGAAGTTGATGCAATAATCGGAATAGACATCGCATCTTCATGGGTGCTCGCACGGATATTTTTTGTCGCATCAATTCCGTTCATCACCGTCATAAAGATGTCCATCAAAATCGCGTCATAATATTTTGGACTTGAAGCTTCAAACATCTCAACAGCCTTTTTTCCGTTGTGAGCAACTTCAGTTACCGCGCCTTCTCTTTCGAGCAGATGAACCGTGATTCCTGCGTTTATATCATCATCTTCCACAATTAGAATGCGCTTTCCTGCGAGTGTCGGCAAACGGTCGTTGCTTTGCTCTTGCATTTTCTGTGTGTTTTGAGAAGCACTCAGCTTTAAGCGGATATTGATTATTGCGGTTGTGCCTTTTCCTATCGAAGACTGAATGTCAATAGTTCCGCCCATTAACTCAAGTATCGCCTTGCTAATGACAAGACCGAGACCAAAACTATCATTTGTGCTGTCGAAAATTTTCTTCAGCACCTCATCATTCATTCCATACCCTGTATCGCTCACGGTAATCGTGAACGGCACGCTGTCTTCAATCACCTTTCCACTTTGCACAGAAAGAAAAGTCTTGCCACCCGCCTGCGTATATTTAACCGCATTATTCAAAAGGTTCGTGCATACTTGAATCAATCGTTTCGCGTCCATTTTTACAACGCAATTAGCTTCAGGGTCGATTTTGCAAAAAAACTGCACCTTCTTTTCATCGGCGACAGGTCGAATAATTGATTCTACCGTGTTAATCACATACTGGAACGGCTGTTCCTCTATGTTAAACTCAAAGTTTCCGCTTTGAATCTTCTGCATATCAAGCACATCGGATATTACGCCTTGAAGGTAGTTCGCAGACATTTTTATTCTGTGAAAATAGTTCTGGCAGACACCTACATCTTTTTCTTTCAGTCCTAAATCTGCAAAACTAATTATCGAACCTAACGGCATATCCACCGCATCATTCACACGCGAAATAAAACTTAATTTTTCTGTGCCGTCAATTTTTGGATTATGCTCTTTTTGGACAACAATTTCCTTTTCTGCATTCTGATGAACTTCACTTCGTGCAAATACAATTATATTGCCATTTTCGTAAAGGTAAAAAGCAATAATCTTCATCATCTTGTATTTTGCAGAATTGCTGCTAAGCGCATTTTCGTTGTATCGAAAAAACAGCGAAGATTGTTTTTCAACCGCAAGCCTATCTTTCAAATGCTCTATATCAAAAAAATCTCCGAACATTTTTCTGTCGTCAGGGTGAACATACGTCATCAAGAAATCAAAGATATTTTTGTAGTAATCATCATTTCTTGATATTGCAGGAAAATTCTCTGCATAATCTTTTCCAATAATCGACATTCTGCTCGTAGTAATATCAAGATATGCAATATGCTCAAAGTTCGCCGACAGCAGAGCTAAGCCAACATCTTCTCGTATTTGATACGCTGTATAATCCGACGCTAAAATACTTGCGATGATGTCGCCCGTTGCTATATCACAATAAATCGCACATTTTGCTTGAATACAAACCGCAGAACGTTTCGGAGTTGACACCCAATATTCTTTTTGAAAGCTCGTATTTCCAGCCTTGTAATACGACAAAAGCACGCTATACGAAAACACAGACTTAAAATCAGCCCGTTTCTTTGCATCTAACACAAAAGGAATCACAGCAGGGAATATACAATCTTCTGCACTTTTATCCTCACTATGCATTTTTAAGATTCGAGAAAATGGCGATGTCAGCGAAATAATTTTTTTTTGCGATAAACTAATAGCCGCACGAACCAAAAATCTTGACGAACGACTATCACTTTTCATCATTTCTTTTTGAATGAGTTTTTTCGTGTAAAAGTCGTTTTCTGCATTACGAGCAGAGCCAAATGCTCTTAGAAGTTTTCCGCCCTCGCGTTCAGTTGTATATTGAATATGCATCCATGTATGTCGCCCGCCCTGCAACATACGCAAATTAGCAGCAACTTCATTTGCACCGTTCTTTAGTTTTGTATGGATTGAAATAAATGCAATATAATCTTCGTTGTAAATATATTTTTTCCATGTTTCAAAGTCGCGTTTTTCGCCACTAATAAGAGATTCAAATTGTTCATTTTCAGGAGTATATATCCAATAAAAAATCCCGAAACTTTGAATTATTTTCTCAATATTACTTATTTCACCGACCATTTATTTTATATTATGATACAAATTTTATTGATTTTCTATCAAAATAGCATAAAATTACATACTTTTTTATAGTTTTATGCTATAGTATTCCAATATGAAAAAAAAGCTCATTTTCATTGAATTGCTCATTATATTTTCTTATTTTATCATACCGCCAATGCTGAAATCACCAAGTTCCACACTTTCAACGACGTTGCAATTCAGTATTTTTATGCTTTTCTATGTTGCAATCGCAATTATTTTAACTGTTCAATATTTTATTTCAAAACCACCCTTACACAAACCCATTTTCAAGCTCTTACTCGCAAGTATTTTTACTATTATCCTGCTTTTCGCCACCGCATCTAGCATAATCGTTCTAACTTCACTTTTAGGAGAAAAATCAATTCCACAAAAAATTACAATCTCTTTTCCTACTACTTTTTTTGACTTTCTTAATCTCTTATTGGCAATTTTTTCAGCAGCCTTTTACGAAGAAGCTATATACAGAGTATTTTTGCCATTTGCACTAATCACCTTATTATCAAAAGATAATACCATAAACAAACACTATCATATAGCAATCGAAGTATTCTCTATTCTCTGCTTTGCTCTTGGACATCGCTATTTAGGATTAGCCGCAGTGATTAACGCTGTAATCTGCGGAACTATATTGCGATTTTGCTTTCTATATACACAAAATCCGCTCTATAGCACCATATCGCATAGCATTTATAATGTACTTGCAGTTATTTTATCATCATTGTTTGTAAAAATCTCCTGAATTTTTTGATACGTCCACGCACTTATTTCATACCAATAAACAATATTCTCTTTCTTGATTTCGCTCTTTACAACATACAACGAATCTGCATTGAAAAACGATAATCTTACTGTATCTCCGTCTAAAAAGTTTGTTTCTAAAACAGAATCGGCTTTATTCTTTTCAATATCTTCATTTTTCGTACATAACAGTCCTCTTCTAAGAGAAAGCAAATTTTTTGCAATCTCTTTCAACGAACTTCCCTTATACATTTTACCAAAAGAAACAAGCTGCACATTTTCTGCATTTCTTTCATCTTTCGCAATTAAATACGGGTCGCACCAAAAAGACGGGTCTGTTTGTAAAAAAGAAGCAATATCATTTTCAGATTGATATGTACAAACAGATTTATCAGTGCGGAACGAAATGAGAGAATTTCCCATACTCCTTTTTCCAAAGTAAAGGCGAATCGGTACATCAGAACCACAAAAAAGCTCTACGATAAAGGCATTTTCATCTACACCTAGTTTTTTCCAACTCTCTTTTTTCTTAGATACTTCATTTGCCTCTCTTATTTTCACCAAAACAGAAATAAAAGACTCTATTGCTTCTTTATCAGCAGGAAATCTTTCATACAAGAGCGCAGTCCAATTTGTATTTTTTTTCAAGTTCAGTAAAAAGTCACCATTTATCAAATTGATTTCATCAATATTCTTTGCCAAGTCATTTGATAAATATGCCGTGCGAAACTTTTTTTCTACATATTTTTTCGGTAAGACAAAAGTCAATACTAAAATAAGACCTAATAAAGCGGTAAAGAAAAAAACTATTTTTTCCCAATTTTCAGTTTTCATAATAATATAAACCTTTGAAAAGTTTTATAGATACAAAAAAAAGACTGAATGAATAAATCACTCAGTCTTATATGCGGAGAACCTGACTTGAACAGGCACAGCTTGCGCCACTAGCACCTCAAGCTAGCGTGTCTACCAATTCCACCATCCCCGCATTATTCTAAAAACAAGAATAAATACGGTTCCTACGGGAGTCGAACCCGTCTCTCCGCCTTGAGAGGGCGATGAACTAAACCGATATTCGAAGGAACCATTAAGGATTTCCCCAAGGAGGATTCGAACCCCCACAGTCAGAACCAGAATCTGAAGTGCTACCATTACACAATCGGGGAATGTGTTAGATGTATATGATAATATCAGAAACAATTATTTGTGTCAACACCTTCAATGTTTTTTTCGCATTTTTTTATGATTTTCACAAACACATACTAACTACGAACATATAAATCTTCCATATTGAAGTCAGAAATATTTCTTAAACTGTTTCGCCGACGAAGCACAATTATCGTCATATCATCATCAGAGGCTGTTCCTGCGGAAAAATCTTCGACTTCAGATGTAAGTGCATTGAGTATTTCACGAGCAGTTTTTTCGTGATTGTCTGCTATTATTTTTTTTGCCCTTTCCTTCCCAAAAAGTTCTCGGTTAGCGTTCATTGCTTCTGTCAAGCCGTCTGTATAGCACACAAGAACATCTCCGTCGCTCATCATAAAGTTCACCTGCGGAAATGATACATCAATCCCTTTTATTCCGATTGCCCCATATTGAAGCTGGTCTTCGTCATGGGTTATCTCTTTTATCTCCTCCGTGGCTGCACAAAATAGTATCGGACAAGGATGTCCAGCATTTGCCATTTCAACAATGCAATCGCCACTAGAAGCAAAATTATTAAAATGAAACAAGAGTCCCGTCAAATAGTTTTCGATATTTCCCTTTATTGCTATGATTTCACGATTTATTCTAAATAATGCCGTTGAAACAGAGTCTGATGAATACACACTACGAGAAAATGCTCTGAATATGATATTTTTAGAAAGCATTGTTATCAAAGCTGACGCAATACCATGCCCAGACACATCAAAAAGCGATAGCCCATTTAACGTATCTCCATTTGCATAATAATCAAATAAATCGCCAGAAACTTTTGCACACGGACGATAGCAAACCGCAATATCCCACCCCTTAAACTCATTTTGTGGCAATGGAAAGAACTTTTGCTGCACAATCGAAGCCATTTCTAAATCGATTTTGCTCCTTTCCATTTCTGTTTCAAGCCGTTGTGTTTTCGCTTCTACTTCTTTTGACAGGTTTGTCATAAGATTTTCATTTATTTGATACGTTTTGCTATAGCGAACAGTCAAAATAAAAATGAAAACAAGCAGAGAAAATTGCAAGCCAAATATAGCAAAATATGGATTATCTGTATTATGAAACACATTGCGCACTATCAAATCAAGCAACACCGCCACAATCACAGGCGCAAAGCCAAGAATCAAAATAACTGCATCTCTTCTTCTCTTCTTATCGAATACCGCTACAAAGAACTCCCAAATTGCAAAGCCTAAATGCAAAATAGAAGCCGTTAGCGTATACGGGCAAATCGCCATCAAATAATTATAATCAGGAACGGCAAGCGTAAGCAAAATGCTACCAATTAAAAGAAAATACCGCAGCATTGCGTCTGAAAAGGAAAATGGAACGGCAAGATATATTTGCACAAAAGAGGTTATCGCCCATATCAAAAGATAGAACCCTATGCACAAAAACAACTTCATAAAAAGCAAATAATTAAAGCCCATCGATACATACAAAGGCACTTCAGGAGCAAAAAAAGTGGTCAAAAATATCATTGTAAAAAAGCTATTAAACGCAAATGGCAAATACGCTTTATCCTTTCTGCGCGACAAAAACAGCATTAAATACAAAATGAATGTAACCAACATTCCGCCCACAAAGAGCATATATATCTTTGTTCCATTGAACGTGATAGACTCCGACAACTTAAACGCTTCTTCCCACTGTGCAATAAAAACCCTATCTGAAAGCGAAGATTTGCCATGAGCCCAAACTTTTATTAAAACAGTATTCTTTCCATTCTGGTTAAGAGCAGCTTGCGGAAAAGGATAAAAATGAGATACAAATAATGCACTTCTCTCATACGGAGGAAACTCTCCGTAGCTTCCTGCATAAACTCCATTTATCCACGTTTTCGACGCAAAGCGCAAAAAGCCTATCGCAAGACCTAAATCTTTTTGTTTTAAACTTTGAGGGATTTCAAACTCACATTTCAGCCATAAATACGCGCCTTTTTTGCCTACAAGACGCATTAAATTGCACGGCTTCATATCATCAAGATGAGTGAACTCTGATTCTGCTTTCATCGCATCTGCAACACTGCTTTTTTCGTCGCACACTAGATAAGAAAAACTGTTTTTTAAATCAATTCTTTCTCCGTATGTGTTTCCATAAGAATTACACGACAGAAAAAAAGAGGCACATATTACAAGAAAAAAGAAGAGATACAAAACTCTACAAAGTCTTCGATGAAATTTCATATTTTTCATTATACAGCATTTATATCTAATTGCTAGCATTTTTTAGCATTTGTGCATACGATTTTTCTTCAACTGCACTTTTTTCAATTCCCGCTTCTTCTAACACACTTTCTAAGGCACTATACGCTTTTTCGCTTTCGTCATTTTCAGCCAAAATTTCAAGCTCTAAAAACTCCCCTAATCGCTCAACTTCACACAGCTCAATCGTTACTCTAAAGCCGTCTTTTACCGTCTTCCACGTTTTCACTTTTTTTTCTTTTGTGAGATATATTCTAAACCCATTATCTTCAAAAAATTTTTCTATCACAACAAGAGTATCTTCTTTTATCTCAGATTCATACTCTTCATTTTTCTCAATCGCTGTGCCTTCTTCATCTTTTACTATCGATTTTCGCTTGTAGGTGAGAAATATTTTTTCGCTGTTATCGTCTTTTTCTTTTCTTATGCGAATCGGATATGTTTTCCCCTCGCCTTGCTTATAATAGGTGTCATACCTATTCACAAATCCTGCATACTCTGCAAATCCTGATAATTTATTTATCACAGCTTCTGAATCATAAACGTGAGCTTTTAACTCTATCTCTTGCATCTTCATCTTTTATACACTTTACTCATTTTACAGCAAAAACACCCCCGAACAAATACTATTGAACGAGGGTGTGTTTTAGTCTTCTTACAAAAACAGACTTTGTCTATTATTTGCTAGACTTGATAACAGCCTGTGCGCCTGCAAGACGAGCAGCAGGAACACGGAACGGTGAACAAGAAACATAGTTCAAACCGAGTTTGTAGCAAAGCTCGATAGAAGCTGGGTCGCCACCATGCTCACCGCAGATTCCGAGGTGAAGGTCAGCTTTAACCTTGCGTCCTTTCTCTTCTGCCAAACCAATCATTACGCCAACGCCGTCTTCGTCCAAAGTCTTAAATGGGTCTTGGAGAAGAACCTTCTGGTCAAGGTAAGAATCGATGAACTTAGAGTAATCATCGCGGCTGAAACCGAATGTTGTCTGAGTAAGGTCGTTTGTACCGAATGAGAAGAAGTCTGCATACTCTGCAATCTTGTCAGCTGTTGCTGCAGCGCGTGGGAACTCAATCATAGAACCAATCTGGAACTTGAGTGATGTGCCAAGCTCTTTGTTGACGTTAGCAATAACAGCTTCTGCTTGTGAACGAATCTGCTTCAACTCTGCAAATGTTGTTACATTCGGAATCATAATGCGCACATCGTGCTTGAGACCTTCTTTCTCTGCCTGTGCTGTTGCGCGAGCGATAGCTTCAACCTGTGTTTCGTAAATCTCAGGATATGTGATAGCCAAGCGGCAGCCACGATGTCCGAGCATTGGGTTGTGCTCATTGAGCTCTGCATACTTCTTGTTGATTACGTCAACCGCTACGCCGAGTTTCTTTGCGAGAGCAGAAGCAAGCTCAGGAGTTTCAGCCTGTACGAACTCGTTGAGCGGCGGGTCGAGAAGACGGATTGTAACCGCACGACCTTCCATCGTCTTGATGATGCCGTAGAAGTCTTTCTGCTGCAATGGGAGGATTTCCTTGAGGTTAGCCTTTCTCTCTTCTGTTGTATCAGAAATAATCATCTTCTGGAATGAAGTGAGCTTTGGCTCTTCAAAGAACATGTGCTCTGTGCGGCAAAGACCGATACCAGCTGCACCGAAGCGGAATGCCTGTGGAGCTTCGTTCTGCTCTGCGTTTGCAAGAACATCGAATC
>ERZ842401.2880-NODE-2880-length-22161-cov-15.174478_pt1 | contig 22161 bp, 23 predicted proteins | sample MGYA00521270_ERZ842401 | MGnify/ENA primary metagenome ERZ842401 (study PRJEB31892, sample SAMEA3878208) | bioreactor metagenome | biome: Moose rumen | place: Sweden | collected 2011-10 | study: EMG produced TPA metagenomics assembly of the PRJEB12797 data set...
AGCGGTCTAAAATTCCCATATAGGTAAATTCCTGCACTTTTTCCAAGCTGATATCAATGCCCTTGCGGCGGACAAATTCAATAATATCTTCAATCCGGCCTTCCTTGATGGCACGAATTTTCTTATACATGGACTGAAAACCGGGATGCTGTGCATCAAAACCAAGACAGACCACATGAATCTTCATCCCCTGAAAATCTGCCGTCAATTCCATGCCGTTAATAAATTCCACGCCTGCTGCACTTGCCGCCGCTGCCGCTTCTGCGCAGCCGGCCATCACATCATGGTCAGTCAGGGCAAAAGCCGCCAGCCCCTGTTCCTTGGCGTGAACAGCCAGTTCTCCCGGCTTAAAACTGCCGTCAGACACCAATGAATGAACGTGCAAATCAATCTTCTTCATAAATTTCCTCACTATCCATCTATAAAAATTATTTTCCTCTTAATTCTGCCTGAGCCGCAAAGAAATTAAACACCGCCTCAGCCGCCGGCCTGTTCATCCCCGGCGCCTGCGCCAGTTCCTCCACTCCGGCAGCCTTGATTTTAGCTATACTGCCAAAATGATTCCACAACGCCTGCCGTCTTTTCGGCCCAATGCCCACGATATGGTCAAGGACAGACACCAGATTGCGCTTGCCCCGTAATTTCCGATGATAGGTAATGGCAAACCGGTGCGCCTCATCACGAATCCGCTGAATGAGGTACAAGGCCTGACTATGACGCGGCAGCACCACCGGCTCAGGATTGCCCTCGGTAAATACCAGCTCAAACTGCTTGGCCAGCCCCACCACGGGCACGTCCTTATGTCCGGCGGCATTGCGGATAATTTCCAGCGCCGATGACAGCTGCCCCTTGCCGCCGTCAATGATGATTAAGTCCGGCAGTTCCTCCGGCGGCAGGTTTACATACCGGCGCGTAGTCACCTCGCGCATGGACAGGAAATCATCGGGCTTGCCTTCGGTGCTTTGTATCTTAAACCGCCGATAATCGGACTTCTTGGGCAGGCCGCCTTCAAACACCACCATGGACGCCACTGTTTCACTGCCCTGATTATGGGAAATATCAAAGCACTCCATGCGGTCAGGGGCCTTGGCGAGGCCTAAATAACGCCCCAGTTCCTCCACCGCACCCAAAGTCTGGTCATTAGCCTGTTTTATGCGCGCTGCCTCATCATGCAGATATTTTTCCGCATTGGACGCGGCCATCTCCACAATATCTTTTTTCGTACCGCGCTGGGGAACGATAAGCTGTACCTTGGCTTTTTGTTTCTTCTCTGACAGCCAGCGTTCCAACAAAGCCTGCTCCGTCTCCGGGACAGGCAGCGGCAGTAATACTTCCCGAGGGATAAATGTGGCGCGGTGATAATACTGCTGCAAAAAGGCCGCCAGCAGCTGCCCGTCACTTTCGTCCTCACTGCCCTGCATTAAGAAATGTTCCCGGCCAATCATTTTGCCGGCCCGTATAAAGAATATCTGCACCACGACACCGATTTCCGAACGGGCCAGCCCCACCGCGTCCTGGTCGCCGGCACCTGTGACGATATTCTGCTTTTCCGCCACCTTCTGCACCGCCTGCAGCTGGTCACGAAGTCTGGCCGCTGTCTCGAAATTATAATTTTCCGCCGCCTGCTCCATACGGAACTGCAGCTCCTTTTCCACGTCCTCTGTGCGGCCTTCCAAAAAGAGCAGCACCGCCCGTATCATGGCATCATAATCGCCCTTTTCCACCTTGCCCACACAGGGCGCCAGACATCTTTTGATATGATATTCCAGACAGGGGCGCTCCTGCAAATGCTTGCATGTCCGCAAAGGGAACAGTCTGCGCAGCAGCTTCAAGCTCTCATGCACCGCAGCTGCATTGGTATAAGGGCCAAAATACCGCGCGCCGTCCTTTAAAATACGCCGGGTAACATACACACGGGGAAAATCCTCCTGCAGCGTTACCTTCACATAAGGATAGCTTTTATCGTCTTTCAGGCTGATATTATAGCGCGGCCGATGTTTTTTTATCAGATTGCACTCTAAAATCAAAGCCTCCACTTCCGAGGCCGTCATGATTATCCCAAAATCGGCGATATGCGACACCATCGCCCGTACCTTGGGCGTATGGTTCTTCCCGGACTGAAAATACTGCCGCACCCGGTTTTTCAGCACAATAGCCTTACCCACATAAATAATCCGCCCCTCGGCATTCTTCATTATATAAACCCCCGGCTTATCCGGCAGCAGTTTTAATTTCTCCTCAACAATCTCAGTCACAGTCTCACTTCCTCAGCCCATTAACGCCTAAATACTTACCAGCCTCGCAACCCGGCACTGCCTATAAAGCTGCCGCTTCAGCAGCCCCTGTGCCCGGCTTACTTTATAATATCATATTATGCTGTATAAAAGAAAAAATTTCTTGTATACAGCATTCATTATTCTTATAGAGAATAATTGCCATGCCCATACATTATCATTGACCGCCTAAAAAATTTGTGCTACAATTCATGGCATAGTTGTTTTAGTAACAGGTTCTAATACCTGTTGATGTACAACTTGATACAACAATCGTAAGTAATATCAACTTATTTGTAACTTTTTAGGAGGTAATCCTATGTTCAAACGCATTCTTATTGCTAATCGTGGCGAAATCGCCGTCCGCATTATCCGTGCCTGTCAGGAATTGGACATTGAAACCGTGGCTGTTTACTCTGATGCCGATGCCAATGCCCTCCATGTACGTCTGGCGGATATGGCCGTCAATGTCGGTCCGGCTGACGCTCTGGAAAGCTATCTCAATAAAGAAGCCATTTTGCGCGCCGCCCGTGAAACCCATGCCGACGCCATCCATCCCGGCTACGGTTTCCTCTCCGAGGATGCCGACTTTGCCGAGCAGGTAACAGAAGCCGGCATAACCTGGATTGGCCCCATGCCGGAAACCATCCGTCTCGTAGGCGACAAAGATATCGCCCGGGCCTCCATTGCCCCCTCAGGCATTCCCATGGCCAAGGGCAGCGAGCCGCTCACGGACAACGAAGAGGCCCTCAAAGTTGCGGAGGAAGTCGGCTATCCTGTAATCCTTAAGCCCGTTTCCGGTGGTGGCGGCAAAGGCATGTGCGTAGCCCGTGACGAAAATGACCTAAAAAATATCTTAACCCTGCTAGTTGATATCACCAAGACGAAATACTACTTTGAACATTATATTGAACGTTCCCGTCATATCGAAGTGCAGATTGTGGCCGATAACTACGGCGAAGTCCTGCACCTTGGCGAGCGTGAATGCTCCCTCCAACGCCGCAACCAGAAACTGCTCGAAGAATCGCCGTCCATCGCTCTGACACAGGATATGCGCGACCGCGTTGGCCATCTGGCTGTAAAGGCTGCCAAGAGCGTTCATTACTCCAACATCGGTACGGTTGAGTTCCTGCTGGACCTCTCCAATAATGAGTTCTACTTCATGGAAATCAATCCGCGCATTCAGGTAGAACATGGCATTACCGAGGCCGTAACTGGCATTGACCTCGTACGCACGCAAATTCGCATTGCTGCCGGTGAGGCTTTGGAAATCACTCAGAGCGATGTAAAATTTGCCGGTCATGCCATAGAATGCCGTATCAACGCAGAGGACCCGGAAAACAACTTCATGCCTTGCCCGGGACAGATTTCCTTCCTGCATGAACCAAGCGGCCCGCGTGTCCGCTTTGACTCCGGCGTAACGGCTGGCCTCTCCATCGAGCCTTACTATGACTCCATGATTGCCAAAATCATCGTTCATGGCCGTACCCGCGGCGACGCCATCAAAATCATGGAACGCGCTCTTAAGGAATTCCGCATTGACGGCGTAAAGACCACCGTCTCCCTCCACAAAAACATCCTTAAAGATACCTACTTCCGCACGGGCAACATTGATACCCAGTTCATTAAAAAGCGTATCGACGTTTACGAGGCTGCTCCTAAAGACACCAAAGATATGAATGAAGAAGAGCTGGCCAATACCATCAGCGAAAGCATGTATCTGGCATAAATATAAGAGAAGCCTGTTCATATAGCCCCCTGACACCTTGCAGCCCAAGGCATCAGGGGGCTATATAACATTTGTTTATATGTCATTAGGATTTTCTATAAGTGATTTTTATAAAACCTCTTGCATTTTCCTTAGTACCTGCTATAATATATTTCTGTTAGCAGGTACTAAGATGTACCAACAAAATTTCAAGGAGGTGTTTTCTAACCATGCGTGATTGCGAAAAGATTCTCGACCAGAAATTAGGCAGCCGTGAATTCGCTGAAGCATTTGAAGCTACTTCTATGGAGTATGATTTCATCGACCGCATTGCCACGGCTTGTGCCAAGATGGTAAATGCTGAAAACAGCGAAAACTAATTGTTACTATATATTGCACGACAAAAGGGACTGACATGTCACGACTAAATGACATGTCAGTCCCTTTTCATATATCCATGGGAACTATCCCACCACAACTTAGTAGCGCTTGCGCTTTACCGACGATGGATAACCCAAGGCCTCCCTGTATTTCATAACCGTGCGCCGTGACAGCGTCATTTTACGATTTTTCAGCATTTCGCATAGCTTCTGGTCGCTCAGGGGCTTTTGCGGATTTTCTTTCTCGATAAGTTCCTTGATTACGGCCTTGGCCTGACTGGCGATGAAGTCCTCACCGGAAGCATTTTTCGCCAGATTTGCCGTGAAGAATTTCCGCAGTGGTATGACCCCACCGGGCAGCTCCACGTATTTGTTGGCCACCGCCCGGCTGACGGTGGATTCGTGGACGCCGATGGCATCAGCCACTTCCTGCATGGTGAGGGGATGGAGTTTTCGCATTCCCTGTTCTAAGAAATCCTGCTGCACACGCAGGATTTCCTCCACGACTTTTTTTATCGTACTGCGGCGCTGCTCAATGCTGTTTATAAGCCAGGCAGCAGCATTCAAACGCTTGTTGATATATTTCTGGGTTTCCTGGTCGTAGCCTTCTGCCTGCTTGTAGATAGAAGATATTTTCAGCTGGGGAATGTAGGTATCGTTTAGGCTCACCTGATAGCCCTGCGGTGTTTTTTCCACCACGACATCAGGCGTGATGTAATTGGCCGCCTCACTGCTGTAGGCGCTGCCGGGCTTGGGATTAAGCTGGCGGACGATATCCACCGCCAGCTGCACCTCTGCCGGCTTGCAGCCTTCACTGACCGCAATTTCCTTTAGACGCGCCTCAGCCACCGCCTCCAAATGCTTGTCGATAATGGCAGCCACGAGCCCTTCATAAATCCCCTGACTGAGTGCCTGCAAGCGCAGGCACTCGGCCAGATTTCTGGCTCCGACACCTACTGGTTCAAAGCCCTGCACCACCTTCAAGACCTGCTCCACCCGGGATTCTGTCACCTGCATAGCCGCGGCGATTTCCGCAGTGGTCAGCGTAAGGTAGCCCCAATCATCAATAGAGCCGATGATAAAGGTGGCAATGGCCAGTTCTTCTTCATCTGTACAGGCAAATTCTGCCTGCTCCAGCAGTTCACGCTCCAGGGTGATGTCCACGGACGCATTGGATTCCAGCACGTTGTCGTGCTCATAAAAGCCGCCCGTGGAGGCGTTGCCGTCCCCTTCAAGGTATTCGGCCAGCGCTGCCACATTCTCTGCGCGCAGGACTTCCCCCTGTGTGTCCGTAACCCCGTCACTATATTCCATTTCCAAGGCCGGATTTTCCATATATTCTTTTTCTATCTCCGCTTTTAAGTCCTGAGCAGACAGCTGCAATATCTGAATCGCCTGCTGCAATTTCATGGTCATGACCAGATGTTGGGAGAGATTCAGATTTAATGATTGTTCCTGTTGCATGGAAATGTTCCTTCACGGGGCAGGTAATATACTCACTTCTGAGACATAGCCGCGGCAATGGCAGCCCCCAGGCCGCTGCCGCCGTTTTCCAGTACCGTATCCACCACGGCTGCCTCTTCGCCTAACAGCTCGGACAGAGCACGCATGATGTTTTCCTTGGCCAGCGGCATCTTTTCATAAACAGAGCCGTCAATGGCAATGTGCTGTTTCTGCACCTTGTCGCTGCCGGCCAGCTGCCAGATAATGCCGACAAAGGTAGCCGTAACCAGACGGGCGGAACGGACAACCAATGCACCAGCCAGTTCCTGCACCATAGCGCAGTCCTCGGCAGACAGTTCATGGCCGGTCTTGGCCTTGATGATTTCAGCCACCTTGCTCTCATCGCTGATGATGGCGCTCATGTCAATGCTGGTAAAGCCATAGGATTTGCCCTTTTCGCCGAGCAGTTCCGCCAGCGCCATACCAAATAGTTCGCCCATATAACGGCCGGATACCATTTTTTCCAGACGCTGTTCACCCGGCTTTTCCGAGTTGGCGTCAAATTCCTTGTCAAAACGGTTGGGAATGAGTTTCATAAAGCCGCCCGATTCCATGTTGATAATCATGGGAGCGTCAGCGCTTTCAGCATAAGGTTCCAGATAGCAGGTGTTATGGCCTGTTGCGTAAATCGAACCAATGTAAGTATCCGGCTGCTTGTAGGCAGCGGCCAGCAGTACAGCTACCGTATCATTGATAACGGCGGTCGGCTCTACATTGTCAATGCCCTGACGATGCAGCGCTTCCTTCAGCAGGTCATTTACCACCTTGCCCTCCACGCCGGGAGTGGCAAATTCCTTCGTCCAGATGATGAGTTTGGCATCGTAGAGATTGCTCTGCTCCGACGGGAAGGAGAACGTATGCCCCAGCAGGTATTTCTTCTCATGGTCGCCGTCAATAGCCTCGTCAATCAGCGCGGCAATGAAGTCAAACATTTCCTCAGCCGTGGACTCAGCGCCGATATAGTCATAGACGCCCTCCACCTTTAAGGGCTTGGCCACTTTTTTCAGAATTTCAAACTTGCCCTGTCCCATGAGCTTAATGCGTAAAACACGCAGGTTCGTGCCGCCGAAGTCCAGTGCCAGGTATTCACCGGTCTCCTTGCCGGTGGGCAGGCCCACATAAGATTTCAGCATGCGCAGGGATGACAAAGCCGGGTCCTTCAAGCCCATACGCAAATCATAACGGAAATCTGCAGCAATTTCATGCAGCTGCTCACTGTCCACCGTAAATTCCTTCTTGATATCAGCAAATAATTCCTTAGAAAATGGCATTTTCCTATCCCCTTTGCTCGTATTTAATAAACTAATAAACACTTTTATTATTATAATGGTTTTTCAGCCATTTTCCTAGTACATATTTTGCAACAACGGTTCATTTCCGTACACCTGCACCGTTAAAATCCGGCACAAACTCCTCCGAAGCGCTGCGCCTTTCCTGTATGTAGGCATTTTCCAGCCCCAAACTCAGGGCATAATCCACCACCGATTCGTATTCAAAGGTGGTCAGCCGCCGATTGAGCGGCTTATGCGCAGCGGCCTTGTACATGGGGGTGTACTGATTCATCAGGCTCACCATAATGGTATCACCGAAATTATCCCACAGCCATTTCACAATCTCCCGGCTTTCATGGCGGTGTCCCGGCAGAACCATGTGACGAACCAGCACGCCCTTGCGCAGCTGCCCGTCAGCGTCAAGCTCTGCCTTGCCCACTTGTTCTGCCATGGCCTTAATGGCAGCGCTGGCATGCGTAAAATAATCAGGCGCCGCAGAATACTCCCTGCCGCTGTCCGCGCTCTTGTACTTCATATCCGGCAGATATACGTCAACATAACCCTTTAAGGCCGCAATCGTTTCTGTTGTTTCATAAGCGCTGGAATTATATACCACCGGCAGGGTCAGGCCGCGAGCCTTCGCCATGTCCAAGGCCGTGATTATCTGCGGCACATAATGGGTAGGCGTAACCAAGTCCAAAGTAGCTGCCCCCCGAGCCTGCTGCTCCAAAAAAATCTCTGCCAGCCGCTCAAGGCTTACTTCCCAGCCCTGACCGCCATGACTGATTTCATGATTCTGACAGTAAACACAGCGCAGGTTGCAGTAAGAAAAAAACACCGTGCCTGCGCCCTTCTCGCCCACAAGGCAGGGCTCTTCCCATTGGTGCAGGGATACAAGAGCAATACGCACCTTATCCCCGGCACCGCAAAAGCCCACGCTCATGGTGCGATTGACACCACAACGGCGTGGGCAGAGATTACAATTCGTAATATCCAGCATTTTCCGTTATCTTCCTTTTAATTCTGTTTGCGTTGAAAGGTCTTGCCTAGCCGTTTACCATTTTCCTATACCACTCTTGCAGTAAAGATTCGTAAACATATATACGCTCTGCCAACTCTTTTGCCATATCCTCATCATAAGTATGGGCAATCAAATTTCGGTCATCCACCATCTTTAATGCCTGCTCTGTTTCTTCGTCACTAAAAATTCCTACCTCTCGCAGGCTGCGAATCACCTTCTTGGGCGAGGCCGCATCCAAACCTTCACGGTCATACAAATAATCCTTGCCGCATTTCCACATGATTTCAAAACAAAATTCAAAACGCTGAATCAATCCGTCACGCTCGATTTCGCTTAGATTATCCTTGCTCACCACTTCATGCAGACGAGCCAATGCTCTGGCCGCCCCTTGAAAGCGCTTGCTGTCTGTCAGTTCCATCTAATGCCATCCCTTCTGATTTCTTCACGCAATGACTCTGCGACCCTGCTCATATCTACAATATCCACACGGTAAGGAATGGTCGATTCTTCCAGCTGCTCCTGCAAGTCAGCAATTTTCCGCTCATTAGGAGCACCCAAAAATTCTACCGCCACATCCACATCCGAACCATGACGCGCGGTACCCCTTGCCCATGAGCCGAAAAGATATACATTTACATCTTCATCAGCCAGCATTGACAGTACAAACCGGCGTATGCGGTCAATATAAATATTCTCCACCAAAAGAACGCTCCTTAGACACTAAGTATTAAGCATTTTGCGCTGTCTTCCTTTTGACATTTGACCGGCTTTTACCATATCACACCGTAATTGCTTACGGGAAAGCCGTCTCACCAACCGTACCTTCATTATATCATGGAAAACAATTTTCTCAAATATTAGCTGCAAGAAACGCGTGTATTCCCATCCACACAGGGAATACACGCGTTTTTCGCTGTCTGCTATATTAGGTTAGTTCTCTTTTTCTGCCTGTTCTAAAGTTGCTTTTTTTATCGCATCTTTTACTTCCTGATATGCTTTATCATCTTTAGCTAATTTGAAGGTCTCCAGTTTTCCCGTTATCATATTTCCTGCAAACTGCAGGCATTTTTTTCTTCATTATAGGTAATAACTGGCTGAACGCCCTGCATAATCTTGATAGTGTTATCACTGCCTCCTTTTTGTGCTGTTGCTTCTATTACATTACTTTCTACAACATCATCAGTTTTGCTACTATAACGCAATGTATAATACTTCACAATATAATCTTTATCACCATTCTTTTTTATCTCCAGTGCCTGAGCTTCTGGATCTATTTTAAAGCCCCAACCGCTTTTATCGACAATATCTGTTGTCCATTTTCCTTCAAATTTATCTGACCTGCCACAACCGGTAAAAGAAACTATACTCGTAAGCACCAAGATTCCCATAATCATTAAGCGTGTGATTTTATTCATAATAAGCATCCTTTCTTTGCATCACTTATTGCCAGTCCATAAGTAATTTAATCATTTCTGTACCGCCTCTATCAATAGCAATATCTAATGGTGTTTTCCCGTCTTTATTTCTAATTTCTTTATTTGCTCCGGCGTACAGAAGTATTTTTGCAGCTTCTATATCATACAAATACGCCGCCGCATGCAAAGCTGTATCTCCACTTCTATAAATATATCTAGAAATATTTAGCGCTCCACCACACCCATTATTGGAGCTTCTTGCATTCACATCAGCTCCATTATTGACTAGATTTTGTATTAAATCATGTTTTTCTTTCTCACGTGATACCGTATCAATTATAACGCTTTGCATCAAAAGAGATACATTGTTATTTCCTTTTATATTTACATTTAAACCTTTATCCAATAAATACTGAATTACTTTAGGATCGGAATACATAAACGCATAATAATGTCTGCTCTTACCATCATACCATCCTTCGATATCCGCACCTTTGGATATCAGAAAATCCGCCATTGTTGTATCCATATTCCCATACACCATACGCCCTAATTCGTACTCTATAGGGAATGTATTTTCAAACATAGAATTGACATTCGCCCCTTGCTCAATAGCTTTTCTGGCTAAATCATAATCCTTCTTTTTTAATGCTTGATGTAAAATTTTATCTATTTTTGTAGCACTATTTCTCCTAACAGCTTTATCCCCAGTAGCAGCGCCAATAACCGAACCTATGGCATCACTTAGCCAGCCAGCTTCGGCTGTCTTAGGCTGCTCAAAAGGAGTAAGCGTAAAGATTGACGCCATAAGCAGACCAGCAGCAATTTTTCTTTTTAACTTCTTCTCCATTGTAATAATCCTCCCATTTTTCCTTGACACATCTTTTATTTTTTCACTCTTGACGCAGGAATCTTTACTGATGATGGACCTTCAAACCCTGGGCCAAGTTCATACCTTTGAAAGACAATCCAAACATTTCCATCTTTATCTGGATAAAATTCTGTTGACAGTTTAGATGGCGTAAACTGTGGTGCATGGTCACGCTTTTCACCTTTAACATTATAATATTCCATATTGGCGATTTGCATAACTTCATCCAATGTTATATCAACATAGTCTGAAAGCACCTTTCTCTTTCCCGTCGTTTTGTCATAGACCAGTGTATCCACTTTTGTAAGTGGGCGTGCAGCGTCCTTATAATCTGTATTCTGTATAAACAAAAAGGCCACCACATTATCACCATCAAACTGTGTCGAATACTCCATCAAATGCCTTCTGATATCGTTGCGCTCCCCCTGCGTTTCTTTTTCGATAAACGCATTGATATCCGCATTTATCGCCTCACTTACAGTTTTATTTCCCGTGTTCACCACAGGATATTGTAGTTTGCCGCCAACGACCTCCTTTTCTGCCGTAGTTATTGGCTCAGCAACTTTTTCAGCAACACTTTCTGTCGCACTGGTTTTCTGCTCCTGATGTTCAGGCTTAGTGGCAAAACAACCTGTCATGAGCAAACAGCCTACTAATAACGCACATACTCCTACCCTGTAAAAATCCTTTTTCATCTATTTGTCCTCCCTATCTTTCCTCTGGCTATGACCTTCCCCTTATTCCATATCTATAATGCGAATGCTGACAATCTGACCATTATACACATCAAATCTAATAGCGGCATAATCCGGCGTTCTGTAAACGTAAGATTCAATACCACTATAGCCATGGTTGTAATGCCATGGTATGCCATAGGTGGTTGCTATTTTTCCCTTTATGTCACCAACATGTACCCCGGCCGGCGTAGCTATTCCATTATCAGCTTTGGTCATTACAATACTTACTTGACCTTTATTGAACATGATTTCAAAGGAATCACCGTAAATGTAACTAAAACTTTTACCGCGTCTAATCTGGTCTACGCGCTCTTCCGTCACCTTATCCGGCTTGCCATATATGGCTTCAACCTCAGCGGTACTCATCCCGAAGGTGATTCCCCCCAAAGCAAGCGCCGAATTGTCCAGCGACTTATCGTAGGCACTGTTGTAATGACTATTCCCAGCCACACAAATAGGAGCCATCATCCCGATAATGACAGCACTCAATAAGCTCACCAATAATTTTTTCATAAATACTCTCCTCTTTTCATCCTTTTGACTTGACGTATCACCTTACCTTTTCACCTCCATTATAAGTTCAGTAAATGATACAGTCAATATCTAGAGCTTTAAATACACGTCTTTGTTATTGATTTTTTGTCACATATAATAAGAAATGACAAGTCAAATGCGACTTATTTCCTAACAATACGCTACAAGTGAAATGAAAGAGTGAATTTCTCCATGAATATCACGGCATACAGGCTGCGCACTCTCCGCGAAGCAAAGGGACTGTCCCAGCGCGAAGTTGCCGAGCGCATAGGTATGACACGAACTGCTTACAATAAATACGAGCGTGGTACCAGCCGCCCCGTGCGCAAACTTGACGAACTTACCGCACTATTTGGCGTGACCACTGACTACCTTCTGGGCAAAGATGCAACTTCTTTTGAAAATCAGCTTAGTGGGCTTGCCGCCCACGATTACGACCAAATACAAAAATATCTCGGGCTGAGCGCAGAAAACAAATTGCTCGCCGATATAATGCTAGATGCGCTCCATGAGCGCGAACGCAAGGCCACTTCTGAGAATCAGGCCGAATAAAAAAGCAGGACAGTTGCTCTCACGGCAAACCATCCTGCTTTTTTATTCGGCTTTAAACTCGGCAATACTTCTATTAAGGAACTCCACCATGGCTTCCAGCATTTTTCGTTATCTTCCTTAATAATATTTATTCCCCAATATTTATCCCTTACTGACATAACTGCGTTTATCTTGTGGAATATCCTCCCAACGCACATCTTTTGCTGCCATACCGTGCAAAACTCCCCAAGCCGCTGCGATGCCTGCCGCCTCGCCCATACTCATGCAGGTGGGCTGTATGCGGAAAGAGGCTTGCGCCGCAAAGCTGCCGCTGATGCAGCGCCCTGCCACGATGAGATTGGAAATTTCTTCTGGCACCAAAGCACGATAGGGTATTTCGTAATACTCGCCCTTTTTAAGCTTCTTGCCAAAGTTCAGCTTTACATCGTGAATGTCGATAGGATATGCCGTGCGGCAGACCGCATCGGGGAAGTGATGCCCATTCCAATAATCCTCGGCGGTTAGGTAGTATTTGCCCCGGATGCGCCAAGTCTCACGCGTTCCGAGCATTCCTGCCTCACGGCTGATGTAAGCCTTTTCAAAGCCGGGTACATCGGAAACGAGGAAGGCGGCGATGCGGTGCATCATGCGGCGGCCAAAAATGATGGCTTTGCTGCGTGAGGCTGCGTCCGTGGCGCTGAACATCAAAGGCGGCATCTCCGGGCAGTTCATGGCCATGGTGTGGGGCTTGCCGGTGATGGAGAACCCCTGAATATACAAGATATCATCCTCGGTGAGTTTGCCGTCCTTGACCCCTTGCTTGAAAAAAGCCTCATTTTCCTTAATCTTGGCAAACTCCATGAACGGAGCTTTGCCTGCGGCCACATCTTCCTTGAGCCGTTTCAAAAGAGGCGGTTCCATGCGTTGGTCTTTGAGCGTATCCGTGAAGAAATCGCAGACCTTGTTTACGTCCACATCCGCCATCTCGAAACGCAGGCTCATGGGCTGGTTCCTTCCGGTTTGCTCCGAGCCTTTTTCCGTCCTCACACCGGCCAAACGGGAAAGAAGCGCATCCCCCGTGGCATCAATGAATGTTTTGGCGCGAATCTTGCCAAGGCCCTCCACGGTCTGCACGATGCACTCCGTGATTTTGCCCTGCTCTACCACTGCGCCCACGAGGGTTGTTTCATACAGGATATCAGCCCCTGCCTCGGCGCACAGTTCCTCATAGACTAGGGTGAGGGACTCGGCGGCGTATAGCCCTTGCCCACCGCCGTAAAAGAAGTCGGTAACAACATCGTTTCTCGCTCTGGCACCCTGCCGCTGTTCCATACGCCGATTCAGTTCCACAATATAAGGCGTGTCGCTGCCATCAATGAAAGTCGGCATACAGGGATAGACGCAACCCAATGTTGCCAGCCCCCCTAATACGATGCTGCGCTCAATGAGCAGCGTCTTGGCACCGTTTCGGGCCGCGCTTACTGCCGCTGCCGTTCCGGCAGCACCTCCGCCCACTACGCAGACATCCGTTGTAAAAAGTGTGGGAATCTCCGCCGCGCCAAAATTCACGGCAGACGGCAAGGCCGCATTTGCCCTTGGCGGATTCGTCTCCCCCATAGCCAACGTGGCTGCCGAAGCCGCCGCCAGTTTCATAAAATCACGGCGAGTTATGGGAATGGAAAATGTGGCTCCGTCTTTTTTCATGATAAATTTCACTCCTTTCGGTATATGGTCAATCTATAAAAAATATTCTCCCAAAAGAAGATTATATCCTGCTTTTCCTTATGCCTTGAATTCCTCTATACTTTGCCTGATAAATTCCACCATAGATTCCATCATAAAATCCACAAACACTTTACTATCTTCGCTATCCTGACTTACTGCCAAGGCTTCTATATACTTGGCCTTGTTCTCCTTCTTCAAAATACTGGGAAGCAGGCCTTTTTCCATCTGAATCATATTCATGAGCAGACGACTAGTACGTCCATTACCGTCCACCCACGGATGAATTGATACCAGACGATAGTGCGCTTCAAAGGATAAGGCATAAACTCCAGCATCATCTGTAAATGTTTTTTTACGTTCATCATTCAGCCAAGTGCAAAAGTCCTCCAACCGCTGCGGCACTTTCTGATAGTTCAGATATGACTTACCGCCTCTGCCCACACTCACATTAACTAAACGCAAATCTCCTGCTGAGGAATCAAAACTGCCTAACGCCGTTGTGTAACTGCTGCCGGTATTACGCATAACCAATGCAGACAACTTTTTTAGAAAGTCCACGGTTATAGGAATGTTCTTATCCAGCAGGCCATTCACATAGTCATAAGCCCTTTTCAAGTCAAGATTCATCATCTGTTCCGTGACATTGTGCCCACCGGGAACTATCCCCTCATCAAACATGAGCGTATTTTCTATCTCCGTTACAGTCGACCCTTCAATAGCCGTGGAATGGGTGATTATCGAATACAGATACAGCTTTTGAAAATCAAACTGTTCCGCGATTCCCAAACGGTTAAATTCCTGCAAAGCATTATTCAGTTCATCGCGAATCGTATTCATCATAAAAATTACCGTCCTATTTTTTCAAATAAGCTACCGTCCAGTATCGGCCCGTATTTTGGCCGCCACCATGAAATGGCTCTTATGGCGTTGATATAGTCCTGCATGGCCTGGTCATCAATCCGGGGCGGCTCGCCGCCGTCAATGGCTTCCGGCAGCAGGGGTGCAGTATCGGCCTTGCCCATGGCCTTACGGGTTATCCAAAAACCGTAATTAACGCCCTTATTGCTGGTGGTAGTCAGGCTTTGCCCCAGCGCCAGATAATTTGTCCCCTGCGGCGCTATAAGCTCCATCAGCGTGGGAAATATATCTATCTGGCTGCCGGCGCTGTCCTCCAGCAACGTCCCCTTGTGAATGCCCTGCCCGGTTACAATAAAGGGAATACCATACCGTGCGTACATATCCGGCTGTTTTTCGATATTGTAACGGTCGCCGTGGTCACCGACAATGATGAACAAACTGTCGGGGTATTCTTCCCTGACCGCCCGGACAAACTTCACCAGCTCACGCTGGGCGTACCAGTAATGCCCTAGTTCCCGCAGCAGCTCTTCATCCTGCTGCACGGCTGCCGGCAGCGCTGCCCTGACCTTTTCTTTGTCAAAGCCTTTGGCCAATACATCCACATCATAGGGACTGTGATTGGAAGCATTAAGAATGATGCTGAAGCCGGGCGCCTCTGTCAGCCGTTGCAGTACATTAGCGTAGAGGTATTCATCCTCACACCCCCATACACTTCCCGGCACATCGCCGTAATCGCCCCGGCTGTAGAAATGGTCAAAGCCCTGAGCCGTGACGAAAGCGCCAATGCGTTCCCATGTTGCCGGGCCGGCATAGAAAAAGCTGGTTTCATAGCCCAGCCGGGCGACTTGCGGTGCGCTGGCTGTAGGATAAGGCGCTGCAAAGGATTCGGGCATGGTCGTCAAATAGAGGTTGGCATCTGCCAGCCCCGTCACCGTGCCAGTCACTGCTGACACGGTACTGGCACCGTTGGGCAGGAAAGACGGACAATAATCTGTAGTATCCTCGGCCAGCAATGAGCGTAAGTCCTCGGCTATAGGGATATCCTTGTACCGTTCCAGCAGCGGCCAGTTTGCCAGACTTTCCGAAAGAATGACAAAGACATGACGCGGCGGTTCAGCCGTGCCCTGCACTACCTTTTTCTGCAAATAATCGTCAAGATTATCCGTGTCCGCATTCCTGCCGCTCAGGTGGGCTGCCAGCAGCCTTATATCCTTTACGGTAAAGTCCAGCCCATTGCAGGCCAGCATACGGCTGTTGAGATTATACGCCCGATATAGTGCCTGCGGATTGTCCAAAATGGCCTCGTTCAGGAACTCATCTTTGGTCACACCGGCATTTTCCCAGTCCACTGCCGTCTGCCAGCCTAGACTGCCGCCAAAGATACCCAAAAGCACTGCGATATAAACCAGCCCGACAAATACTGCACGCACCAAAATCTTAGCCGGCAGCGGCCAAAAGACAATGGGCAGGAGCGGTACCTGCCAGACAAGCAGTCTCCGCAGCAAGCGCCAAAGCACATAAGCCAGCAGCATGGCCCCGGCAAACCGCACCGGCAAAGCATACTGGTCAACCATCGTCCAGAACAGCGCCATCCAGTCTTCATTCATGCCAGTGAATATCATCTGGTTAAAATTCATGCGGTAGATGCGGTAATAGGGAAAACTGGCCACATACAGCACCGACAAGCAGGCCAGAATAATGCCGTTCAGGCATAGCCATAAATATTTTTCCGCTTTAGGCCAAAGATAGTGGGACACAAAAGCAGGCACAAAACTGACTAGCGTCAACGCCCCGGCAGTCTGCATACTCAGGCGGCTGCCGCGCCACAAGGCCAGCAGTATATCGCCGCTGGCAGTGGCCGGCCCCCAGTAATCATGGAGCCATAGAATAAAAAAGAGCCGGAAAAGGGAAAGGACTGTCAGGTAAAAAGCGTATACCTTCAGTCCTTCGATAATAACCCTATGAAAATTTTCCCAGCTCCAACGGTTTGGGAAATTCATACTCATGGCAGGATAATTTCCACTCCATAGGAATCAGCCGCTTCCTGAATATCCTGTGCCGGCAGCGTATCGGTGATAAGTCCGGACAGGGTATCAAGGGTGGTGTAGTTGTAGTTGCCATCCGTGCTGAGCTTGCGGGCCTCAGCTACCACATAAGCCTTTTTGCTGTGGCGGATGATGGCCGCCTTATTGATGCCATCGTCAATATCATAGGTAGATACGCTGTTTTCCTTGACATCAACGCCCACAGCCCCCACAAAGGCAATATCTGGTTTCAGACGGGAAATAAAGTCCAGCGTCATTCCGCCCCAGAAACCATCACGGCTCTTGTTGATTTTACCGCCGGCAAAGACCACACGGATTTTCGGATTGCGCGCCAGCACCACGAGAATGTCAATCATATTGGTGACTACCGTAATATCCTGATCCATCTTGACCAAAAGTTCCGCTATAGCCAGATTGCTGGTTGATATATCGAGGAACACCATATCGCGCTCATGAATGAGCTTTACCGCAGCCTGGGCAATGCGCTGCTTGGCCTCCACATCGGTATTGCGATGCTTGCTGACCTCCAGCATGTGGCTGTTTTCACGGATGCGCACAGCACCGCCGTAAGTACGTTTCAGCTTGCCTTTTTTCTCCAGCGCGCCTAAGTCCTTACGAATGCAGTCCTCTGTAACCTTGAATTTTTCACTGAGCTCACGCACCCGTACCTTGCCATCACGAGCCAGCATATTCAGTATAATTTCCTGACGTTCTTCTAAAAACATCTGTTATTCACTCCCGTATTAAATTTTCCTTACACCACTTGGGGAAGCAGTAAGGTATTGTTCTGTCTTGTTTATTATAGCGCAACTGAACATTTTTTACCATAGTAAAATAATCGAAAACAATAAAAGACAGGATAGCTTTTTGTAAAAAACCATCCTGCCTGCAAATCTGCCAAATAATCAGCGTTCGTGCAGCATATACTCTTCATCATCATCAATTATCTGCAACATGATATCTGCAATCTGGGGGTCAAACTGTGTCCCCCGGCCCTTGGCGATTTCACTGCGCACCACATCCTGCGGCAGTACATCGCGATAACTGCGCCGTGATGTCATGGCATCATAGGCATCAGCCACGGCAATCACCCGGGCATAAATGGGAATCTGGCTGCCGGCAAAACCATCAGGATAGCCCTTGCCGTCATAGCGCTCATGATGGGAGCGCGCCCCTATTGCCAGCTCCGGAAACTCCGCTACCAAATCTAAAATTTCCGAACCAATGACGGTATGCTGCTGAATTTTATCATACTCATCGTCCGTAAGACGGGAAGTCTTATTTATGATAGCTTCCGGGACGCCGATTTTGCCAATGTCATGCAGCAACCCCATAAAGTAGATGCGGCGCTGTTCTTCCTCCAGCCACCCGAGCTTAAAGGCAATATGACGGGCATAGCGGGCCACACGCTGCGAATGGCCACGGGTGTAGGCGTCCTTGGCATCAATGGTCTTCGCCAGAGCCATGACTGTTTCCTCAAACAGCCGTTCACTGGCAGCCAGACGGTCTTCAGCCAGCTTGGTCTGACGATGCACCTCTTCTTTGAGATTACGGTGCAGATATTCCAGCTCAAGAACCTGTTCAACTTTCTTTACCACAATAATCGGCACAAAGGGCTTGCGGATGATATCGAACCCTCCAGCCATAGCCACTGCGGCCTCCATTTTCTGACTGAGGTCATTAGTCAGCATGATGACAGGCATATCCTTATAGCGTATGTCACCATGTACTTTACGCATTACCTCAAAACCATCGGTGTCGGGAAGCTTGTCTGCCAGCAGGAGCAAGTCAACATGATGCTCGTTTATATAGGACAGCGCCTCACTGCCGAAGGAGACTTCGATAAATTGCACACGTGGCTCCAATATTTGTTTCAATCTTAGGCGGTCAATTTCGTTGCCATCCGCAACCAGCACTATCGTCTGACGCATTTGAGATATTTGCATACAATTATTCGTCCTTGCTAATTAAACTAAATACCTTCTATATTTTGCCCTCTTCAGAAGAAAAAATCAAGCCCCTGCAATAAAAACAAACCTCACCCAAGCTGCCCGAACATTTGGATGAGGTTTTAAGCCCTATAGTCAATTAAGATTTTCGATGTATTTTTTCAAGTCTTCTGCTGCTTTTGTAACCCGGGACAGATTAGCTGTGATTTCTTCGGTTGATGCTGCCTGCTCTTCACTGATAGAGCCGGTCGTTTCAATGGTCTTGGAGATTCCTTCAACGGCCTTATTCATTTCGTTCAGCGTGGACTGAATCTTTTCCGTAGCTTCACGGGACTGCTCAGCCAGCTTGCGTACCTCTTCAGCAACAACAGCAAAGCCGCGGCCCTGCTCACCGGCACGGGCTGCCTCAATAGCGGCATTCAGACCCAGCAGGTTTGTCTGACCGGCAATGTTCGTGATAAAATCAATAACCTTGATTGTATCAGCATTCTTTTCCTGCAGGAGCTTGGCCTGCTCCACCGACTCCTGCCCGGCCTTAGCCAGTGCCATAGCGCTCTTGGCCACCTGCTCTACAGCCTCGTAAACCGTCTGGGTAGACGTCGCAATCTCTTCGATTGCCGAAGTCAGCTGCGTATTGATTTCGTCCCTGCTCTTGATATCCTCTGCCATTTATATTCCTCCCCATCTTAAAATACAACCATAGCGGATATTGATTTTCCTTGTAATGTCTTGCTCTTTTCTAATTCCACATTCATACTTAAAAACCTTCTTTTATCGAAAAAATTTTTCCACTAATCTGCAAAAGGATTATCATTTACTAAAGACGAATACATATATATATTCCGTGAGATTCTACATGACAAGGAAGGAATGGGCTTATGGAAAATGGGATAACAATACATTTAGGCCGGGAAACAGCCGAAAAACAAGCCGCCCTGCTGGACAGGGGAGCGGCCGCAGGGATAAAACGCCTGCTGCTCACTCACAGCAGGCAGACCTGCGCCAGCGAGGATATCAGAACCCTGCTCTGTCCGCTTTTGCATCAGGCCAAGGCTCTCGGCGTGGAAACTATTTTAGATGTCACGCCTGCACTCTTGGTCAATCTGGGGCTGCCGGAACTGCTGCCCTCCGCCTTTCGCATGTTAGGCATTCAGGGATTGCGCCTCAGCGATGATTTTGAAATTCAGGATGTCATAAATTTTTCCCGCCATCAGCAGGGGCTGCGTCTGTTCCTCAATGCCTCTACCATGACCAGCAGCAGGCTGCGTCAGCTTTTGGACGGTCATATAAATCTCAGTCAGGCAGAAGCTCTCCACAGCTTTTATCCCCGTACAGGCACAGGACTGAGCGAAGAATTTCTCGTGCGAAAAAATATACTTATCCATCGCACCGGTATGCGTATTGGTGCCTTTGTCACGGCACAGCCGGCAAGTGATGAAGAAAATTACGCCACCGTTACGCTGGAAGAACATCGGCAGGAGGAAGCCGATGTATCAGCCCGTCATTTGGTGGCGCTGGGCATAGATTATGTCTTTCTGGGCGGCAATGACCCCCAGCCCAAAGATTTGGAAGCCATTGGCCAGTTGCGTGAAAGTCAGGTCACCATGCGCGCCCAATGGCTGACACGCAATGTCTTTTTGCGCGATTTGCTCGATAACACCTTTACGGCACGCTCCGATGAAGCCCGGGACGCTATCCGCGCCAAAGAGGGACAGGAACTTTTGGCCGCCACTCAGGGCATTGTGGCACCGGACAATCATACCGTCCGTCCCATCGGCGCCATCACCATTGACAACCTCACCGCCGGTGATTTCATGGGTGAAATTCAGCTCATCCGTCACCCTCAGGCAGCTGACAGCCATGTCAATGTCGCCGCCATGGTCGATGAAGCCGAAGTCAATCTCCTGCAATACATCACCCCTGGACGAAAATTTTCCTTCCTTTTCCATGAATAATTGCTCTGCCTATGTGGTATAATATCCTTACGGAATATATTATGGAGGCTTACATGGAAACAAATACTACAGCTGAATTATGCGACATTCATCATACACATCCTGAAAAATTAAAGAACTGCGCTCTGCATACTCTGGACGATGAAACCAGCCTGAATCTGGCTGACCTGTTTAAGATACTGGGCGATAAGACCAGGATAAAGCTCCTTTCCCTGCTGGTGGCAGAAGAAGAGCTATGCGTCTGCGATATCGCCGAATCCCTGAACATGGGGCAGTCCGCTATCTCCCATCAGCTCCGGGTACTGCGTGCCGCCAGACTCGTAAAATTCCGCAAGTCCGGCAAAGAGGCCTTTTACTCTCTGGATGATGACCACGTGGTAAAACTCATGCGTCAGGGCTTGGAACATGTACAGGAAAAATGATTTTCAGCGATATGATTAAGAAAGGATTATCCGCATGAATAACCGGCTAAAAAAGATAGGGCTTTCGGTAACAAGTGCCCTGCTGATTAGCAGCACCGCTGCTCTGGCTTCACCAACACTACAGACTGGCTCCCATGGCCATGATGTCCTGCTCCTGCAAAAGAAACTGCAATCTGTCGGCTATACCATTTCCTCAGTTGACGGCATTTATGGCTTGGAAACAGAACGTGCGGTAGCCGAATTTCAGCGCGATAACAAAATACGTATAACGGGAATTGTCAACAACGCCACCTGGCGCGCTCTCAAAAAAGCCAAGAAAGTGGAATGGGGAAGCAATGTACCAAAGCCATCCCCCAAGCCCAGCACCGGAGTATTAAACAGCCGCGGCCCTCTTGCCCCCAACAACCAGCCAATTTTGGCCAAAAATAAGGTCAACGCCCTGCTGAAAACAGCTAAGTCATATATCGGCGTGCCTTATCAGTTCGGCGGCGCTACTCCCAAAGCCTTTGACTGCTCAGGCTACCTGCAATATGTCTTTGCCCAAAACGGCATTAACATTCCACGCACCGCCGATGAACAGTATAAACTGGGACTGCGGACCAAGAGCAGCAAGCAGCTTGTCCCCGGAGATTTGGTCTTCTTCACTACCTACGAAGCAGGCGCCTCCCATTGCGGTATCTATCTGGGCAACAATGAGTTTATCCACGCCAGCTCCAGCAAGGGCGTCCGGGTCGATACCCTGAAGGACTCCTACTGGGCACCGAGATATTTAGGCGGCAAACATATCGTGAAATAACGGAACCTTTTTACAGGTTCCGTTTTTTATGTTTATCTATATATAACAAAAAAGCCATTGCCTAAGCAATGACTTTAATTTCAAGTGGCGGAGTGGAGAGGATTCGAACCTCCGCACCGGTTACCCAGCCTAACGATTTAGCAAACCGTCCTCTTCAGCCTCTTGAG